>Ga0070732_10000026_pt1 | contig 167287 bp, 144 predicted proteins | sample Coa_R1_5_FD_66449 | JGI IMG/M metagenome (GOLD analysis project Ga0070732, IMG submission 66449) | Surface soil microbial communities from Centralia Pennsylvania, which are recovering from an underground coalmine fire - Coalmine... | ecosystem: Environmental > Terrestrial > Soil >... | reverse complement strand
CGTCTCCCTCCTCCCGAAACCCGGCAGGTCTCGGTTGGAGTATTCGGAGGCTGGGCTGTGACCCTCTTGCTGTCACGGGAGGTAGCCCTCCAAGTGTCAACACTACATCCAAACAGTACAGCCTAGGCGACGTCCATGTATAGGTACTTGTGTGCGCCTAGACCATGCTGACGAAGGTGGCGGACTTCTGCGACTCCGAGATCGAGAACACCGTGGCCAGCCTGACCTCGATCCTCGAGCCCATCCTGATCGTGGGCATGGGCGTCGTGATCGGGGCGATGCTAATCTCGCTGTATCTGCCGATCTTCAACCTGGCGCTCTCCGTCAAGTGAGCGGGGAGCGCAAGGGCGGGCCGCTAGCATCCCCTCGGGTTGTTCCTCCAACGCGGCCCGGGGATTGGTCTACCGGTATTACCGGTCAACCTATTCTTACTATACGGTTTGGCGGCGATTCAAGATGAAGGTTGCCCCCGGCGCCGGAACTTTCAACGACCCGGGGGTGATTTTCGCTCTCAGAAGCGGCTGGATTCCCGAGGGGCTTCCGATCGGAAGGTGTTCGGGAATCTATCGTGGAAACTCCAGAACACCTTTTCGCAAAGTGTGAATACCTTGGAAGGAGATGAGAGAGTCAAGCGATCAGATTCCAATCTCAAGAATGGTGTCTGCTTGCATCGGTTGTCGGTACGAGGCCGGTTCCTCAATCTTCTGTCGTCCAAGTGCGGTTTCAGAGCTTGGCATAATGAAGGGGAGGGAGTGATGAGAGGTCGCTTAGTGATCACGGTGGTCCTGATGTTGATTCTCGGCGTTGGCACCTCGTACGTGGGTGCACAGGCCAAGACGACGATCACGCTTTGGTATCCGGCGGGGGATGTTGCCGCCGGCCCCACGTCCCCGTTTCATGACCCCGCACTTTTTAAGCCTTTCGAAGACGCCAACAACGTTCGGGTCAACCTTGTTGGTCTGGATTACGACACGATGGAGCAAAAGATCTTCGCGGCTGCGGCGGCGAAGAACATTGCGGACATCATTTTTGTTGATCGCTCTTGGGTCTCCGGGTTTCTCAAGGAGGGGATGTTGGAGCAGCTCCCCCCCGCCGTAGCCAAGCGATGGCTTGCGGCCGTTTCCCCCGACGTGGTGGCGCTTTCCGATTTTGGCAATGGGACGATGTATGGCTATCCGCAACTGGGGTATGACGTGTATGCCCTGACGTGGAACAAACAGCAGTTTAAGGAGGCGGGCCTCGACCCGAATCGAGGGCCGCAGACGTGGGACGAACTTCGCGCCGACTGCAAGAAGCTTGCCCGCCGTGACGCCTCCGGCAACCTGACCCGCGTGGGATTCGCCATCCGGCACGTCGGCGAGCCTCACGGCATCGTGGACAAGTTCGCCTGGGCGCTGTGGGGCGCCGGCGGTGATCTGATCAACGATCAGAATGCGCTGCGCGGCGGCCACGTCATGTTCGACAACGCGAGCGGTCGGTCCGCGCTGCAGCTCGTGCTCAACATGCTGAATGTTGACAAATGCACCAGCCTGAACTTCCCGGACCCGCGCGCCGCGTTCCTCAAGGGGATCGCCTCGATGCAAATCAGCGAAGCCGTCAGTATCCGGGCCCGCCAGCCCAAGGAAGCCCCCGACATGCCGTGGCAGACCGGGTGGGGGATGGAGGTTCCTCCGGTACCCAAGGCGGGCGACAAACCCGTGACGTTGCTGGGCGGCTGGATTTTTACTGTCCCGAAGGCGGCGAAGTCCGATGCGATGGCCTGGAAGGCCATCGCATGGCTCAGCACCGAGGCCAACGATTACTCGGTTGCGGCGAAGTTCGGAATGACCCCGCGGTACAAGAGCAACTGGGCCAAAGAGCCGTTCAAGTCCGACAGCTACGATCAGGCGTTGCTCAAGATCGCGAAATACGGTCGCCGGTACCCACTGAACCTCGGGCTCGATGGCGTGATGGAGGCGTTGGGTGCGTCGATCCAGAAAGCGTGGCACGGCGAGGCGACCGTCGACCAGGCGCTGACGGAAGCTGCGCAGGCAGGGAACAAGGCGATAACGGACGCCGCGAAGTAGCACGGCGGGGGAGGGCGTACCGCGTGACGTGATGGACGCGGTACGCCCCTTCCTCGGTTCAGTCTAAGCATGCCGAGCGTCGCGTACGCTCTGCGTCGGATCTACCGTCGCCACTACCTGCACGCATACGCATTTATCGCTCCGGTCGTCATCCTGTTTGGGTTGTTTCGCGTCTGGCCGTCCCTCGAGACTTTGTACTTCAGCGTCTTCAACGTGGAGCTCCTCAAGCAGCAGCTCACGTTCATAGGGCTGAGCAACTTCCGCGACATGCTGCAGGACCCCGTCTTCCGCCAGGCGCTCGTGAACACGCTGATCTACGCCGCGGTCATCGTGCCGGTCTCGACGGTGCTGGCGTTGCTGCTGGCGGTGGTGTTCACTGAGGAGTTCGGCCTAAAGGATCTTTTCAAGGCGGTGTACTTTTCCCCAACGGTGACCAGCACAACCGCCGCCGCCGTCGTCTGGTGGTGGATGTACAATCCGCAGTTCGGACTCTTCAACGTGATCCTAAAGCTGTTGCATCTCCCTCCCCAACCGTGGCTGATGTCCAGCCACATGGCGCTGTCCGCCGTCATCATTTTCAGTGTGTGGAAGACGCTCGGCTACAATATGGTGATTTACATCGCGGGTTTGCAGGCCGTCCCGACGATGTTTCATGAGGCGGCGACCCTCGACGGGGCGTCACCGTTCCGGCGGTTTCTGTCGATTACGGTGCCGCTCCTTGCGCCTACCACGATCTTCATCGTGATCTACAACATGATCTTCGCGCTGCAGGCGTTCGACCAGGTCTTCGTCCTGACGAGCGGCGGGCCGGCGAACAGCACCAATGTGGTCGTCTTGGAACTCTACCATCAGGCGTTCCGCCGATACCGCTTCGGGTACGCGTCCGCGGAGGCGACGGTGCTCTTCGTGATCATCTTGGTCGTGACGGTCTTCCAGTACATCTACAGCCGGCGGTACGAGGTGGCGTATTGATCCCCGCGAATCCCGGACGGGAGGGGTAAAGACGGGAAAGGTGATCCGCCGGTCCCTTGTGTACGCGCTGCTGACACTCGGCGGGGTGGTGATGGTGCTTCCGTTCTACTGGATGCTCGTCACTGCCGTGAGCCCGGCCTCGGATATCATCGCCTTCCCGCCGCGGTGGTTCCCTTCGCACATCACGTTCGAGCATTTCGCCGACGCCTGGGCCAGGGCGCCCTGGCTCGTTTACTATCAGAACAGCCTGATCGTCGCGGTCATCTCCGTCGGTTTGTCGATGCTCTTTGGGTTATTCGCCGCATACGCGTTCGCGGTCTACCGATTCCCTCTTCAAACGCCGCTGTTCCTCCTCATCTTGGGGACGCTGATGGTGCCCGTCCAAGTGAGCAGCGTCGCGCTCTACGTGCTGCTCGCCCGGATCGGGTGGGTGGACACCTACGCCGGCATTCTCGCACCGAATTTTGCCAGCGCGTTTGGGGTGTTTCTGATTCGTCAGGCGATCGGCACGATCCCGATGGATCTGATCGAAGCCGCACGCATCGACGGTGCGGGCGAGGTGGGCATCGTCCTGAGGATCGTCGCCCCATCGATCAAGACGATGCTGGTCGTTGTGGCGTTGATCTTGTTCCTCGGCAGCTGGAACGACTTCCTCTGGCCGACGATTGTTATCAACTCCGAGGGGCTGCGCACGCTTCCGGTCGGCATTGCCCTCTTCAAGGATCCTTACGGCATCGACTACGGCCCCCTGATGGCTGGAGCGGTGATCGCGACGGCGCCGATGCTCATCGCCTATGCCGCGTCTCAGCGGTTCATGATCCGGGGTGTGACGCTCACCGGCCTCAAATAGGACAGCTGGCTCAAGCCGGCGTTCCGCACGACCACTTCGAGGCGATCGGAGCGGGGGCTAAGGGTTTTCGATCACGCACACAGATGCAGACTGCCTACATTGATCCAGGTTGCCCCCGTCGGCGATTGATGGGGTCGTACGCCCCGGACACGTTGCCGTCGGTGCAAGGCCCCGGGAGCATCCGTGCAGTTGTCTGCGGTCTCGGCGGAGGCTACTCGCGCAGCTTCGCCGAGACGGATAGCGGTAACGGGGTGTCCACCTGCGGGGAGCGGAGCTGAGCCAGCATGCCGCCGTCGACATAGAGGATTTGGCCGCTGATATAGCTCGCGTCGTCGGAGGCGAGAAACGCCACTGCTCCGGCAATATCCGCGGGGTAGCCAACCCGTCCCAGCGGCACCACCCGCCCCCGCTTCGCCTTTGCCTCCTCGCCGAGCGGTTCGTACTCCTCCGTGTGGATCGCGCCGGGCCCCACGGCGTTGACCCGAATTCGAAAGGGCGCGAGGTCGACCGCCATCGCTCGGGTCAGCGCTTCGAGGCCACCCTTGCTGGCGTCGTAGGCCCCCTGCATCCGATGCGCGCGGGCGGCCGCGAACGAGCTGATGGAGATGATGCTCCCGGGGCGGCGATGGTCAACCATGAACTCTGCCACCCGGTGGGAACAGAGGTAGACGCTCTTCAAGTTCGTGCGGATGACGGTGTCCCAGTGAGTCTCATCCATCTCTAGGAAATGCGCCGACGCCGTTGCCCACGCCGCGTTGTTCACGAGGATGTCCACCCCGCCGAAGGCGCGTACCGTCTCGTCGAACAACCGGTCCACGTCCCCTTTGTACCCGACGTCCGCAGCGATCGCCACGGCCTCCCCTCCCGTGGCGCGGATGGACTTCGCTACCGGCTCGATCGTCTCCGGCCGGCGTCCGTTGACGACGATCCGCGCCCCTTCCGCCGCCAGCCGTTCGGCGATCCCTCGACCAATCCCGCGACTCGAGCCCGTGACAATTGCCACGCGATCACGCAGTGTCATCGCAGCCTCCCGCACGGGCGGTGTGTATCGCCGGCCCCCACAGTGCTTAATATAGCATTACGGTATCCGAACGACGCGGGACGGTTGTCCAACGCGGGCGAGGCGAAGAGTCTTTGCGGATCGCCGGTCGTAGGAAATTACACGCTCGGTCTCAAAAACGAGCCAAAGCGTGGGATGCGGATGGCGAGCTCGTAGGGGAGTTGGAGGGCGCCATTTTGCACGCGTGGGTCGTCGGGGTTCGAAGCGTACGGTCCGGGCCGTCCCTTGCAAATCGGCAGGCCTAATTCTAACGTGGATCCAACCCATCGGACAGCGATGGTGTTCGGACGATGGTGTCCCCTGCCAGGGGATGTGTCCATCGGCGCCGTCGGCCAAATTCGGACGGGGAGAATTGAGTTCGGTAAATGTGCGCGCCGGCCGTCGCCTCAGATTAGGCAGGTGCCGCCGCTCATGTCGATATGCTAGGAGGATTGACGCCATGTGGGAGTCGATTCAACGATACCCTGATCCTGCGGTGCGGGTGCTGCATCCAAGCTTTGCAAAGTACCGTCTCGCTCAGGCAGCCGTTGAACGCCTGGCCGCCGGATTCCGCTGGGCCGAGGGGCCGGTATGGTTCGGCGATGGACGGTTCCTATTGTGGAGCGATATCCCGAACAACCGGATCATGAAGTGGGAGGAGGAAACCGGCGCGGTCAGCGTCTTCCGAAAGCCCACCAACAACGCCAACGGCAACACCCGCGACCGTCAAGGCCGCCTGATCACCTGCGAGCATGACGCGCGGCGTGTGACGCGCACCGAGTACGACGGTACGATCACGGTTCTGCTCGATCGGTTCGATGGGAAACCGCTCAACTCCCCGAACGATGTCGTGGTGAAGTCGGATGATTCGATCTGGTTCACCGATCCGGCGTTCGGCATTCTCGGCTATTATGAAGGGCACCCCGCGACCCAGGAACTGCCCATGAACGTGTACCGCGTTGATGGCCGGACGGGTCGGACGAGTGTGGTGGCCGAGGGGATCAGCAGCCCGAACGGGCTGGCCTTCTCGCCGGATGAATCCAAGCTTTACGTCGTCGAATCGCGTTCATCACCGCGCAAGATTCGGGCCTTCGACGTTGTGGAAGGCGGTACCAAGCTCGCCAACGGCCGCGTGCTGATCGATGCCGGCCCCGGCACGCCGGACGGGCTCCGCTGCGACGTCGACGGCAATCTCTGGTGCGGGTGGGGCATGGGCGATCCCGACCTGGATGGCGTGCGTATATTCTCCCCGGCCGGCCAGCCGATCGGCCATATCGCGCTCCCCGAGCGATGCGCGAACCTGTGCTTTGGCGGGCTGCACCGGACCCGGGTGTTCATGGCGGCCAGCACGTCGATCTATTCACTCTACGTGAATATACAGGGAGCGTCGGGTGGGTGAACGGCGCCGGGCACCGATCACCCCACCGCGAATACCTGGCCGGCGAGACCGATACGCCCCGCAACGGCCGTGGCCGGGTTGTTTGCGGAGGGGCGATGATCCCCCGGCGGTTTCCTCAGGAGAACTTCAGGCGATGTCGAAGGTGACGGCCGGGCGGCACCCCGCTCCAGGAGGATCGGACGATGGACACTACTGGGCTGTGCTACACGCCGGCAACCGAGCTGGCCGGGGCGATCAAGAACAAGAAGCTCTCTCCCGTCGAGGTCGTTGACGCGGTGCTCGCCCGCATCGACCGGCTCAATCCCGCGCTCAACGCCTTCTGCACGGTGACGGCGGACGCAGCGCGAACCGCTGCCAAAGATGCCGAGGCGGCCGTCATGCGGGGAGACCGGCTGGGCATCCTGCACGGCGTTCCCGTCTCGATCAAAGACCTGATCATGACCAAAGGCGTGCGGACGACCTGGGGGTCGAAGATGTTCGAGCACTATGTCCCCGAGGAGGATGCCCCGGTCGTCGAGCGCCTCCGGCAGGCCGGGGCCATCGGCCTCGGGAAGACGAACACCCCGGAGTTCGGATTCAAAGGGGTGACCGACAACCCGGTGTTCGGCCCGAGCCGCAACCCGTGGAGCCTCGGGCACACCCCCGGAGGGTCGAGCGGAGGCGGCGCCGCCGCTGTGGCGGCCGGGCTCGGGCCGCTGTCGGTGGGCACCGACGGCGGCGGGTCGATCCGAATACCGTGCAGCTGCTGCGGCATCTTCGGGCTGAAGCCGACCCTGGGGCTCGTCGCCGCTGCGCCCACCTACGGCGGCCTCGAGACGCTCTCGCACACCGGGCCGATGACACGGACCGTGCGCGACGCCGCGCTGATGCTGAATGCCATCACGGGTCCCGATCCGCGCGACCTGAGCTCGCTGCCTGCCGACGGGACGGATTACCTCGCCGAGCTCGACCGCGGGGTATCAGGACTCCGCCTCGCCTGGACGCCCGACTGGGGGTATGCTCCGGTCGACCCCGAGGTCAGGCGGATCGCGGAGGCCGGCGTGAAGCACTTCGCCGACGCCGGATGCCGGGTAGACGCCGCGACCCCGGGCTTCCCCAGCCCGGAGGGGGCGTTTGACGTGCTGTTCTCAGCTTCGATCGCGGCGCGGTTGGGTGATAAGCTGACCGAGTGGGGCGATCGCTTCGACCCCGGCCTGGTGACGATGATCAACCGCGGAATGCGCTGGACGGCGGTGGATTTCATCAACGCTGCCAACTGCCGGCGCACGCTCGGGGAGTCGTTTCGGAGGTGCTTCGCCCGCTACGACCTGGTGCTCACGCCGACGCTGGCCGCGCCCCCGCTGCCGGTCGGCGTCAACCTCTACGAAGAGATCGGCGGGCGCAAAGTGGCGCTGACGGGGTGGTTTGCCTTCACCTACCCCATCAACATGACCGGATTTCCGGCGGCGACGGTCCCATGCGGCCGGACGTCGGAGGGACTGCCGGTGGGGTTGCAGATCATCGGCCCCCGGCTGGCGGATGCCCTGGTGCTTCGCGCCGCCGCCGCGTTCGAGGCCGCAGCCCCCTGGGCGGTGACGCGTCCGGCGCTGACCTAACCGCCGCCCGAATACCGAAGAAATGCCGCCCCATCGAGGGGAGCGGCGGCCGTCCCACGATTCGGGCCAACCCGGCGCCGTGGCGCGGTCTGAGTCGTTCGGAGATCCGCCGATACCCGCCCGGCCGTTACCCCGTGCGCACGGCGGCGTGATGAGCCCCCGCGGTTTAAAGATGCGTGCTTGAGGGTACTTGCGCGGCACTTTCCCCGTGCTCTTTTTGCAGCCGCTCCATCAAATCGCCTAACCGTTTCAAGTGCACCCGGACTTGGTGGGTGGCCAAGAATACCCTTCGTACTTCCGTCGAGGACTCCGCAGCTTGCAAGATGCCAAGGCATTTCTCTTGCAAGATCCGCATTTGATCCAACAAGGGCTCGGGGCCTCGAGGGGCCGGGGGGGTCTCTGCCGCCCCCGCGGAAATGTGGCTTCGATGGCCCAGGATCGCCAAGACGGAGGTCCCGAAGCGCAGCGCGATCAGATCATGCGGTTCAGCGCTGAGGATCGCCTTTTCGATTTCGCTGCGCCTGTCGTGGCCGCAGATTCTGCAGGGTCTGGACATCTTCGATCACCGATTTCTGCCGCGTCGTTGCCTGTCCATGATACCCTGGCGAGGGCGACCCCGCGTTCCCCCGAGAGAACAATTTCTGCGTATCCAAAGGATGGCACGTCTTCGCGGTGTCCCCGTATCGTTGAATACTCGCTCCGGGACGCGGCGGTCCGCGCTCCCCCCGTCGTGCCTTCGTGGCCTGACGCGGAGTCGGCAGAGGGCCGCTTGTACCCGTCCACGCGCACGAGGATGGTCCTCCCCCTCACGCGCCCGGGCGCGCCGTCTGGCGGCGCCGCCGGCCCGCCGCGAAGGCGATGAGCGCCGCGAGCAGGCCGGCGATGGCCGCGCCTACGGCGACGGTCGCGATCCAGGAGATGCCCGTTGCCCCCTCGGGCGCGGCAGCGATAAACACGCCGAGCTGATCCGTGCTGGCGAAGATCTGCAGCGACCCCGGGACGACGTGCGCCTCGAGCGGGGTCCACCCCGTCCCCGTGGAGCGAAGCAGCATCGTGGCGTGCCTGGGGTAGCGGAGGACCACGGTGATGGGCGCCCCCAGGAGCACGGATCCTCCTGTGGCGTCGGTCGCCTCGACGCGGTAGGCGTTCCCGTCAAACTGGAGTCTCGCCGGGGGTGGGGACAGCGTCCCGGGGTCGAGCGGGGTGATGGTCACCTCGACCGCGCGGGCTCCCGGGCGCGGCGCGATCGCCCCGGACCGGAGGATCACGCCGGCCTGCCCATCTCCCGTCACCACGGATGTGGAGGGGGAGCCGGCGGCGCCGAGTGTGATCGACTCCTGCCCCGTCTGTGGGGACTGGTTGGGTTCGGGGAGGTTAGCGGGGGGATGGACCCAGCGATATGGGAGGGGAGGGGCGATGCCTTCGTAGAGGAGGTGCGTCGGGATTTGCGGCCATGTCGAGCTTCCCGCCACAAGGTAGACGCCGACCGCGACTGCCCCCCAGATCCACACCCGGATGCCGGCCGCGCGACGGTATTGTGGGGGCATGTCAGAATATCTGGAGCAGATTGGCGGTGGCGTGGGTGAGTGCCGGGGCGAGCCATCCCCCCGTCGCCCACCGCTGCCAGCCGAAGATGATCCCCGCGGCGAGGTCGAGCGGAAGGGCTCGGACCCCGTAGGCCGGGACGTGCACCACCGCGAACAGGCCGGCCGTGCCGATCACCCCGGCGATCGCCCCGGCCTGGCACAGCCAGCCGTACGCCAGCCGTCGAAAGAAGATCTCCTCGCATGCGGCGGCCATCACCGTCGCCGCGATGGCCACAAGCGTCGCCGGCGGTCCGACCGGGGCCGTGAGCAGTCGGCCCGCCGCGAACGCGGCGATCCCCACTCCCACCACCACGGCCAACCCCGCGGGGGTCGGGGGCGCTTCGCGCCGCAGCGGCACCGGGGCGATCGCGCCGACGATCCCGATCGCGCCGAGCACGGTAAGCGCGGCGATGGTGGCCGGGGGCCGCGCGGCGAGCGCCGCGCACCCCAGCGCGATACACGCCGCGGCGAGGATCGCGGCGGTCCGGGAATCTCGCCGGGGGAGTCGGCAGATCTCCCCGCTCCGCGACGACGCCTCGCTCATCGGCGCGATGAGATCGCCGCCGTCCCGCTTCATTTGACCGTAAACGTGATCGTGCTGAGCACCCGCGGGTTGAACGGGAAGTGGTCGGTGGCCACGAACTCGGCCGTCAGGATGTGGGCGCCCGGCGTCACCGGGACGTCCTGCGTCACCCCGTAGCTCATCGACACGACCTTGCCGTCGAGGCTGAGGTGGACGTGCCCTTTGTCCGGGCTGAGCTGGGTCGAGGTCTGAGGCACGATCACCCCACCGGTCAGCCGGATGCGCACGTGGAGGGTGCGCCCGGTGATCTCCTCCCCGGGAATCGGCGAGACGATCGCCACGGTCGCGGTCGACCGGGGGCGGGCGCCCGCGGCTGGCGACGGGGTTCCGGTCTGGGGGCGCGGCGCACACCCGGCCAGCGCGCCGAGCAGGACCGCCGCCCCGAGCACCGCCCCCGCCCGTCCCAGCGGCCCGATTCCGAATCCCACCCCCCCGGTGGTCGATCGGGATCGCGGTGACGTGCTCACGCCTCCCTCCATGGATGGGTTAGAGGCGGACGGGGAGGTGCGATCGCAGCACCTCACCCGCCGCCGTGGTTACGGTGAACGTAAGGTCCCACTCGCCTCGCGACAGCTGCGCATCCCCGATGAAGTGGCCGGGGCCAAACCGTCTGACCGGAAGGGGGGCGGGGGTTCCCCCCGGGCGGTTGGCCGTCATCGTCGCCAGTTGAGGAAGGGGCATCTCGTGGCCGGCCGCATCGATGTACGTCGCATGCACCTCGTTGAGCCCTGCCCGCCCCGGATCGAGATAGGCATCGAGCACCCGCCCCCCTGAGAGGTCGATAGAATACAGCGTGGGTTGTCCGGGCGCCTCGATTGTCCGGATCCGCTGTGGCTGGGCGCGCACGTCGAGCGCGAGGGGAACCTCGACCGAGTTCGCCCCCTGTTCCACCTGCACGGTGACGGCCCACGGGCCCTCTAGAGATAAGTTACTCCCTTGACCCCGGTAACTCCCGTCCGTGCTTCGGGCCAAATCCAATGAGGAGGTACCGATGTCGGGGCGGTCCCTGGGGGTAAACCGCAGACTCACCCGATCCGCGTCGACCGGCCGCCCGGTGTCGAAGTCGCGGAGGCTTGCCGTGAAGCCATTCGGGCCGGGGTAGCCCGGGGCCACCTCCAGCCGCACGTGCGTCGTGGTGGCAAAGTCGCTTCCCGTGGCCACGAGAGGCGGCGGACCCTCCGCCTGCGTGGTGGGGAAGTTGGCGGGGGCGATCTGCGTGAGCGTCGCCGCGACCGCCAGCGTCAGGGCGCCGACGGCCAGCTCCGCCGCGCCGATCCGCCGGAGGCCGGCCAGGGTTTGGATCGCGCGGGGGACGCTCCGGAAGCGGTTGACGCCGCCCAGGATTGCGAGAAGCAGGAGGAGCGCCGCTTTGAGCATCACCAACCGACCGTACGCCGTCGCCGTCAGTTGCCCCCACCCGCCGACCTCGTTGACCGCTCGGAGCGTGCCGGTGGCGGCGACGAGCACCAGCAGGATCCCCGCGGCACCCGAGAACCGCCGCACCGCGCCCGCCTTCGCGTCGCTCGGCGTCCGTCCGAGCGCGGGAATCAGGACCGCCAGCCCTCCCAGCCACGCGCCGACCGACACCACGTGGATCCATTGCGCGGCGACGTTCGCCCAGCGCCACGGCCCCAACGCCGCCGCCGCATGGCCGGCGACGACGTGAGCGAGGGCACCCGCCGCGGCTAAGATCCCGATCGCCCACAGGCTCAGGCGCCATCGACGCTCGGTCCCTCCCCGGGCGGCGAGGGCGGCGGCGACGCCGAGGAGAGGAAGGATCCGCCACGCCAGGGCCCGGCTGAGGGATGTATTCAAGAACTGCGCGAGCGGTGCCGCGGCGTCTTGGCGCTGAGACTCCCCCAGGGCGACAACGCCGAGGAGCGCGAGGAGGCAAGGAATCCAGAGCCAGCGGCCGTTCTGAGTCGAGACGGAGGGGAGCGCGATCGTCCACACCCAGGACGCCCCGAGGAGCACGCTGAGGCCCGCATAGAACGCCCAGCGCGCTGCTCCACCGAGGACGGAGGGCGGGGGGCTGACGACCTGGGGCAACGTGGCATTGGCGGGGGAGGTGCCCACCCCGAACGCGAAGGCGCCGCCGGTGACGTGTCCGTCGACCTTCGACACGGTTCGCCACGCCACCGTGTAGACGCCGGCGGCAATCGGGCCGACCGACACCTGCAGTGTGCGCGGCCGGCCCGGGATCGTCTGGATCGACCCCTGCGAGACCGGCTGGCCGGTGGGGAGGAGAACCCTGATGCTGGAGAGGCTCGGTTCCGGCTCCTCCGTGAACGTCAGCGTGATCGTCTGCGGCGGGCGGTCGAGCGTGGCTCCCGATGCCGGATCAGATGCGCTCAGCAGGGCGTGGGCGGACGCGGCCTGCCCGAAGGCCAAGATGGCGACCGCGATCAGGCCCAGCCGTGCGACCCGGATCATCCCGACTGTTGGCCAACTTCTACCGGCACCGCTAATCAATTGCCCGGCGCGCGCAGGAGGCGATGCGCGCGCCGACGGCCGCCAAGCATGGCATCGTGCGTTCTTCCATAAGCGGCCGACCTCCTGTGGTGTCGTGAAGTTGTGCGTGCGGCGAAGACCATGTGTATCATACCCCGTGCCACGTGCTTCGCCCTTCCTGACCCACGCGCAGATCGCAGGGGTCTTCCGTTTCGGCAGCGAACGGTCCCGCGCAGTCTTCGACCCGTCCCGCGGTTGGAACGAATCGCCCGGAGGTGTGTTCGGCAGCACCAGTGTATCGAGGCGACCCGTGCGGTGGGCGCCTCGGGATGCTGCGGCGTTCATTGCTGCCCACCCTCCTCACGGCGCTGATCGTGCAGGCGACCTTGTTCATCGCCGATGCGATCTTGATCGAATCCGGGCTGAGCGATCTCGGCGTCGGGTTCCAGCCCCCCGCCCCCAGCTGGGGAAACATGGTTAGTGGAGGGGAGACGTTACGTGGACAGCGCGTGGTGGATCGCGATCTTTCCCCGGACGGCGATCTTCCTCGTCGGGCTCAGCACCGACCTCGTCGGGGACGGGCTCCGCGACGCGCTCGACCCGAGGCGGCGATGAAGGTTCGAGTCGGCGGGGTGGAACTGCACTACGAGTCGGCGGGGTCGGGGCCGCCGTGCATCCTGGTCCACGGCGGGCCGGGGATGAGCCACCCGCAGATGCTGTCGGCATTCGCGCCCCTCGCGGACCGAGTGCGGCTCATTGCCTACGAGCACCGGGGGCACGGCGAATCCTCCCGCGCGCCGGTGGAGACCTATACCCAACGACAGTTGGCCGAGGACCTCCACGAATTCTGCCGCGCGCTCGGGCTCGAGCGTCCGCTCGTGCTCGGCGCCTCGGCGGGGGGGTTCGTCTCGCTGCTCTACGCCGGACGGCATCCCACCGAGCCGCGCGCCCTCATCCTGGTCGGCACCTCGGCCAGCCGAGGGTTCATGGCGCGCGCCACCGCCAACATGGGCCGGCTCGGCACCCCGGCGATGCAGGAGGCGTACCGTACGCTGTGGGATGGATCTCTCACCGACCCCGACGCCTTCCGGCGCGCGTTCGAGACGATACTGCCCATGTACTATTATGATCGGCGCCGCTGTCCGGCGAACCTTGCCGGACGACAGTTTGACCCCGAGACGCGCCGGGCCCTCATCCGGGACTATGCCGTCTACGACGCCCGGGCGGGCCTCGCGGCGGTGCGCGCTCCCACGTTCGTTGGGGTCGGACGCCACGACTGGATCTGTCCGGTTGAGGAGTCGGTCGAGATCGCGGGGTTGATCCCCGGTGCCGAACTCTACGTCTTCGAACACAGCGGCCACTCCCCGCACGTCGAGGAGCCGGCCGCCTTTCAAGCGGCGTTGGGGGCGTTTCTCGACCGGGCGCTGGACCCCCGCCTCGACGGACCAGGGTGAGCGGTGGACGTTATCGACGTGATCGTGATCGGCGGCGGGAACGCCGCCCTCTGCGCGGCGTTGGCCGCCGCTGAGCACGGGGCCCGGGTGCTCCTGCTGGAACGCGCGCCGCTTGAGGCGCGCGGAGGAAACTCCGCGGTGACCGCCGGCGCGCTGCGGTTTCCCTACGGGGGGGTGGAAGACCTGAGCCGGATCGTCAAGGATCCGGCCCTCACCCAAGCGGGCAAGGTCGACGTCGGACGATACAGCGAGGACGACTTCCTTGGCGATCTCCAGCGGGTCACGCACGGACAGACGGACCCTGCGCTTGGGCGGGCGCTCGCTTCGCAGGCGTTCCCGACGATGGGTTGGTTGAGCCGGCAGGGCGTGGAATTCGTCCTGGCCTACGATCGACAGTCCTTCCTCGTGGGCGAGACGTATCGCTTTTGGGGCGGCCTGGCGGTGAAGGTGAGGGGGGAGGGGCCGGGCCTCATCGCCGCGCTGTACCGGGCGGCGCAGGCGGCGGATGTCGCCGTCATGTACGAGTCCCGGGCCACCGCCCTGGCGTGGGACGCCGCCGCCCGTGAGTGGAGGGTTGGCGTCTCGACCGGAACCCGCGCGCTGGAGCACCGGGCGCGGAGCGTGGTCCTGGCCTGCGGCGGGTTCGAGGCCAACCCCGAGATGCGGGCGGCACACCTCGGGCCGAAGTGGAGAGGGGTGAAGGTGCGCGGCACCCCGCACAACACCGGGGACGGCATCAAGATGGGGTTGGGGGTGGGCGCCCGGCCGTTCGGGCAGTGGAGCGGGGCCCACGCGGTGGCCTGGGACATCAACGCCCCGGCGGCCAACGACCGGCGGGCGGTCCAGCACTTCGAGCGGGATTCCTACCCGCTGGGGATGTACGTCAACATCCACGGGGAGCGATTCGTCGACGAGGGGGAGGACTTCCGCAACTACACCTACGCGCGCTTCGGGCGGGAGATCATGCGCCAGCCGCAGCGGGTGGCGTTTCAAATCTTCGATCAGAAGACCGTCCGGCTGCTGAAGAAGCCCTATACGCTTACCGGCACGACCCGCATCCAGGCGAACACGCTGGACGAGCTGGCCCGCGCCGCCGGTCTCGAAGGGCGCACGTTCGCGCGCACGGTCGCCGAGTTCAACGCGGCCGTCGGCGACCGCCCGTTCAACCCCGCGATCAGGGACGGGAAGGCCGCCGCCGCCCTCCGGCTCCCCAAATCGAACTGGGCCCAACGGCTGGACTCGCCGCCGTACGTGTGCTTTCCGGTGACCTGCGGCATCACGTTCACCTTCGGCGGGCTCCGGGTGGGAGCGGACGCGTCCGTGGCGGGCGCCGACGATCGGAGGATCGGGGGACTGTTCGCCTGCGGCGAACTTGTGGGCGGGTTGTTCTACGACAACTACCCCGGGGGAACGGGGCTGATGGCGGGGGCGGTTTTCGGCCGGCTGGCGGGAACCGGCGCCGCCGCGCACGCAGGCCGCTCGGGGTGAAGGGGGCATCGGATGGACTGGAGCGCGAAGATGGCCGAGTCGCTCAAGAGCAACGGGTACCAGATGGTCGCGTACGTCCCCGACGAAGTGGCCGATCGCCTGCTGCAGCTGCTGCACCGGGACGGCGCGCTCACGATGGTCTCGGCCACCCGCGAAGAAGAGGCGCTGGCGATCCTGTGCGGCGGGTTCCTCGGCGGGAAAAAGGGTGTGCTGGTGATGCAGGGCAGCGGCCTCGGGAACTCGATCAACGCCCTGTGCGGGCTGGCGATCGGCTACCAAATTCCCTTCCTGATGGTGATCAGCGAGCGGGGGCGGCTCGGCGAGTTCAACAGCGTGCAGGTGCCGCTCGGGCGCGCGGCCCCCAGGATCTTTGAGGCCCTCGGGGTGCAGGCGTTCTGGATCAACCATCCCGAGGAGATCGCCCCGATTGTGGAGGGGGCGACAAAACTGGCATTCGGCGGTGGACTGCCCGTTGCGCTCATCCTGTCGACGGCGCTGAGCGGGGGGAAGACATGGCGATGACTCGCCTCGAGGCGTTTCAGCGGCTGCTCCCGCTGCTCGGCCGGGCGGCGGTCCTCGCGAACCTGGGGAAGAACACCTACGACCTGTTCGCCGCCGGGCACCGGCCGGAGAACTTCTACACCTGGGGAGCGATGGGCACGGTCTCGTCGGTGGGACTGGGGCTCGCCCTGGCCCGGCCCGATCTTCGGGTCGTCGTCCTCGACGGCGACGGCTCGCTCCTCATGAACCTCGGTTCGCTCGCCACGATCGCGGCGCTGCGCCCCTCGAACCTGGTGCACATCGTCTGCGATACGCAGACGTATGAGACGACGGGCGGGCAGGCCTCTCACACCGCGGTGGCCGCGGACCTCGCGGCGATCGGCCGGGGGGCGGGGCTCTCGCACGTCGAGGCCGTCGTTGATCTCGATGCCTTGGCACAGGCGGTGCGCCGCGGCCTGGCGGAGCCCGGCCCGTGGTTGATCGTTGCCCGGATGGAGGGGACGGCGACCACCGCGTCCAAAGTCCCCCGCCGCCCGATCTACGACAAGTATCGTTTCATGGAGGCGATCGGGTCGACCGGGCGCTGACCCGGAACGTCGGAGCGCAGGCGGTGGCGCGGGTGGACGGCGGGATCGAGGGGGGACCGACCGGATCGCCGGGTTTGTCGAGGGGGCCACGTTTGAGCGGCTCCCGGCTGCGGTGGTGCAGAGGACCAAGGAGGTGCTCTACGACGGCCTCGGCGCCCTGTTGTCCGCCACCTCCGCCCGGTACGACAACGGTGAGGTCCTGGGGCGGTTCGGGCGCGAGGTGGGCGGCACTCCTGAGGCGCAGGTGTTCGGGGCGGAGTTCAGGACCAACATCGAGACGGCGGCGCTCATCAACGGGACATTCGGTTACTACTGCGACGTGGAAAGCCACCACCCGGGCGCGATCATGCACGCGATCGCCATCGTGGGTCCCGCTGCCCTGGCGGTCGGCGAGAAGTGCCGCCGGGACGTGCTCACCGCGATCGTCGTCGGCATCGACGTCGGCTGCCGGGTCAGCGCCGCGCTCGGAGGCGCCGCCCTGGTATGCGCGCGGGTTTCACCCGTCGTGCGTCGCCGGGACGTTCGGGGTGCTCGCGGCCGCGGCGCGCCTGATCGGGCTGCGGGGGGCGCCGCGGCGGCACGCGTTTGGACTCGCCGGCACCTCGGCCTCAGGTCTGCTGGCCTGGGTGAGCGATCCGAGCGAGCACTCCCGCCCGTACAACATGGGGCTCGCGGCCGGGCACGGCGTGCGGGCCGCGCACCTGGCCTCCTGCGGTTTCGGCGGCCCCCCGGCGGTGTTTGCCGGGAAGTATCCGCTGGGTCAGGCGTTCAGCGGGCGGTGGGACGGACGGGCGCTCTGCGACGGGCTCGGCGAGCGGTTCAAGGTCATGGAGATGACGTTCAAGCGCTACGCCTGCTGTGCGTTCATCCACCCCGGGCTCGACGGCCTTCTGGACATCCGGGCGGCGGACGCCGTGGCCCCCGAGGCGATGCGGCGGATCACCCTGCGGTGCCCCCGCTCCGGCTACCACGTGATCGACGGCAACCCGTTGCGCTCGCATTGCGCCCAGTACGTGCTGGCGCTCGCCGCCCATAAAGGCGGAGTGGAGTTTTCCGATATTCTCCACGACCGTCGGGGCGATCCCGAGATCCGGCGGCTTTCCGAGAACATCCAGGTGGTCGGCGACGAGGAGCTGGATCAAACCTACCCCGATCTCTACCGGTCCATCATCGAGATCGAGACGACGGGCGGACGCCGGTTCCGCCGCGACGTGACGTATCCGAAAGGTGCCCCGGAGTGCCCGCTGACCCCCCCGAACTTCGGGAGAAGTTCGCGACCCTGACCCGCGAGGTGATTTCCCCGGGCCGGGGCGAGGAGATCGGGGCGATGATCGATCGCCTGGAGGACGTCGAGGATATCGGCGCGCTGGCGAGGCTCTTGGGACGAGAGCACCGTCCGGGCGCATCAGTGGAGCGGCGGCGCGGAAGACCCCCCGCATCCTGACCCCCATATCCCACCCGGCGGCCCCGGAGCAGGCGATGATGGCCGCGGTGCCCAGGGTTAGGTCGATCTTCTCCCATACTTCTTCGAAGACTCCGGCCCCGCCACCGACTGCGCTAATCCGAAAGATAACCCAAACCATCACCCGGAATAGACTGAACCTCTCCCCCCTGCGGTAGGTAAGGGGTAGGGAAACGAGACATCCGGACGGATGGCGCACCTCATACGTTCGGAGGGTTCTTCGTCACGTTGCGGGGTCTGGTGGCACTGAGCGACAGGAAGGAGCGCGCGGAATGAACCGAGAGGATTTCGCCGGGATCTACGACGTGCAGTATCCGCGGGTGTTCCGCTACCTGCTGTGGCGGTTGCGCAACCGGGACGCCGCTGAGGAAATGACGGCGGAGGTGTTTGCCACGGCGCTCGCCGCATTTCAGAAGGGGACGACGCCGAAGCACGTCGGGAGCTGGCTCGTCGGCATCGCGGACCACTTCGCCTTGCGGTCCTGGCGGAGGCAGCGAACCGAGCGAGCGGCACTGTCCGAGAGTCCCGGGACCGAGCGGGATCCGGAGGAGCTGGTTCTGGCGCGATTGGAGCGGGATGAGATCTGGCGCTGCGTGGACGCGTTGAGCCCGGAGCATCAACAGGTCATCCTGCTTCGGATCGTTGCGGGGTTGAGCGCGCGCGAAGTCGGGGGGCTCACGGGAAAGACCGAGGAAGCCGTGAGGAGTCTGCAGCTTCGTGCGCTTCATGCATTCCGAGTTCGTTGGAGGGAGGCACAGGCCGATGCAGGGCTACGCAGCTGAGCGTTCTGACCCGCTGGGCGAGAACCGCCTAGAGGCGCTGCTCGGGGATTTGCTGGGGAAGGAACGCCCCGAGTGGCAGCGCATTACCGCGGAGACTCCGGACCTCGCCGAACTTGGCGAGGCAGCTCGGCGGCTCCGGGTCGTCAGCCTGCGGGCGCCGCTCCCCGAAGGGCGATTTGCGGTGCGGCAGGCGCTGCTGGTTGCGGCGCAGCAGGTCCGGGATTCCGTGGCGCCGGGGAGAGCGGCATGGCGGCGGGCGGGACTCTGGCTGAGCGTGGCGGCCCTCGTCGCGATCGCGGGAGCATTTGGTCTGGGCGCTGGTCTGCTCGATCCCCTCGCTCCGCCCTCCAGTCCGGTGTACGGTTTGAGACTCGCGGTGGACAAAGCGCGGGGCGTGTTCATCCCCGGCTACCCGGTAACGGGTCAGTACGCGCTGAACTACCAATTCTCGCCCGTCCAGGTGCCGAGCGCGGGTGGCGTGACCACGACCGATGGGAAAATCGGCGGGCTGCCCGTGCGGTTGACAATGACGGCGTCGGGCGCATGCCCGGCCGGCGGACCCTGCGGGAAGTTTGTCGTGGGGGTGGCCGGACTCTCGACCGAGGCACGCACACGGCTCGGGGAGCTTCGAGGGACGTTTGCCTGCGGTTCCGGTGGGTGCATCCTGACGGTGACCGAAGCGACGGGAATATTCGCTGAGGTGAACGGATCCCGAGTGTCGGTGGGAGGATCGGGGGCAAGCGAAGGGCAGCTGGGATCCAAGATGAACTCGCTCGGGGATTGGGTGAATCATGTCGCCGCGGCGGCCGAGCAGTTGAAGGCGAGCGGGCTGCTGCCGGCTGGGCTCACGGTCGGAGACCTTGTCAAGGACGCGGTGACCAACGAGAAGACCGGCGGGCGCCCGGGTGGAAACGGCGGAACGGGGGCTCCCAAGGGCACCAATCTCAGCACGAAGCAGGGGGCCGTGGTTGACGCTCGCGATGGCATCCACGCCCGCGGATCCAGGGGAACGGGTCCCGTCGGCCCCGCCTCCAGCGCGAGCAGCATCGCCGGCGGTTCCTCGGTGCAGGGCGACACCGGAGTTCGTGGCGCCGCGCCCAATATCGACCTCGGCGTGCATGGTGGCATCGGCGTCACGGGCGACTCGCCTACGCCCAACCCTAGCATCGACTCGGCTTCCTCGGTCCCCACCGGTCGCAACCGTGTTGGTGCCGGTGCCACACTCGTAGGCGGCCCTGGCGCTCACCATGTTAACGTCGGCATCGGAGCACGCAGCGATAAGACAGGCGCCGGCGGCGAGGCCGCCGTCGGCGGCCTGGGCGTGGGCGTCGGTGGTGGGACCGGCGTAAAAGGCGGCAGCGGCATCAGTGTCGGGGCCGGGGCGAACGTGAGCGGCAGCGGTGTCAGTGTGGGCGCCGGAGCGAACGTGAGCGGCAGCGGCGTCAGTGTCGGCGCCGGGGCGAATGTGACCGGCAGCGGCGTCAGTGTCGGTGCCGGGACCACCGTGAACGGCGGGGGTGGAGGCGTCATCGTGACCAACGGGGTTACCCTGGGCACCAGCGGCGTGAGCGGGGGGGGCACTGTGAGCACAGGTGGCAGTGGCGCTGGAGGAGGGACCGCCGGTAGCAGCGAGGCCGGCGGCGCCAACGTAGGTGGGAGTTCGAGCGGCGGGGCCAGCGCGAGCGGTGGGGCCAGTGCCAGCGGGAGCGGGGCCAGCGCGAGCGGTGGGGCCAGTGCCAGCGGGAGCGGGGTTACCGCGAGCGGCGGGGTCACTGCCAGTGGGGGCGGCGCCAGCAGCACAGGCAGTGGGGGTATCGGCATCGGCATTGGCATTGGGCTCAACCTTGGTGGAATCAACATCGGTGTGGGGCTCAACCTCGGCGGTGGTGGGGGCGTTTCTGGAGGCGGGGGTACGAGCGGGGGCACCGGCAACAACTCGCGGTAGGGTCTGGAAAGGGAATCATGCGATCATCCGCGAGCGAGGTCCACAAGCATGGCGGCACGGGAAAGCCGGTGCGGCCGCTTCACCGCGTCGCCAACGTTCTCCAAAGCGGGGAGGGCGCGAGCGAGGATCTGGCCCACTACCGCGAGTTGTTCGAGAACGCCAGCGACTTGATCTACACGACTGACCTGGCGGGGAATTTCACATCTATTAATCCCGTTGGGGAAAAACTCACGCGGTACACGCGCGAGGAACTCCTCGCATCGAATATCGGTCAGATCGTTGCGGCGGAGAGCCTCAGCACGGTTCTGCAAATGCTGGACCACGCCGTCAGGGGCTTGAGCTCCACGACCTGCGAACTCGAAGTCCTGGCCAAGGACGGCCGTCAGGTCCCGCTGGAGGTATGCTCGCGTCCAATCACCCAGGACGGGGAGGTGGTGGGGGTCCACGGGATCGGCCGCGACATCAGCATGCGCAAGCGGACCGATCGGAAGTTCCAGCAGCGCACCGCTCATTTGGAGGCGTTGAACGCGATCGTTGCGGCCGCGGATGCCGCGCCCGATCTTCCACTGCTGCTGACGGTGGTGATCGACCGGATCCTGGAGGCGCTCGCCCTCGGGATGGGCGGGATCTGGGCGGGCGACCACCACGTCGTTCGAGGCCTCTCCCCAGAGATCGGGAAGACCGTGGTGGAGGCCGCTCAGTCCTCTCAGCAGAAGACCGCCAGCGCGGCCAGCGTAGCCGACTGGCAGGCAACGTCTGGGAACGGGGCACACCCGCTGGCGGAGAGGTGGATCCACATTGGCATCCGGGCGTCCCTCACCGTGCCCATCGTGGCCGAGGGCCGGTGTATCGGGGCGTTGATCTTGGCCTCCCCGTACCCCAAGCCATGGACATGGGAGGAAGTCGTCCTCGCTGAGGCGGTCGGACAGCAAGTCGCGGCGACGGCCGAGGGCCTTCGCATCTTCCAGGAGTCCCAGCAGCACGCCGGGTTGATGAAGCGCCTGGTCGCGCTGAGCGACACTTTGAATCGTCCCGCCATCGTCGCGGACATCGCGACGGCCATCGGACAGGCCGCGCTGAGTCTGAGCGGGGCGACGGGAGGGGCCGTCTACCTCCGCGGACCGGAAGGCGCCGTCGCCTGCCCGTGGGCCAAAGGGCTGCCCGCTGATTCCGCCATCCCCGACCGCCTGCCGGAGGGGAGTGCGGGGTTGTTTTCGGACGTGTCGGCCTTAGCTCCGGACGACGCGATCCGGGGCTTCGCGAGCCGTCAGGGCTTCCGGGCCCTCGGGATCTGGCCGCTCACCTACGAGGGACGGGAGATCGCCGGGGTGCTGTGTTACTACGACGAGCCCCATGAGTGGTCGAAGCCGGAGCGGGAGGTCTTTCAGACGTTCACCTGGCAGGCCGCTTCCGCCCTCGAGAACGCGCGGCTCTACGAGGTGCAGGTCGAGCGCGCGCGCGAACTGGAAACGCTGCACCACAACCTCGAGGAATCATACATCCAGATGGTGCTGGCTCTGGCACGGGCGATGGACGCCCGAGACGCGTACACCGGAGACCACAGCGACCGCCTGGCCACACTGGCCGATCGCGTGGTCCGGGCGCTCGACCTTCCGGATGACGAGGCGAAGGACATCCGCTGGGCGGCGCTCCTGCACGACATCGGGAAGATCGGTTCTCCGGACGGCATCCTGTGCAAACCCGGGCCGTTGACCGAGGACGAATGGATGATCATGCGCCGGCACCCGATCGTCGGCGAGGAAATCCTGCGTCCCGTAGAACGCATGCGAGGGGTGGCCAAGATCGTCCGCCATCACCAGGAGAAATGGGACGGCAGCGGATACCCCGACGGCCTCAGTGGGAAAGCGATCCCCCTTGGGGCTCGCATTCTGGCGGTGGTCGATGCCTACAGCGCGATTGTTGACGAGCGCCCTTACAAGAAGTCGGGTACCCAAGAAGAGGCGGAGGCGGAAATCCGGCGTTGTGCGGGGGTGCAGTTCGATCCAGAGATTGTGGAGGTCTTCTGTCGAACACTGAGCGGTGACCATCAGGCATCCGACGCGGTCCTCCTCCGTCGGTGATCGGCGGTCCAGGTGGTGGTTTCCTCGCGCTCGCCGGAGGGTGGTCTCCGTCACAGGGCTCTGCTGAGCGACCGTGCCCCGCTAGCCGCGGCTATAGGGCAGGAAATATCGGCCGGCGCTCGACCCACCGCTGACATCCAAGACCGACCCGGTGATGTACTCCGCTTGCGTGGATGAGAGGAACAGGACGGCCTCGGCGATCTCGGCGGGCTGCCCCATCCGGCCCCAGGGGATATTCGTGATCAGCGTCTCTCGATAGGCGGGATTGACGTCGCCGCGGCGCCCCACGTCGATCAGGCCGGGAGAGACGACGTTGACGTGAATGCGGTGCTCGGCCAGCTCCTGCGCGAGCACTTTGCTGAACATCACGATTGCCGCCTTCGACGCGCAGTAGTGCGACGCGCCCCGCCGGGCCGATCGGTAGGCGCCCGAAGCGATATTGACGATGTGTCCGGCCACGCGTTCCGATACCATCCGGCGCGCGACCTCCCGTGACATCAGAAATGTCCCCTTGAGGTTGGTCTCGATGACCGCATCCCACTGTTCTTCCGGCATCTCGATCACCGGGCAGTTGGGGTACACCGCGGCGTTGTTCACGAGCACCTCGATCCGCCCCAAGTGTCCGACGGCACCTTGGACGATCCGGTCGACCCCCGCGGCGGTGCGGACGTCCCCCGCGACGCCAAACGCCCGGCCCGGCCCGCCCCCGAGTTCCGCCACGACGCTCTTGACCCGATCGGCGACCACGTCGACCGCCGCCACCCAAGCCCCTTCCTGCACGAACGCCGTCGCGATTCCCCGACCGATTCCCGCGCCCGCTCCGGTGACCACCACACGCCGTCCCGAAAACGCACCCTCACTCATCCACATGCCTCCCCCGTCGCGTTCATTCCGGCGATGCTCGGACCGCTCCGCCTGACCAGATTCGCCGTCCGGGGGCGAAACTCTCCCGCGGTACGTCTCGAGAATCGCGCCGGCGAGGCCGGATGCCTCCGGGGACGGACGAAGGGTGTTCTTGGTTAGATCACATTGAGCTCGTGCAGCGGCCTCCGAGCCAGGATCCGGTCAAACGACAGCGGGCTGAGGTCCAGCGTGCGGTATCCGCCGTCGACGATCAGTTCCGCGATTCCCCGTCCCACCCCCGGGGCGTGTTGCAGCCCGTGGCCGCTGAAGCCGTTCGCGAAGAACACGTTGCTGAAGGCGGGATGGGGGCCCACGATTCCGTTGTGATCCAACGTATTCAGCTCGTAGTACCCGGACCAGCCCCCCGTGACTTTGACCGCCTGGAACACCGGGACGCGCCGGGCCAGCGCCGGCCAGATGACCTCGTCAAAGCGCGTGTAGTCCACTTCCAGCGGCAGATCATCCGGGTCCGCTTCGCCCTCCTTGGGGGATGTTCCCCCGATGAACTGCGCGCCCTCGGGACGAAAGTAGACCCCGGATGGGTCGATGACCAGCGGGCAGTCGGGAACGGCGTCGCGGCAGGCGAATACGAAGATCGTCCGCCGCCGCGCCCGCACGGGGAGCTCAATGTCGAGCATCGCGGCGATGGAAGCCGCCCAGGGGCCCGCCGCGTTGACCGCGACGTCGCAGGGAACCCGCGACCCGTCGCCGAGGACGACCGCGTTCACCGTCCCACCGGTGCGCACGAACCCGGTGGCTTCCTGAGTCAGATATTTGACGCCAAGCGCCACCGCCCGGCGGCGGAACGCCTGGAGCAACAAGTATCCGTCGAACCACCCTTCGCCGGAGAGGCCCAGAGATCCGGCGGCGATCCCCTCCGTCGACAGCCACGGGAACCTGGCGGACAGCGCCTTGGGTTCGAGCAGCGCCACCTCGACCCCGTGCTGCCGCTGCAGGCGGTGGACCGCCTGCAGCGTCGAGAGCGTCGCGCCGGTGGCCAGGAAGAGGTATCCAGGCTCGCGGAGGCCGATGTCCGCGCTGATCGTCCGGAGGAACGCGATGCCGAAACGAGACAGCTCGATGTTTACCGGGGTCGAGAACTGCTGGCGGATCGCGCTTCCCGATAGGGCCGAGGAGGCCACCTTGTACGAAGGGTCCCGCTCCACCACGCAGACCTCACCGGAGAATTTCGGATGGCCGGCGACAAAGGACGCGATCGCGCTGCCGATCGCTCCCCCGCCCACGATTGCGACCTTGAGTGTCATGTTCCTCCCCTCGCCCGAACTGGGATTCCTTGCCCGCCTCTCGGCGATCGGGCGCCTGCCCTCGGGTCGTCGTCAGGTCGGGGCGGCGGCTCCATGCTGTTCGTGGACGCGCTCCGTCATGCCTTGTCCGTGACATGGGGGAGAACCGACCCATCCCCTCCGAATGTCTCAGTGCCACCATCCCACGGGCTCCCGCGAAGGAGGCACCACCGAGGTGAAGCGCCTAGAGCCATCGCCGCGCACCGTGCACTGGGGGTACTTTGACGCTTCGCTCGCGCCCGTCGCCGAGGTCGTCCCCGGAGAGGTCATCCACCTCCGCAGCGTCTCCGGCGCCCCCGACGATCCGGTCCCGAGCGGCTGGATCCCCCCCGAGATCCCCGGCATCTACGCCGAGGTCCACGACCGGGGCCCCGGCGGACACCTGTTGACCGGCCCCATTGCCGTGCGGGGGGCCCGGCCGAACCACGTCCTGCAGGTGGACATTCTATCCGTGACGCTGGGCGCACCCTACGGATACAATACCCTCGCTCCACTCGAAGGGATCTTCCCCGAGGCCATCGATCGGCGCGATCGTCAGATCATTCCCATCGATCGCGAGACGGGCGTGGCCACGGTCCCGCCGGGCCTCACGCTTCCGACTCGGCCCTTCTTCGGCGTCATCGGCGTGGCCCCGCCGATCGGCTGGGGGCGTGTGGACACCGCCCCGCCCCGATGCCACGGGGGAAACATGGACAACAAGGAGCTGGTTGCGGGGACGACGCTGTTTCTGCCCATCTGGACCGAGGGGGCGCTGCTGAGTGTGGGTGACGGGCACGCCGCGCAGGGGGATGGGGAGGTGAACATCACCGCGATCGAAACCTCGCTGGACGGGGAGTTTCGACTGAATATCCGTTCGGATTTCGAGCTCGCCCTGCCCGTTGCCGTGACACCGTCGCACCTGATCGCCATGGGCTTCGACGCGAGCTTGGACCGGGCGGCGCGCATCGCCGTGCGCTCGCTGCTCGACCTGCTCGTGCGGTTTGGAGGCATGGCGTGGCGCGACGCCTACCGCCTGGCCAGCATCGCCGCCGACCTGCGCGTCACCCAGGTGGTGAACGGCGAAAAGGGCATTCACGTCATGCTGGAGCGGATGATTCTGGAGCAGTTGGCGACGCCGTTCCCGTTTGTTCCGCGCCGGTCCGTCTAGCGGAGCGGTTACGGCGAGACGCTTAAGGCGGCGTCGAACCCGTCGGTTTGCAGCGCCTTCATCAGACGCTCCGCCGCCGGGCGGTCGACCCCCGGGCCGACCCAGACGAGGAACAGCGGCCCCTGATTGATGATCGCGGCGGGATAGTGGCTGGCGCGGAGCTGCTGCACAAGGTCCTCCGCGTTCCCCCGGATCTTGAACGCCCCGGCCTGCACGTGAAACTGGGAAGATGCCGGCGGGCTCGCCTCCGGCACTATCGGGGCCGGGGGGGTGGGAGCGATCGGCTGGGGCAACGCGATCGCGGGTGGGGGTTCGGATGGGGGAATTGCCGGGGCCGCTTTGGGCTCCGACGGGGCCGGGACCGGAGCCGATTCCGGGATCCCCACTGCGGGGGTGTTCGCGATCACCCCGGGAGGAAGGGCGGCCGCGGGTGGGGCAGGTGCCGGGGGGCCCGCCGGGGCCGCTGCGGGGCCGATCGACGGTTCGGCCGTGCCCGATGTCGTCGCGGCGGTCGTCGTCCGGGCTGGCGGATGCGCGATCAAATATGCGGAGGCGACCGCGACCAGGCACACGGTCAGGACCCCTGGCAAGGCCGAGAAGATTCGTCGTCCCACCCGATCAGCGCCTCCTGGGTGCTCCCCCCGGTTGGGTTCCTCGCCGGGGGTGGTTTACCTGCTCCCGGCGGGAGGGGGTAGGGTCCTAGGGTTTCGTGCAGGCCTCCTGGAACCCTACCGCCAGGTTTTTGCATGTCGTGACCGCGGAGGATCTGACGATTCATGCCCACCCCCACACCGCGCGCCCTGCGCCCCGATGATCTGATCTCGATCAAGGCCGTGGCCGACGCCCAGCTCTCGCCCGACGGAGGCGCGGTGGCGTACACGCGGACCGAGATGGCAGTGGAAGAGGATGGGTATCGCTCGACGATTTGGACGGTGCCGGTCGGGGGCGGGGACCCGGTTCAGCTGACCCGAGGCCCCAAGCGGGACAGCGCCCCGCGCTGGTCTCCCGACGGGACGTGGCTGGCTTTTCTCTCCGACCGCGACGGTGCCCGCGCGGAGATGTACCTGATGCCCGCCCGGGGCGGTGAGCCGCGGAAGCTCAGCGCGCCCGGAGACGTGAGCAGCCCGGCCGTGTGGTCCCCCGACGGCACGCGAATCGTGCTCGCGGCGCGCGTGCCGAACGAGCCCCCGCCCGCGGACCCGGCGGCCCAGGCGCGCTGGGCGGAGCGGCCCAAGGTCGTGACCAAAGCCCACTACAAGTCGGACGGCCAAGGGTACATCGGGGGCGCCACCAGCTCCCTGTTCGTGCTTTCGGTGCACGGCGGCACCCCCACTCAGGTGACCCGGGGAGAGGGGGACGCCGTGGCGCCCGCCTGGTCGCCCGACGGAAGCCGTATCGCCTTCAGCCGCGCGCGCGGCGGGGTCGCCGATTTCAACGTGTGCGATATCTGGGTGATGGACGCGGATGGCGGCGACGCGCGGCGCGTGACCGAGAACGTCGGGCGGGCGACGTCTCCCAGCTGGTCCCCCGACGGCGCGTGGATCGTGTGTTACGGGACGGACATGCAGGAGCCCGGGATGGGTGATCCGATGGTGCGGGTCTGGTTGGTGCCGACGACCGGCGGTCCGCCGCGGCGGCTCACCGAGGGGGACGATCGGCAGGTGGTGCTCGTCGCCCGACCCGCGGTCACGCCGGGGGCGGTGTGGGCTCCCGACGGCGACTCGGTGACCTTCCTCGCGGCCGACTCGGGCAACATCCATATCGTCCGTGCCCGGGTGGGCGGCGGTTCGGTGCGCACGGTCGTTGGCGGCGAGCGCCAGGTGATGAGTGCGAGTGCCGTCCCCGGCCCCGGCCGGATCGCGTTCGTGGCAACGGATCCACAGCTCCCGAGCGACGTCTACGCGTGTCGGTGGGACGGCTCGGAGGAGCGGCGGCTGACGGCTACGAACGATGCCGTCCTCTCGCAGCTGGCGCTGCCCCGCGTGGAACGTCGGACCATCGCCAGCCCGCACGGGGGCGTGGTGGAAGGATGGCTGATTCGGTCGAAGGCCGGGAGCGCGCCGGCGCCGCTCCTGCTGGACATCCATGGCGGCCCCGCCAGTTTCCACGGCAACCAGTTCCCGCTCGGCTACTTCTACCGCTACGTCCTTGCCTCCCGCGGGTGGGCGGTGCTGGCGCTCAACCCGGTCGGGTCCGGATCGTACGGCAAGGCGTTCGCCCATGCCGCCCGAGGGCGATGGGGGGAGCGCGATCTCCCCGAGCAACTGGCCGGCGTGGACGCGCTCGTCAGCGAGGGGATCGCGGATCCGGACCGACTGGCCGTGGCGGGGTACTCGTACGGCGGCTTCATGGCCGCGTGGACGATTACCCACACCCACCGCTTCAAGGCGGGGGTGGTCGGTGCCCCGGTCACGAACCTCGAGTCCTTCCACGGGACCTCGGACATCGGCATGTGGTTCACGCCGTGGGAGATGGATGGCGAGTTGATCGCCCACCGTGAGAGGTATCGGCGTCTCTCGCCCATCAATTACGTCGATCGGGTCCGGACCCCGACGCTGATCCTGCACGGGGAAGCCGACGATCGTTGTCCGATCGGCCAGGGCGAGGAGTTCTTCATTGGGCTCATCTCCGAGGGCCGGGTGCCGGCGGAGTTCGTGCGGTATCCCGGAGAGAGCCACCTCTTCCTCGGCAACGGTCGCCCCAGTCACCGGATTGACTTCACGCGGCGCGTCGTCGAATGGGTGGAGCGCTATGTGATTGGCGCGGGTCGCGCCTGACCTCCGTCCGATCACGTCGCGCTCGGGCCCGCGTCGCGCGGCCGTCCCAGGGTGGGTTTCGTCGCGCCGGAATTAACAGATGGAGGCGAGGATGGCCGGTCAACTGTACGAGCGCATTCATGGGATCGCGGCACGGCTCGATGGGATGATGGGGGTCTACATTCGCGCGCTCCCCTCCGGGGAAGAGATCGCCCTCAACGCCGATCAGCCGTTTCAGATGGCGAGCGTGTTCAAGGTGCCGCTGCTGGTCGAGCTGATGTCCCAGGTGGAGGCGGGACGGCGGTCCCTGGAGGAGCGGGTGACCCTGACCGATGACATGAAGGTGCCGGGGTCGGGCGTGCTCAAGGAGCTCTCCGCCGGCACCCCCTTGACCATCCGCGACCTGGCGACGCTGATGATCATCATCAGCGACAACACCGCAACCGACATCCTGCTCGGGCTCGTGACCAAGGACGCGGTGAACGCCCGCCTCCGATCGTGCGGGCTGCCCCGGACGACGGTCGCCATGGGCTGTCGGGAGCTCCTCAACGACCTCGTCGGCCTGGGGGGCGCCCCCGACTCGCCGGAGACCCGACGGCAGGCGGTTGATCGTCTCCGGAAGCGGGAACTCGATCCGCACTGCCGCGTCTACCACGACGTACAGGCCAACATGGCCACACCCCGCGAGATGGGAATGTTGATCGGACACATCGTCGGCCCGACCCTCGGCAACGGCCGCGGCGGGGCCGGGCCGCTGCCGGTAGCGGTCTCGAGGCAGGTGCTCGGCATCATGCGGCGTCAGCAGGTGCGCGACCGACTTCCGCTGTTACTGCCGCTGGCGATCGAGATCGCGCACAAGACCGGCTCGTTGGCCAGGGTGAGCAACGACGCCGGGGTGCTCTACGCGCCGAAATCACCGTGTATCGTCACGGTGTTCACGCGGGATTTGGCGGACGATCTGGCGGGCCGCATGGCGATCGCCGAAGTGGGACGGGCCCTCTACGAAGCCTACGCGTGACCGGCTCCTCGGGGAGCGGGACGGTCTACGGCGACCTTATCCAGCTGCGTGATCGCCGCGTGACCATCGCGAGGGGGGTCGGCTCCAACTGGGGCGGGGGGGGCGCCGCGGCCGCGGCGCGGGGTGAAAGGCCACCGGCCCGGGCCGATCGTGGGGTGATCGTGTGACCGATCCGCCGCCGCGCCGCAGATTCGGTGCGGGCGTCGTCGATGCGCTCCCCCTGTGGTTGGGGGTCGTCCCGTTTGGGGTCGTCTACGCGGTGGTGGGCCGCCGCGCTGGGCTCAGCGCGTGGGAGATCCAGGTGATGTCGCTGCTGGTGTACGCGGGGGGCGCGCAGTTCACCGCGGTGCGCCTGCTGGCCCAAGGGGCACCGCGGAGCGTCCTCGTGGTCGCCACCGCGCTGATCAACCTTCGCCATGTGCTCTACGGGCTGTCGCTCGCCCAGCCGCTCCGCGAGGCGCGGCCCGGCCTCCGCGGGGTGGTGGCCTTCTTCCTGGTGGACGAAAGTTACGGCCTCGGCACCCGCGCCTATCTCGACGGACGGGGAAGCGTGGCCTACCTGTTGGGCGCGGGGATCTCCCTCTACGTCGCCTGGAACGTCGGGACCGCGCTCGGGGCGGTGGTCACGGCCGCGGTCCCCGACCCGAGGTCGGCGGGGCTCGACCTGGTGTTTCCGCTGACGTTTGCGGCGCTGCTGGCGCCGCTCCTGCGCGGTCCAGCGAACCGGCAGGCGGCCGCGGCGTCCTTCCTCGCGGCGCTGGTGAGCGTGCCGAGGCTGCCGGGCGGGGCCGGGTTTGTGGTGGCCACGGTGCTCGGGATGCTCTGCGGGCTGCGGGCGCATGACTGAAACGATCGTCGCCATGGCCGTGGCCACCTACCTGACCCGTTTGGTCGGCCTCCTCGGCGCGCCGATCCGAGGCGGGTGGGCGGTTCGGGCCCTTGCGCTGGTGCCGGTGGCGGCGTTCGCCGCCCTTACGGCGTCGAGTTTGGAGCTCCGCACCGATACGTGGTTTCGCTGGCTCGTGGTCGGCGTCGGCGGGTGGCTCTCCTGGCGCGGGGTGCCGGTATGGGCCTGCGTGGGAGGTGGGATCGCCCTCTACGTCATCGGGGGGCCGCTCTTCAGGTGAATGCGGAGGAAGACCGACGGGGCAGGGGCGGGACCCGGTAATTCCGGTCCCGCCCCCGTCCGTGCGAGCTTCACCGCGCCGGGGAGAGGACCGCCGGCTGCGCCTTCGCGGGCTTGCGGGCGATCAGCGGGAAGATCAGCACCACCACCATGAACACCGCGACGATGTAGAGGGAGGACTCGAAGTGCCCCGTGGCCTGGCGGATCCGCGCAATCAGAATGGGCGACGGGATGGCGGCGGCACCCCACGCCAGCAGGATCCACCCGTAGATTCCACCCATCTTCCTCGGGCCGAAGAAGTCGGCCGTGAACGACGGCATGCTGCCGAAGCCGCCGCCGTAGCAGAGGCCGATGATCGCGATCGCGATGCTGAAGGTCGTCGCGTCCTTGAGCGTGGGCAGGAGGAAGAAGATAACCGCCTGGATCGCGTACATGATGATGAAGACCGTCCTTCGGCCGATCATGTCCGACACCCAGGCCCAGAAGACCCGGCCGGTCCCATTGAAGATCGAGATCAGTCCAACGATGCCGGCGGCCGCCACCGGGGAGAGGCCGACCATCTCCTGCGCCATCGGCGACGCCTGCGAGATCACCATGATCCCCGCGGAGACGTTGCAGAAGAGGATCAGCCACAGGACCCAAAATTGGGGCGTGGACATCGCCTCGGCGACCTCGTAGTTATACGTGCTGGCCGCCTTCGCCACCGCTCCGCGCGGTTCCCACCCGGCCGGCTTCCAGCCGGCGGGGGGGTTGGCGTAGAACTGTGCCGCGGCGATCACTAAGATGAAATAGGCGATCCCGAGCGTGAGGAAGGTCGCCGGGACGCCGTAGAGGATGATCTCGCGGGCGGCGATCGGGCTCATGACCAAGGCCCCGGCCCCGTAGCCGCAGACGGCGACCCCGGTCATCAAGCCCCGCTTGTCCGGGAACCACTTTACCAGCGTCGCCACCGGACAGATATAGCCCATGCCCATGCCGATCCCGCCCAGCACGCCGTAACTGAGGTACAGTCCGCCGAGCGAGTGGTTCTTTGCGGCAAGGGCGGCGAGCATGTAGCTGACCCCGTAGAGGACCCCGGCGGTGGTGGCCACCTTGCGCGGGCCGGCGCGGTCCTGCCACAGGCCGCCGATCACCGTGCCTACGCCGAGGAAGAGGATGGCGAGCGTGAAATTCAGTGCGGTCTGGGTGATCGTCCAGTGCTCACTCGCAATCAGCGGCTTATTGAAGACACTCCAGCCGTAGGCTGCCCCCAGGCACAACTGCATGACGACGGCGGCCACGGCGATCCCCCATCGATTCGGAAGCTCGTCCCGAGCCACGTGAAATCCCCCCTCTGATCGCATCGTCGATTGGTTCGCTCATCGGCGCGCGGAGCACGCCGAATGGTCACGTCGGCTTCACCTCCCCTCGCACGGTAGATTGACACCCCTTCCAATAAAATTAACAATAGATTCACCCGCGCGGGACCCACTCCTCCCGCGCCGCATGGGGGGGGATTGTGGCGCGACTCGAAGAGGCGCTCGGCCGGTTGCTGGCGGCGGCGGTGCCGCTGTCGGCGGAATCCGTCCCGGCCGCGGACGCGGCCGGGCGGGTCGCGGCGGAAGACGTTCGCGCCACCGCCCCTGTGCCGCACTTCGCCCGCGCGGCGATGGACGGATACCTGTGTCACGACGCAGACGTTCGCGGGGCATCCCCCGATCGGCCCGTCGTCCTCCGCCTCACCGGCGGGGTCCGGATGGGGGAGGGACCGGAGGGCGGGCCGGCCCGCGGGGAGGCCTGGGCGATCACGACCGGCGCGCCGATGCCCCCTCGCGGCGACCGGGTGGTCCCCGTGGAAATGGTGCGGCGCCAGGGCGATGACGTGCAGATCGCGCAGTCCCCCGGTCGGAAGACGCATATCTCCCCACCCGGAGAGCTGATTCGAGAGGGGGCTGCGCTGATCGCCGCGGGCGAGGTGGTGGGACCGACCGCGGCGGGCGCGCTGGCCGCGTGCGGGTTGGGCACGGTGTCGGTGTACCGGCGTCCTCGGGTCGCGGTGGTGGCGACGGGCGATGAGTTGGTTGAGGCGACCGATGGGGCGGCGGCCCCGCCGCCGGGACGGGTGTTCAACAGCAACGCGGTGACCCTGCGGGGCCTGCTCCGCGCCGCGGGGTGTGAGGTCGACTACCGGGGCATCGTCCGCGACGCGCCCGACGATATGCGCCGGATCTTCGCCGCGCTGCGCGATGCATACGATGTGGTCCTCTCCACCGGGGGCGTGTCCATCGGCCGGTACGACGCGGTCCACCGCACCTGGCTCGACCTCGGAGCCCAGCGGATTGTGGGGCGGGTGGACCTCAAGCCCGGCGGCCCTTTCTTTACCGGTCGCTTCGCCGCGTCGTGGGCCGTCGGACTCTCGGGGACGCCGGTGGCCTGCCTCGCGGCGTTCCACCTCCTGGCACGCCCGTTTCTGTTGCGGTTGGGGGGAAGGCGTCGGGTGATCAGGCCGCTCGAGGACGCCGCGTTGGCCGTCGGGTTTTCCCGTCCGGCGGAAGAGGCGCGCGCGCTGTGGGCGCGGATCGTCCCCACACCGACGGGGCTTCCCTCGGCGGAGATCCTGTACGGCGATGCCGCCGGGACGGTCGGCGCGCTCCTCGGCGCCAACGCCCTTGTCCTGATCCCACCGGGGACTCCGCCTCTGCCGTCGGGAACCCCGGTCTCGGCGCTGCGGCTCGATCGCGATGAGGATCGCGACCGCCTGATCCTGCCCCCGGTCCACCCGGGACCGCTGGTGATCGGGATCGTTGGGGCATCCGGATCCGGGAAAACGATTGTGATCGTCGACCTGATTCAGCGGTTGGTCGCCGACGGGATCCGCGCCGTCGCCGTAAAGCACGCCGCACACGGGTACGACGCCGACCGCGAGGGAAGCGACAGCGCCCGCATGGTCGAGGCGGGCGCCCGCGTGGTTGTGCTCGCCGGGCCCGTGGAGACCGTCCTGCGCATCGCCGCGCCGGCGGCTCACCCCGGTGGGGCCGTCGCCCTGGCCGCCGCGGCCGCGGAGCGGGTCTGGGGGAAGCCCCCCGATCTTGTGCTCGTCGAGGGATTCACGCACCCCGCCGACCCCGTGATACAGGTGGGCCAGCAGAAACCGGGCGCCGCCTCGGGCGAGGTGCTCGTGTCGATCCCGGCGTTGCCGGGGATGAACGCGGAGGCACGGGCGGATGAGCTGCGGCGCGTGCGGGACGCGGTTCTGGCGCGAATGGGTGCGGGAACAGCGCCCCGGCCGATTAATTGACGCTCCTGGGGGGCGATGCTACGATACCCTCGAAAGGGTCGGACTGTGCAGACGTCTGATGGTGCGGAGCCGCGTGTGGCGATTCGAACCAACCGGCCGGAGGCCGCGGGTCGCGAACGCGAGCCCGAGTCCCCCCGCACGAGCACGACACGACGCCGCGTGGCTCAGGTGCGGGCGGACGAGGTGCGCCTCCGTGACGATCAACTCGCGGTCGAGGAGCCCCTGGAGATCCGGCTGTACCCCGGCGTCGGATCCCCGTACGTCCAGGTTGCGGTGACGATGCGCACCCCCGGGCATGATTTCGAGCTGGCCGCGGGGTTCTTGTACAGCGAAGGGATCGTGGAGGACGCGGGACAGATCGACCACATCAATTACTGCGCCGACCACTCCCTCGAGAGTACGCAGCGCTACAACATCGTGAACGTCTTCCTCCGGCCCGGCGTCGAGGTCGATACCGAGCGCCTTCGGCGCAACTTCTATACCACCTCCAGCTGCGGGGTGTGCGGGAAGGCGTCGATCGAGGCGATCCGGGTCCGCGGCGTCCGCCCCGCCGCGCCCGGCCTCGAGGTGGACGCCGACGTCGTCGGGCGGTTGGGCGAGACGCTGCGCGGCGGGCAGGCGATCTTCGACAAGACCGGGGGCCTCCACGCCGCCGGCCTCTACGATGAGCGGGGGCACCTGTTGGCGATCCGCGAGGACGTCGGGCGCCACAACGCGGTGGACAAGCTCGTCGGCCACGCCGTGCTCAACCGGTCGACGCCGCTGCACCGCTGTCTTTTGATGGTCAGCGGACGGGCGAGCTTTGAGATCGTGCAGAAGGCCGCGGTCGCCGAAATCCCCGTCGTCGCGGCCATCTCCGCTCCGTCGAGCCTTGCCTGCGATGTGGCCCGGACATTTGGAATGACCCTGATCGGTTTCGTGCGGAGCGATCGGTTCTCGGTGTATTGCGGCGCGCACCGGATCCGGCACCGCGGGCAGGCGATCACGGGGATCGACTGACGCCGGGCGCCCCGTGGGGGGGGGGGCCGGCACGCGCGAAGATCTGCGAGCGGAGGTGGCGTATGGACGTAAACGGGCAGCGGCGCACCGGAAAGGCGCGGCGGTATGTCAGTCCCTCTCCGATCGGGATCGGCTACACGAAGCCCAACCACTACCTCGAGATGGCCAAGGTGCTCGGGGAGAACAGCGACCAACTCGGGTTTGCCTGGCGGATCCTGAACGACGGGTGTTGCGACGGGTGCTCCCTCGGCACGGTGGGGCTCCGGGACTGGACGATGAAAGGGATCCACCTCTGCACGATCCGGCTCAAGATGCTCCGCCTGAACACGATGCCCGCGGTCGACCACCGCGTGCTCGAGCAGCCGCAGCGGCTGCGCGGCCGGTCGGCGAAAGCGCTCAGGCAGTTGGGCCGACTTCCCTACCCGATGGTCTGGCGCAAGGGCGAGCCGGGGTACCGGCGGGTATCCTGGGACGAGGCGCTCGACGTGTGCGCGGAGCAGATCCGCGGGGTGGTGGCCCGGGATGCGGACCGCATGTACTTCTACATGACGTCGCGCGGCATGCCGAACGAGCCGTACTTCGTGCTGCAGAAGGCCGCGCGATTCTTCGGCACCAACAACGTGGATAACTCGGCGCGGATCTGCCATGCCCCCAGCACGACGGGCCTCGGCGTCGCGATCGGGTACGGCGCGACCACTTGTTCCTACCGCGATTGGATCGGGACCGACCTCCTCGTGCTGATCGGGACCAACCTCGCCAACAACCAACCCGTGGCCGTGAAGTACATCGACGAGGCGAAGAAACGGGGCACCCGCGTCGTGGTGATCAACGCCTACCGCGAGGAAGGGCTGGACCGCTATTGGGTGCCGTCGTCGTGGGACAGCGCCGTCTTCGGCACCAAGATCATGGACGAGTTCTTCCAGGTGGCGATCGGCGGCGATGCCGCGTTCCTCACCGGGGCGCTGAAGCACCTGGTGGAGACCAACCGGCTGAACGAGGACTTCATCGCCAAGTACAGCGTTGGGTTCGAGGAGCTGCGGACTCACGTGCGCGCGTTGGCCTGGGAATCGCTGGAGCAGGACTCCGGGACGACCGCCGCCGAGATGCGCCGGTTCGCCGATCTCTACGCCGGCGTCGAGACCTCGATCTCCACGTGGTCGATGGGCGTGACCCAGCACGAGCACGGCCAGCAGAACGTGTTCGCCATCGCCAACCTCGCCCTCGCGATGGGCCGCATCGGCCGGCCCCACACCGGACTGAATCCCATCCGCGGCCACTCCGGCGTCCAGGGCGGCGCGGAGATGGGCGCGGTGCCGAACACTTACGGACAGGGGCGCAAGGTGGGCGACCCCAAGACGATGGCGACGATGAAGGAGTTGTGGGGCTTCGACGTTCCGGCGAAGCCCGGGGTGACCGCCGCCGCCTCAATCAACGCCGCGCACGAGGGGAAGTTCGACCTGCTGTATTCGGTGGGGGGTAATTTCATCGAAACGATGCCCGACCCTGCCTACGTGCGGGAGGCGCTGGCCCGGGTGCCGGTCCGGATCTTCCAGGACATCGTGATCAGCCCGATGATGCTGCTCGATCCCGGAGAGGTCTCGGTGATCCTCCCCGGGGCCACCAGGTACGAGACGCCGGGCGGGGTGACGGAGACGACGACCGAGCGGCGGATCGTGTTCAGCCCGGAAATCCCCGGGCGGCGCATCGGCGAAGCCAAGCCGGAGTGGGAGATCCCCATGCTCATCGCCGAGCGGGTGCACCCCGATCGCCGCCGGCTCATCCACTACGACACCACCCAGCAGATCCGGGACGATATCGCCAGCGTGATCCCCTCGTACGACGGCATCCAGCGCCTCACGAGGAAGGGCGACCAGGTGCAGTGGGGCGGTCCCCGGCTCTGCGCCGACAACCGGTTCAACACCCCCGATGGTAAGGCGCATTTCGTGGTTCCGCGGTGGCCGGATCGGCGCCTGCCCCCCGGGAAGTTCTACGTCTCCACCCGCCGCGGGAACCAGTTCAACAGCATGGTGTGGGGCGACCGCGACCCGTTGACCGGATCGGACCGCGACGACGTGTTCATCTCCGCCGCGGATGCCCGCCGCCGAAACCTCAAGCGGGGCGACCCCGTGATCCTCCGGTCCGAGGCGGGAGAGTTCCGGGGGAAGGTCCGCATCGCCGCGATCACCCCGGGAAACCTGGCCGTGCATTGGCCGGAAGGCAACACGCTGATCAGGACCGGACACTACGACCCCAGCTGTGGGGAACCGGACTACAACGCCGTCTGCGATTTGACCGTGCCCGCGGGACGGGAGGCCGTCCCCTCAGAGGCGGTGCTCGGCGGCGCGCGCTAAGCGGCCCGCCCGTCCGGGCGCGACCGCGGAGGCGGGGAGCCGTCCCGCCCCCCGCGATCAGGCGTAGGCCGGCAGCGGGTGGTGCGCCGGGCGGCCGCCGGATCCGGCCGGGTTCAGCCCGTGCCGGGCGCAGTAGCGGCGGATGATCTCAGCGTCGCGCGCCGCCCGAACGGTGTTCGGGAGCACGGTCCCCGCGATCAACGCGTGCAGCTTCGCCAGCGTGTGCTCGTGCACCCCGATCACGGCTCGCACGAAGGCCTCGGGGGTGTTTTCGTCGTGCGGGCAGTGCGCGCTCTCAGCGGCGATCATGGTTCTGTCTCCTCTCACTCCACATTGGCACTATCCGATATATACCCATCGTGAGGGGCCCCGCATTCTCCAGAGGGCGGCGGGTGCGGAATTGTGACACCGAGCGGGGCAAAGGATGCCCCTGCCGCCCAGCGAATACTCCCCTGATCGTGAGGAACGTCTTCCACCGAGGCGCGCCGATGGCGACAGTATATGGAAAGGCGGTCGTCGAGCAGTACCTCCGGGCCAATCGGCGGTCACAGGCCCTCGGCGACCGCGCCGGGTCCGTGCTCCCGGGCGGGATCACCCGCACCTCGGTGTACTTCGACCCGTATCCCCCGTACATGGAGCGCGGCGAGGGGTGCCGGATTACCGATGTCGACGGCAACGAGCGGATCGATTTCTCGAACAACTATACGTCGTTGATCCTCGGCCACTGCCCCCCGGCCGTCGTGTCCGCGGTCCAGGCCCAGGTCGCCCTCGGCAGCGCCTTCGCCGCGCCGACCCGTCATGAGATCGCGCTCGCCGAGCTGATCACTCGGCGCGTGCCGTCGGTCGAGCGGCTCCGATTCGCGAGCTCGGGGACCGAGGCGGTGATGTTTGCGCTGCGGCTCGCTCGAGCGTTCACCGGGCGGACGAAGATCGCGAAACCCGAGGGCGGGTTCCACGGGACGTCCGAGTACGCGTCCGTCTCCGTGAGCCCCGACCCTTCGCGTGCCGGTGATCCCCGCCGGCCGGCGTCCCTGCCGGCGACCGAGGGGCTCCCCGAGCGCGTGGTGGACGACGTCGTTGTGTTCCCGTTCAACGACGCGGAGGCGACCGAAGCGCTGATCCGCCAGCACCAGGACACCCTCGCCGCGGTGATCATCGAGCCCGTGCTCGGGTCCAGCGGGATGATCCCGGCGCGGCGTGAGTACCTCGCCCGGGTGCGGGAGGCGACCGCGCGGTACGGCGTCCTCCTCATCTTCGACGAGATCATCACCCTGCGCGTCGCATCCGGGGGCGCCCAGAGCGCCTACGGGATCGTCCCCGATTTGACCGTGATGGGCAAGATCATCGGCGGCGGATACCCCGTCGCCGCGTTCGGCGGCCGCGCGGACATCATGGCGCCGCTCGATCCTCGGGGGGGCCGCCCGTCCATTCCCCAGAGCGGCACCTTCAATGGGAACCCGATCGGGATGGTCGCCGGCACGGCGACGCTCGAGGCCCTCACCCCCGCGGTGTACGACCGCCTCAACGCCATGGGCGACGACCTCCGCTCGCGGCTGCGGGATGTGTTCGCGCGCAAGGGGATTGCGGCGCAGGTGACGGGGATGGGCTCCCTCTTCAACCTCCACTTCACCGACGTCGAGGTCGTGGACTTCCGGACGATGCGGACCGGGGACGCGGATCGGCTGCGCGAGGTCTTCTTCCGGCTGCTCAACGAGGGGATCTTCGTGGCCCCGCGTGGCATGGGATGCCTCTCCGCGCCGATGGGCGAGGCGGAGATCGCCGCCTTCGTCCGGGCCACGGAGCGGGCGCTCGAAGGGTGAGGCCGTCGATCTCGACCCACGTCCTCGACACCGAACGGGGGGAACCCGCGCGCGGGCTTCGCGTCGAGCTGTTCCGGCGGGATGTGCTCCTCTCGGCTCAGGCCACCGATGCCGACGGGAGGATCACCGATCTGGTGCAGGGGCCGCTGGAGCGGGGCTCGTACCGTTTGGTGTTCCGCCTCGGCGGGCGCTTCTTCTCGTGCATCCAGATCGAGTTCGCCGTGGACGACCCCGGGCGGCACTATCACGTCCCGTTGCTCGTCGCCCCCTACGCATGCACCACGTACCGCGGCAGCTGACCGCGGACGAGCTCGCCGCGCTCTTCGAGGGTCGCACCCGATTCGTCGAGCGGCTGGCGGCGTGCGCCGATCCGCTTGCGGAGGCCCGGACCCTGCTCGCGCGCCTACCGGAGGAAGAGCAGCGCGAGGCGCTGAACGCGCACCCGCCGATCGGCGCGGGGCGCCTTTCGGCGGCGTCGGCGCGGGAGCAGGGACGGGAGGACGACCCCGAGGTGCTCGCCGAGCTCGCCCGGCTGAACCGCGCCTACGAGGCCAAGTTCGGGTTCCGATTCGTGGTCTTCGTCAACCGGCGCCCCCGATCGGAGATCCTTCGCCTGCTCCGCGCCCGGATCACGCACACCCCCGAGGAGGAACTCCGGACCGGGCTGGACGAGCTCGTCTCCATCGCCCTCGACCGGTATCGGTCCCGATGAGCATCCATTACGGCAAGGCGGCGGTGAGGGTTTACCGGACGGACGGGCGGAGCACGCTGTTCGCCGCCGAGATCCGGCTGGATGTGTCGGGGCAAGCCTTCCTGCCCGCGTATACGCAGGGGGACAACGCGATGGTGGTCCCGACCGACACGATGAAGAACTTCATCCACGCCACGGCGCTCGGCTACGACGGGGCGGCGCTGGAGGAGTTTTTGGCGTTGCTCGGCCGGCGGTTTCTCGACGCCTACGCCCACATCGAGCACCTTGCCCTACACGGACGCGAGTTGGTGTTCGCGCGCCGCGGGACGGTGCTGTTCCAGCAGCTGGAGGAGGACTACGAGGTGGCCGAGCTGACCATGGATCGCGCCGGCATCCGGCGGCACCGCTCCGGGCGCGAGGCGCTGCGGCTGATCAAGATCACGGGGAGCTCGTTCGCCCGGTTTCCCCGCGACGACTACACGACGCTGCCCGAGACGGCCGACCGGCCGCTGTTTATCCACCTCAACGTCTACTGGCGGTACCGGACGTTTGCCGACCGGGTGCCGAGCGCGGCGGTGCGGGACGTGGTGATGGCGACGTTTGCGGAGTTCGTGTCGAAGTCGATCCAGCATCTGCTCCACGAGATGGGCGAGCGCGTGCTCGGGCATTTTCCGGCGATCGATGAGGTCTCGTTTGAGGCGGAAAACCGCCTCTGGGATACGGCGCAGACGTGCGAGCGGGATCCGCGGGTCAACGTCTACTGCGATCCGCGTCCCCCCTACGGGATCATCGGGTACACGCGGCACCGCGGATGAGGGACGTCCTCCGGCCCCGCACCTTGCCCGAGGCGCTGGCGATGAAGGCCGAGCACCCCGAGGCGGTCCCGATCGCCGGCGGGACCGATCTGATGGTCGATCTCAACTTTGACCGGCGGCGCCCGGAACGCCTGATCGACATCTCGCACCTCCCCGAGCTGGCGCGGTGGCGGTGGGAAGACGGCCAGCTGTTCTTGGGAGCCGGCGTCACGTACGCGGTCATCGTGCGGGACCTCTCGGCGGTCACCCCGCTGGCCGAGGCGGCGCGGGCCGTCGGCTCGCCGCAGATCCGCAACCGCGGCACGGTGGGGGGAAACCTCGGCACCGCCTCGCCGGCCGGAGACGCGCTCCCCGTGCTCGCGGCGTACGACGCCGAGGTGGCGCTGGCGAGCGCCGGAGGGCAGCGGACGGTCCCGTGGGCCGAATTCCTGGTCGGGCCCAGGCGCAGCGCGCTCCGCCCCGACGAGTTGATCGTCGGCGCGCGGTGGCGCGTGCCCTCGGGACCGGGGTCGTTCTCCAAGGTCGGTCCGAGAAACGCCATGGTCATCGCGATCGCCAGCCTCTGCCTGGTGGTCGATGAGGAGCGCCGGGAGGTGCGGGTCGCCCTGGGATCCGTCGGCCCCACGGTGCTGCGGGTCCGCGGCGCGGAGATGCACCTCGCGGAGGCGCTTGCGGCAGCCGGGGTGTGGGACGATCGGGCCGCCCCGCTGCCCGCCCGGGCCGTGGAGCAGTTCGGGGCGGAGGTCGCGGACGGCGCCCGGCCGATCGACGATGTCCGCGGCACCGCCGCGTACCGGCGCCACGCCTGTGGCGTCCTCGCGCGGCGCGCGCTCGGCTGGGCCCTTCGCGATCGCCTCCCGCGCCGCGGTCCAGGGGCGAGCCGCGGGCGGTAGTGGATGACGCGGGTCACGGCGCGCGTCAACGGCGAGGTGCGGGCGGCCGACGTCTGGCCGGGGGCCAGCCTCCTCTTCATGCTGCGCGAGCATCTGGGCCTCGCCGGCGCAAAAAATGCCTGCGAACAGGGGGAATGCGGATCGTGCTCAGTTTGGCTCGACGGCGACCTCGTCTGCTCCTGCCTCGTGCTCGCCGCGCAGGTGGACGGACGCGAGGTGCGCACCGTGGAGGGGCTGGCGGACGGCGATCGCCTCCATCCCGTCCAGGAGGCGTTTCTCGAGGCGGGCGCGGCGCAGTGCGGTTTCTGCACCCCGGGGTTCATCGTCGCCGTGGCCGATCTGCTCGCCAGGGGCATCTCCCCCGACGACGCGGTGGTGCGCGAAGCGCTGTCCGGGAACCTCTGCCGGTGCACGGGGTATGAGAAGATCCTCGACGCCGTGAGGATCGCCGCCGAGCGGATGCGCGGGGGCGGGGGATGAGCATCCGCACGGTGGGGCCGGTGCGGGGCGGCGTAGGGGAGAGCGCGCGCCGGATCGACGGCGTCCCCAAAGTGCGGGGGAGCTTTGCTTTCGCCAGCGACCTCTGGGCACCGGGAGGGCTCTGGGGGCACACGATCAGAAGCCCGCACCCGCACGCGCGCATCCGGAGCGTCGACATCGCGAAGGCGCTGGCCACCCCCGGCGTGCACGCGGTGCTCGTTGCCGGGGACGTGCCCGGCAAGAAGACGTACGGGCTGGAGTTCGCCGACCAACCGGTCCTGGCGTGGGATCGGGTGCGCTACGCGGGAGAGCCGGTGGCGATCCTGGCGGCCGCCGACCCGGAGACCGCCCGGCGCGCGGCGGAGCGAGTGGCGGTGGACTACGAGGTGTTGCCGGCGGTGACCGACATGGCCAGGGCGCTCGAGGGGGCCGCGCCGCGCGTGCACGAGTTCGGGAACGTGCTCCGCCACACGCGGATCGTGCGCGGCGATCCCGACGCCTCCGCCAAGGTGTGGGTCGACGGGTACTACGAGACGGGGATGCAGGATCAGGCGATGCTCGGCCCGGAGGCGGGGATGGCGGTGCCGGGCGCCGACGGCGGGGTAGACTTGTACGTCGCGACCCAATGGCTGCACGTGGACCGCCAGCAGGTCGCGCCCTGCCTCGGTCTCCCGCTGGAGAAGGTCCGGCTGCACCTGGCGGGGGTGGGGGGGGCGTTCGGGGCGCGCGAGGATGTCAGCATGCAGGTCCACGCCTGTCTGCTCGCGCTTCGCACCGGGAAGCCGGTCAAGATGGTGTACGGCCGCGAGGAGTCGTTCTTCGGCCACGTGCACCGGCACCCATCCCGGATCTGGATGCGGCACGGGGCCGCCCGCGATGGGCGGCTGGTCTGCGTGCGCGCGCGGCTCCTCGTCGACGGCGGAGCGTATGCCTCCTCGTCGTCCGCGGTGATCGCGAACGCCAGCACCTTTGCCACCGGTCCGTACGAGGTGCCGAACGTGCTGATCGAGGGGACCTGCGTGTACACCAACAACCCGCCCTGCGGCGCGATGCGGGGCTTCGGCGCGGTCCAGGCCTGCTTCGCCTACGAGGCGCAGATGGACAAGCTCGCGCGTGCGCTCGGCCGGGACCCCGTCGCCCTGCGCCTCCAGAACGCCTTGGCCACCGGGGCGGTCCTGGCGACCGGCCAGCGGCTCCGCGGCAGCGCGCCGGTGCGGGAGGTGATTGCCCGCTGTGCCGCCCTGCCGATGCCCGAGGCGCGCGGGGAGGGTGCGGCGGGCGCGGGGAGCCTTCGCTACCCGGGGGGCGCCGGAAACGTATCCCGGGGCGAGGGGCTCCGTCGGGGGGTCGGCTTTGCGGTGGGGTGGAAGAACATCGCCTACAGCGAGGGGTTCGACGATTCGTCACAGGCGCGCGTTCGCCTCGCGACCACGCCCGGCGGGCCGCGAGCGGAGGTGTGGTGCGCGGCGGCCGAGGTGGGACAGGGGGTGCACACGGTCCTCGCCCAGATCGTTCGGACCGAACTCGGCGTGGAAGCGGTGGTCGTGCATCCCCCGGACACGACGATGGGCTCTGCCGGGTCGAGCTCCGCGTCGCGGCAGACGATGATGTCGGGAGGGGCCGTGCAGCTGGCCTGTGCGGCGGTCAGGGACGTCCTCGCGGCGCGGGTGCGCTCCGGCGGCAGGGACGCTCGCGGCGACCTGCGCGTGGAGGAGGGGCGGATCCTGGTGGGGGGGCACCCGGTCGGGCCCGTCGATGCCTACTTGGGGGACCCGATCGAGGTGACCCGCGTGTACCACCATCGCCAGACCACCCGGCTGGACGCGTCGGGCGCGGGCGATCCCCACGTGGCGTTCGCGTTTGCCGCCCAGCGCGCGGTGGTGGAGGTGGACACCGAGCTCGGGCTGGCGCGGGTCGTCCAGATCGCGACGGCTCAGGACGTGGGGCGCGCCCTGAACCCCCAGAGCGTGCACGGCCAGATCGAGGGCGGCACCGCCCAAGGGATCGGCCTGGCGCTGATGGAGGAAGTCCAGCTTGAGGGCGGCCGGATCAAGAACGCGTCGTTCACCGACTATCTGATTCCCACGATCCTGGACATGCCGCCGGTGGTCGCCGCGCTCGTCGAGGAGCCCGAACCCGACGTCCCGTTCGGCGCCAAAGGGGTGGGGGAACCTTCCACGATCGTCTCCACGGCGGCGGTGGCGGCCGCCCTTCGCGACGCCACCGGGCTCCCGCTCAACCGCGTGCCGGTCCGGGCGGACGACCTGATCGGGCTGGCCCCCCCGGCGGACACCGGCGAGCCGCCGCCTCCCCCCGTCGTTCCCGGGCCCGGCCCCGTTCCCCAGTTCTTCGGGCTGGCGGCCGGCCAGCAGGAGCTCACCGATTCGTGAGGCAGGTCACGCTCCACCCAGGAGTGTCGTGATGCTTGACCGGATTACCGTCTCGGTGGTGCAGCACCGCTTCGTGGCGATCGTCGCGGAGATGGGCGAGGCGATGCTGCGCACCGCCTACTCGCAGATCTTGAACTCGAGCCGAGATTTCTCGACCGCGCTCACCGATGGGGAGGGGCGGCTGGTGGCGCAAGCGGAGCACGTGCCGATTCACGTGGGGGCGCTCCCCTGGGCGGTGCGGTCGGTGTTGGGGACGTTTGCCGGCCGGATCCGCCCCGGCGACCTCTACCTCCTCAACGATCCGTATCACGGCGGGAACCACCTTCCCGATCTGACCGTGCTCCTCCCGGTGTTCGCGGGGGGGCGGCTGATCTTCTGGTCGATCAACCGGGCGCACCAGAGCGATATCGGCGGCTCGACGCACGGCGCCTACAATCCGGGGGCGACGGAGATCTGGCAGGAAGGGATTCGGATTCCTCCGCTCAAGCTCTACGACGCCGGCGACCTCCGCGACGACGTCATGCACATGATCGCGACGAACGTGCGTCACTCCAGCGACTTTCTCGGGGATCTCCGCGCCTCGATCGGCTCGGCCCGGCTCGGCGAGCGCCGCCTGCTGCGCCTCGCGGACGAGTACGGCGTCGCGACCGTCGCGGACGCGGTGGGGGAGATCCTCGATGGCACCGAGCGGCAGACCCGCGCCTGCATCCGGACCTGGAAGGATGGGGTGTACCGAGGCGAGGCGGTGCTCGACGACGACGGCCACGGGGCGCGGGACATCGCGATCCGCGCGACGGTGCGCAAAGCGGGCGACGGCCTGACCGTCGATTTGAGCAGGAGCGCTCCCCAGGTGACGGGGTTCGTCAACTCGTCGTACCCCAACACGATGTCCGCGGTCTTCATGGCGATCGCCTACCTCATCGATCCGGACATCCCCAAAAACGACGGGACGTTCCGCCCGGTGACAGTGGTGGCGAAGCAGGGGACCGTGGTGTGGCCGTACCCGCCGGCTCCGGTGACGCTGGCGACGAACCACTGCGGCCAGGAGATCTGCGAGGCGGTGATCAAAGCCCTGGCCGCGTCGTGCCCGGAGCGGGCGATCGCGGGGTGGTCGCGGAGGTTTCGCATCGCCATCCGCGGCATCGACCCCCGGACGCGGCGGCCGTTTATCTGGCACATGTTTCACGCCCGGGGCGGCGGCGGCGCCTCCGCCGCCGGCGACGGGTGGCCGACGGCGGGGGAGGGACAGGCCGCGGGGGGGATCAAGTTCGGCAGCGTCGAGGTGACCGAGGTCCGGTTCCCGCTCTACCTCCGCCGGCACGAGTTCCGCCCCGACTCGGGCGGGACGGGCAGGTATCGAGGAGGGGTGGGCTCGGTGCTGGAGATGCGGGTGGAGATCGCCGAGCCGGCAAGCGCCAACACCGCCGGCGACGGAGTCCGCCACGCTCCGTACGGCCTCTTCGGCGGCGCGGATGGTCTGCTGCACCGTTATCGCCTGCGCTCGCACGGGAGCGATCGGGTCCTGCGGACCAAAGAAGTCGGGATTCCCGTCGGGCCGGGCGATGTGTTCTTCGTCGAGTCGTCGGGGGGCGGCGGTTACGGAGACCCGCGCGGACGCCCCGCGGACGCCCACGCCGCGGACCTGCAAAACGGGGTGGTCACCCCGCGCCGCGCGCGGTCGAGACCGCGCTCCGGCCGCACGCGGGCCCCGCGGCGCGCAGCGTCCCGGGCGCATGTCTGACCTGCCGCAGGGACACGGGGGGCATCCCCAGGCGGGGGAGGGACACGCGTTCAGGATCGGCATCGATGTCGGCGGGACCTTCACCGATCTCGTGGCGGTCGACGAGGCCGGCCGGGTCACGCTGACCAAAGTGGCATCCACCCCCGACGATCCCTCGCGAGGGATCCTGGAGGGTCTGGGCCTCCTCGCGGAGGCCGTGGGGCGAGACCTGCGCACGCTGCTCGCCCAAACCGACCGCCTCGTCCACGGCACGACGGTGGCGACGAACGCGCTGGTGGAGCGGAAGGGCGCGCGGGTCGGCCTGCTGACCACCGAGGGGCATCGGGACATCCTGGAGATGCGCGAAGGCCTGAAGGACGACCGCTACAATCTGAGGATGCCCCCGCCCGTGCCGCTGGTGCCCCGGTACCTCCGGATCGGCGTACGCGAGCGGGTGCGGTCCGACGGCACGGTGGATCGTCCCCTCAGCCGAGCGTCCCTGGCCGCGGGGATCCGCGCGCTCGCCCGGGCCGGCGTCGAATCGGCGGCGATCTGCTACCTGCACGCCTACGGAAACCCCCGGCACGAGGCCAGGACCCGGCAGGCGGTCGCGCGCAGCCTGCCCGGCGTCTACCTGTCGGTCTCGTCGGAGGTCCTCCCCCAGATCAAGGAATACGAACGGGTCTGCACGACCGTCGTGAACGCCTACGTGGGACCGGCCCTCTCCCGGTACCTCGCGGCGCTGGCCGCGCGCCTGACGGCGAGCGGCTACCACCGGGGCGTTTTGATCATGCAGTCGCACGGCGGGGTGGCCACGATCGAGGACTCAACGCGCCTGGCGGCCGGGGTGATCCTCTCCGGGCCGGCGGGGGGGCTGGCCGGAAGTCGATTCTGCTCGGACCTCCTCGGGCACGGCGATCTGATCACCTTCGACATGGGCGGGACGAGCACCGACATCGCCCTGCTCGAGGGCGGTGAGCCTCCGCTGACGGGAGACAAGGCCGTGGGCGGCCACAAGGTCGCCCTGCCCAGCCTGGACATCCACACGCTGGGCGCGGGGGGCGGATCGATCGCCCGCGTCGATCTCGGCGGCATCCTCCACGTCGGGCCCCAAAGTGCGGGGGCGGTTCCCGGGCCGGCCTGCTACGGGCGCGGCGGAGACGCGGCCACGGTCACCGACGCGAACGTGGTGCTGGGGTACCTCGACCCCGACAATTTTCTCGGCGGCCGCACCCACCTCGACGCCGACGCCGCGCATCGGGAAGTGACGCGGATCGCCCGCCGGTTGGGGTGCTCGGCCGTGGAGGCGGCGGAAGGGATCCACGCCGTCGTCAACACCACGATGGCGGAGGGGATCCGGATCGTCTCGGTGCGCCGCGGCGTCGATCCCCGCCGCTTCGCCCTCCTCGCGTTTGGGGGCGCGGCCGGGCTACACGTCACCCGGGTGGCCCGCCAGCTGGAGATCACCCGCGTCGTCGTCCCGCGGATCGCGGCGGTGCTGTCGGCTTGGGGGATGCTGGCCACCGATCTTCGGTACGAGCTCGTGCGCACCCGCGTGGGTGAGGTGCGCCGCGTCGGGGCGGCGGGGCTCCGGCGCCTCTTCGCCGAGATGGAGGCCGAGGGGCGGACGCGGCTCGGCCCGGCGGACGCCGTCGCCCCCACGTTTCGGCGATCGCTCGACATGCGGTACGGAGAGCAGATCTTCGAGATCAACGTCCCGCTCGACGGGCTCGATCTGGAGGCGCCCGACCTGGTCGACCAGGTCGTGGCGCGATTCCTGCGCCGCCACGAGGCGCTGTACACGTACAGCGCCGCCGATCAGGATGTCGTGTTGGTCAACGCCCGCCTCACGGTCGTCGGCGAGCTCCCGGTCACCCCCGTCGAGCCGCGGATCCCGGCCGGGGGAACGGCCGCGCCGGCGAAGCAGCGGCGCGCCTACCTCGGGGGGTGGACGGAGGTCCCCGTCTACCGGTGGGACGACCTCCCCCCAGGGGCGCGGGTTGTCGGTCCGGCGATCTTCGAGTCGGATACCACGACGGTGGTCGCCCACCGCGGCGAGGGCGTCCGCGTGACCCCGCACGGGTGGCTGGACGTGACGATCACCTAGAAAGGCGGGGGCCGATGCGGGAGACGCTCAGACGGTAAAGCCTTCGCCGAGCCCGAGGGCGTGGACCGCGTACACGTACACCCCGGCGTTCCAGGCGAAGGGGACCTCGGCGGTGTAGAATCGCCGGGAGATCGGCGTGCCGGTTCGATCGTAGACCTCGTTCACGGCGTTGTGGCGCAGGTACCACCCCCCGATCAGCGCGAGGTCGGCGAACGCCCCGGCTCGGTCCCCGTACCGCTCCTTGCACACGGCGTTGAGGGTCCCCAACCACGGCCAGATCATCGTTCGGTGGTAGTCGGGGATCCCGGCGAGATAGTACATCGGGAAGACCTGCCACGGGGGGTAGACGGGATCGACCACGCGGAGCGGCGCGTCCGCGTCGAGCCGGCCGGCCCGGATGCGGCCGAGGATCCCGCGGGCCTGCGCCAGGGTCGCCACCCCGAAGAACATGGCGAGGACGTTGCCGTCCGAGGAAAATCCCCCGCGTTTCGCTCCCCAGATCCAGTCGGTGAAGTGGTCGCCGCTCCAGAAGATCTGCAGGCGCTGGAAGGTCCGGTCGGCCGCGCGGCCGATCTCCCGCGCCTCGTCGGCCTGACCGTTCACGTCCTTCAGCGCCGCGTAGGCGCGCAGAGCCTGATAGTAGATGACGTTCAGGTTGAAGACCTTGTTGGCCTTGATGATGGAGTCCATCCAATCGGCGAGCCAGTAGCTCTCGATCAACCCGTCGCCGTCGCGATCGTGGCGCCCCAGCCAGCGGATCGCCCGGTCCATCGTCGGATCGAACCGCCGGCAGAACGAGACGTCGCCGCTGCGCTCGAAATACTCCCGTGCCGCGATGATGAACAGCGCGGTGGGGTCGATCGGATCGGAGAAGATGCCGCCGGCGCGCCCCACGACCTTGGGGCGGCTCCTCAGCGTGTTGTAGCCGGTGATGTGGTGCCCGACGAACTCCACGCGGACCGGGAGCTTCCCCGACGGGAACTGGTACTTGATGAAGGTATCGAGCTCCGCCAGCGCCTGCGCGTGATCGCCGAGCGCGAGCGCGCCGAACGACGCCCACAGCCCATCCCGCGCCCAGTAGGCATTGAAGTGGAGGCGCCCGGCGACGATGCCGTCGGGGTTGTAGCACGCCCGCAGGTCGCGCACGGCGACGCCGTACGCCCGCCGGATGATGTCGAGGTCGGTCGTCTGCTCAGGCATGCGCAGGGAATGAGGTCTGCCCTTTCGGGTTCCGCACAACATTCTCCGGGGGCGCAGGCGCCCCTCCCACATCCCCGGAGGCGGCAGGACATTTCGCCGCGGGTCGCTAACCCTCATCCGCCATGGAGTACGGGATCACCCTGCCGGGCGCGGGGCCGCTCGCCACCCCCGAGGCGTTGACCGCGGTGGCGACGCTCGCGGAATCGCTCGGGTACGCGTCGGTGTGGGTGACCGATCATATCGCGTTTCCCGAGCAGCACACCAGCGCCTACCCGTACCGAGCGGACCGGAAAGCCCCGTGGCCGTCGACCATTTCCTACCTCGATGCCTTCACCGCGTTGAGTTGGGTGGGGGCGGTGACCCGACGGGTCGGCCTCGGCACCTCGGTGCTGATCCTTCCGTTGCGTCCCCCGTTGATCGTCGCGAAGACGGTGGCCACCCTGGACTACTTGAGCGGCGGCCGGATGCTCCTCGGGGTGGGCGCGGGGTGGCTTCGCGAGGAGTTCGACCTGCTGGGGCAACCGTTTGAGGACCGCGGTCGGCGGATGCGGGAGGCGATCCGAATCTTGCGGGCGTGCTGGGGTCCCGATCCGGTGCGGTTCGAGGGGGCGTTCTATCATCTCGCGCCGTTCGGGATGGATCCCAAACCGGTCCAAGGCCCCCGGCTGCCCGTGCTGGGGGGAGGCGAGGGCGACGTCGCGCTCCGGCGCGTGGCCGAAGTCTGCGACGGCTGGCATCCCCTGAACCTGACCCCCGAGCAGGTGGCGGAGCGTCTCGACCGGCTTCGCCGGTACGTGGCGGACGCCGGACGCTCCATGGCCGACCTGCTGCTCACCGTCCGTCCCGGGCTGGCCAACCCGGTGACGGTCGATCTCGCGGCCCGCTACGAGGCGCTGGGCGTCCGGTTGCTCGTCGCCGACGTCGACTATCGGCGGTTGACGCTGCCCGAGGCGCTCGCGCAGGTGGCCCACCTGGCGCGGGCGCTGCATCTTTCCGGCGCCGGCGTGGCGTGACCCGCCGCGTGTCCCGTGTTCACCTGTAGGGAGACGATCGTGCTGGCGTCGGCGTCGCCGCGGCGGCGTGACCTGCTGGCCTCCGCCGGGATCGCCGTGCGGGCGGTGGCGAGCGGCATCCCCGAGGAGGATCATCCGGGGGAGCACGCCGAGGCGCGCGTCCGCCGCCTGGCCGAGGCGAAGGCCCGGGCCGTGGCGCGCGCCGCGGCCGGGGCGGGGCGGTTTTTCATCGGCGCCGACACCGTGGTCGTGCGGGGCGCGGAGGCGCTGGGCAAGCCCCGCGACCGCGGCGATGCGGAGCGGATGCTGCGCGCGCTTTCCGGAGGGGTGCACGAGGTTGTCACCGGCGTGGCGGTGTACGACGCCGCGGCCGATCGGGTGCACGTCGAGGCGGTGCGCACGCGCGTCACCTTCAAGGCGCTGCGCGATCGGGAGATCGCGGCGTATGTCGAGGAGGATCGTCCCTTCGACAAGGCCGGCGCCTACGGGATTCAGGGGCGGGCGGCGTTCATGGTGGAGCGGATCGACGGATCGTACACGAACGTGGTCGGCCTGCCGCTGTGCGAGACGGTCGAAGCGCTGCTCGCGATGGGGGCCATCTCCCCCTGAGCGGTCGGCGTCGGCGAGTGTGGGGGGAGCGCCCTCCACGGGAAGCGGGTAGTGAGCGCGCCGGATGGCTCGGATCGTCCTGCTGAACTCGATGCTCCACCGCGTCGGCGAGGACCTCCTCGCCGCGCGCGCCCAGGTGGAGATCGTCCCCGCCGCCGCGGCCCCCGACCGACTTCGGTCGGCGTTGCGCGATGCCGACGCGGTGCTCGTCCGGTTGCCCGCCCGGATCACCCGGGAGGTGATCGCCGCGGCGTCCCGGCTCCGCGTCATCGGCACCGCGGGGGCGGGATTCGACAACATCGATGTCGCCGCGGCGACCGCCGCCGGGATCCCCGTCGTCAACAACGCCGGGGTCGGCCCGAACCCGGTCGCCGAGCACACGGTCGGCCTGATGATCGCGCTCGCCAGGCGGATCGTGGCCGGCGACCGTCGGCTGCGGCGGGACGGGTGGGCCTGCCGTGAGCGCCTGCTGGGCGCGGAGCTCGGCACCGAGCTGTCCGGCAAGACCGTCGGCATCGTGGGGTTCGGATTCATCGGCCGGCGGGTGGCGGGCATCTGCACCGCCGCCTTCGGGAGCCGCGTCCTGGCCTACGACCCGTTCCTGGAGGACGCGGCGTTCGCGGCGGCGGGGGTGGAGCGGCGGGGGGATCTCGACGCGCTCCTCCCCGAGGTGGACTTTCTCACGGTCCACACGCCGCTGAGCGAGGAGACGCGCCACGTGATCGGCGCGCGAGAACTGGCCCTGCTTCGGCCGACGGCGTACCTGATCAACTGCGCGCGCGGCGGAGTGGTCGATGCGGACGCGCTCGCCGATGCGCTTCGGGCCGGCCGACTCGCCGGCGCGGGCATCGACGTGTTCGATCCGGAACCACCCGCGCACCCGCACCCCCTCTACGCTCTGGAGAACGTGATCGTCACCCCCCACATCGCCGGGCTGAGCGACGAAACGAACCGCCGGCTGTCCGTCTCCGCCGCCGAACAGGTCCTGCAGGTGCTGGCGGACGAGCGGCCGCCGCGCCTCGTGAACCCCGAGGTCTGGTCCCGCCGCCGGCGTGGCTGAGGGCGCGGCCGCCTCGGCGGCTCCGAGGAAAACGATCGCGCGGCGTGGTACTGAGTGACATGCCCACCCGACGGTCCCGCCCGCAGGCCCGACGGTCCCCCGCCCGAACACCCCCGAGGCGGCGGCCCCGCGGTTCCGCCGCGGCCGAGCTGCGCCAGGTGCAGAAAGCCCAGCGCGAGACCGGCCAGCGTCTCCAGGACGTGAAAGTGCCGCCGGCCACAGAGCCGGCCGTCGTGTTCAGGGTCTGATCCATGGACACGCCCCTCTACCTCACCATCGGCGAACTGGGGGACGGGCTGCGGCGCCGGCAGTTTTCGTCGGTCGAGCTGACGCGCGCGGCGCTCGACCGTCTCGAATCGATCGGCGGCCGATACAACGCCGTCGCCAGCATCATGCACGAACGCGCGGTGCGCGAGGCCCACGCGGCGGACCGCATGTTGCGGGACGGCCGGCACCGCGGATCGCTGCTGGGGATCCCCTACGGGGCAAAGGACCTCCTCGCCGCCGTGGGCGCGCCGACGACCTGGGGGGCTCCGCCCTTCGCGCGCCAGACCTTCGACTACGACGCGGCGGTGGTGGAGTCGCTGCGGCGCGCGGGCGCGGTGCTGACGGCGAAGCTGGCGATGATCGAGCTCGCGGGGGGCGGAGGGTACCGATATGCCTCGGCGTCCCTGCAAGGGCCGTGCCGGAACCCGTGGAACCCGCAGCACTGGTCGGGGGGCTCGTCCAGCGGGACGGGCGCCGCGGTGGCGGCGGGCCTGGTGCCGTTCGGCATCGGATCGGAAACCTCGGGATCGATCCTCTCTCCTTCCTCGAACTGCGGGGTCACCGGACTGCGCCCCACCTACGGGCTGGTCAGCCGGTACGGCGCGATGGCGCTGGCCTGGACGATGGACAAGATCGGCCCGATGTGCCGGAGTGCGGAGGACTGCGGGCTGGTGCTCGAGGCCATCGCCGCCCCGGATCCCCGCGACCCGGGGTCGGCGGGCCGTGTCTTCCGGATGACGCGCAAGGCCCGGCAGCGGCTGTCCGCGCTGCGGGTGGGGTACGTGGCCGGCGACTTTGAGCAGGGCATGCACCGCTCGGCCCGGGGCGTGATGCAGGATGCGGTGGCGGCGGTGCGCAGCCTCGGCGTGCGATGGAAGCGCATCGCGCTCCCGGATCTCCCGATCGACGCGGCGGCGAGGACGATCATCCGTGCCGAGGGGTCGGCGGCGTTCCAGGGGCTGCTCAGGGGCCGTGGACTGCCGCCGCTGGCCGACCGCCGGCAGGCGATCGGACTGCGCGCGGGCCTCGAGGTGACCGCGGTCGATTATCTCAACGCGATGCGCATCCGCCGCCTGCTGCAGGACGCGTTCGCCCGCCTCTTCACCGAAGTCGACGTGATCATCGCGCCCACCCGGTTCGCGCCGGCCGGGCGGATCGATGAGCCGATTGATCCGCTGTGGCGCTCCCGCGGCGGCGGCGGGATGGGCGTGGCGCTCGTGCCGGCGGGAAACCTCGTCGGCATTCCCGCCCTGTCGCTGCCGTGCGGGTTCACCTCCTCGGGGCTGCCGGTGGCGATCCAGCTGGTGGGCCGGCCGTTTGAGGAGGGGACCTTGATCGACTTCGGGCGTGCGTTTCAGGGGATCACCGACTGGCACCGCCGCACGCCTCCCATTCCGTGGAAACCCCCCCGCCGCCACTGATGCACGGGACGGCGGAGGTGGTGATCATCGGGGCCGGGGTGATGGGGGCGAGCGTCGCCTACCATCTGGCCCGGCGCGGGTGCCGGGACGTGGTCGTGCTGGAGCAGTTCGACGCGTCCGGCCTGGGGAGCACCGGCAAGGCCACGGGGGGGTTCCGCAGCCAGTTCACCACCGAGGTCTACGTGCGCCTCTCGTTGCTGGCGCGGGAGCGGCTGCGACATTTTCACGAGGAGACGGGAGTCGATCCCGGCTACCGGCCGGTGGGCTACCTCTTCATGGCCAAGACGGAGGCGCAGCTGCGGAGCCTGCGGGCGGCGATGGCCGTCCAGCGGGCGGCGGGCCTGACGGACGTGCGGGAGGTGGACCAGGCGGACCTCCGCCGACTCTCCCCGTCCGTGCGCGCCGACGATCTGATCGGCGGGATCTTCGGACCCACCGACGGGTACATCGTGCCGCTGGAGATCATGCGCGGGTTGCTCGAGGCGGCACAGCGGTTGGGGGTGGCGTTCGAGTACGGGTGCGGACCCGCGGCGTGTCTCGTGGACGGCGACCGCATCGTGGGGGTGCGGACCGGCCGGGAGGACGTGGCGACGCGCCGGGTGGTCAACGCCGCGGGGGCCTGGGCCGGGCTGGTGGCGCGGACGGCCGGCGTGGAGATTCCCGTCAGTCCGCTGCGGCGGCAGACCGCCGTCACCCAGCCGTTTCCCCGGCTGCCGGGTGAGACGCCGATGACCATCAACGTGGACGACGGCTTCCACTTCCGGGTTCGGGACGGGCGGGCGTGGTTGCTGTGGCCCCAGGATACGCCCACCGTGGATCCGTTTGACACGACCTTCGACCGGGAATGGTTGGACGGGCTGCTGCCCCGGGCCTACGACCGCGTGCCCTGCCTCCGCGAGGCGGAGATCGATCTGGGCCGGTGCTCGTGCGGGCTCTACGAGATGTCCCCGGACAAACACGCGCTGGTCGGGCCGGCGCCGGGGATGGACGGGCTGTATCTGATCAACGGCTCCTCGGGACACGGGGTGATGCACTCCGCGGTGCTCGGCCAGCTGCTCGCCGAAATCATGCTCGACGGGCGCGCCCACACGCTGGACATCCACGCCCTTCGTCCGACGCGGTTCGCCGAAGGCCAGCCCAACCCCCAGTCTGAGATCCTGTAGCGCGTCTCGTGGAGGGTCCCGCGGACCGCACATCCGCCGCCGCGCACGCAGACCGCGCGGGGCGGTCGCTCGACGAGGCCGACGTTCACCCGGATCCGTTCGTCCAGTTCCACCGCTGGCTGGATGAGGAGGTGGCGGCCGGACTGCGGCTTCCCGCGGCGATGATCGTCGCCACGTCCGCGCGGGACGGCGCCCCCTCGGTCCGGACGGTGCTCCTCAACGGGCTCGACGGGCGGGGCTTTGTCTTCTACACGAACTATGAGAGCCGCAAGGCGCGCGAGCTGGCGGAGAACCCCGCGGGGGCGATTCTGTTTTATTGGCCGAGGGGCGGGCGGCAGGTTCGCGCCGAGGGCCCCGTGGTCAGGATCTCCGCCGACGAGTCGGACGCCTATTTCCGCACCCGCCCGAGGGAGAGTCAGTTGAGCGCCTGGGCCTCGCGCCAGAGCGAGGTGATCCCCGCCCGAGCGGTGCTCGAGGCGCGGGTGTGCGCGCTCGCCGAGGAGTACCGGGATCGCGAGGTCCCCCGGCCGCCCTTCTGGGGCGGGTACCGGATCGCCCCTCATGTGGTCGAGTTCTGGCAGGGGCGCCTTAACCGGCTGCACGACCGCCTCTGCTACCGCCTGGTCGAGGCCGGGCGCTGGCGGATCGAGCGGCTGTCTCCGTAGCGCTCGCGGGCGATCGATCACGATGAGGGGGGAGCCCGACATGCCCGTCTTCGACATCGTGATCCGCAACGGCCGCCTGGCCGTCCCCGCGGGGGCGGCGCGGACCGATCTGGGGATCGACGGCCAGCGGATCGCCCAGATCGGCGGCCCGATGTCCGGCACGAACGAGATCGACGCCGCCGGCCTTCTGGTTCTGCCGGGGGGCGTCGACGCCCACGTGCACCTCACCCCCGGCCTGCGCTCACCCCAGGAGGGGCCGGTGTGGATCGACGACATCGCCAGCGGGTCCGCGGCTGCCCTGGCCGGGGGAATCACGACCCTCGGCAATATGACCTTTCTGCGCGACGGCGAGCTGCCCCTCGATGGGCTCGACCGCGAGGCCGCGCTGGTGCGCGAGGGGGCGATCGCCGATTTCATCCTGCACCCGGTGCTGCGTGAGCCGACCCCCGCGGCGCTGGATCAGATCCTGACCCTGCGCGATCGGGGGCACACCAGCCTCAAGTTTTTCATGGTGACCCCGGGATTCGACCGCCAGGTGGCCGGCTTTCTCGAGGCGACCGAGCGCGCCGCCGCCGCCGGACTGATCACGATGATACACTGCGAGGACTACGCGATCATCGCTCGGGCGACGGCGCGCCTGATCGCCGAGGGTCGCTCGGACCTCCGCCACTACGCCGAGAGCCGGCCGGTGGTGTCGGAGACCGTGGCCACCGAGCGCGCCGTCGCGTTCGCCGCGGCGACCGGGGCGCCCGTCTATGTGGTGCATCTGTCGGCCGCAGCCGCGCTCGACGTCTGCCGCCGCGCCCAGTCGCACGGACTGCCGGTGTACGTGGAGACGCGGCCCCTCTACCTCCACCTGACCCGGGAGCGTTTCGGCGAGCCGGATGGGGCGAAGTACGTCGGACAGCCGCCGCTGCGGGACGCGGCCGATGTCGCCGCTCTCTGGGACGGCTTGAGGCAGGGGTCCGTGCACACCGTCTGCAGCGATCACGCGCCGTGGAGCTTGGCGGCGAAGTTGGACCCCGCCTTGTCGGTCGCGACGCTGCGCCCCGGGGTGGAGGGCTTGGAGTTGCAGATGCCGATGCTCTACTCAGAGGGCGTGCGGACCGGGCGACTTTCGCTGGAGCGTTTCATCGAGGTCACGTCGACCAACGCGGCAAAGCTGTTCGGCCTCTACCCCGCGAAGGGGTGCATCGCCGTCGGCAGCGACGCCGACGTGGTGCTCTTCGACCCGAACCTGACGCGGACGGTCGGCGCCCCGCGCTTCTCTCGATGCGACTACTCGGTGTTCGCCGGGCGGTCCGTGACCGGGTGGCCCGTTCTGACCATGCGTCGCGGGGAAGTGGTGTTCGATCACGGGCGGGTCACGGGATCGCCGGGAACGGGGCGGTTGATCCCGCGCCTGCCCACCTGCCGGTTGTAGGGCTCCCCCCAGGGGGCGTGCGAGGCGGTCAGCCCGCGGATCCTCTTACGCGAGTTGGCTCTCGGGCCCCGTCGGGGCGGGCCGCAACAATCGAGGATCTCGGCCCGACATTCAGGCCCCTCGCGGCGTCTATCGTTTGGTCGCTCCAATTGCACACAACCTCTCGAAGGGTAGAGGGGGGCGCAACGTCCCAAAAGGCAGACGAATGCGCGTTCGTCAGTCGGGGCGCGCACCCTCCACGGCGAGCAGGTAGAGGGTTTGGGACTCCGCCTGGGAGCGGATCCAGGTTCGATAGTCAAATTCCGCGGCAGCGCGCTCCGTCTCGGTGATCACCCCGTCCACGACCATCTGACGCCCTCGGGACGCGGCGACGTCTGCCCACATCCCGATCTTGCTTTCGAAATCCAGCTCGCCGCGCCGCGTCGCCTCAGCCTGGTTGCGGGTATCGATTTCGACGAGCCCGGCGCGCACGAACATGTCGGCCAGGTGGTCGGCGATGGCGTTGTCCATCGCGCACTCGTCGCGCCATCGGAGGTAGGCATCGTAAAACGCCCGCATGCTGGCCGGCGGGTGGGGGTCCACGCGATCCGCTCGTGGTTGTAATCGAGGACGATGACGCGCCCACCCGTTCGCGCCGCGCGGGTCATGGCCTCCAGCGCGGTGAGGGGGGAGGGGAGCCACTGCAGGACGCGCGCGGCCGTGACGAGATCGAATGTCTCCGCGAACGGGAGACAGCACGCGTCGGCCACCGCGAACCTCAACCCGGGAACCCCGACGTGACGACGCCGGGCGCCGGCGATGAATTCCGTGTTGAGGTCGACGCCCACCACACGGCCGCCGGGCGCCACCACCTCGGCGATGCCGCGCGTGATGGCCCCGGTGCCGCACCCCACGTCGAGGACTTCGTGTCCCAGCCGGAGGATCTCGGCGAGGCGCCGGTGCGCGGTGCGAAGCGACCGCGCGTTCAGGATGGCCGCGGTGCCCTCGGGCAGCGCCGCGCGACGGCGAGCGATGTCATCGGTCTTCGCCATGGGAGTCCTCCCGATTGCGAACGGGGGTCCGGTGCGATGAAGATCCGGCCCGCGGGGGCGTCCGGCGAACACGACGCGCATACGGTACCGTCGTCCGCCCTCGCGGCGCCCCGATCGTCGAGGGGCGGCCGTCGGCGTCGCGGGACGCCGTTCCTTCCTGACCGCCTTTGCGTCTCGAGCGCGCCGATGCCGCGCGCGCCTGCCTTCTCGCCGATGGAGCGGAGAGAGTATTTCCCCAGGGGGCATCGAATTCCTAGGGAGGTTCCCCTCCCCGACGAGGGGCGCGAGGAGGGCGATGCATGGAGTTTACCATTGTCGGGGCCGGGGCGATCGGCGGGACGCTCGGGGCGCACCTGGTTCGCGCCGGCCACCCCGTGCTCTTCGTGGACAGCGTGGCCGAGCACGTCCAGGCCATGGAGCGGTCGGGGCTCGAGATCGAAGGGCGCACCCCGTTCCAGGTCCGCGTCCGCGCGGTGACGATCGAGGGGCTGGCCGGGGCGGTGGGCGGGCGGCCGCTCGATGCCGTGTTCCTCGCGGTCAAGGCGATGCACACCGCAGCGGCGCTGGAGCCGATCGTCCCCTTGATGGGGGCGGACAGCTTTGTCGTGTCGATGCAGAACGGGCTCAACGAGACCGTGATCGCCAGGCGGATCGGCGAGAAGCGGACCGTGGGGGCCTTCGTGAACTTCGGCGCCGACTACCAAGGTCCCGGCCGCATCATGTACGGCGGGAGCGGCGCCCTCTATCTCGGTGAACTGGACGGACGGACCACCCCACGGCTGGAGCGCCTGGGGACGATCCTTCGTGAGGCGTTCCTGGAGCGCACGACCCTCACCCCGAACATCTGGGGGTACCTCTGGGGCAAGCTCGGGTATGCGGCGGTGCTGTTCGCCACCGCCGTGGTGGACGAGACGATGGCGGACGTCCTCGACGACCCGGCGTCGCGGCCGCTGCTGGCCAACCTGGCGGCCGAGGTCGTCCGCACCGCGGACGCGGAAGGCGTGCGCAGCGAGGCGTTCGATGGGTACGACCCGGACGCGATGCGGTTCACGCAGCCCCGCAACTGGGCGGCGATCGACGCGAGCTTCGACCGGCTCGCCGCGTTCAATCGCGGCTCGCTCAAACAGAAAAGCGGGATCTGGCGCGACCTGGCGATCCGACACCGCCGCACGGAGGTGGATCACCAGCTGACCCCGGTCGTGGAGACCGCCCGCGCGCACGGGCTCGACGCCCCGCTGCTGGCGCGGGTGACGGAGATGATCCACGACCTCGAGGACGGCCGGCGTCAGATGGTTCCCGCCAATCTCGAGGAGTTGCGCCAGTTGAACGCGCAGGTCTACCCAGAGTCCGGGCCGGGGAGGGAGTCCGTTGCCGAGCAGCGTTCGCGCATCCGTTGACCGTCAGCTGGAGGCGTTCCTCACCGACCTGCGGGCGTTCGTCGAGGTGGAGTCGCCGACGAACGATAAGGCCGCCGTTGATCGCGCCGCCCGACACCTCGCCGAGCGGTTTGCCGCCTATGCCCACGCCGAGATCACCTGGCACCCGCAGCCGCAGTGGGGCGACCACTTCGAGGCGCGGATCGGGACCGGCCGGCGACGTATCCTGCTTCTTGGCCACGTCGATACGGTGTGGCCGATCGGGACGCTCTCCCGCCTCCCCTGCCGCGTGGAGGGGGACCGATTCACGGGGCCGGGCAGCTTCGACATGAAGTACGGCGACATGCAGGCGGTGTGGGGGCTGCGGCTCGCGCTCGAGGCCGGCGCGCTTCGCGACAAGACCTTCGTCTTCTTCGCGAACACCGAAGAGGAGGTGGGGAGTCCCACCTCGCGACCGATCATCGAGCGCCTGGCCCGCGAGTCGGAGTGCGTCTTTGTGCTCGAGCCATCGGTGGGGGAGGAGGGGGCGATCAAGTTGTGGCGCAAGGGGGTGGGGATGTACCACCTCGAGGTCGTGGGAGTGGCCAGCCACGCCGGGGCCGACCCGGAGAAAGGCCGCAGTGCAGTGCTCGAACTGGCCCACCAGATCGTCGACCTCCACACCCTGAACGACGCCGCCAAGGGGACCACGGTCAACGTCGGCGTCGTCCGCGGCGGTACCAGATCGAACGTCGTGGCGGCGCACGCCGAGGCGGAGATCGACCTTCGGGTCCGGACGGCCGACGAGGCGAGGCGGGTGGACGAGCGGATCCTCCATCGGCCCACCTTCGTGAGCGGGACCGCGGCGCGCGCCCGGGGCGGGATGAACCGGCCCCCGATGGAAGAGACGCCGGCGTCGCGCCGCCTGTACGAGGTGGCGAAGCGCTTGGCGGCGGACGAGGGATTCGACCTGCCGGCCGGCGGGACCGGAGGGGGCAGCGACGGGAACTTCACGGCGGCGGTGGGAATTCCGACGCTGGACGGCCTCGGCGCCGTGGGCGACGGCGGTCACGCCGATCACGAACACGTGCGGGTCTCCACCATCGCCCCGCGGCTCGCCTGGTTTACCCGTCTCCTGGCGGAGGTGTAGCGCCCGTGCGGCGCGTGCAGACGCAGCGGGCCCGGGCGTTCTTTCGGATCGTGGCCGGGACCGAGCGATCGCAGGCCGCCACCATGGTCCTGCGGCCGGGGGAGCGCACCGGCGGCGCGGACAACGTGCACGCCGCCTCTGACCAATGGATGTACGTGGTTTCGGGGAGGGGGATCGCCACCGTCGACGGGCGCAGGGTCGCTCTGGATCCCGGCGCGCTCCTGCTGATCGAGGCGGGGGAGACCCACGAGATCGCCGCCGATGGCGAAGGGGACCTCGTCACCGTTAACGTCTACGCGCCGGCCGCCTACTGAGGACGCGACGGCAGAGGCGGGCGGCCCTCCCGGATCAGCGGCGATGCGGCCCGGGCGCGAGGCCGGCAAGACGACCGCATTCCGGATCCCCGGGTGCGCCACGGCATGAAGCGCGGCGCCCGGTCTGAGAGACGTGATGGAGGGGAACGCCCATGGCGGGGCCCGACAATTGGCTCGATCTCCCACCCAACCTTCCGGTTCCAAAGGATGACGGGGCGTGCGACCACCTCACCGGCATGCCGCTTCCCTCGGTCCCGCTTGCGTCGACGGCGGGGAGGGCGGTGGATCTAGCCGCTCTCCCGGGGACCACGGTCGTCTATGCCTATCCCCGGACCGGCCACCCCGGCGTCCCGTCCCCCGCGGGGTGGGATGCGATCCCCGGGGCGCGGGGATGCACGCCGCAGTCGTGCGCGTTTCGCGACCACCACGGGGAGTTCGCGGCGCTGGGAGCCCGCGTGTTCGGCTTGAGCGCGCAGACGATCGAAGACCAACGGGAGGCGGTCGAGCGACTGCACCTGCCGATGGCGCTGCTCAGCGACGTCGATCTGGCCTTCGCCCGGGCGCTGCGCCTCCCTACGTTTGTGGTGGAATCGTTGGTGCTGATCAAGCGGCTCACGCTGGTGGTCCGCAACGGTCGGATCGCCACGGTATTCTATCCGGTCTTTCCCCCGAACAAGAACGCGGAAGAGGTGCTGGCGTGGCTGCGGCGCCACCCATCCCCCGCGTAGCCGGCAGCGTTTCCGACGGCGGGATGGCGCGGGGGCGCTCGGAGCGCGAGGAGGTCCAGGATCGTGCACGGCGCGCGTAGCGTCATGGCGCCGGGGGGGCTGGTCACCTCGCCGCACTCGCTGGCGACGGCTGCCGGACTGCGGATCCTCCAGCGCGGCGGGAACGCCGTCGAGGCGGCGATCGCCGCGGCGGCGACGATCGCGGTCGTGTATCCGCACATGAACTCGCTGGGGGGGGACAATTTCTGGCTGATCTATAACGCCCGCGAGCGGCGCGTTCGGGCGCTGCTGGCCTGTGGGACGGCCGGGGCGGCGTGCACCATCGACGCCTACCGCGGCGGGGGGCACGCGGAGATCCCGCGCCGAGGCCCGCTCGCCGCCAACACCGTGCCCGGGGCGGTCGATGGATGGTGGGAGGCCCACGGATACGCGCGGACGTCGCTCGGCGGACGCGAGCCCTTTGGGGCGTTGCTCGCCGACGCGGTTCACTACGCCGGGTCCGGTTTCCCCGTCACCCCCAGCCAGGAAACGTGGACCCGAAAGAACATCGGCCCCAACTCCGGCCGATTCGGCCACCTCGAGACCCTGGACGGGTTTCGGCGCACCTTTCTCCGGCCGGACGGGAGCGCGTTCGCACGGGGGGATCGGTTCGCGATGCCGGACCTGGCCCGGACGCTGGCGGAGGTCGCCCGCGACGGACGGGACGCGTTTTACCGCGGACCCCTCGCCGGGCGGATCTGCGCGGCCCTCAAGGGAGGCGGGGGCCTGCTCTCGGAACGTGACTTCGCCGAGTACCGCAGCCGATGGGCCGAACCGCTCTCGATCCGCTACCGCGGCTGGACGGTGTGCAACACCCCCCCGCCCACGCAGGGGCTCACCTCGCTCCAGATCTTGAACATCATCGAGCGGTACCCGATCGCCGAGTGGGGCGATCAGTCCGCGGCCTACTACCACCTGATGGTCGAGGCGGCCAAGCAGGCCTTCATCGACCGGGACGCGCGGATCGCCGACCCGGAATTTCACTCGGTCGCGGTCGATGATCTGCTCTCCAAGTCCCACGCCGGCGTCCAGGCCGAGGCGATCGACCTCGACCGGGCGCAGGTGCATCCAGCGCCGCAGCCGTCGGGGGGAGACACCGTCTGGCTCGGCGTGATCGACGCGGCGGGGAACGCCGTGTCGCTGATCCAGAGCATCTACTTCGATTTCGGCTCCGCGGTCGTCGCCGAGGGCGTGGTCCTGCAGAACCGCGGCTCCGCCTTCTCGCTCGATCCGGCGCACCCCAACGCCCTCGCCCCGGGCAAGCGCCCATTCCACACGCTCAACCCCGCGATGGCGCTGCGGGACCAGATGCCGGAACTGATCTACGGGACGATGGGGGGGGAGGGCCAGCCCCAGACCCAAGCGGCGGTGCTGACCCGGGTGCTCGATTTGGGGATGGACGTCCAGGCGGCGATCGACGCGCCGCGCTGGCTGTACGGGCGCACCTGGGGGGAGCCCACCGCCACGCTGTCGCTGGAGTCCCGCGTGCCGTCGCACATCATCGCCGACCTGGGGCGGCGCCGGCACGACGTGCAGGTGGTCGGCGCGTGGGATGACCGGATGGGTCACGCCCAGGCGATCTGGATCGACCCGCGGACGGGGATCCGCTGCGGGGGCGCCGATCCGCGCGGGGACGGACTCGCCGCCGGGTACTGAGGATCGAGTGCGGCGGGAGGCGCTCGGGGGGCGGGCTCGGCGCAGCGCGGTCGTCGGCATGTTCGCCGCGACCGCGTTCATCCTGATGGCGGTGGTGCAGGTGCCGCTGCTGCCGAGCGCGCCGTACCTCACCTACGATCCGAGCGACGCAGTGGCGCTCCTCGCGGGGATAGGCTACGGACCCGCGGTGGGGGTCCTCGTCGTGCTGATCAAAGACTTCTTGTTCCTGTTGTTCCGAACGAGGGGGCCGTTCGGCCCCGCGGCGGACTTGATCGCCGCCGGCACGTTTGTCGCGGTGACCGCCTGGGTCTACGGGGCGAGCAGGGGGCGGGTCGTTCCGCGGCTCGTGCTCGCCGCTCTCGCTGGCGCCGCGGCCCGCGTGCTGGTGATGATCCCGGCCAACTTCGTTATCCTCGCCCTGCAGTTTGGGATGCCGCCCGCCAAGGTCGCCCGGCTGCTTTGGCCGGCGATCATCCCCTTCAACGCGCTGAAGGCGGCGATCAACGCCGCCATCGCCCTGTCTCTCGCCCAGCCCGTGGCGCGCGGCGCAGGGCCGCGGGCGGATGCCCCCGCCCGCCGGTAGCGGCTACAGGCCCATCGTGGTCACCCGTTCGATCTCGATGTGGATGCTGATTCGCTTCTTGGGGTTGTCGCCGGGCGGATACTGGTACGACCGCCCACCGTACCGCTGCGAGAGGCGGTCGATGTCTTTGGCGCCGTTCTCGACGTCGAACCTCACCACCGCTCCCCGAACCTGGACGTACCGGTAGGGGTTCTCGCGGTCGACGATCGCGAGTGCCACCTGGGGGTGGGCCCGTAAGTTCCGGAGCTTCGCCCGCCCGGCGCTGGTGTTGATCAGGATGTGGCCGTCGATATGGAGGAACCACATCGGCGTCGCCTGCAGCTTGCCCGATTCTGTCTGCGTGGCAAGGACCGCGAAGTTGGGCTTCTCAAGAAAGGCCTTTACGGGGGCGGGGATCTGCGCAGCCATGCGTCCCTCCTTCATATAGGTGTGGCGTTTCCGATGGTCAGGGGGCCACCGGGTATCCTTCCGTGCGGAGGATCTCTATCATCCGCTCCGGCGCGACCACGGACGCGTCGTAGGTGACCCGCACCTGCTTCGCCGGAATGTCCACCGCGAGATCGTCGATGCCCTCGATCGGGGCGAGCGCGCGGCGGATCGTCCGCGCGCAATGCTCACACGAGATATCCGGGACGTTAAGGAGGACGGTCGTCATCTGACACCTCCGGGAACGCGAGATGAGGCTCAATGTCCTTGGTGGGCGGCGAATCCCAGGGAGACCGCGCCGACGGCGAGGGCGACGAGCGCGATCCCGACGAGGTAAGCATAGTCGCCCAGCCGGGATCGCAACGCGGGATGGAGCAGCGCCCGCGCATCCGCCGGCGGGCGGAACCGACGCAGCCGCAGGGCGTTGGTCACGACGCTCACGCTGCTCATCGCCATCGCCGCCGCGGCCAGCACCGGGCTGAGCAGTACGTGAATGACGGGGTACAGGACCCCCATGGCCACGGGAATGAGCAGCAGATTGTAGGCGAAGGCCCACCCCAGCCCCTGCCGGATCACCCCAACCGTCGTCCGGCAGAGGGCGATCGCGGTGACGATGCCGCGCACGTCGCCGCCGATCAGGGTGATGTCGGACGCCGCCATGGCCACGTCGGTGCCGGTGCCGATGGCCACGCCGAGATCGGCCTGCGCCAGCGCCGGGGCGTCATTGATCCCGTCGCCCACCATCGCGACGATGTGGCCCTCCGCTTGAAGGGACCGGATCGTGGCCGCTTTGTCCGCGGGGAGGACCTCGGCCAGGGTGTGGTCCGGCTCGATCCCCACCGCCGCGGCGATCGCCGCGGCGGCGGCCCGGGTGTCCCCGGTCAGCATGCGCACCTCGAGTCCCAGAGCGTGGAGGGTGCGGACGGCGTCTAGGGATTCCGCTTTGAGCGTGTCGGCCACCGCGATCAGGCCCGCGGGACCGCCGTCCACCGCGACGTACATCGGGGTGGCCCCCTCGCGCGCCAGAGCCTCCGCCCGCGCTTCCAACCCGTCGACGGCGATCCCCAGGTCCAGCATCAGCGCCCGGTTCCCGAGCGCCACATCCCGTCCCCCGACCCGCGCGCGCACGCCCCGGCCCGCCCTTGACTCGAACCCCTCGGCGGGCGCCGGCGCGAGGCCGAGCGCATCCGCCCGCGCGAGGACCGCCCGGCCGATCGGATGCTCCGATCCGACCTCGACGGCCGCGGCCAGCCCCAGCACCGCCCGCTCGTCGAAGCCGGCGTCCGGGATTACCCGGGTCACGCGCAGGCTGCCCTCGGTGAGGGTTCCGGTCTTGTCGAGCACGATGGTGTCGACCCGTCGGGCCTGCTCGAGGGCCTCCCCACCGCGGATCAGGATGCCGAGTTCGGCGGCTCTCCCGGTGCCCGCCATGATCGCGGTCGGTGTGGCGAGGCCGAGCGCGCAGGGGCAGGCGATGATCAGGACGGCGATCGCCGCCTGAAGCGCCAGGGTGAGCCGCCCGTCCGGCCCGAAGACCAGCCACCCCACAAACGTCAGCGCGGCGAGCCCCAGGATCGCGGGGACGAAGTAGCTGGAGATGGTGTCGGCCAGGCGCTGCAGGGGTGCCTTCGAGCCTTGGGCTTCCTCGACCAATCGGACGATCTGCGCGAGCGTGCTCTCGTTTCCCACCTTGGTGGCCCGGAACACGAACGTGCCGGTGGTGTTGAGCGTCGCGCCGATCACGGGATCGCCCGGTCCCTTCTCCGCCGGTAGGCTCTCCCCGGTGAGCAGGCTCTCGTCGACCGCGGAGGCGCCCGTTTCGATGACGCCGTCGGCAGGGATCTTCTCCCCCGGCCGGACCCGTACCCGGTCGCCGACCAGGACGGCGTCGACCGGCACGTCCACCTCGACCCCGTCGCGGATCACCCGGGCCGTCCTGGCCCTGAGCCCGGCCAGGGCTTTGATCGCCGCACCGGTCTGCGTGATCGCCCGCGCCTCCAACCAGCGGCCGAGGAGGACGAGGGCGATGATGATCACCGCGGTCTCATAGTAGAGGTGGGGCGGGAATCCCCAGCGCTCCGCGAGCGACGGCCAGAGGGTGACGAACGCGCTGTACCCGTAGGCGACGCTCGTGCCGACGGCGACCAGGGTGTTCATGTTGGTGGTGCCGTGCCGGGCCGCGTCCCAGGCTCCCGTGTAGATCGCTCGTCCCGCCCAGACCTGGACGATCGTGCCGGCGATCAACAACACGGGGGCCGAGAGCGCCGGGTCGATCCGGATCGGGAGGACCATCAGCGCCATCATCCCCAGGCCGACGGCGAGGCTCGTCAGCCACTTGCGCCGGAGATCGTCGAGTTCCCGCTTCGCCTCCGCCTCGCGGCGGTCGGGGGACGGGGTCGCTCCCGCGGTCTGCGCGAGCGCGCCCATCTTGTAGCCGGCGTGTTCCACGGCGGCGGCGAGGCGGGCGAGCGACGCCACCGAAGGGTCGAAGACCACCCGAGCCTGCCGGGTCGCGAGATTGACGGTCGCGGCGGCGACGCCGTCGACGCCGGACAGCGCCCGCTCGACCCGCCGGACGCACGAGGCGCAGGTCATTCCGTCGATCGGCAGGGCAACTTCCCGAGGGGCGGCGGGGGCGGGGTCGTGGAGGACCGGCACCGGGCTATCTCCTCGACAGCTCGAACAGTTCCGCGAGCTCGGCGACCATCTCCCGGTCGCGGCCGCGTTTGAACCCCTCGACGACGCACCCGTGCAGGTGGCCGTCGACGAGCACCGCCTCAAACTTCTGCAGCGCCCGCTCGACGGCGTAGGTCTGCTTGAGGATGTCGACGCAGTAGTGGTCCCCCTCCACCATCTTCCGGATGCCCTTGAGATGCCCTTCGATGCTGGCGAGCCGCTTGAGCACGTCGCCCTTGTTGGCCTGCATGGCGTCCGCTCCCCTCGAGATCACATCCCCTCCCCGGTGGGGGGGGATGTCTCCACTGTACCCCCCGAAGCCGCGGTCGTCAATCCGTCTGGGTCCTGTCCGAACGGACAGCCGCAACCCGTTCGTCGGTCGGTGGCGGGAGCGGGAGGCAGCGCGGTAGTACCTATAGAGAGGGAGCGCGGTTGAGGTCTCCCCGGAAGGAGTGTGCGTGATGGCTCATCCCAGCGACACGTTTGTGCGGGCCGCCCGCCTGGCCGACCTCCCCGCCGGTGGGTGCCTCCCGGTTCAGGTGGAGGGGCACACGCTGGCCCTGTTCCGACAGGGAGACCGGATCTACGCGGTCGACAACCGCTGCCCGCATATGGGGTTTCCGCTGGACAGGGGGACCGTCCGGGACGGCATCCTCACCTGCCACTGGCACCACGCCCGGTTCGACCTGGCCAGCGGGGGGACGTTCGACCAGTTCGCGGGGGACGTCCGGGTCTTCCCGGTCGCGCTGCGGGACGGGGAGGTCTGGGTGGACGTGGCGGCACGGGGAGATCCGCGCGACGCGCATCGGGCGAGGCTGGAGGACGGCCTGGAGCGCGACATCCCACTGGTGCTGGCCAAGGCGGTGATCGGGCTGCTGGACGCGGGGGCCGGCCCGAACGTTCCGTTTGGCGTCGGCCTGACGTTCGGGGCGCGGTACCGGCGCGCCGGGTGGGGGCCGGGGTTGACGATTCTCACCTGCATGATGAACCTGATCCCCACGATGTCCGCCGGCGACCGCGCGCGCGCCCTGTACCACGGCCTGTCGGCGGTGGCGCGCGACTGCGACGGCGCCCCGCCCCGGTTCGACCTGCGCCCACTGCCGGGCTCGACCCCGGAGCCGTCCGCGCTCAAGCGCTGGCTCCGCCAGTTCGTGGAGGTGCGGGATGCGGAGGGGGCGGAGCGGTGCGTGGTCTCCGCGGTTCGCGCCGGATGCGACCATCAACGGATGGCGGACATGCTCTTTGCGGCGGCGACGGACCATCGTTTCATTCAGATCGGCCACGTCCTCGACTTCACGAATAAGGCGTTTGAGGCGCTGGACGAAGCGGGGTGGGCGCATGCGGAGCCGGTGCTGGCGAGCCTGATCCGAGGCTACGCCACGGCGGATCGGATGGAGGAGGACAACGCCTGGCGCCATCCGGTGGACCTGATCCGGATCCTGCAGGAAGCGTTCGAGGAGGTTCCCGCCGCGATCGCGGCGGGGCGAGAAGGGCGGGGCGGCCGCTGGACGGGCACAGACGCTCTGCTGCCGGTGCTGCTGGGGACAGATCCCCAGGCGATCGTCGACGCGCTGCTCGACGCGCTGCGCGAGGGGGCGCCGGAGGAGGCGTTGGCCGCAACCGTGTCCGCCGCGGCCGCGACGCGCATCGCGCAGTTTCACACCAGCAACGAATTTGGCGATTGGGATACGGCGCTGCACACGTTCACCTTCGCCAACGCGGTGCATCAAGGGGTGCGCCGTGCGGCGTCGCCGGAGCTGATGCGGGGGGTCTTCGATGCCGCGATCAGCGTCTACCTCGATCGCTTCTTGAACGTTCCGCCGGCCCATCTGCCCGATCCCGAAACCCGCGAGGACCCGGCGGCTATCCTCCGCGAGCTCCCGAAGGCGCTCGATCGCCAGCAGCAGGTCGCGGAGGCCGGGGGGATGGTCGCCCGGTATCTCCACAGCGGGGGGAGCCCCGACGCGCTGCAGGCGGTCCTCGGTGCCCTGTTGTTGCGCGAGGACAGGGACTTCCACACGATCCAGACGATCGAGGCTGCGGTCCGCCTCTCCGCCCGGCTGCGGGACACCCCCCACGGGGCCACCCCGCTGATCGCCGCCGCCCGCTACCTGGCCGCGCACGCTCCGACCGTCCGCGCCCAAGGGCAGACCTATCAGATCGCATCCCGCCTGCACCGGGGCGAGCGGCTCTTCGAGGGGGGGTAGAGACCCGGAGGTCGGGGCAGCCCCCGCGGCGTACTCACCCGGGGAGAGGGGGTGGCCCCCATGCCGGCTCCGCGGGCGACGTGCACCGTCATTTCTCCGGATGCGACCTTTCACGGGAAGCAAGATCTCGACTACTTCGCCGGGATCTCGGCCGAGAGCGTGGGTTCCTCCGGGCTCTGCATGCATCTCGTCACCATCCCGCCGCGCGCTCGGGCCAAACCGCATGCGCACGAACGTCACGAGACCGCCATCTACGTGCTCTCCGGCGAGGCGGCGATGTGGTTCGGCGAGGGCCTGCGGCAGCATCTGACGGTGCGGGCCGGCCAACTGCTGTACATTCCGGCGAACATGCCCCATCTCCCGTACAATCCCAGCGAGACCGAGGTCTGCACCGCCGTGTTGGCCCGCACCGATCCCAACGAACAGGAGAGCGTCGTGCCGTATCCCGCGCCCGACCCGGGGGAGCCCGCCTCGTCCCCGTCGGGGTGAACGCCGGTCGCTCCGCACCCGTAGGAATATCATAGGGAGGAGACCGCGGCCTCCCCGCGGAGGGAGTTCCCGCGGATATGACGAAAGGGGGTCCTGTTTCTGGCCGGTCTGCGCCACTTCGATGCGCCGTTATCATCACACCGGACCATGGGGAGGGTGCGGGATGCGAAAGGATGAGATTCATCACGTCATGACGCTGGGGGCGACGGGGCGCCTTTCCCGCCGCGAGGTGATCGTCCGCTTGGCCATGCTCGGGCTCGGGTCGAGCGCGATCGCCTCTACGCTGGCCGCTGCCGGGCTCCAGCCCGCTCGGGCGGCGGGCAAGCGGGGGGACAGCGGCGTGATCAAGCTGCTCTACTGGCAGGCGCCGACGATCGTCAACCCTCACCTGGCGCAGGGGACCAAAGACTTTCACGCCTCCCGCGTCTGCATGGAGCCGCTCTTGACCGTGAACGCCGCCGGCGCCTTCACCCCGGTGCTGGCGGCCGAGGTGCCGTCCCGCGCCAACGGCGGTGTGGCGGCCGACGGGAAGTCGGTTACCTACAAACTGAAGCCGGGGGTGAAGTGGGCGGACGGCCGCCCGTTCACCGCGGACGATGTGGTGTTCACCTACCAGTTCGTGTCGAACAAGGAAACCGCGGCGACCACCTACGGGACCTACGTCAACGTCGCGAAGGTGGAGGCGCTCAATCCCGCCACGGTCAAGATCACGTTCAAGACGGCGACCCCGGCCTGGTTCGTGCCGTTTGTGGGTGAGCAGGGGATGATCATTCCCCGCCACGCCCTCGACGCGTACGTCGGCAACAACGCCCGCAACGCCCCGTTCAACCTGAAGTCCTTCGGGACCGGGCCCTACAAGGTGGACACCTTCCGGCCGGGCGATCTGGTGGTCTACTCGATCAACGAGAACTATCGCGACCCCAACAAACCCGCGTTTTCGCAGGTGCAGATCAAGGGCGGCGGGGATGCGGTGTCGGCGGCGCGCGCGGTGCTGGAGACGGGCGAGTACGACTACGCCTGGAACTTGCAGGTGGAGTGGCCGGTGCTGGAGGCCATGACCAAGGGCGGGAAGGGTGTGGTGTTCACCGAACGGGGCTCGGGGGTCGAGCAGATCTACTGCAACACGTCCGATCCCACCAAAGAGGTCGACGGCCAGCGCTCCTCGGCGAAGGCTCCGCACCCATTCCTCGCCGATGTGAAGGTGCGGCAGGCGCTGGGCCTCGCCCTGGACCGGGACACGATCGCCAAGCAGCTCTACGGGGAGGAGGGGGATGGAACCGCCAACATCCTCACCACCCCCGCTTCGCTGAGCTCGAAGAATACAAAGATGGTGTACGACATCGCCAAGGCCAACCAGATGCTCGACGAGGCGGGATGGCAGCGCGGGGGCGACGGCACCCGGCAAAAGGGCGGCGTGAAGATGCAGATGACCTACGTCACCAGCGTCAACACGCTGCGGCAGAAGGAGCAGGAGATCGTCAAGGCGGGGTGGGGCAAGCTCGGCGTCGTCACCACCCTGCAGTCGGTGGACGCGGGGGTGTTCTTCAGCAGCTCGCCGGGGAACAACGATACCTACGCCCACTTCTACCGGGACGTGGAGATGTTCACCTCCACCTTCACTTCCCCGTTCCCCAACCAGTATATGGCCCGGTTCTACAGCGGCGAACCGGCGAAGGACATTGCGCAGAAGGAGAACAACTGGGCCGGCCTCGACATCTGCCGCTGGGTGGACAAGGAGTACAACCAGCTCTTTGATACCGCCCAGTCCGAGCTGGACCCGAAGAAGAACGACGCCCTCTGGATCAAGATGAACGACATCGTGGTCGCGCAAGGCGTGTCGCTCCCGCTCATCGATCGGAAGTTCGTCTCCGCCCGCTCCACGACATTGGAGGTGGGGGCGAACATGAGCCCGTTCGACAGTGAAACTCGGAACATCGCCGACTGGGTGCGCAAGGCATAGGGCGGGCGGCAGGGGATAGGGGGGCCGGCGATGGCGACGCGTGAGGCGCGCGGGATCCTGGCGAGGGGGGGAAGCGGTCGGCTCTCCAGACGCGAGGTGATCTCCCGCCTGGCGGCGGCCGGACTCGGGTCGACCGCCATCGCCTCGGCGCTTTCGGCGGCGGGGCTTCGGCCCGCCCGCGCCGCCGCGCCGGCCAAGCGGGGAGGAAGCGGACTCCTGAAACTCTTGTACTGGCAGGCCCCGACGATCCTGAACGCGCACCTCGCCGTGGGGGTGAAGGACGCCCATGCCTCCCACGTCTGCACCGAGCCGCTCCTGACCGTGGACGAGGCCGGGGTGTTCCGGCCGGTGTTGGCCGCCAGCGTGCCGACCCGGGCCAACGGCGGGCTCTCCGCCGACGGGAAGACCGTGACCTACACGCTCAAGCGCGGCGTCCGCTGGGCCGACGGCCGGCCGTTCACGGCGGATGACGTCGTGTTCACCTTCCAGTTCGTCAACCACAAGGAGACGGGCGCGATCAGCTACGCCTATTATCAGGACGTGGAGAGGGTCGAACCGCTCGATCCCTACACGGTCAAGATCACCTTCAAGCACCCCACGCCGGCGTGGTACCTGCCGTTTGTGGGGTCGAACGGCCAAATTCTGCCCCAGCACGCGCTGGACGCCTACATCGGCAGCAACTCGCGCAACGCCCCGTTCAACACGAAGTCGTTTGGCACCGGGCCCTACAAGGTGGAGACCTTCCGGCCTGGGGATCTTGTCGTCTACTCGATCAACGAATACTACCGGGATCCCGCCAAGCCCGTGTTCGACCAGGTGCAGATCAAGGGCGGCGGCGACGCGGTCTCGGCCGCCCGCGCCGTGCTGGAGACCGGGGAGTACGACTACGCCTGGAACCTCCAAGTGGAGTGGCCGGTGCTCCAGCAGATGGCGCAGGGGGCCAAAGGGGCCATCCTCGCGGTCGGCGGCGGCGGCGTCGAGCAGATCTACTGCAACCAGAGCGATCCCACGAAGGAGGTTGACGGGCAGCGCTCCTCGCTTCGGGGGCCGCACCCCTTCCTGACGGATGCGAAGGTTCGGCAGGCGATGAGCCTGGGGATCGACCGCGAGACGATCGCCAAGCAGCTCTACGGCCAGACGGGGGAGTCGACCGCGAACGTGCTGACGACCCCCACGCGGGTCAACTCGAAGGACACCAAGGTGATCTTCGACCTCGCCAAGGCCAACCAGTTGCTGGACGAGGCGGGATGGCAGCGCGGGTCCGACGGCGTCCGGCAGAAGAACGGGGTCAAGCTCGAGCTGACCTACGCCACGAGCGTCAACAGCCTCCGGCAGAAGGAGCAGGAGGTCGTCAAGGCAGGGTGGGAGAAGCTCGGCATCCGGGTGACCCTGAAGGCGGTGGACGCGGCGGTGTACTTCGGCAGCATGCCCGGCAACAACGACACCCTGTCTCACTTCTACACCGACACGGAGATGCACACGGCCACGTTCGGATCCCCGTTCCCCGCCACGTACATGGCGCGGTTCTACAGCGGGGATCCGGCGAAGGACATCCCCCAGAAAGAGAACAACTGGTCGGGGCAAAACATCTGCCGCTGGGTCAACAAAGACTACAATCAGCTCTACGAGAAGGGCCTCGTCGAGCTCGACCCTAAGAAGAACGACGAGTTGTGGATCAAGATGAACGACCTGGTGGTGGGGCAGGGCGTTTCGCTGCCGATCATCGACCGCAAAGACGTCTCGGCGCGGGCGAAGACGCTGGACGTCGGCCCGAACATGACCCCGTTCGACAGCCAGACGTGGAACATCGCCGACTGGAGGCGCGTCGGCTAAGGCACCCACTCGCGGGGGCCTGCGAGGTCGCCACGATGACCGCCTACATTAGCCGCCGGCTCGTGACGTCAATCCCCACGCTGATCCTGATCAGCATGGTGGTGTTTGGGATCCTCGCGCTCGCCCCCGGGGACCCGTTGGGGCAGTTCGCGGCCAACCCGGACATCCCGCCGGAGGTCCGGCTCAACATCCTGCACCAGATGGGGCTGGATGAGCCGATTCCGATCCGGTACGCGAAGTGGGCGACCGCGTTTCTCCGAGGCAACTGGGGGTACTCGTTTGCCAGCCACGTCGAGGCGAGCCGCTTGATCCTCCAGCGGCTGCCCACCGACCTGTGGGTGATCGGCGCCGCGTACCTCGCTGCGATCCTGATCGCGATCCCGATCGGGGTGTTGTCGGCGGTGAAGCAGTACTCGCTTTTCGACCAGGTCGCGACGACCGGCGCGTTCATCGGGTTCTCGCTGCCGACGTTCTTCACCGGAGTCCTGCTGATCATCATCTTCAGCGTCCGGCTGCACTGGCTGCCGTTCATCTACAACGTACAGGTCACCGGCCCGGTGGGGATGATCAAGCAGGCGATCATGCCGGTGGCGGTCCTGGCACTATTCCAGGCGGCGGGGCTGATGCGCTTTGTACGGTCATCGATGCTGGACAACGTCCGGCAGGACTACGTGCGCACCGCCCGGGCGAAGGGGCTTCGCGAGCGCGGGGTGATCGTGCGGCACGTCCTGCGCAACGGGCTGATCCCGGTGGTGACGCTCTTGGCCCTGGGGCTGCCGGCGGTGTTCACGGGAGCGGTGGTGACCGAGCAGATCTTCCGGGTGCCAGGGATCGGGTCGCTGCTGATCGCGTCGATCCAGAACAGCGACACCCCGGTCGTGATGGCGATCACATTCCTCTACGCCATCCTCGTGGTCATCTTCAACCTCGTCGCCGACGTCGTCTACGGCCTGCTCGATCCCCGGATCAAGTATGGCTAGCACCCGGCCGGAATCCCTCCCCGACCTGCCGGTGTTGCCGGACGGCGCCGCCGCGATACGGGGTCCGGCCAGCCCGGTTGTCGCCGGCCGCCGGTACACCCGGTCGTTGTGGGGGGACGCATGGCGCCGGTTCCGGCGCCATCGGCTGGCCATGGTCGGGGCGGGGGCGTTTCTCTTCTTCACCGCGGCGACGCTGGTCGGTCCGGTGATTTACCACGTCGGGATCAACACGATCGACTTCCGGGCCTCGATGGCGCCGCCGTCGGGGGTCCACCCGTTCGGGACCAATGATCTGGGGCAGGATATGCTCGCCCGGGTGCTCTACGGCGGCCGGATTTCGATCGCCGTGGGGATCGCCGCGATGCTGATGTCGGTGACGCTCGGCACCATGGTGGGGGCGATCTCGGGATTCTTCGGGCGCACGACGGACATGATCCTGATGCGCATCACCGACGTGTTCATCTCGCTGCCGCAGCTGCCGCTGCTCCTGCTGGTCATCTACCTCTTCCGTGACTCGCTGGCCAGGCGCCTTGGGCCCCAGCTCGGGATCTTCTGGTTGATCGTCGGCGTGATCGGCGGGCTGAACTGGATGCACACCGCCCGCCTGATCCGGGCGGGGTTCCTGTCGATCAAGGAGCGGGAGTTTGTGGAGGCCGCCCGATGCATCGGCGTCGGGCCGGGGGGGCAGATCTTTCGCCACATCCTGCCGAACGTCCTCAGCCCCGTGATCGTCTCCGCGACCCTGTCCGTCGGTTCGGCGATCATCGCGGAGTCGACGCTGTCGTTCCTGGGGCTCGGATTTCCGCCGGACGTCCCCACCTGGGGGCGTCTCCTCTACGACGCCCAGAACTACCTGGAACTCGCCCCCCACATGGCCCTCTTCCCCGGGCTAATGATCTGCCTCACGGTCCTGTCCGTAAACTACGTCGGTGACGGCCTCCGGGACGCTCTGGACCCCACCCGCACCCTTTAACGCCCCACCTCGACCTTAACGCCGCTCTCGCCTGCGGGCGGTTCACCTCGGGCCGCGCAGAAATTGATACCCTTGGGGGGAGGTCATGGGGACCGCGATGGCTTTAGGCGCTCACTCATCGCCGACTTGCATCGATGTGGAGGTGGCGTGCCGGAATATGCGCGCTCTCCCGATGTCTCTAAGCCGTCAGGCCTTGGCATCGATCGAGCCACCCCTACCGGATAAGATACTGTCCTGGTTCTAATTCCGGTGCAGACCCGCCTCATTTGAACCCCCAGAATGGTATTAAGACTGCCAAAGGAATCGCGCTGCTTGGCGTAGTCAGTAGAGATCGAAAAGAGTCGCATGCACCAATGGATTGATTCCCCGCTCTTCGGATCGAGGCGTGTCCCGGGCTCCACAGGTGGGTTCTGGGCTTCTCTGAGAAGGGGGTGGGTGGTGGGAACGAGCCGGTCGAGTTTCAGCGCGCGGTGTCCGCTCTACTTCCTCGTGACAGTGTTCTTGTCGATCACGGTCTCCCTATCTTACATTGGCCTGATGGCGCCAGCCGTTCATGCCGCCAATGGTGGCGGGGGTGGCACGGGGGTGCCCGGCGCGAACGGTTCATTTGACGACCAATCGACATCTTCTGGGGCAACTGCGGCGGGCACTGGCGGGAACAACAATGGCAGCGGGGGCGGTGGAGGCGTCGGCGGCAACGGAGGCAGCCAAAATTCCGGCCCGACGGCCGGGAATGGCGGCAACGGGGGAGATGGCGGGACCGGTGGGGACGACGACGGCAACGGAAGTGGGGCAAGTACAGGGGGCCACGGCGGTAACTTCAACACGAACGGGTCCGGCAGTGGCGGGGGTGCAAGCGCGACGGGCATGGGCGGGAACCAGAACGGGAACGGCGGCACCGGGGGGAACGGGGGGAACGCTGGAAGCAGTAACGACGGGACGACGGGTAGCGGCAGCGGGTATCGCGGCTCGGCCGGGAGCGGGGGCAACGGCGGGGCGGGCGGGAACGGCGGCTCCACGAACGGAACCGGCCGCGGGCTAGGCACTGGCGGGAACGGCGGCGACAACAACACCAACAGTTCCGGGAACGGTGGTGCCGGGGCCGGCACCGCCACAGCCGGCGGCAACAACGGGAACGGCGGCAACGGGGGCAGCGGCGGCAACGGTGGGAGCGCAAACAGTGCGGCGACCGGGAGCGGGCAGAGCGGTGGGTTTCCTGTGGGGACGGAAAGTGACGCCGGGAGCGGGTTCGGCGGCGGGAGCGGCGGCAGCGGGAGCTTTGGAAACGGGAACGCCAGCGGGATTGGTGTAGGTGGTGCAGGCGGCAACGAGAACACCGGTAACTCCGGCAGCGGGGGCGCCGGCACGGGCACGGCGAAGGGCGGCTCCAATAACGGGAACGGTGGCAAGGGGGGCAATGGCGGCAACGGCGGGAGCAGCAACAGTGCGCAATCAAGCGACGTGCAGCAGGGCCAATACAGCGAAGCGGACGCCGGCAATGGCTTTCGTGGGGGCAACGGTGGGAGCGCCGGTGATGTCAACGGGACCGGCAACCCCGGCAATGTCGGCAGCGGCACGGGCGGCCGGGGCGGTGACGAGAACGTAAGCAATTCCGGTCACGGTGGAACCGGCACGGCGACATCAACCGGCGGCAGCAACAACGGGAACGGCGGCAACGGGGGCAACAACGGGGGCGGCGGGAACAGCAACACCTCGCACTCGGGCGTAAACAGCACGACCGATGCCGGCGATAGCTACCGCGCTGCCGGCGGCAGCGATGGCTTTGCGCCCAGTGGGGGTAACGGAGGGACACACAACGGGAACGGCACCGGCTCCGGTACCGGCGGCAACGGCGGCAACGAGAACGTCAACAATTCCGGTAACGGTGGAAATGGCACGGGTACCGGAACGGGCGGGAATAACAACGGGAACGGCGGTAACGGGGGCAATACCGGGCACGGCGGGAACAGCAACACCGCATCGGCCGACACCATCGGCAATTCCTCCTTTGCCAATGCCGAGGCCGGGAACAGCCAGCGGAGCGGGGTTGCGGGGAATGGCGGCAACAACAACGGGAATGGCATCGGTACCGGGATAGGGGGCAGCGGTGGCAACGAGAACGGCACTAATTCCGGGAACGGGGGCAATGGCATAGGGATTGGTACGGGCGGCAATAATAACGGGAATGGCGGCAACGGGGGTAACAGCGGAAGCGGCGGCAGCAGCAACAGCGCAACTGCAACAGGCACGGGTGGATCATTTGCGAATGCGATTGCCGGGAATGGGGGCAGCGGCGGGGCCGGCGGAACCGGCGGCGGCACTAACGGTGATGGCATTGGCACCGGTACTGGCGGAAGCGGCGGCAACGAGAAACTTAACAATTCCGGCAACGGGGGCAACGGCACGGGCACAGGGACGGGCGGGAACAGTAACGGAAACGGCGGCAATGGGGGCAACGGTGGCACCGGCGGCAACAGTAACATCGCGGATGCCGTCGGAAACTCGGTTGCCGGGTCCGGTAGAGGAAGTGGCGGCGGTGCCGGTGGTAGTGGTGGCAACAATAACGGGAACGGTACCGGGATCAACGGCACGGGCACGGGTGGCAGCAGCAACGGCAACGGTGGGGCTGGTGGCAACGGCGGCGATGGCGGCAATAACAACACGGCGAGCGCAGTGAATTCCGCCGGCGGGGCCTTCGCGGGGAACGGCGCCTTTGGCGGCGGCAGTGGTGGGAGCGGGGGCAGCAACAACGGGAACGGTACCGGGACCAATGGTACGGGCAGTGGTGGCAGCAACAATGGTAACGGCGCCGCGGGCGGGAACGGTGGCAATGGCGGCAATAACAACGTGGGAAGCGACAGCAACGCCTCGAATCCCCTTGGCGGCTCGGGGGCTGGTCAGGGACGTGTCGGCGGCAGTGGTGGGAGCGGGGGCAGCAACAACGGGAACGGCACCGGCCTGAACGGTGGCACGGGGACCGGCGGGAACAACAACGGCAACGGCGGTGCGGGGGGCAACGGCGGCAATGGAGGCAATAGCAACACGGTGGCCAGCGTGGCTGCCCCGGGTGGGGCTGGCGCAGGTAATGGCGGCAACGGCGGAGCGCAGGGCCCTGCGGGCGGTAACGGGGGCAGCAACAACGGGAACGGCACGGGTACCAACGGCACAGGCACGGGCGGGAGCAACAATGGCAACGGCGGCACCGCCGGGAACGACGGGAACGGCGGAAATAACAACACGTCGATTGCCAACAACTCCCCGCTCTCTGGCGGGGCCGGTGCCGGTCAGGGCCGCAACGGGGGCAATGGTGGCAACGGCGGCAACAACAACGGGAGCGGCACCGGCACCAACGGCACAGGCACGGGCGGAACCAACAACGGGAACGGCGGGGCGGGTGGCAACGGTGGCGCAGGTGGCAATGGCAACACGGCGAGCACCGGCACCTCCCCCAACGGTGCCGGTGCTGGTCAGGGCGGCGGTGGGGGAAGTGGCGGTAACGGCGGGAACGACAACGGGAACGGCACGGGCACGAACGGCATGGGTACGGGCGGGAGTAACAACGGGGACGGCGGGACAGGTGGGAATGGTGGGAACGGCGGAAACGGCAACACGGCGAACGCCGGCGACTCCCTCAACGGGGTCGGGGCCGGCAAAGGCGGCCCTGGCGGGAACGGTGGCGCGGGCGGCGACGGAAACGGGAACGGTACCGGTATCAAAGGCACGGGGACAGGCGGAAACGACAACGGCAACGGCGGAAATGCCGGCAACGGCGGTAACGGGGGGAGCGGCAATTCAGGCGGGGGAAACGGGGGCGGTGGGGGGAACGGTGGCGACGGGGGCAGCGGCAATGGCAACGGATCTGGCAGCGGCGGAACCGGTGCGGGTGGGAGTCATAATGGCAACGGGGGCTCCGGCAGCAATGGCGGCACGGGCGGTAACAACAACTCGGGCGGCGGCGGTAACGGCGGGCACGGCGGCAGTGGGGGTCATGGTGGCGGCAACAACTAACAAGCGCCGCGGCGTGCAGTAGATTTCCCGCAGGAACATCGAGGGGGTGGAGCGCCATCGCCCTGGCGACCGGTGCTCCACTCCCTCAAGGCTCCACAGAAAAAACTTCGTCTGACACCCCCACTGGGACTTGCGCCACTCCGTTCACCCAATCACCATCGGGCTTCATCGGAAACTGCAACTGCATTTTCCCCCAAGGCCACACCGCGAGCAGGGTCAACTTTGGAAGCCACTTTGTCCTTTGGGGTTCCACTTCGGATCGCGCAGGCTTGGAGCGGCAGGAGCCCCACTCCCGCCAGAGAATTGGACAAGGGATTCCATCGAGGATCTTCCAGCTATAATAGAAGAGAGATGGGAGTGATCGGGTTCCTCTGCCGATGTGACTGAGGTATCTGTGGGGGAGGTGCGGGGATGGCAGGGTCCACGGGTCGAGCCCCGATAACAATCACGGCGATCAAGGCGGATGTGGGGAGTATCGCCGGGCATACCCAACCCAGTCCCGAGATGCTTAAAGTCGCCTCGGAGATGGCGGGGGCCCAGCGCGGCAAGTTGCTGGTTGACTGTCGCGTCACCCATACCGGCGACGACATTTGCGTGTTGATGACTCACCGCCACGGGGTCGAGGCCGAAGCGGTCCACCGGCTGGCCTACGACATCTTCATGGAGGCGGGCTCCGTCGCGGAGCGGCAGGGGTTGTACGGCGCCAAGCAGGACATCCTGAAGAGCGAGTTCTCCGGCAATATCCAGGGGATGGGGCCGGGGGTTGCAGAGGTAGAGATCGTCGAGCGACCGGCGGAGCCGTTTATGGTCCTCACCGCCGACAAGACCGAGCCCGGTGCTTTTAACCTCCTGCTCTACCTCACGTTCTGCGATCCGATGTATTGTGGCGGGCTCCTGCTGAGCCCGGATGTCGGCAAAGGGTTCACGTTCACCGTTGTGGACGTCAACCATACGGAAGCGGAGCGGGAGATTACCCTGAAGGCTCCGGAGGATCTCTACGATCTCGCCGCGCTTCTGCGCGACACCGGCCGGTTTGTCGTGAAGAGCATTCACTCCCGCGCCCATCCAAACGAGCAGGCGGTCGCCCTCAGCACGACCCGGCTCAAGCACATCGCCGGTCGGTACGTGGGGAAAGACGATCCGGTCGCCATCGTGCGCACCCAGAAAATTTTCCCCGCGACCGAGGAGTTCGGGCTGGCGTTCAGCAAGATTCCCTATGTCGCCGGCGACTGCCGCGGAAGCCACAACATGCCGCTGGCCCCCGTCCCGCTCAACACGGACTCGAGCATCTTTTACTGTCTGCCGATGGTGTCGGCGGCGGGCTACTCCATTCGGGATGGGGTGTTGACCGGCCCGATCGACCTGTTCAAGAACCCAGTGTGGGAGGTGTTCCTGGAGCAGGCGGTCCGGAAGGGCGCCGAGATCCGCTCGCAGGGGTTCTTCAACCCGGCGATGCTCGGCATGGAAGAACTCGAGTACGGCGGCATTATGGAGCGGCTGAAGGCGCTCGATCAGCGCTTCGTCCTCAACGGGGCGCGCGACGGCGATCGGAATCAAGCCGCGGCTTCGGCGGTGCGCAAATCCCAGAAGCGGTAGGCCGGCTAAGCCGGCTCTCCCTCACAGCGGCGGTCGGGGTCGGAGCGTTCCCCCGACCGCCGGTTGTTTGGGAGTCGGCAGGAGCCCGGGGTTTGGGTTCGAATAGCCACCCACTGTTGCGGTGCGCGTGCCCCCTGCATCGGAGGTCTCCATGAAGCTGTTGTCCGCCGCGGCGACGATCGCCGTGATTCTTGCGCTCTGGTCCAACCCGGGCTCGGCGGAGAACGGCTTCCCCCAGGTCACGGTCAACGATCGGGTGGTCGCATTTTCCGCTCCACTCGCACTTCAGCACGGCGCGGTGATGGCCCCGCTGGCGCCGCTGGCCGCGTCGTTCGGCGCCACGATGGTCTGGGATCGAGACGCCCATACCGCCACGGTGACGTCCGCGGCGGGGTTGGCGGTGCGCCTGAGCATCGGGGAGGCCGAGGCGCTGGTGGGCGCGGAGCGGGTGGAGCTTCCCACCGCCCCAGTGCTCAAAGGCGATGTCGTGGTCGTGCCCGCCGCGGCGGTGCTGCGGGCGATGGGGGCGTACGTGAAAGAAGGGGAGGGCCGCGTCGAGGCCCTTTCCCAAACGACCGGCGTGACGTGGGGCCGGCACGACGGCGTCCTGACCTTTGTGATCGCCACATCTGGACCGGTGGGCGCCGACGCCCACCTGCTGGATGCGCCCGACCGGCTGGCGGTGGATATCAGTCACTCTGCGGATCTCATCGAGAAGCCGGTGCTCGCGGTCGGTGATGCGGACGTTGTCCGCGTGCGCCACGGCCAGTTTCAGGTTCGACCATTTGTCACGCGGGTCGTGTTCGATCTTACCCGCCGCGTTCCGTATCGGATCGCCGTCGCTCCCGGAGCCGTCACGGTGACGATCGGCGACGCGATTCCCGCTGCCCGGACCCCGCCCGCGGAGGGGGCGTTGCCCCCCGAACCCGAGCTCGACAGTCAGCCTGCGCCCGCGGGCGTCGAGGCGGAGACGCACCCGGAGCGGGACGATCGAAGCGCGCCGGCGGTGTCCCCCGACGTCGCCATCCGCGACGTCCCCGTCGAACACCCAACCGCGGTGCCGGCGGAGCCGCTGGCGCCGCCCCCGCTCCCACCGTTTGCGGACGCTCCAGGCGCGTTCCATCTTCAAGCGGTGACCTACGATATCCAGAGCGGCACCGGTCATTTGACGATCATCGCCTCTCAGCCGGCGGTATATCAGGTCAAACAGTTCGTGTACCCGTCCCGGCTGGCGATCGACCTCCCTGGGGCGGTCTTCATGCCGCGGCGTCAAGATCTCGAGGTGGGGAGCAGCACCATCCGGAACGTGGTCGTCGAGCAACTGCACACCGCGCCAAACCTCGCGCGGATCATGATCAACCTGCGCCGGCAGTCCGACTACTCCGCGAGCACGACGGACGAGGGCCGCCGCATCGACCTCGTCTTCGGCGACGGCGCGAGGGCCGCACCCCCAGGGCCGGCCGTGATCATCGACCCCGGGCACGGGGGCGCCGACAGCGGGGCGGTGGGCCCCACCGGCCTGCGCGAGTCGACCGTCACCCTGGCGATCAGCCGGATGGTGCAGCAGCGGCTGGCGCGGCAAGGGATCCGTGTGGTCCTCACCCGGACCGACGACAGCACCGTCGCCCTGGAGGACCGCCCGGATGTCGCGCAGCGAGCAGGAGGGGTCGTGTTTGTCAGCATCCACGCGAACGCCAGTCAGAGCCCTCTGAAGGAAGGAACGGAAACCTACTACGGGACCGCCGATAGTCATGCTCTGGCGATGATGATCCAGAGTGAGGTCGTGCAAGCGTTGGGTGAGCCCGACCGGGGGATTCGCACCGCGGATTTCTACGTCATTGTCAAGACCCCGATGCCCTCCGTGCTGGTCGAGACCGCGTTCATCAGCAACCCGGTGGAGGAACGGTTGCTGCGTCGCCCCGCGGTTCAGACGCGGATCGCCGAGGCCATCGCGCGGGCGATTCTTCGCTTCCTGGCATCCCGCAGCGCAAGCCTCGTCCCCTGATGCAGTTGATCGTGCTTGGCCGGTGGTCTCCCTACCCGGCCCCCGGCGGTGCATGCCCCAGCTACCTGGTGCAGGAGGGTTCAACTCGCGTGATGCTGGACTGCGGGCCGGGGGCGGTGGCTCGTCTGCGCCAGCACTGTGAGGCCCACGACCTGGACGCCCTGGTGCTCAGTCACCTGCACGTGGACCATATTCTGTCGATCTATCCACTCCGCGATGCCTACGAGTGGCAGCGGGTGGACCCGAAGCGCCCGCCGCTGCCGGTCTACGCTCCCGATGACGCCGCAGAGTTGCTGGTGCGGATACTGCGGGGTCCGGAGTCGGTGGCACGGTTTCGCGGCACGTTCGTCTTTCGTCCGATCACCGAGACCTCGGTCGAGTCCGTAGGCCCGCTGCGGCTGACCTTCGCCCGGACCGCACATCCCGTTTACTGCCTGGCCGTGCGGATCGAGTGCGCCGGTCGCACGTTCGTCTACTCCGCAGACTCCTCGCCGACGGCGGCCCTGGAAGCGCTCGCCCGCGGGGCGAACCTGCTGCTCTGCGAGGCGACCTTTCCCGACTCCCACGCCGGCCTCGCCGCCCAGGTGGGACATATGACCGCGACGCAGGCCGCCGAACTCGCGTCGCGTGCCGGGGTGGAACGTCTGGTGCTCACGCATTTCTCGCCGCAGTTCGATCCGGAGGAGCAGCGGCGCGCCGCCGCGAAGATCCTTCACACTCGCGCCCTGATCGCAGAAGAGAACGCCCGCTACCCAATCTGATGTCGAGAAGGGAGCTCCGCTGTGCCACGCGGTGATGGCCGCCAACCGGACGAGCTCCGGCCGCTCGTTCTCCGGCGGCGCTTCAGCAAGTTTGCGGAGGGCTCGGTGTTGATCGAATTGGGCGACACCCGCGTCGTCTGCACGGCCAGCATCGAGGAGCGCGTGCCTCCCTGGCTGCGGGGAGCCGGCCAGGGCTGGCTCACCGCCGAATACGGCATGCTGCCTCGGTCGACCCACGAGCGGAGTCCACGCGATGCGACGGCCGGAAAGGTGGGCGGCAGGGTCCACGAGATCCAGCGATTGATCGGCCGGTCGTTGCGCGCCGTCGTCGATCTCGAGCGTCTCGGTGAGCGGACGATCTGGATCGACTGCGATGTGCTGCAGGCGGACGGCGGCACCCGCACGGCGTCGATCACCGGCGCGTTCGTGGCGCTGATGGATGCCCTGACGCTGCTCAAGCGCACCAACGCCGTCTCCAAGTTCCCCGTGCGGGAGTTCCTCGCCGCGACCAGCGTCGGTATCATCGATGGGGCTCCGGTTCTCGACCTCACCTTTGCTGAAGACTCTCGCGCCCGGGTGGACATGAACATCGTCATGACGGAATCCGGGAAGTTCGTCGAGATACAAGGGACCGGCGAGGGGGCGGCGTTCAGCAAAGCGGAGGCGAGCGCCCTGATGGCCCTCGGTGAGCGAGGCATCGTCACCCTGATCGCCAAGCAGCGTGAGGTGCTCGCGGACGTCCTGACCGCTCCGTGAGCGGGGCGCACCGCCGGCCGTGCCTGGTCCTGGCGACCCGAAACCCCGGCAAGGTCCGGGAGATCGCCGCCGTGTTCGCTCACCTGCCGATCGTCTTGCGCTCGCTCGCTGACTACCCGCAGATCGGCGAAATCCCTGAGGAGGGGAAGACCTACGCCGATAACGCCGGGGCCAAGGCCCTCACGGTGGCGGCGGTTACCGGGGAAGTCGCGCTCGCCGATGACTCCGGGGTGGAGATCGAGGCGCTAGAGGGGGCCCCTGGGATTCACTCCGCGCGCTTTCTCGGAGAGCAGGCGACGGACGCCGACCGCAACGCACGGGTCCTCGCCTTGCTGCGGGAGACCCCGGACGCCCACCGGACGGCGCGGTACCGGGCCGCGGTCGCCGTGGCGCTGCCGGCGGGCACGGTCAGGATCTTTGAAGGCACCTGTGTGGGGCGCATCGCCCGCGATCCGCGGGGGAACGGCGGGTTCGGGTACGATCCGATCTTCGTGCCGGAGGAGGACCCTAGGACGATGGCGGAGGTCCCCCCGGACGTCAAGAATCGCCTGAGCCACCGCGGCCGCGCGCTCCGGTTGGCGGAGCCGTACCTGATCGAGATCCTCCGCTTGGCGGGGAAGGATCGACAGGCCCGGGGCGCCAAATAAGTATCTCTGGGCCGTTGAGGGGCAGGTCCGGTGTCGACCGCGTGATCGCAGCGAAAGGAGATAGATGACCCTGAGCAAGTTTCTGACCTATTGGTCGCTCACCTTCGCCATTCTCGTCATCTGGGGGTTTTCCGTTGCCGTCGCGTTTGCCGACGTCAAGGACGAAGCGTTGAGTGCCATCCGGAAGAAGTTGGGGCGGGCGCGCCTCCGGCCGATGGATCCGCTGGCGGGCCGGACCGTGTCGGAGACGCTGGCGACAACGGCGATGGACGAGAAAGAACGATGGGTGTTCCATCTGGTCAGCGAGATCTCGATCCCCCTCAAGCTGAACGTGCGGATCATGGTGGTGCAGGACTCGATGGCCCACTACCTCGTGCACTTCGCCCAGGGGAAGCGCCTCGTCTCGTACCGCGTGGACAAAGCTTGGGTTGCGGACGCGATGGCGGGCAAGGCGGAGGCGCGTGAGCGGATCCACACCGCGGTCGACCAGTACCTGCGTCAGGAGTTCCTCGGCCAGAAGATTCCCCCCAAGGTCCCGGCACCGCCCGCGGCCAAACCGGCCGCACCAGCCGCCGGCGGCGCAACGCCTGCCGCCGCACCGGCTGCCGCCGCGGCCCCAACTGCCCAGCCGGCGGGACAGGCCGAAATGAGCCGCGACGAGAAGATCGCCGCCGCCAGAGCCAAGGCCGAGGCGATGAAGGCCGAAAGAGCGGCCGGGGGAGGGACGCCTCCGGCCGGAGGGACTCCGCGAAGTTGATCCGGACCTACAAGGCGGCGGCGTCCGATCCCAGGAGCTGCCGCCGCGCCAGGGGAATGGGGGGGGCACCCAAGGCCAGAAGTCTGTCGTGAAAGTTCCGGAGAGAAAACCCGGCGCCTTCCTGACGGCGCAGGTCGTCCCGAAGCTTGCGGATCATCAATTTCCCGAGCGTGTAATTCAGATACCCGGGATCGAACGTCCCGCGCACCGCTTCCCGCTCCGCGGGCAAGGGATCCATATAAGCCTCGGTGACGAACATCCATGCTGCGGCGTTCGTCGACATGCCCCGCGTGTGCATCTCCAGGGCGGCAAGGAATCTGACATTCCGGAGAAGCGCTTCCGAGAGTTGGGCGATGCGAAGGCGGGGATTTCGTGCCCCATACCCCGCCTCGAGCATCATCTCCTCACAGTAGTGCGCCCACCCTTCGACGAATGAATAGCTGGTGAGCACCCGCCGCAGAGGCCGCGGCACCTCTTTCATCTTGAGGAAGTGCACGTAATGCCCTGGATAGACTTCGTGGATGCCCACGTCCCGCAGGGTCGCATAATCGAACTTTCGCAACCACTCTTCCTTCTGCGCGGAGGTCCACCCCGGTTCGGGCGGGGTGAGATAGTAGAAGGATTCACCCGTGCTTTCGAAGGGCCCTGACGTATCCATCATCGCAAACGCCCAGCGAGCGAAGGGAGGGGTTTCTTCGACGCGGCACCGCCCCGCGGGGGGCATGGAGATCAGGGCGTGGGTCTCCACAAATCGCCGGAGCTCATCCAGGACGTGCTCCGCCTCGGGGATGAGGCGGTCGGCCGAAGGGTGGTCCTCGGCCTGCCGGATCATCACGGCGCGGACCGCGGCTGCTGGGTCGATCTGCGCGGCCGCCTCGCGCAGCAGAGCCTGGTTGTGCCTGAGATCTTCGCGTCCGATCTCAAGGAGGCGCTCGACGGGGAGGTCCACCATTTCCCCCACCCGAAGCATCGTCCGGATGTGCGCTTCGCCGATGGCGAAGGTGTCCACCGCGTTCGCGCGTCCCTCGTGCTCCAGGTACTCCATGAACCGGCGGAAGGCGGCGAGCGCGTCCGCGTTGGCGCGCTTGAACTTTTCCCACAGCGATCCACCCCCGATGGGGCGGACCGCCTGCACCAACTCTCGCTCCTGGAATTGGATGATGCCGGCGTATACTTCAAGGGCAGTTTCGAGGAAAGGGAGGGGGATGGGCTCCCGAAGTGTTTCTTTGGCGACCGCGAGGTAATCTGGGATTTGTCTGAGGTGCTCGCAAAGCGAGCCAACGCGTTTGGCCAGCGGCGCGTAGTCGCGCTTGATGTAGCCGCTGAGATCGAGGGGGCCGGAGAAAGCAATGGGATTGCGCTCGAACTCGCGGAGGGCCTCCAGCTCAAACATTTCCTCGTCGACCGCCAGCGCGACAAGCGCACGGTCGTGTACATCGTCGGAATCCAGCGCCAGCGGGTTCAGTCCGGACACGCGGTCGCGGAAGCTCCGCAGGGCGGAAATCCGCCGGGCTTGGGTCGGCTCTCGGAAGTCCTGGATCCGGCCGTCGTATTCGTGGAGCCCCAGCGCTGCGGCCGTCGTCGGCTGGGCTTCGAATAAGGCGGTGAGATATTCTTCGGTCAGCTGCGCGAGCAGCCGAGCGGGGGTCGGTGGGGGGGTGGACACGTGTGGCACTCCGTTCACGCCAGGGATACGCGTCGTTCCCTTCACCGTCCCATTCCCGAACTCCTGGCTCAATGGAGATGGGGCTGGAAAGCTGGTGTCTGCTGGGCTTGGCAAGGTGGACTCGGGGTCGTGGAGAACCCTAATACCCGGTATAATAGAGGGCGACTCAGCGCGCCAGGAATCGTGTAATCGGTCACGACGCGGAAAGGCGTAGAAATCGGGGCGTGGCGCAGCTTGGTAGCGCGTCTGCTTTGGGAGCAGAAGGTCCCCGGTTCAAGTCCGGGCGCCCCGACCAAACCAAACAGGATAAGGTTTCCGCACGATTCGCCCGAGGACTTGCACAGAACTCCGCCCGAGAACCTCGCTGGCACGACAATCCCGTCAGTCGCCGCAGAGGCGACAGTGTATCCAATGCCGGAGGTGGGATCGATGTCCGAGAAATCGCCTGCCAGCGTGGCTATACGGAGCGTCGAGGGTCCCAACGGGGCCCAAACGGGCGTTCTGGGGCGCCCAGGGGGTCCGGATGACGCGGATGGGGCTGGGCTCTGCGAAGGGAAGGAGTGAGGGCATCAAAACGGAAATGTCAGTTCAGAAACCGATAGAGAATTTTCGGTTCCATATATTCTTGGCGAAGTCCGCTAAGATGAGCACATGAAAAGAGACCGGCACATGTTCAACGGAGCGTCGAACTCGCTCATTCGAATTGCGGCGCTATGCCTGACGGTGCTTCTTTCATATGCTGGCGCGATCCCAGCCCACAGCGCCGCCATGGGGTCGCCGCCCCAGGGTCTCTATGTCTACTCGTACCCGGCCTTCGTCCAGAACGGCACATGGGAGAAGGCGCTTACCGTCAACGGGTTCAATGGCGGCGCCGTCGTCATGACGTGGGCGGAGATCGAACCTTCCAGGGGTGTGTATGATTTTTCAGAGTTTGACCGCAGGATCAAGCTCGTGCGCTCGCATGGTCTGTCGATCGAACTCGGTATCCTCGCAGGGGGGAACGCGCCGGGTTGGATCTACCAGGCGTCGTCCAAGGACCAAAGTGCCAAGAAGCTCAACTTTGTTTTTTCGCATCATCAGGGCCAGGGACACCTCATCAACGTGACCCTTGCGCCGCCCTGGGACCCCACGTATCAGGCCGCTTTTGCCGATATGCTTGATCATGTCGCGCAGCACCTGCGTTCGATCGATGTTCTGAAGTACGTCTCTGTCGCAAAGCTCACGGGAGTCAACACGGACACCGATGAGGCCCGTCTGCCTGCCGAAACGCCTCGAGAGACCGGAAACCCGGGCGTCTCGGACGCAATCGCCACTTGGAGGAGCGTTGGGTACCGGCCTGCGCTCGTTGTTCAAGCCGTGCGAGGCGTTGCGACGGCGTGGACGCGAGCCTTCCCAGACACTTGGTTGGCGCTCCCCATCATACCCGAGGGCTCGTTTCCGCCGATCGGGGAAAATGGGGGGGCCCAGAGTGGAGGTCGGGCAAAGACTGCCATTCGCAAAATAAACGCCGATATTGTCGGCGCGGCGGAAAGCGTATCCCGTGGCCATTTTCTACTTCAGATGGACTGGCTGATAGCCGGTAAACCTGTTCGGCCGTTGGTGATGGAACTGGCAAAACGGTTCATGGTACCGGTTGCGTGGCAGACGAACTTCTACCTGGGTGGCGAGGGGAAAGGCGCCGCCTGCGGCGGGGAGTTTGGGAATGCGACTCGCTGTACCGACGCCTCATTCCTGAGCCTGCTCGAGGCCGGCATACACCCCGAGGGCGGATCCGGCCCCAATGAAAAGGGCGCGTTCGTTGAAGTGTTCCCGCCGGATGCGATCCAATTCGCAGGGGCGATCACGCGGGCGCACGACGAGTGGGCTCGCTAGCGTTAGCGAATGAGATCCAATCAAAAGTCCCGCGCTACGCTCACCCAGTGTCCTCAGTCAAAAGTATGCTTCATTAATTCTCGGGTATTGGAGCCAGTCCAACCACGAACTCCTACGGCGGCTCGAGTCCGTCGGTCACCTGCGGCCTGAGGGCGGGAGCGTAGCCTTGATCGTGGGCACCCGATGGTAGATCGCTTCGACGTCCGCCGCGGTCAACGCGACACCCTAGGGTTCCGCGAGTTCTTGCTAACGCGGGTACCCATTGGACGAATTATTCAGCGAACATTTGGCATCGAACGCTCCTCCAATGGTCACAAATGGACTCGCGTCAACAGCTGCCCCCTAATCCCCCTCTGCCTTGGCTGCGGTGACGCGGGGTACCGTCGAATTCGCCGGCCGGCGCCTCGATACGTGCGACCCGGCAGAGGTCGTCCGCCGCGGTGTGGTGCAGGTGATGGAGGGGCGCCGGCCGTTCGAGCACCTGACCGTCGAAGAGAACCTGTTGACCGGCGCGTATGTCCGGCGCGATGCGGCGGCGGTGCGACGGGATCTCGATGCCGTGTACAATTATGTCCCGCGGCTCGCGGAGCGGCGCCGCGTGCGGGCCGGGTACACCTCAGGCGGTGAACAGCAGATGCTGGCCATCGGGCGGGCGCTGATGGCGCGGCCGCGTCTCATGCTTCTCGATGAACCCTCGATGGGACTCGCCCCCCTTCTTGTCGGCGAGATCTTCGACATCATGGTCCGCCTCAACCGGGAGGAGCGCGTGGCGATCCTGCTGGCGGAGCAAAATGCCGCACGGGCGCTGGAGATCGTCGAGTACGGCTACGTGCTCGAAAATGGCCGCGTCGCGCTGGATGGCAGCGCGGCGGCGCTGCGCGCCAACGAGGACGTGAAGGAGTTCTATCTGGGTCTTTCCGGGGAGGGACAGCGGCGGAGTTATCGGGATGTGAAGCACTACCGGCGCCGTAAGCGGTGGCTCTCCTGACCGCATGACGCGCTCTGATTCGCTCCACTCTCCGGCGGAAGGCGACCCTCCTGACGCTCGCCAGGCTCGGCAATTGCGGCGGTTGGGCCTGGCGCTGGCGGAGACGTCGGCGGCGGGCGCCCGCGATGCGGCCGAACGGGCGGGGTTGCTTGACGGCGTCCCCACGATCGACCTCCTGCAACGGGTGCCCCTCCTGCGCAAAGAGGCGCTGCCCGCCTACCAGGCCGGTGCGCCGCCGCTTGCCGGTTGGGGAGCGTGGGAACGGGTGCGCAAGCTCTTCGCCTCCCCGGGACCGATCTACGAACCCGAGGGCGCTGGACCGGACCCCTGGGGTTGTGCACCGGCCATGCACGCGGCTGGATTCCGGGCGGGCGACGTTGTGCTGAACTCGTTCTCCTATCATATGAGCCCCGCCGGCTCGATCATGGAAGGAGGGGCGCTCGCGCTGGGCGCGATCGTCATCCCGGGCGGTGTCGGGAATACGGAACTGCAGTGTCGGGCCGCGGCTCACCTGCGCGCCACGGGATATGTGGGCACGCCGAGCTTTCTGGCGATACTGCTCGAAAAGGCCGGTGACCTTGCGATCGACCTCTGCTTGGAGGTGGCGCTTGTCTCCGCGGAGCCGCTTCCGGAGTCCCTGCGCCTGCACTTCGCCTCCCGCGGCGTGCGCGCGCAGCAGGCGTACGCAACGGCCGACGCCGGGGTCATCGCGTATGAGTGTCCCTTCGCCGAAGGGCTTCACCTTGCGGACCGGTGCATCGTGGAACTCGTCGATCCCGAGACCGGCGCCGGCCGGACCGGAGGAACCGGGCGAGATCGTCGTCACCCTGCTCGATCCTACCTATCCGCTGCTGCGCCTTGCGACGGGGGATCTTTCGGTGCTGGTCCGCGCGCCTGCCGGTGTGGCCGGACGGCGCCGCGTCTGCACGGGATTCTTGGGCGGACCGGCGACGCGGTCAAGGTGCGCGGGCTCTTCGTGCATCCGTCCGCGCTGCGGTCGGCGATGGCCCGCCATCCCGAGGCACACCGCTACCAGTTTGTTGTCCGCCGGGATGGCAACCTAGACGAGCTCGTTGCTCGCGTGGAGGCGGAACGACCCGATGCGACGCTCGCCGAGAGGGTGGCGGCCGCCGTCAAGGACGTGACGCGCCTTCGGGTAGTGATGGAGTTAGTCGCGCCGGGGACTCTGGCGGACGCGCGGCCCGTGCTCGTCGACGAGCGCCATTGGTCCTAGCTCGCGCCGGCGCACCGCACCATCAGCCGTGAAGCAAGGCATGTCGTCGCGGGGGCTGGTCCTTGTCCACGCGTCGACCCAACCCGCCCGCCGAACGGAGAATGCTGTCCCTGCGTCGTTCCTTTGCTCTCGGGGGCTAGATGCGGCAGCCGAATTCCGATAAGACCTTGACCAGCCAGCGCTCGCCGATCTTAAAGGCCGTGATGGGGCGGGGGTCCAGGGTCATGCGTGAAAGCGCGGTGGCGCGGCGCGCGATCTCCGCCGCCTTCTTATAGTGCAGCGCCTCGTTTCGGCCGTACTCGAGCAGCGTGAGGATCGTCTCATCGATCCAATGGACGACCTGCTTGCCGAAGGGGAGGTCGTCTAAGTTAAACTCTTCGGAGGGCGTTTTCTCAATCGCCCGCCCCCAGTCGTGCAACTCCGCGTCGGAGATTTCGAGGTCGTCGAGTCGCATCCACGGGCCTCCGGTTCTTGCCGCTGCGTTCGGGTGCGGCGGCGATCCCGTGTCGCGGGCTCGACGCGCGCAAGGAGTTATTGCCCAAAAGACAGGTGCTTGTGGACCACCCGGCCGGCGGCGCTGCGCTCGCCGTCGAGCGCAGGTGTGGAGGTGGTCATCCGGGGGCAGGCGAAAAGATGTGTGGCGCTGGTACGGTTCGCGCCCGCCGGTTTGAGGAGGCGCCCGCCGGATGGCCAAACCCCCAATAGCGATCGACATCGAGACGGTGGGCCAGGATTGGGGCACGTTGGCTCCCGAGGTCCAGGCCTACCTCCTCGATACGGCGAAGGGGGAGACCCAGCGCGATGAGATACCGGAAAGGTTAGGGCTGCACCCGGGCACGGGGAACATCGTCGCCGTCGGCCTCTGGTACCCTGACGAGGACCGCGGGGCCATCCTCCTCGAAGGAAGCGCGCAGGACTGGACAGACTTCCCTCCCCATGCCAAGCTCTTTCAAGATCGGGAAGACGCCCTGCTGCGGGAGTTTTGGCGGATCATCAGCGACGCGGCCGGAACCATCGTGACTTTCTACGGCCGGTCCTTCGATGCGCCGTACCTGATGCTGCGCTCGGCGATCTTGGGGGTGGTACCCACTCGGAACCTGCTGCCCTACCGCTACAGTTTCCAGGACCATTGCGACCTGGCGGAGGTGCTGAGCTTTAGGGACTCCCGGCGTCCTGGCGGGAACCTTGACTTCTGGTGCCGCCAATTTGGCATCGATTCGCCGAAGGCGGAAATGGACGGCCGTGACGTCGCGGGCCTCTACCGGGAGCGGAAGTATGAGGAGATTGCCCGGTATTGTCTGGGCGACGCCCGGGCCACCGCCCGGCTCTACCTCCGCCTCCGTCCGATCATCCGGCTGATGGACCAAGAACGGTCCTGAGGTCTTGCGCCGGGTGGGTGGAGATCCGCCCGAGGTTTCAGCGAGGTCACCATCGAGGCGCGAGGTTTAAGCCTCAGCGGAGTCGGGAATACATACTCAACGGAACCTAGGATCGCGAAAGGGGGTGTCATTTCCATGATCTTCCTCCTGTTGGGCCTCCTGATTCTGGCGGCCACCGGGCACATGATTCTCCGGTAGGGCCGTCTAGGGACCGAGCGATCGGGTAAGAACCGCCGCATCCACGGGCGGATGGAACTGTGGGGGATGGGAGCGCCCGCTCCGTTGTGGAGCGTTCCGTTGACAGGGCAGCGCCACGAGGGAGGACCGATCGGTCGGTCCTCCCTCAACCTATCTAAAACCGGTGTGTCTCGGGCAAATACCGCTTAAGGATGCAGTTGAGATCGAGAGGTGGCCTCATGCGACGTATCCGGCAGGCAAGACTTTTGGCGATGATGCTGGCTCTGCTGATGGGTCCGGGGATGGTGGTTGGCGTCTACGCGCAGACCTCCGCGCCCGCGGTAAAGGTGCTGGTCGATGGGGGCCCTGTCGCGTTCGACGTCCCACCGATGATCGCCTCGGGGCGCGTCCTTGTGCCGTTGCGGGGGGTGTTCCAGCGTCTCGGTGCTGAGGTGTTTTGGGATTCGGGCACACAGACCGTGACGGCCGGCCGGGGGGACACGATCATCACCCTGCGCATCGGGAACACCCAGGCGCAGATCAACGGACAGCCCACCCCCATGGACGTGCCGGCGATGCTGGTCGGTGGCCGGACGTTGGTCCCGCTGAGGTTCATTAGTCAGGCCCTGGGCGCAGAGGTCTCGTGGGACGAGACGAGCGCGACGGTCAAAATCACAAGCCAGGCGGCGTCGACCCTGCCGCCCTCGCAAACCTACCCGCCCGCCCCTCAGCCGCAGCCGGCGCCGGCGTCGACCCTGCCGCCCTCGCAAACCTACCCGCCCGCCCCTCAGCCGCAGCCGGCGCCGGCGTCGACCGCGGTCACGGGCACGGTGGTGGCGGTGAACGCACCGGCCGGCCAGATTCAGGTTCAGGTGGACCAGAACCTCTACACCTACAAAGTGACCTCGGTCACCTCGATCAGTCGGGTGAACGCGGTCGACAATCGGGGAGGTTCGGTGGCGTTGGACGCGCTTCGCCCCGGGGATGAGGTCCAGGCGATCGTCGACCCCAGCGGAACCGCCCAATCCGTCCGGGCGACGTTTAAAGAGGTCTCGGGGAAGGTGATCGCCACGACCGACGCCGGCGTGGTCGTCCTCGAGAACGGCGACACGTATCGGCTCAACCGTTCCGCCCAGGTCGCCCAGGGCGGCACGGCCGTGACCCCCAGCGCGCTTCGGCCGGGCGATGAAGTGCGGATGCGGGTCAACCCGCAGACGAACGAGATCTGGGCCGTCACCATCAGTAAAGGGGCTGCCCCTCCTGCGGGAATTACCTCGGTCACGACGACGCCCTCCGGCCGCACCCTCAACGCGGGGGACGTGCTGGAGGTGGTGGCTTCCGGGAGCCAGCAGGGGCATGCGACGTTTTCCATCGGCACCCTCCGCTCGGGGATCCCCATGGTGGAATCCACATCTGAGCGCGGGACCTACTACGGGAGCTATACGGTACAGCCGGGAGATCGGATGCAAGGAGCGGAGGTGGTCGTCCGCCTGACGGCGCCGGACGGCCAGGTGTTTACCGCAACGGCCCAGAACCGCGTGCAGATCAACGCGGGCCTTCCCGCTCCCGCGGCCGTCGTCGTCCCGATGATCGTCAGTCCGGCGGACGGAGCGTCGATTGGATCCCCGTTCACGGTGAGCGGACGAGCCGCGCCGGGAAGCCGCATCAAGATCACCGCCGACTACAACGGGGCGGTGCTGCTCTTCAAGGTCGACGGCTCGCTCGGGAATCAAACCGTGACGGCGGACCAGAACGGCAACTGGTCGGCCGAGTTTACGGAAAAACCTCCCGTGTACGGGTTGACGGTCGTTATCACCGCGGCGGCCGTCGCCGACGATGGACGGGTGATCTCGCCGGTGGCCAAGGTAACGGCGACTTTGTCGTAATCGCACCACAGGCCGGATCCGTCCGCCCCTCCTGCGGAGTTGCCCTCGCGGTGCGGCCGGGGGAGGGGGGCGGTGTCGCAATTGCGAACTTCTCATTCTGCCCTGGCTCGGCATCGCCGTCGCCGGTAACGATCCCGGAGACTCAGGGAGGCACCCGCCGCGACGCTACGGATACCGCATGGGGTCTTACGGGGCACGGTGCTGTCATTGCTCGCCACCGTGGCCGGGTGGGGGGGGTATGCACCGATCGCGGCGGCCCCCGGGTTCTCCGCGCCCGCGACCTCCGGGATCCCCGTTCCAGTGCTCTCGTACCATCCGACGGCCCACGATTCGATCCTGGTGTTCGGCGCACACCCGGACGACGAGACCCTTGGGGCGGGGGGCATGGTCCATGCCGCGACCGCCGTTGGGGCTCGGGTACGGGTCGTTACGTTCACCAACGGGGATGGCTACGTCGAAGGGGTCGACGTGGGGTTCCGCACACTGTTCAGCACTCCCCGGCAGTTCATCGAGTATGGGAAGCGCAGACAGCGGGAGGCCCTCGCCGCCGCGGCGCATCTGGGGTTGCCTCCCGCGCGGGTCACCTTCCTCGGGTACCCGGATCGGGGACTCCCCGTGCTGTGGGGGTCCGCCTGGGACTGTGGTCGTCCCTACACCTCACCGTACACCCGACGAAACCGGTCGCCGTATCCTCTCGGATACCGGGCCGAAGCCGGCTACTGCGGAGAGAACGTTCTCGGTGACGTGGAAAACCTGCTCCGGCAGGAGCGCCCCAGCATCATCGTGATGCACACCCCCGCCGATACCCACCGCGATCACTGGGCGGCGGCGGCCTTTGTCGTCACCGCGATCCAACGGTACTCCTTCGAAGACCCTGCGTGGGCGAAGAGGGTGCACGTGTGGACGTATCTCGTTCATCACGCGATGTGGCCCGCTCCCGAGGCGTATGCGCCGGATCTCTTCCTCAATCCGCCGAGGGACCTCGTGGGAACCGAAACGGCCTGGGCGCAGTTTCCCCTGGGGCCAGGCGACGAGAACGCGAAGCGGGCGGCGATCCGCGAATATTCCAGCCAGGTGGAATTGCTCCGCACGTATATGCTGAGCTTCGTGCGCCGCAACGAGCTCTTCGCCCCCCCGCCTGAGGTCTGGCCGTTGCGGCTGCACGGAGACGGGTTGTCGCTCTCGGTCCCCGAGGGGTGGGACCGCGTCCCGGCCGCGATCCGCGGGCCCGCGGGGGGGTCCTTCCTCCACGCCGCAGAGGGCAGCGTCAAACTGGAGTCGGTGGCCTTCGCCGAGGACGCGGCGCATCTCTACGTTGTCCTCCGGCTGAGGCATCGGGCGATTCGGGAGGCCCAGTACCGGTTGGAGTTCCGGTTGTTTTATCGCGACGGGCATTTGGGGCGGCTGCCGCTCCTGTTCCAGGTGCCGCAGTCCCTGACCGCCCGGCACACCCTGCCCGCCGACCTCGCGCTCCCGGTCGGCGCCGGGGCCCGGAGCGTCGGCCCGGGGATCTACGTGGTGCTCCCCTTGGCACCGCTCGGCGATCCGGTGAGCGCATTATTCCAAGCCGCGACCGTGGGGCCGCTCAAGGCGCTGGTCGACCGCAGCCCCTGGACGTTGGTGCATCTCGATCAGGCGGGGCACCCGGCTGGGAATTCGCCCGTCCTCCCCCCGGTTTGGCTCCGTAGTGAGGATTTAACGGGGATTCGCGGACACTAAGTTAGCAGGGATGGTAGGAGTCGGACCGCCCGGTCGATAAGTATCCACGGACACGCCAGAGACGAGGTGGACGTCGTGGTCGACGAGCAGCCGCAGCGCAGGATGCGGGTTCTGCGTTATCCGACCGAGACCTTCGGGCAGGCCGCGAGCACGATGCGGAAGGTCCTGTACGAAATCAAGAAGATCATCGTCGGGCAGGACCTGATGCTTGAGCGAATTTTGGTGGCGCTCCTCTCGCGCGGACACATCCTGATCGAGGGAGTGCCCGGGCTGGCCAAAACGCTCGCGATCAAGACCACGGCGGACGTCTTGGACTGTCAGTTCCGCCGCATCCAGTTCACCCCGGATCTCGTCCCTGCCGATCTCATCGGGACACGGATCTACAACCAAAAACTGGGAACCTTTGAGGTCGAACTGGGTCCCGTCTTCGCCAACCTGGTCCTCGCGGACGAGATCAACCGGGCGCCGGCCAAGGTGCAATCCGCCCTGCTCGAATCGATGCAGGAACGTCAGGTGACAATCGGCAAGGAAACGTTCCGGTTGCCGGATCCCTTTCTCGTTTTGGCGACCCAAAACCCGATCGAGAGCGAGGGGACCTATCCGCTCCCCGAGGCTCAGGTCGATCGGTTTATGTTCAAGGTCGTGATCTCATATCCGTCGTTCCACGAGGAAATGACCGTCGTGGACCGGATTACGGAGCAGTCCCCCTCGGTCTCCCAGATCATCCGCGGAGACGAACTGCTGCAGCTTCAGAAGATCGCTGAGGCGGTGTATGTCGACCCCAGGCTCCACGAGTACGCGGTGAGCCTCGTGACCGCCACCCGTCGCCCCCAGGAGTTTGGGCTCGGAGATCTGACGAAGTTCATCGCCTACGGCAGCAGCCCTCGGGGCTCCCTCAATTTGATCATCGGGGCGAAAGCCCTCGCCCTGCTCCGCGGACGGGAATATGCCATGCCGGAGGACGTGCGCGATCTCGCCCCGGAGGTTCTCCGCCACCGGTTCCTTCTGTCGTACGAAGCGCTCGCCCACGATATCACGCCGGAGCATTTGCTGCAGCGGGTCATTGAAGCCGTGTCAGTGCCAAAGGTCCACATTGGGGATCCGTATGGAGACACCCGAGCGAATCTTGAGGCGCCTCGAGTTTAAGGTCGTCCGACGCCTCGACGGCTATCTGTTCGGCGACTACACGGGGGTGTTTTACGGCCCCAGCCTCGACCTGGCTGAGGTGCGTCAGTATCAGCCCGGGGACGAGGTGCGCCGGATCGACTGGAACGTCACCGCGCGCATGAACCAGATCTTCGTCCGCCAGTATCGGGAGGAGAAAGAGCTTACCGCCTGGCTACTCGTCGATCTGTCACCGTCGATGGACTTTGGCACCGTGCAGCAGTTCAAGCGCCAGGTCGCGGTGGACTTTGCCGGCGTGGCGGCGTACATCATCAGCCGCCACGGCGATAAGGTCGGCGCGATTGGGTTTCCCGGGCGCCGGGGGCAACTGTTTGTTCCCCCGCGGACGGGGCGGCTGCAGGCGCTTCGGATCGTGCACGCCCTCTCGTCCGAGCCGACGGTGTCGGGTGGAGGTCGGACCGATCTCAGCGTCGTGCTCCACCAGTTGGGCCGGGTGGTGCGGCGGCGCTCGCTGCTCTTCCTCATTTCAGACTTCCATTCCCTGGTGGGCTGGGAGGGGACGCTGGCCGAACTGAGCAAGCGGCACGACGTCGTTGCCGTCCGGGTCGAAGATCCCCGTGAACGAGAGCTGCCGGATGTTGGAGGCGTCTACCTGCAGGACCCGGAAACCGGGCAGCAGGTCTGGGTAGATACGTCCGACCGAAACGTGCGCGACGCGTACCGTCAGTTGGTCGCGACGCGGGATGCCGAGTTGGCTCAGATGATGCGGAGGGCGGCCGTCGATCTGCTGAGCCTGTCGACCGGCACCTCTCTGGTGGATCCGTTGTTGAAGTTCGTGACCTTTCGGAGGCGGCGTCGGTGGAATTCACCTGGCCAGTAATGCTCTGGGGGCTCCTGTTGCTCCCGGCGTTTGTCGGCTGGTATGCGATCGGCGTGCGTAGGGCCCGCACGCATGCGGTGATCCGGTTCGCCGAGCAGCCGTTGTTCGAGCGCCTCGCCACCTCGCTGCCGGCGGTGCGCCGCCACATCAGCATGGGGTTCTATTTCCTGGCCCTCGCGCTGCTGCTGGCGGCGGTGAGCCGGCCGATCATGGCGATCCCGCTGCCGGTGAACAAGGCGGTCGTGTTGCTCGCGGTTGATACCAGCGGCAGCATGATGGCCCCCGACTTGGCGCCGAGCCGGCTGGAGGCGGCGAAGGTGGCTGCCCGGACGTTCGTCGACGTCTTCCCGCAAGGACCGAAGATCGGCCTGGTGTCGTTCAGCACGTACGCGACGTTGATGATCCCGCCGACTGCCGACCACGAAGCGGTGAAGCAGGCGATCGCGGGGCTGAAACCCCAGGAGGCCACGGCGATCGGCGATGGGATCGCGGTCGCGCTCAAGGCGATCCCCGGACGGATCGTGGACCTTCCGGAGGCGCAGGCGGGTCCGGGTCCGCTCGGGCCGGCCCAACCGCCCGCCGTCCAGCCGTCCCCCGCGCCCGTCCGTCCCGAGGATCTCCCGCCCGCCGCGATCATCCTGATCAGCGACGGCGGGCAGAACGCCGGGAGCGCCGATCCGCTGAAGGTCGCCCTGCTGGCCAAGCAGCAGAGGGTGAAGATCTACGCGATCGGCCTGGGGACCTTAGGCGGGAGCGTGTTCAACTACCAGGGACAGATGGTCTTTGTGCCGTTCAATCCCGCCCTCCTCCAGCAGATCGCCGCGATCACGGACGGGCGATTCTTCATATCGGGGTCGGCGCAGGAACTGAAACAGATCTACCGCGAACTCGGGCGCATGATCGGGTGGGAGACCCGCAAGACAGAGGTCTCCTCGATGGTCGTCGGGAGCGCGGGCCTCCTGCTGCTGGTGGGAGGCGTGATTTCGATGCTGTGGACGGGACGCCTCCCGTGACCTTTCTGTGGCCGCTGGCCCTCCTTCTCTACCTCCTGATCCCGGCGTTGGTGGCCTGGTACGTCTGGCTGCTCCGGCGGCCGTCGCGGGTCCGGGTTCGCTATTCCAGCCTCGACCTGGTGGTGCAAGCCGCGGCGGCCGGGAAGCCTTGGCGGCGTCATGTGCCGGCGGCCCTGTACCTCCTCACCCTCTGCGCGGTCATCTTCACCCTGGCGCGGCCGATGGCCCCCGTGCCGGTTCCCGACAACCGCACGGTCGTGATGCTGAGCGTTGACGTCAGCCGCAGCATGATGGCGACGGACGTGGTCCCGACACGCATCGAGGCCGCAAAGAAGGCCGCCGTGGAGTTTGTTCGGGCGCTCCCTCGCGGAACGAAGGTGGGGTTGGTATCGTTCAGCAGCTACGCGACCCTCGTGACCCCGCCGACCGACGATCATGACCGCGTGATCCAGGCGATCAACGGATTGGCCCTGGAGTTTGCGACGGCGATCGGCGACGGCCTCCTGGAAGCGGTGTACGCGCTTCCGGGCCGGTCGCGCCCCGAAAATACGCTCGGGCCGGTGGTGCCGGTCACGCCGCCCCCCCCGGATACCCTGGGGCCGGCGACGGTGGTGCTCTTGAGCGACGGGCAAAGCAACCGCGGGACGCCGCCCGAGGACGCCGCGGTCGTCGCGCGCCAGCTTCGGGTCAAGGTCTACACAGTAGGGCTGGGCTCGCCCGAGGGGACGTTCCTCGAGCTCGGCGGCCGCAGCATTTTTGTTCGCCTCGATGAGGAGACGCTGAAGGAGATCGCCCAGGTGACGGGGGGGACGTACCAGCGCGTCGCCTCCACGACAGAGCTCAGTCGGGTGTACACGCGGCTGGGGCGGGTGATCGGGTGGGAACGAAAGCCGACGGAGATCAGCGGGTTGACGTCGATCGCCGTGGCGGCGCTCTTCGTCCTCACCATGGGCGTGTCGCTGTTCTGGATGCACCGGATCGTGTGAGACGGCTTGGACGTTAATCGTCCCACGCCGCCGCATCCGGCCTGGGGGCGCTCCCGGCCCGCCGGCGCGCACCTGAAGATTTGCCCGGCCGTCGTTCGGGACGGGGTGAGGGGTGTCCCGTCGATCCGCCGCGCCGGTGGGAGGCGTTGAGCGTCGGCGAGCGGGGGAGGGGGCCGGTGCGGTGCCGGCGCTCTTCCGTTTCTCCCGCACGCATTCGGGAGACCTGTGGGTAGCGTTTTCCTGGTTCTGGCGTCGTTTCTCGCCTCGTCAGTGGAAATGGTCGAGGCGCTGACGATCATCCTCGCGGTCGGTGTGACCCGCGGGTGGCGCTCCACCCGGCTGGGGGCGGGAGCCGCGATTGCGGCGTTGAGCGTATTCGTGGTGGTCCTCGGGCCTGCATTGAGTCTCGTCCCGATCGGGATCCTGCGCTTGATCGTCGGCACGGCCCTGCTCATCTTCGGCCTGCAGTGGCTCCGCAAGGGCATCCTGCGCGCGAGCGGCATGAAAGCGCTTCACGATGAAGACGCCGCGTATCGCCGTGAGGTGGAGTTGGCCCGCGCCGGCGGCCCGGTTGCTCCCTCGAGGGTGGATTGGTACGCGTTCACGCTGGCGTTCAAAGGCGTCTTCCTGGAAGGTCTGGAGGTCGCCTTTATCGTCCTGACCTTCGGCAGCGCGCAAGGGAGCATTCCGCTTGCGGCGGGAGGGGCGGGCGCGGCCGTGGTTTTGGTCGTCGCAATCGGGGTGCTGGTTCACCGCCCGCTCAGCCGGGTGCCCGAAAACACCATGAAATTTGCCGTTGGCGCAATGCTCTCGACGTTCGGCATCTTCTTCGCGGGCGAAGGGACGGGGGTGGAATGGCCGGGATCCGATGCCGCCATCCCCGCCATCTTGATTTTTACCATTCTCTGCTCATGGGGACTGGTGCGCTGGTTGAGTCGTTACCAGATTCAGGGGCCGCCGCCTCCTCCCGTTCTGGCCGGCGGGGGGCAGGGGGAGTGAGCTATCTCTTCCGGTTCTTCATGTTCTGGTACGTTTTCGTGGTAGGCGACGATTGGACGGTCGCGGTGGGAGTGGTCGGATCGCTGGCGGTTGCCGCCGCATTGGTGCACCGACATCTTCCGGCCTGGCTCTGGCTGCCGCCGGCGGTGGGCGCGGTGTTGACCGCCTCACTGTGGCGGGCGGCCAGAACGCTCGGGCGCTAGGCATTCGACCAGCCGGGCGGTCGATCGGGGATCCGTGGCGTCAGCAGGTCGGGATGGGGGCGTTTGCGACCCCAGCCGTTCTTCGCCACGCCCTCCGAGAGCCTAGACCGATCGCCCCCGCACCGGCGCGGGTGGTCCAGACCCCACTCCAGCTCGATCGCGCGGCTAGGCGGGGTTGCACACGGGGCGGGAACCGCCCGGCACGAGTGGGGCGGGAATCTCGATTGGCCCAGGGAGCGTGCGAATCACGGGGGACCTTAGTGTTGGATAGCCGTTGGTTGGGATCCCATAGCCCGGCGCTTCTCAAGAAATGCATCCAGGGGAAAAGGCCGCACCAACGGCCAGGAGTGCCAGGCTTATCCAAAACGCCAACCACTCCTGCTGAATGAAGGTCGGGGTGTGGATCTTTACCAAAAACAGCGCGCCGAACATATCCACCGCCATAGCCGGCGAGTCGCGTGAACAAGCCTGCGATCAGCAGGATGCCGCCCCGAACTCCACAACGCCATGAATGGGTCCGAAGACGTGCGGAAGTGGCAGGTGCAACTTTTGCCAAAGGCCCACGACAGCCGCGACATGTGACAACTTTGCCCACCCGGAGAGAATGAATAACACACCCAATCCGACTCGCAGGCCGAGGGATGCGAGATCACGATTGCGCGAGGGAGAGTCGTCCATGAAGTCGCCTCCGTGAATGATCTGGGCCCAGCGCAAGATTTCCAGACGAGACTGTGGGTTCACGGACGCGGCCGGCGTGGATGAGGATCTGTGCCCTCTGGTCCGGGCCAAGGCGTCAGAGGGCTCGGGCGACGGTTTGAGCGAACATGAGGGCTGGCACCTTTCTGCCTGGAGGAGGCGTTGATGGAGAAGTGTCGGGTGAAGATCGCGAGTTCGGGCCTGAGCGCCGGGGGGGCGCTGGCGGCCATGCTGGGGGATGAGTTCCTCGTGGAGGAGTTCTCCCCCGAGGTGCCGCTGAGGGACCAGGTGGCGACGGCCCAGGTGCTTTTGGTCAGGAGCGTGCCGGTGACGAGGGAAGTGATTGATGCTGCGCCACACTTGCGATTGATTCAGCGGCCAGGCGCCAATGTCGAAGCGGTCGATATGGCGTATGCGACGGAGAAGGGCATCCCGGTCTGCAACATCCCGCGGGATTTGCTCTGGGAACCCTACGTCGCGGAGCATGCGATGTTTCTGATCCTCGCGCTTGCCAAGCGGTATCGGGAGACCCAGGAATCGCTGCGGGCCCGACGGTCCGGCCAGCCGCTCACCCTAGGGCTGCGGGGCAAAACCCTGGGGCTGATCGGCGTGGGACGGACAGGCACCCCACTGGTTCGCATGGCCCGGGCGTTTGAGATGAACGTGCGGGCGGTGAAACGGATGGTGGACGAACGGATTCGGGATGAGTTGGGGCTGACCTGGCTCCAGCCATTTGACCGGTTGCCCGAGCTCCTGCGCGAGAGCGACTTCGTCTCGATTCACCTCCCCTTGTTGAAGGAGACGACCGGGTTCGTCGGGACACGCGAGATTGGACTCATGAAACCCACGGCGTTTCTGATCAACATTTCACGCGGATCGATTGTCGATAAGACGGCCCTGTTGACCGCGCTGCAAGAGGGGCGCTTGGCCGGTGCGGGAGTGGATGTGTTTTGGGAGGAGCCCCCCGACCCGGAGGACCCGCTCCTGCAGTGTCCCACCGTCATCGCGACTCCACACGTGGCCGGTTTTACGAAGGAGGGGTTGGAAACGCTCGCCCGCCATTCCGCCGAAAACATCCGGCGAGTGATGAGTGGATTGCCGGCGCGATACGCGCTGAACGGCCTATAAGGATGAAGCGTCGTTGGCCGTCACGAGGCCCCGACGGTTTGCCCGCTCACTCCCCAATGGCCGGAGGGAGCCTGTACGCCCCCCTTGGTCATCGGCGCTCGGGCGCCGCGTATCTTGCGTGGGGTCCGGTGGTGCCTCTCACTCGGTCGAGATTTCGCCCTCACCAGCGGCCTCGCATCGGTCCAACAACTGCTGAACACGTTTGACGATGGCATCCCGGGCCGCCGGAAACCCGTCGCTGACCAACGGCACATCATCCCAGCGCTCGACGGTGAGACCGGGTGGGACAAGGTGGCCGAGGTCACACCCGAACCACCGGCGCTCCTGGACGAGTTCTTTCTCCATCTGTCCTACGAGGGCAACGGGGCCACCGAACCCGATGGCACCCAGGCGGAGGTAGTACACGAAGAGGTCCCACAGGGGCACCCGACGTGTCATTGCTTGATGGTTCATGGGCATTCTCCAGAGGTCGTGCTAGTTCTCCTCGTAAACCACCGCTTGGCGGCTGCGAGGGAGAAACAGATACAGGCGCTGCCGGGCCTGATCGAAGGCGGTCGTGTGCGCACCCGCCTCCGTGACGATCTCTTGGACGAGGACCATCTCTTTCGTATCGACGACGTCGAGAACTCCGGGTTGCCCAATGGCCACGTACAGGTATGCGCGATCGGCGTTGTACCATATCGCGTCCGGCGCCCCGGCTATCGCGACGCCCGCGAGTTCCCGGCCGCTCGCGAGGTCAGCCGCAATAACCTTGCCGCCATCGCAGGCCACAAACGCCCGGCCGTGCTCCACGTCCAGGTCGAGTCCGTGGGGGCCTGCCGATGACACCGGCCACCGGGCTTGTCCCACCAAGGTCTCCGCTGCGAGGGAAGCTACGCAGGCCGGCGCTTTGATGTTCACGAGCCACCGATCGGCCGTGGGGTCGTAGACGCACCATCGCGGTCTCCCCGGCAACTCACCCTCGGTGACGACAGCCCCGGCGTAGGGGTCGATGAGCCTGGCGCGAAAATCTTGGACATCGACCACGAGGAGCCGCTTTCGGCGCGAATCCCAGCCCAGGCCGTTGGGGTTCGGTCCGACGATGATGTTCTTGATCACATCTCTGGATCTTGCCCCGATGACGAGGATCTTCCCGGCACCGCGGGCTGCCGCGAAGATGAGATGTTCCTCCTGAGCGCACAGCACCCCGCTCGATTCCGGACAACCCGGGAGCGTGGCGCGGTGGACACCGCGCGCGCCATCGATCACTTCCACGGCGCCCGTCGCCGTATGCGCGACGAACACCCGTCCCGTCTGGAGATGTACGTCCCCGTGATCGAACCCGCCAGAGGGGTGAGGCGGAAGGCCTATCGATCCCGCGAAGTTCAATGTCACTGTGCCTTACCGCTCTTCGGCCACTGTGCGTTGGCACCACGCGTACAGCGCATCGTAGAGGGGGGTTTCCAATCGGATCTTCTTGTGGTCGTTGTCGCCATGGAGCAAGGCGAAGCCGTGGGCGATCGCCTTGAGGCCGGCCGCCTCGGGGACGATGTTGACGTCCGCGGCAACGTCCGCGCCGTGAACGATCTTCGCCAGTTTCTGCAGGGCCGGATCGGTGAGCGCGTACTTGACCATGATCGATTCGAAGCTGCATCGGCCGTCGACATGACCCAACTCGACGTCCTTGATGTCAAAGGGGATGGCCTCCTCGCGCTTAGCCGCGGCCCTGACCTCTTCTGCGCGGACATAGATGAACACCGGGTCCTGGTCGACGAATTTCCGAATGAGCCACGGACAGGCAATCCGATCGACATTGGCGTTCTTGCGTGTGACCCACTTCATGCCCAACACCTCCACCGGTCCTCTCTCGCGCCCGAGCCGCACCGTGCCCCGACCGCGCTGCGGCGCTCAGGCGAAAACGAGACGTAATACGTATTGCGTAGCGTAGCAATATATGATACGCTTGTCAACGTCAAATGGCTTGGGTGGTATTCTCCTATTCCTTGCCGTCTACGGGGCGGTCGAGTCCGCGGGTCACGATGTGGCGCCGCCTCCGGACCTTGGGAGCCGTGTCTCCTAAGGGGGGCGTGCACGTGTTGCCCGCGCGAGGTGAATGCGTTGAGGCGTTCCAGTGGCTGGCCCAGGAGGTCGAGCAGGCGAATGGGGAGGCGCTGCTGATGTGGGTGGAGCGGTTCGAGGGGCTCAGCGACGCCCACCTTATCGAACTTTTCCAGGGGGCGCGGCGGAAGGAATACGAGTCGCTCGGTGCCCGGGCGGCCGGTTTGGAGAAGTCCCTCCGGGTCAAGGCCCCACGCACCGCGCGGGCGGAGGCGAAAGCCCGAGACCTCCTCGCCCGCTTGCGGCGCGAGCACGGGGAGATCGCGCGGACCGATTTCTTCGGCGCCCCCGCCGGAATACATGCCGCTGCGGCGCTGGCCCGGGTTGAGCAGGCGCTCGCTCCCGCCCCCACGGCCGACCCCCGGATCCCCCCCGCCGCGGTCGCGGCGTACCGGGACAAACGATGGGTGACGCGTCCCCACCCCCACGTGGATCGCCTGGCTTGCGCCTGGCTGATCCGCCGCTTTATCAACCCCCGTGCGCAGATTCGCTATTCGACCACAGCGGCCCCCGAGGAGGTCGCCTTCGACATGCGGGGTGCGACCTTCGGTCACCGAGGGTCCCTCTGCACGTTTGAGACGATGCTCAAGGCATTCGGCCTCGACGACCCCGGGTTGCGGGCGATCGCAGAAATCGTCCACGAGATCGATCTGCGTGATGGCCGCTACGTGCGCCTGGAAGGTCCCGGGGTCGACGCGATCCTGAAGGGTTGGCAAGTCCTCCCCGACGCTGAGCGCGAGGTCCACGGTCTCGCGCTCTTCGATGGGTTGCACGCCGCGCTCTCTCAGAGTCCGCGGACGACGTCGGGGCGGAGACGCTCGGCCCGATAAGCCACGCGCGCCTCACCCGGGGGGGGCGATCGAACGCGGCGCCGCGGACACCCGCTCGGCGGGCGCTGTGGGTCTGACGTACGTATCTCTCCGGCCTCTCGGATCTTCGTGGATCGGAAGGACGGCATCATCGCTCGATCCATCCTGGATGCACGGGGAGGTGCGGGTCCCGTTCGCCGCACGGGTCGGATTCGGGCCGGCACGGACGCAAGGTACGGCAAGGGTCTTCGGGCAGGCCTCGGATGCGGTGTGTGGGGGGCCTGACGGTCCTCCCGTGGGAGGAGTGGGCGCGCCAAAACGGAAATAGCGGTCAAGATGCTCCCGTTTGATCCCGAGCGGTTCGCCCGCCTCGCCCGCGCCCAGCAGGTCGACGTCGTGCTCGCGAGCACACGATACAGTGTCCGGTACCTTACCGGGGGCTATTACCTCCCGTTCTTCTCCAGGGCGTCGCGGTTCGGCGGTGGGCGGTACCTTTCATTCGTCGCCGTTCCATCCACCCGGCTCGACTCGGCGTTCTACGTGGGCCGACAGGACCGCGCGCTCGACGAGCAGGATTACATCGCCGCCTTTGGCCCGTTCTGGATCGCCGATCGGCGCTGGGTCCCGCGCGGTCCCAATATGTCGTCCGACGCTGCGGCCGCGGCGGCGCGGGCGCTGCGGGATCACGGTTTTGCCGGAGCGACGATCGCGATCGAGTCGTCGTTCCTGCCGGTAGACGCCTACGAAGCCCTGAGGCGGGAACTTCCCGAGGCGTCGTTCGTCAACGGCACGTCGCTCCTGGGCGAACTGCGGGCCATCAAGCAACCGCACGAGCTGGCGCGACTGCGCGAGGTGCATCGCCTGACGGCCGAGGTGGTCCGTGCGGTCTTTATGCAGAGCCGAGCCGAGGAGACCACCCGTCAGATCGCGGCGCGGGTCGAGCGACACGTCGGCGAGCGCGGCGCGGCCTTTCTCTATTCGCTGATCAACGTTGGACCGGGACTGCTCCGGGCGCCTTCATCCCAGGCGTGGGGGCGCGGTTGCCCGATGCACCTGGACGTCGGCGCCGAATTGGACGAATATATCGCCGACATTGCGCGGATGGGCTCGGTGGGGCCGCCGCCCCCCGCGGCCAGCGCGCTGTTTGAGGTGTGCCGCGCGGCACAGGAGCGCGCCCGCACCTCGGTGGGACCCGGTGTATCCTGCGGTGAGTTGTGGCGGGTTGGCAGCGAGGCCGTCCGGGTTGGGCCCGGGGCGGAGTACGGCCGCTTCCTCGCCCACGGGCTCGGGATGGTGAGCCACGAACCCCCGGAAGTGACGCCCGAAAGCACGCGCGCGCTGGAGGCCGGGATGGTCGTGTCGATTGAGACAGAAGTTCGGCACCCAGATGTTGGACACGTCAAAATCGAGGACAGCGTGGTCGTGACCGCGACTGGGTGCGAGGGACTTGGTGACGTCGACCGTGGGTGGTGCGTCGCCGCGGCGGGGGGATAAGCGGACGCACGAGCGGCGATGATCGTTCATCTCCTCGACGGCACGTACGAACTGTTCCGCCAGTTCTACGGGCTTCGCCGGTACAAGAAGAGCGCGGATCCGCCCTTCGGCGCTGTTGTCGGTGTCCTGCATTCCTTGTTGCAGATGATCGAGACCGGGGCGACTCACGTCGGTGTGGCGACCGACCATGTCATCGAATCTTTCCGCAACGATCTGTGGCCCGATTACAAGACCGGCGAGGGCGTTGACCCCGCGCTTTTTGCGCAATTCTCCCCCCTGGAAGAAGCGCTCACGGCGATGGGCGTGGCAGTCTGGCCCATGATCGAGCTCGAAGCCGACGACGGATTGGCCTCCGCGGCGCAGATCGCCTCCGGAAATACGAACGTGGAGAAAATCTGCATCTGGACCCCGGACAAGGACCTGGCCCAGTGCGTCCGGGGCGAGCGTGTCGTGCAGGTTGACCGCAAAGGTCAGAGGATCCTCGATGAGCAGGGAGTTCGCGCAAAGTTCGGGGTGGACCCGGTCCTGATCCCCGACTTCCTCGCCCTCGTCGGGGACCAGGCAGACGGATATCCAGGCATTCCGGGGATAGGCCGGACCACCGCGGCACGGCTACTGAATCAATACGGCATCATTGAGAACTTTCCGCCAGCCGTACTGCGGGAGAACCGACGCGACCAGGCGCTCCTATTCAAGGACCTCGCCGTGCTCAGAACCGATGCGCCCCTTTTCCGCGACGTGGACCGCCTGCGGTGGCGTGGCCCCACCAACGCATTTGCGGCGTGGTCGGAGCGCTTGGGAGACGCCCGCCTGCTGGCGCGCTGCCTCGAAGCGCGAGTGACCTCAGGTGCGAGGGAAGCCTGAATGGATCTTCCGCTGCCCGGCCAGCGTAAGAGAGGTGTCATCCTCTTCCCCGACGCAACCGAAATTGTTTTCGTTTTCCAACGCTGACCGCCGCCGAGCCGCGATTCTTTCGCCGGGCACAGCGGCATCCTCCGCTCGACTACGCACGGGCGCTGACTTGCGCCGACCCTGGCATGGCATCTTTCCGGGCGCGGCGATCGCGATCACGGTGCTCTCGCTGAACGCCGTTGCCGATGTCTTGCGTGGACGATGGCGTGTCTGAGGTTTATCCTTCGACTCACCCCCCGATGGGCGCCGGAGGGTTGATTCCAACGAGCTTGTGCCGCGCGACGCCCCGCCATTCAGACCACGTCCGCCCCGAGGAACAACGGATCCCTCCGCCGAACGTCGGGCTTGGCGGATTCCTCCGCTGGTGGAGGCCGGCGTGGTCGATCCGCCACCGCGCGATCACTTCCCCTGGAGGTCACCCTGTCACGTACGCGCGGGGCGGACACTCCTCATTGGGGGGTGACGTATCGAGAATTGGAGGTACCGCCATGACGAGCGAGCGTGGCAGGAAATTTGGCTTCGCCGCTGAGGATGATGTGCCGGTTCCTTACCTACCACGGATCCGGGATTATTATCAGGCGTTGGGCTATGGCGCGCCTTACGAGTGGGCCCATTACTCCGACGTGCCGTTTCGGCCATTGCCTAAGCCGCTCGCCCGGTGTCGGGTCAGTATCATTACCACGGCGGCTCCCTATCAGCCGGACAAGGGCGATCAAGGGCCCGGGGCCCCCTACAATGCGGCGGCCAAGTTCTACACCGTGTACTCGGGTGACACGACCAAGGACCACGACCTGCGCATCTCACACATCGCGATTGATCGTAAGCACACCAAGGCCGACGATCCCGCCGCGTACTTTCCGCTGACCGCGCTGCGTCACAACGCCGCCTCAGGTCGCATCGGGTCGGTTGCCCCGCGTTTTCACGGCGTTCCAACCAATCGCAGCCATCGCGTCACGCTCGAGATCGACTGCCCGGAGATCGTCGCACGTTGTCTGGCCGACGAAGTCGATGTGGCGATCCTGGTTCCCAACTGCCCCGTCTGCCACCAGACCGTCGGTCTTGCCGCGCGAATGCTGGAAGAACACGGTGTCTCCACCGTTGTGATGGGTTGCGCCAAAGATATTGTCGAGTATGTGGGCGTGCCGCGTTTTGTGTTCTCGGATTTCCCGCTCGGGAACGGAGCGGGCCGCCCCAACGACTCCGCGTCGCAGGCCTTCACCCTTGACCTCGCCCTCAAGGTGGTCGAGGCTGCACCAGCCCCACGGACCACCGTACAGTCTCCGTTGAGATGGGGCCCCAGCCCTGCTTGGAAGCGCGATTACTGCAATATCGAATGCCTCACGCTCGAGGAAATCGGGCGCCGGCGGGCTGAATTCGACAGAGGAAAGAGAGAGGCCAAGAACGTGCGCGAGAAGGCCGGACTCGCGTCCGGGGTGGCGGATGAGACCGCTTGATGGACATTGCCCGGGCTGAACGTTGCCGAACGACGATTTGAGACGCCGGCCGCAATCGCGCATTCATCACGTCGCGGTGGCATTGCGCTTGGAGACGCGAAGATGGGGAAGCGGGAAGCGGCGGTTACGATCGAAGGGCTGATCCCCAGCCGCACCACCTGGCACCGGGGGTCGACGCCGAGGGGAGGGGGTCGCTGATGTCTCCGCGGCCCGCCCTCCTGTCGGTGAGCGGGGGCGCGCAGTCTCCGTTGCGCCAAGTCGTCGTCGCCCTCCTCTGCACAAGCGTGTTGACCCTGGGGATGGTCTGGCTCCGCGGAAAATTTCCCAGCCAGTTCCTTTTCGTCCCGATCCCGGTTATCGGGGGGGTCGCGTATTACGCAGGGCCGATCGCCGGCTATGGATCAGCGCTCCTCTGCGTCGGGGCCGTATGGTCCTTTATCATTTCTCCGGAGCGATCGTTTGCGATGTCACCGGGGACGTTTCCCCTGTTGGGACTCTTCGCATTGGCCGCGTGGACCGTGGCGTTCAGCGGGAGACGTTTGCGACGGGTCGAGGAAGCGCAGCGACACAGTGTGGCAGTGCAGCAATTTCTCGCCGATGTCGGAGCTCTGCTGTCCGGCGCTTCACTGGATGTGTCGGCAAGATTGTCGGGGCTGGCCAACTTTTGCGTGCCGACATTCGCCGATTGGTGCGCGGTTGACGTTGCGGATGCGGCCGGAATCATACGGACGCTCGTGGTGGCCCATCGAGACCCATTGAAGCTCCAGGTGGCGAGGGAACTCCAAGAACGCTACCCGCCCACCCCAGAATCTTCTCAAGGATCGATGGGCGTCATCCGCACCGGCCAGTCGGAATTGTTTGAAGTGATTACCGAGCGCTTCTTGGAACACGTCGCTCCCAATGCCGATTACCTCAGCGTCCTACGTCGGCTCGGGCTCGCTTCCGCGATGATCGTCGCGATCAGGGGCCGTGATCGCATCTTGGGGGCCCTTACGTTCGCGTCGGCCGAGGCTCGCCGGCGCTACGGTCGAGGCGATCTTGGCCTGGCGGAGGAAATTGGCCTGCGCGCCGGTTTGGCGTTGGACAACGCTGCCCTCTATCAATCCGAACAGGCAACCCGCATCGCCGCCGACACGGCTCGCCAAGCTGCCGACGCGGCCCGCCACGAGGCCGACGCGGCCCGCCACGAGGCCGAGGTCGCTCGCGCCGGAGCGGAACGGGCAACCGACCGCATCGCGCGGCTCCAGGCGATCACCGCCGCGTTGTCCGAGGCGCTGACTCCGGCACAGGTTGCTGAGGTGATCGTTGATCGTGGAATCGCCGCGCTCGATGCTCAGACTGGGACGATGTGCCTGCTGAGCGAAGATGGGCAGACCCTGGATATCGTGCGTGCCATCGGTATTCCCGAGGGGTTCATCGGGCGCTGGCACCACATCCCGATTACTACCCGGATCGCCATCACGGACGCAGTGCGGAGGCGACAGTTGGTATTCCTGCCCTCCCGGAATGCCGGTGTTGCTCAGCATCCGGACCTCGCTGAGCTGCAGGGCGCGCTCGAATGGGGGGCCCGGGTCGCTGTGCCGCTGATGGTCCAAGGACGGCCGATCGGGGCACTGCTGTTCGTCACCGCGGACTCCCGGCTGTTTCCTGAGAACGATCGCGCTTTCCTGGAGAGCCTCGGCCGACTCTGTGCGCAAGCGTTGGAGCGCGCTCGGTTCTATGAACGCGAACACCGGATCGCGGGTGCGCTTCAGCGGGCGTTCCTGCCGGAGGCCCTGCCGATCCTCAGCGGGGTGACCATCCACGCCGCATACGCGCCGGGCAGTGACGAGGCCGAAATCGGAGGCGACTGGTATGATGCGTTTGCGCTCCCGACCGGCCATGTGATGATGTCGGTGGGGGATGTCGTGGGGCACGGGCTGCATGCAGCCCTGATCATGGGACAGCTACGCCAAACCGTCCGCGCGGCGGCATTGGAGGGATATGCGCCTTGGGCGATCCTCCGCCGCGCCGGGGAGGTCCTCACGGCGACCAGCGCGGGGGACGGAATGGCCACGGCTATCGTCGGCGAGCTTGATGCCGACACACTCACGGTGACACTTGCCTCCGCCGGCCATCCTCCGCCGATGCTTGGGACTTCGAACGGACGTGTGGAGATTCTTCCCATCACGGGTGGTCCGCCGCTGGGGGCGCCCAGCGCACATGGGCCGGCCGAGCGGATTATTACACTGCCGGCCGGCTCATTGCTGGTGCTGTACACTGATGGACTGATCGAAATGACCCGCGACCCCATCAAGGGCTCGATGGCCCTGCAGGAGGCGATGCGCGCGGTGTTGCAGACGGGTGCCGACGATCCCGCACGAGCGATCCTCGCGCACGTCCTTCCGCAGGAATCGCCTCCACGCGATGACATCGCGCTCATTACCGTGTCGGTCGCCCCCATTTCCCCCCATGGGTCGAGATGACCCCTCCGGTCGACCCCCGGTCAATCTTCTCGGACCCCGGCCGGGGACGCTCCGGGTATGTTCTCGGCCGCGCAATCGGATTTGTCTTCGCACGAAAGGTCTCGCGCCTCGCCCCGGACCGGTGGGGCCCGGGCCCGCATCCCTGTCAATCTGCGGTCATGTTGATTCAGAAGGTTGATGCTCCGTTCGCGTTGCCCCATCGAACCTGCGGAGCGGCGCGGTACGGGTTCCTGGCCCCTGCGGCGGAGGTTTCGCGGTGACCCCACCTCACAATTCCACCCCAATGGACAAGTATGCGTTTGACCCCACGTGGGTCCACGCACGGCAGCGACTCCGGGGCCTTGAGCAACTCCTTGATCCTGGCACGATTAAACACCTGGAGGCGCTCGGGGTGGGTGAAGGCTGGCACTGTCTGGAAGTCGGCGCCGGAGGCGGCACGATCGCCGAGTGGTTGTGCCAACGAGTGGGGCAGGCCGGATACGTCATGGCGACCGACCTGGACACTCGCTTTCTTGAGACCTTGCCCATGACCAATCTCGACGTTCGTCGTCATGATATCCTCTCAGAGGATCTCCCGGAGTGTAGATTCGATCTGGTGCTTTCGAGACTGGTATTGGAGCACATTCCCGAACGTGAGAAGGCGCTGCGGCGGATGCGATCAGCGCTCAAACCCGGAGGCTGGTTGGTTTGTGAGGATACAGACAACGCCTCGGTTGCTCTTGTCTCCCCCATGAATTCCGCAAACAACGAACTCTTCATGAAGGTCGAGCAGGGGAAAGATCGGGTGATGGCCACGCGGGGCCACGTGTACTGCGGGCACCATCTGTATGGGTATCTAAGCGCTCTCGGACTGGCCGAAGTCCATGCCGAGGGGCGTGTGTCTCTGCTTCACGCCGGCACTGCGGCGACGTACTGGAAGCGGCTCTCCGTTGAGCAACTTCGAAAGGACATTGTCGACGCCCATCTAGCGACAGAGGCCGAGATCGAGGCGTACTTTGCGCTTCTTGATTCCCCCAACTTCGTGTCCCAGGGATTCATCGTCATGACGGCCCGGGGACGCCGCCCACCGGACGGTTGAAGTCGCGGACCGAAATGGTTGGGAGAGAGCTTATTCCTCGGCGGCCCTGGGGGTTCCAGGCGTCCGGCCGCTGACGTTAGCGCGACCCTCTCTGCCTAGAAAGCATTGCCCCCCTCCATATCCACCGTTGCGTCCGCTCACTCCGTCCAAGGGGGTCGCCAATTGTGATACACTGCTTGGAGCGGCGCGGTTCAGACGGAAGGAAGTACAGGTCCACCCAGGTGTATGCTTTGTAAAGCGCGCCCGTAGCTCAGGGGAGAGAGCAGCTGCCTTCTAAGCAGCGGGTCGGGGGTTCGAATCCCTCCGGGCGCGCCAAAGCAAGCAGGGTCCAACCCGGAGACATAGGTGACACTTCGTACCTAAGACATGGGTAACACTTTCGGGCCGAACGGATTTTCGAGCGGTTCGAGCCCCGGGGCCGACTTGGCCGGCGTTTTGCTCTGCCTTTGCTCATCGACGGGCGAAGTGAGCGGCGAATTCCCGGAGGAATCGGGAAAGTCAGCGCGTAACTTACGGAACGTGACTACCGTACCGCGCAAGCACGAGCAGCATCGGGTGTGAGGCGGAACCATCCTGAGAGGAGAATAAGAATGGCGTACGGGATCGTGCATCACTTTCCAGGCGGTACAAAGGAGCAGTACGAAGCGTCAATCGCTGCGGTGCATCCCACCAAAGACAGCCTACCGAAAGGGCAGATCTTCCACGCGGCTGGTGCGTCGGCCGGCGGCTGGACGATTGTCGCGATCCACGACTCCAAAGAGAGCTGGGAGCGGTTTCGCGACGGCACCCTGATGCCGCGAATGCGGCAGGGCATCAAAGGTGGCTTCACGACACCACCACAGGAGACGGCCTTCGACGTCCATCACCTGCTGCGGTAACAGGCCCGATTTCCATGCCCACCACCTGCTCATCCGCCGGCCAAAGCAGTAGCGAATAGTCGGGGAGCGTCAGCGCCTCACTCGACGCACCTCGGGAACGATCATGCAGTCGGCCTTCTCAGCAGCGGGTCGGGGGGGGTGAATCCCCCCGGGCGCGCATCTCCAAGACGATCCCGCGCCACGTTTATGTGATCACGACTTCGCGACCGGGCGTGTCCAGCTCGACCGCCACGACTCCTGGGGTCTCCGCGGGTTCCACCACCACGAGGGTGCTGATCTCTTCGCCGAGCAGCGACGCCAATCGGCGTGTCGCCTCATCTGGGTGGGGATCGCCGAGACGGAGCCGCCGGATCCCGCGCGCACCTGACGGATGCTCGACCGTGGCCGCGGCGGGGTGCTGAGCTGGCGGTACGCCCCATTCGATGATGAACGGCAGCACGCTCGGCTCGCCAAACGGTACGAGCGAGAGTGTGCGCCATCGCAACATCACGCCGTCCGGGCGCGCGCGCGCGCCGTTCTGCACCACCCGCGCGACACCGGCCGCCTGGAGGCGGGCCCGAAGAGCGTCGAGGCGATCGGTGCGTGCCGCCCATGTCACAAACGTCCGCCCGTCGCGCAGGGCGTTGGTCACGCGAAGAGCGCTTGGGGATCCGGCTTCCGCGGGCTCCACGACCGCGATCAGCTCTAGGTAGGATGATCCGAGGGGAACAATCATGTTCCCGGTGCCGACGCCCGGATGCCGTCCTCCCGGGAGCGCGCGGAGCCCGTAGGTCTGCTCAAGATGACGGGCTCCGTCGGCCAAATCGGCGACAGGGATGAGGATGTGATCGATCGCGACTAGCGGATGGTCCGTCAATGAAGTTTCCCCCTCTGCGGTGTGGCACCCGATGCCCAACGCATCTCCTTCGAGGTTGGAGGTTAGCTCAGGTGGGGCAGCACTTCCTCGATCACCCGCCGCAGCTGCCCCCGCTGGTCCCAGCTCGTACACCGCAACCCGATAGAACCCATCCCTATCCGCTCGTAGACACGAAGGTGCTCCACGCACTCTTGCGGTGAGCCGGCGGCCGTCCAGCTGGCGACCCGGTCCGGAGGCATATCCGTGGTGTAGTAGGTGTCGAGAAACTTCTTGGATTCCGCCAGTGCCGCGCCGCGGTCCTCATTGACGTTGATGTTGTGGTAGAGGCACGTGGGGAACGTATCGGGGTTCCGCCCGAGCTCCCGGACCTTGCTCCGGATGTCCTGCAGGCGCCACGACACCTCCTCGGGGTTCGAAAGCGCGGTCATCCAACCATCGGCATGCTCGGCGACGCGTCTATGGGTGCGCTCGACGACGCTTCGGGCGGCAAGTGAATTGTTGGCGATCCAGATCGGGGGCCGTGGTTTCGCCGCGGGCCGGGGCTCGATCGTGACGCCATGGACGCGGTAGTGCCGGCCCTCAACCGTCACCTTCTCCTCGGTCCACAGACGTTTCAGCAGCACGATCCACTCGACCAACCGTTCGGCGCGTGCCTTGTTGTCGACCCCGTACTGCGCGTCCTCCACTGCCGCGCCGGCCTGCGGCACGATGCCGGTGCACGCCACCAGGATGGTGCGCCCGTTGGACAGCAGATCGAGGCTCGCCCACTGGTACGCCAGCAGGAGCGGATCGCGCAGCGGGAAACTGGCCATACACGCCGGACCGATCCGCAGGCGTTTCGTCCGAGCGGCAAGGCCGGCCATCAACGTGATGCTTTCCATCCGCGGCTTGGCGAGAAAGCTGTCGCCGACCCAGAGATGCTCGAACCGTCCCGACTGGTCGGCGATCTCGCTCATGGCGAGCATTTCATCCGGCGTGATCGCTCCGAAGAGCACACCGCGGTTTGGCAGCGTCAGTCCGAACTTCATACCTTCACCCCTCCACCTCCGCCAGATCATGCGCCGCGCGAGGCGTTGAGGGATCTTCCTTGGCGGCTCCTTCCACCCCTGCGCCGCCGATCGGAGGAGTCGTCGGTGCCTCAGCGAATCAGTGACCGGCGTGGGACCAACTCGGGACGCAGGTTTGGGTGGTGGGGGCTCGATATGTTGACTCGACGCGCGTTGTTGAAGATCGGTATGGGCGGAATCGCGACTGGTGTCGCTGGGGCCTTGAGCCGGCCGGGGGAAGCCGCGCAGGGGCCATCGCAGGTCGTGATCGCGATCTGGGGCCTTCCGGTTCGCATGCTGGGGAGCAGCGAAGCGGTATTTTCGTACGTCAATCTCTTGATCAACGATTCCCTGACGGCCGTCGACGGTCAGGGGAACGTCAGCGGACGGCTCGCCGCGCAGTACCCGGCCTCGCCGGACGGCAAGACGTATCTTGTCACCCTTCGGGGCGCGAAATTCCAAGATGGGTCACCCGTGACGGCTCGCGATGTGAAGTTCAGCTACGAACTCTATCTGCATCCCAAGTACCCCACGACCGCTCCGGCGTTCCTGGAGATTGCCGGGGCGCGAGAGTACAAGGCGGGCAAGGCCTCCGCGGTGACGGGGATTACGGTCGTCAACCCGCGTGTGGTGCGGTTCATCCTCAACCGTCCGTATCCGTTCTTCTACGAACAGATCGGGACCGGGGCCATCCTCCCCGCGCACGCGCTCGCAAACGTTGACATGTCGCGGCTGCAGGAGGCGCCGTTTGCCCGACGGCCGATCGGGGCGGGACCCTACCGCCTGGTCGAGTGGCGCGAGTCGGAGAGCATCACGTTCGAGGCGTTCCGCGAGTATTGGGGGGGCGCCCCGCACCTGCCGCGCGTGGTGTTCAAGCTGATTCCGGAAGACGCCACGGTGCTCGCGGAGCTCCATGCCGGCAATATCGACGCCGGTCGCATCCTTCCCGAGGCGTATGCGCAGTTTCAGAACGATCCGCGGGTCACGCCGCTGCGGGTGCCCGGGGACACATTCTATTGGTTCGCGCCCAACCTCAAACTGCCGATGTTCCAGGACGTTCGGGTCCGCCAGGCGATGGCGTACGCGATCAATCGCGAGGAGATGCTCAGTGCGCTGTACCGAGGTCTGGGGACGGTCTGCCAGAGCCCCGTTCACCCAAGTCTCTGGCAGTACGACAAGCAGCTCAAAGGGTACGCGTACGATCCGGCGAAAGCAAAGCAGCTCCTGACCCAAGCCGGGTGGACGCCGGGGCCGGACGGGATCGTGCAGAAGGGCGGGCAGCCGTTCAAAGCCAAGTACGCGTTCCTCGCCGGGAAGGACTACCAAGACCAGGCGCTCCTGATCCAGCAGTATCTCCGCGCCGTCGGCATCGCGATCGACGTGCAGGCGATCGAGCGCGGCGACTTTTTTAGCCGATACTTCACGCCGGGCGCCCCGATCGAGCTGGTCGGCATCGCTTGGTTTAACTTGATCTTACCGCCGCAGGCGGAGCTTGAGGCAAACTTCTTGGGCACGGGGTCGACCTCCCAAATCATCGGTTACGACAATCCGAAGATGGACCAGTTGCTCCAGCAGGTCGTGCTGACCCGCGATCGGGCGGCGCAGAAGGTGCTCTATAACCAGATACAGGAGCTCGTGCTTTCGGACGCACCACACATCCTCACGATCCGGCCCGATGTGATCTGGGGGGTCAACAAGAACTTCGTCTTGCCGACCGGGGTCAACTCGCTCCGCGATTTCTTCGGATCCCTGCCGCGTTGGACGGCGCGCTGAGCCAGCGGGTCGCGTGAGTGGTTACATCGCACGGCGGGTGCTCACCCTCATCCCGCTACTGTTTGGGATCACCGCGATCACCTTCGCACTCTTGGTGCTGGCGCCGGGGGATCCCGTCGACTTTCTAGTCTCACCGGAGCAGCGCGGGTTCACCGACGTCGCACAGCTGCGCCACCAGCTCGGGCTCGACCGGCCGCTCCCGGTGCAGTACGTTTCGATGATGGCGGATCTCATGACCGGAAAGCTTCGGAGCTTCAGCGACCGGCGTCCCACGACCCAACGCGTGATCGACGCTCTGCCGACGACCCTCATCCTCACCGCGACGTCGCTTGCCCTGACCATCGCGCTGGCGTCGCCGATCGCGGTCGTTTCGGCGCTGCGGCCCTACAGTAGCGTCGACCACGTCGCGACGCTGTTTTCGCTGCTGGGCATTTCGCTCCCGACGTTCTGGTTCGCACTTGTGCTGATCTTCGTCCTTACCGGAAAACTGGGCGCGTTGCCGGCGAGCGGGCTCCGCCCCGTGGGGGTTGCCGGATACAACCCTGTCGTGATCTTCCCCTACCTCGTGATGCCGACGATCGTGCAGGCGCTGAGCATCCTCCCCGTGCTCGTGCGATATGCTCGATCGTCGTTGCTCGACGCACTCGACCAGGACTACGTGCGCGTCGCGCGCAGCAAAGGGCTGGCGGAACAGGCCGTCTTCCTCCGGCACGTTGCCCGGAACTCGCTGACGCCGATGCTCACCATCGTCGCATTGCTGCTGCCCTTTCTGCTGAGCGGCTCGGTGGTCGTCGAAACGATTTTCGCCCTACCCGGCATCGGCCGGCTGGCGGTGAACGCCGCGCTGGCGCGCGACTACCCGACGGTGCTGACCACGACGACCGTCGCCGGCGTGCTGGTGGCGCTGAGCAACCTCGGCGCCGACCTCGGCTATTTCTATCTCGACCCCCGGATCCGCGATGGCTAGACAGTCCTTTCGCCCCACCGCCGGTCCCGGGCGATCCGGCACCGGACATCGGGGACGGCGCGGCGCGCGACACCGGTTCATTCGCAACCCGCGGGCGATCGCGGGCTGCGCGATCATGGCGTTGTTCTTTACGATCGCGCTCGCCGCGCCGCGCCTCGCGCCGTTCCGGCCGGACGTGCCGCACGTCCTGGCGATCCTGCGCGCGCCCGCGTGGCCGTACCTGCTCGGTACGGACAACCTGGGGCGCGACGTGCTCAGCCGGATCATCGTCGCCTCGCGCATCTCGCTGGCGATCGGACTCCTCTCGATGCTCATCTCCGTGGTGATCGGCATTCTTGTCGGCGCTTCGGCGGGGTATTTCGGCGGTTTGGCCGATGCCGTACTGATGCGCCTGACCGATGTCGTGTTGGCGATCCCGATATTCTTCCTCGCGGTCGCGTTCCTGGCGTTGTTCGGCCCCAGCGTACCCGGTCTCATCTTGATTATCGGGGTCACCGCGTGGCCCCCGACGGCCCGGCTGGTGCGGGGGGAGTTTCTGTCGCTGCGCGGCCGGGACTTCGTCGCGGCCGCCCGGGCGACCGGCGCGTCGAGCGGCCGGATCATCGCGCGCCATCTCCTACCGAACGTCGTGCCCGTGATCGTGATCTCGGCCACCCTGCGCGTCGGCCTGGCGATCCTGACGGAGGCGGGTTTGAGCTTCCTGGGCCTCGGGGTGCAGCCGCCCCAGCCGAGTTGGGGGAACATCATCGCCGACGGGCGAGAGTATCTCGCCACCGCCTGGTGGGTGTCGCTATTCCCAGGGTTGTGTGTGCTCTTGGGTGTGATGGCATTTAATCTGGTCGGCGACGGTCTCCGCGACGCTTTTGATCCCAGACTGCAGATTTGAGTCGTTCGAGCGGGAGGCGTGAGATGACCCGGATGATTCTGCGCGGCGCGAGCGTCTTCGACGGCACCGGCCGGCCGCCCGAGCGCCGAACGGTCGTTGTCGAAGGCGACCGTATCACCGAGGTGGCGAGCGATGGGTCCGCAGACGGGGGTGCCGACGCGCGGACGATTGATCTCAGCGGGTGCACGCTGCTCCCCGGCCTGATCGATCTTCACGTCCACTTGGGGTGGGGTCCGCGGACGTTCGCCCCGAGTGTCGCGACGATTGCGTTCCGGGCAGCCCGCAACCTCCGCGCCACACAAGCCGTGGGGATCACGACGGTTCGCGACGTCGGCACTCTGGGCGGCGTCGCCGCGGCCGCGCGCGATGCGGTGGGACGTGGTGACATTCCGGGCTCCCGCGTGGTGCCGTGCGGGCAGATCCTTTGCATGACCGGCGGCCACGGGTCGGAGCCGCCGGCCCTTCCCGGAATGGCGCGCGAGGTGGACGGTCCGGATGACTGCCGGCGCGCCGTCCGCGAGCAGGTGAAAGCGGGGGCGGATTGCATCAAGGTCACAACGAACGGGCCTTTGAACGTCGTGGAGCTCACGCAGGCCGAACTTGACGCCATCGTCGACGAGGCACACCGACTGGGCCGGCGGGTCGCGTGCCACGCGTCAATCCTTGGGTCCAGCCAAATGGCCGTGCAGGCGGGTGTGGACACGATGGAGCACGGGTCCGATCTCGACGAGCGGACCGCGCGCCAGATGGCTGATCGGGGGATGACGCTTGTCCCAACGCTGCTCGTCTCGAAGCGGATCATGGATCGGTGGGACGAGTACAAGACCATCCCGATGTTCCGCTCGATTCCCGTGCGTGCGAAACGCGCCGTCGAAAGCTTCCAGATCGCCCTCGCGGCCGGGGTCCCGATGGGCGCCGGTACGGATCTCTTCTTCGGGCTCGGCCGATTTGAGTCGCTGCCCGAGGAAATCGAGTACATGGTGGAGTGCGGCATGCGCCCGAGCGCGGCGCTGGCGGCCGCGACATCCGGCGGGGCGGCCGCGCTGGGGACAGACCACGAGACCGGCACGATCGCCTCCGGCAAGGTTGCGGACCTGCTTGCGGTCAAGGGAGACCCCACCCGCGATATCGCGGCGCTGCACCAGGTCGCCATCGTGATGCAGGGGGGCGAGGTCGTGCGCGACGCGGCACCGTAGTCGCGACCCGCGCTCGCCGCGGCCTTCGGACCGAATTGATACGCGTGGAGCTGCTGAAGCGGCGCAAGACGAGCGGGCGAAGGCCGCGGCCGCCCAGCGTCCGCAGGAGGGCGGGGGAGGGGCGCCCCCTGGGTACGTGAATTTCAGCCCGTCATTGCTCGGAAAGGCGTGATCCCGCAGCCGGGACCGCACCTTTCCGCGGGCGGCGGTTTGACTGCAGGGTTTTCTTCCGCAGACGCAGTGATCTGGGCGTGACCTCCACAAACTCATCGTCCGCAATAAATTCAATCGCTTGCTCCAGATTCAAGGCCCGGAATGGGACGAGTCGGATGGCGTCGTCGGCGGTGGATGCCCGCATGTTGGTGAGTTTCTTCTCCCGCACGATGTTGACGTCGAGATCATTGTCTCGTGCGTTCTCGCCGATGATCATTCCTTCGTACACGTCGATCCCTGGGCCGGCGAAGAGTTCGCCGCGCTCCTGTAGATTGTAGAGGGCGTAGGACGTCGTCACCCCCGGCCGATCGGCGACGAGCGCACCCGTGGGGCGACGCGGGATCTCTCCCATCCACTCGGTGTAACCATCGAAAAGCGAATTCATGACAATGGTGCCGCGTGTGTCGGTAAGCAACTCGCCTCGCAAGCCGATGAGGGCGCGACTGGGAAGTCGGAACTCCAAGCGCGCGCGCCCAAACCCGTGGTTGTGTATGTTGGTCATCAGTCCCTTGCGAGCGCCGAGTTTCTCCACCACCACCCCGACAAAGGTCTCGGGCACGTCGATCGTCACCCGCTCAATAGGTTCCATCAGCTTGCCGGCGAGCATCTTGGTCACAATTTGCGGCTTGCCGACCATCAGCTCGTATCCCTCTCTCCGCATCATCTCGATGAGGATGGCGAGCTGGAGCTCTCCTCTCCCCATGACCTTGAAGGAATCGGTACTGTCCATTTCCTCCACCCGCATGGAGACATTCGTCAGCGTCTCTTTCTCCAAGCGCTCGCGCAGGTTGCGTGAGGTGACGTACGTCCCCTCTCTGCCGGCAAAAGGCGAAGTGTTCACGGTGAACTGCATCGCGATGGTCGGTTCATCAATCGCAATGCGGGGCAGGGGAGCGGGCACATCGGCCTCGGTAATGGTGTCGCCGATGGCAATGCCTTCAACGCCGGCGACCGCGATGATGTCGCCAAGATCGGTCGAGGTAATCTCTACCCGTTTTAGCCCGTTGAACGAAAACAGTTTGGTGATGCGCGTTTTGGGCGCCGAGCCATCAATCTTCGCAATGCTCACGTCTTCGCCCGTCTTCAGCGTGCCGTTGAAGACCCGCGCGATCGCGATGCGGCCGAGGTAATCGCTGTAGTCGAGGTTGGCGACCAACACCTGTAGCGGGGCCCCGGCCGTTCCGCCGGGCGCGGGGATGGTGGAGACGATCGCCTCAAACAGGGGACGCAGATCCTTCCCCGCCTGCGCCGGATCGGTCGAAGCGGTGCCCAGCTTCGCGTTGGTGTAGAGGACTGGGAAATCGAGTTGCCCTTCCTGGGCGTCCAGGTCGATGAACAGGTCGTAGATTTCGTTCAACACTTGTTGCGGGCGCGCATCGGGCCGGTCAATTTTGTTGATAACCACGATTGGCGGCAGGCCGCCCTCCAGGGCCTTGCTCAGCACGTAGCGGGTTTGGGGGAGGGGTCCTTCGCTCGCGTCCACCAGCAGCATCACCCCATCCACCATCTTCAGGGCACGTTCGACCTCCCCGCCAAAGTCGCTGTGACCGGGGGTATCCACGATGTTGATTTTGGTGTCGGCATAGATGATGGCGGTGTTCTTGGCCAGGATCGTGATGCCGCGCTCGCGCTCCAGCTCGTTGGAGTCCATCACCCGGTCCACCATGATTTCATTGGCACGAAACGCGCCACTCTGCCACAGCATGGCGTCGACCAATGTCGTTTTCCCATGGTCGACGTGCGCGATGATCGCAATGTTACGAATCGCCCTGATCACTGCCGGTCTCCTCGGTCAACGTTGATCTTCTGTCGAACGCCTACGCTTGGCCCCGGGATCGACTGATATTCGGTGGGTCCTCGCCCGTGACGACCGCGTGGTGCGACGGTGTCTCCTGCACCCTGCGTGAATCCGGCATCAGGCCGGTCGCCCGCCCTCCCGGACCACCATACCCTGGAGTTTGGCACCGGGCCGAACTCCCCGTTTGGTTGGAGCTAACCTCTTGAGCACAACGCCCCGAGGTGTTGCGGAATGCCCGGCCAGCGGTCGGGGGGGCCTTGGTCTGGTTTGACCGCGGGGAGCCCTACGAGGAAGCGGGAGCGCGACCCTCCCCATAACCCCACGCGTTACTCCGAGCCGCTCGTGGGCAGAGGTTCGGGTAGACTGCGAATAAACCTGTGCTGAGGCCGAGCAAAGCGCAGCAGGGGATTCGGGCGCCCGGCCAAATTCACTCGCGCTGCCCATGCAGACCTCTGGAAGTGGTTGGTGTAAAAAGAGTGCGGTCTAAATGGTAGACTCAAGGGGTACGAGGAGGGTTGGAGGGCCAACCTGCGCTATGGCTAGATCCTCGCTCAGACTGCGGTGGTCGCTCATCGGGGGCACGGTTCTGATATTTGCGGTGGTGGCCGTGGCGGCGACACCATTTCTGATTCCGGTTTACCGATACCGGCCGCTGCTTGAGCAGTTTATCCGAACCAGCCTGGGCCGTGAGGTCCAAATCGGCGACCTGAAACTCTACCTCCTGCCGACGATCCACCTTCGTGTCGCGAATGTCCGCCTGAAGAACCCCCCGGGATTCCCCTCGGGGAACGCGATTCTCGTGAAATCGATCGATCTCGGCGTCGCCGCTCGCGCTTTGCTCTCTCGCCGGCTCGACGTCACCTATATCACCCTCAGCGGCGTCAGGGCCGAGGTCCTGACCGATCCCGTCGGGCGGTCAAACTTCGACCTCCCGACGCCCCCGCGAGGCGCACCAGTGTCCAAGTCCGCTGCGGACGCAGGGCGCGCTCCTCTGGTTGCCCTGAATCACATCGGGGTTGTGACGGGAAGAGACGTTGGGATCGCTCTTGCCAACGTGGATCCGCGTCACGGGCAGGCCCCCCCATATCTCGCATTGACTGGCCTCAACGCCAAGGTTCGATCCATGGACCTGACTTCATCGAATTGGGCGGCGAAGGTCCAGGTCGCCATCGACCTTCGGGGTGCACGGCTCGCCACCTCGACGCTGACCAAGCCCGTCCAATTCCAAACCGGCGAACTCTTGCTGAAGAACGGCGGTGGACGGGGTGCGTTTGCAGCATCGCTGGACACGATGCGGTTGAAGGGGACAGCTTCGATCGCCAGCTTTGTCCCATTCTCCGGCGCATTTGCCCTCGCCACCCCGCGGCTCGACGTCGATCGATTGGAGCGCGTCCTGGCCGGTGGCGGCGGAGGTAGGTCAGATGTGAACGCGCCCCCGGTGCGGCCGCGGTTGGTGGCCCGCGTAGAGGTGACGGCGGATAGGCTCGTAGCTTCCCCGGTCGAGGCGACCGGGGCGCGGGGTGTGTTGAGCTTCTACACAACCTCTATGCGACTGGATTCGGTCGCGCTCACCGCCTACGGCGGTTTGGTGCGGGGCGGGGCGGCGCTGAACTACGCCTCGGCCGACCTCCCCGCGAAGGGGATGGTGCACGCGCGCGGGGTGAACTTGGCGGAGATTGTGCGCGTGTTCAACCCTGGGAAAACGCAGGTCGCCGGGAGGCTGGATGCCGACTTCTCGTTTGCGACCGCCTTGGGCCGAGACCCTAAAGCAGCGCTGGCGGGCAGCGGAACCTTCCTCGTGCACGGGTTGGTAGTTCCCCCGCTCGAGGCGAATGAGGCGCACGGTGCGGTGCGCGTGCGGGCGAACCGGATTCAGCTGACCTCGTATACGCTCTCGGCATACAGCGGCACCATCCGGGGCACCGGCGGGTTGGACTACTCCGCGCGGGCTCTTCCCGTCGCCGGAACCGCGACGGTGCGTGGGGTCAACTTGGAACGCCTGGTGACCTCGGTTGCCCCCGGGGCGAAGAAGGTCACGGGAACACTGAGTGCCGATCTCGCAGTTGCGACCGCGCTGGGAGGAGACCCGCAGGCGGCCTTGACGGGTGCGGGAACTTTTGCGCTGCACGACGGTTCCTTTCCGGGACTGGACCTCAAGCACAACCTGGCGCAGATCGCGAGGGTCTTCCAACTCGGCGTCCCTACGGGCGACACTCGGTTCAGTTACTTTGGAGGGGATGTTCGGTTCGCCCAACAGCGCGTCTATAGCAATGCCCTCCGGTTAACCGGCGAGGGCTTGGAAGGTACCGGCCGGGGCAGCTTTGGCTTCAATAGATCACTCGATTATACGGGGAGCGGTGTATTGGCCCTGAAGCCGGCCGGGGGGGCGCCGGCCATGGGGGTACTGCCGTCGGCGGGGGAGATGGTGGGCCGAGTGCTGCCGGGAGCGGCGGGTTCAACCGGGACCCGGGTGCCGTTCTCGATCCGCGGAACCTTCGACGATCCCAAATTCGCGCTGGCCGGCATGCCGGAGTTCATTCGAGCCCAGGGGGCTCAGCCACAACAAACTCAGCAGACCCAACTCCCTCAGCTGCCGCCCGCATTGCAAGACCTGTTTAAGGTTTCCCCTTAGCCCGTCGAAGTTTCAAGCGGGCTGTAGGCCGCCATCCATTTCTTGTCGTCCCTGACCGCACCGGAGGTGCAGTTCTTTAGGGGACATCGCTCCGTCCGGCATGCCTTTCCGTATGGGGCGCGGTCATCGCGCGCGTGATGTCGCGCGTCCGGCATGAAGGATGCCGGACGCGACCCATTACCCGTATCACAGGGGCACTTCTGCCCACGTGGTGCCGGTGGCGTCTGTGTAGAGCGCGTCGAGTTTCACATTTCGAAAGTCTGGATCATCGTTAAGAGAGTCGAAGTGGGCAAGCTTGTCGATCTCGTAGATGAAAAGCCTGTTTGGCGTGCCAGAGGTCATCGATGCGTAGTACTTGAAGTTTCTGCCGCCGTGCTTCGCGATAATCGTCTTCAACTTACGGAGCTCGTCTTTGGCTCGCTCCTTGTGGTCAGGGTGAATCTGAAACTCATAGTGGACAATCATCGGTTTCCCCCCCGATACCTGGATTGAGAGGCGACCGCGCTAATGCACGGCGTCCTCTGCCGCTCCAATTCGCGAGGAGAGACCCGCCGGCCTCTTCCGGGGCCTCATATGGCGGAGTTGCGCAGAGTCGACTGTGTTCCCCCGCGGCCAACGCCGCTGTGGGTCCGATATCCGGATCCATAGCTTGGGCGGCCCTCATGTCGAGGCGAAGGCTCCCAAAGGGGCCGTCGGCGCCTCACGCATCCTTCCGGGCGGGATCGGCCGATGTCAGTCGGGGTGGAGGTTCCAAGTCATGTCAGAGTTAACTGCCTGTTGACAAAATCGTGACAGCGAAGGAGTAAGAAGAGAAGCAAATACTGCAACGCGGAGACGAGCATGAGAAGATTATGGGTCGTCGGAGTGGTTCTTGTCGCCGCGGGGGTAGTCCTCTCCCCCTGGGGTGGTTTTCATCCATGGGCCTCGGGCCAAGATTATGGTGGAGGAATGGGCACGTCCGTCTTAACGCTGGAACCCAAGAGTCTCACCGTCGCGGCGGGGAAGTCGGCTTCGGCCAAGGTCACCCTCACCCTCAGCTCGGGGAAGTCTTGGGGGACGAACCTCGAGGCCACGAGCGTGCCTGCCGGATTGGCAATCGGCTTCGTTCCGGCGTCCGGCAACCCAACGTTCACGAGCACGATGACTGTGAAAGCGTCCTCGACGGTGAAGCCGGGGACGTTTTCGGTAAAGGTCCGGGCGACAGGGGATGACCCCTCTGCCGTGGTTCAGTATCCAGTAAGCGTCTCGAAATCATCGTACGGCTATTAGCCATGAAGAAGAACCGGACTGGAGAATCAGAGAAGGGGGACGCATGATGCGGAAAATGCGATCGGTGCTCAGCGGTCTTGTTGTAATCAGTGTTCTGTTCGCCTGGACGGTGCCCCCGGCCCGGAGCCAATCGGCGATGCCGAATCCCGCAAAGGTCGCCGAGTTGAAGATGGCCCTCCGCGACCTCTACATCAACCATATTTTCTGGGTGCGCGATCTTGTGGTCTCGACGCGGCTCGGGGAAAAGGGCGCTATCAGCGAGGCGGACGAATATGGCATGAAGAATGCCAAGGCGATCGGAGAATCGATTGCCCCGTTCTATGGACAGGCGGCGGGCGATAAATTCGCCACGTTGTTCGTGGGGCACTACTCGGGGGTAAAGGCGTACATGCGTGCCGCGTTTACCAATAACTTCAAGGGCAGCGCCGCCCAGAAGAAAGCCGCTGTCGATCAGCTGACGAAGAATGCGACCGAGATCGCCGCGTTTGTGAGTTCAGCGAACCCGAACCTGCCCAAGGCGACCGTGTACGGCCTCTTGGTGACGCATGCGCAGCAGCACATCATGTCCATCGAGGCAACCACGAAGAAGGATTGGTCGGGCGAAGCGGATATGTGGGATCCCATGGTCAAGCACATTTATACGATTAGCGACGCTCTCGCCGAAGGGATCGCCAAGCAGTTTCCCGATAAATTTCAGTAGCACCCGGGACGGGCGGACGAACCAGGTGTGAAGACGGAGGCGCGCCTCGGCGGACGCGACCGCAAGGACCCGTTGGCGTCAATGCGCGTTTCTGCGGATGCTGCCAAGAGCTCGAGAGACGCGCCTTCCCGCGGACCACACAGGACCGGGAAGGATTCGTTTTAGAGCCGTTACGGTGGGGGCGTGCGCGTTGTGCGCCGCCCCCTCCAGCGTATCCAAGAGTCTGGCAAAGTTGGTGCGGTTGTGGTTTCCCACTGATACCCGCGGGAGAAGGTAGCGGTCGCAAGTAGCCGTGCACATTTCGGGTCGGATCGTGACAGACCCCAAGAACCCGGCGGCGGCGACCTCATTCCTGACCCGCGCGTCCACGTCCCCATGAGGGTACGCAAAAGCCGTCGGCTCTCCGCCGAGGTGGACGGCGATGCGGTCCCGGGAGGCGGTGATGTCCTCCCGAAGTTGGGGGGGGGGAAGCGCGATGAGGGACGAGTGCCACTCCGAGTGGGCACCGAAGCCGACGCCCCGGCGGCTCATCGTGCTGACCTCTCGCCAGGTCAGCGGGCGGCTGCCCGATGGTCCGCTTTCCGCGCCCAAGGTGTCGAGCAGCCGGTTTCTCGCTGCGCCGTCGAGGGCGCACAATCGCTCGCGCAGTGCGAAGTGGGCCCGGCGAAGGTGGTCCGGCGTGCGGAGCTCCACGCTCCCGAGGGAGGCGGAGGCGGACAGGGTTCCACCGGCTTTCGCGCAGAAAAACCCGGAAAGCCGATCCCACCAGAACGGCACCTGGTGTTCGATATACCCCGTGGCAAGGAAAATCGTCGCGGGGACGCCGAGGCGTTCGAGTATGGGGAACGCGAACCAATAGTTATCCGCATATCCGTCATCGAGCGTCACCGCTGCGAGACCCCCACGCGGGGTTCCAGCGGCAAGGCGGGTCAGGAACTGATCGAGGGGAACAATGGAATACCGGCGGGCAAGGATTTCCATCTGCTGCCGGAATCGCCGCGCCTCCACGTAGACGCGAAAGCGGTTCAGGATGTCCAACGGATCCGCGGGGATCGCTTCAACGATATGGTGATAGCAAAGGATTATCGATTCCTTCACAAGGCCCCCTGGCACCCCGTATCCCTGCGGTGGGGTCGCTGCGGTCGTAATTCCTCCCTGGCCGCCGCGGCGTGACCGCGACGGTACATCACCGCGACGAGCACACGAGTCTCACCCAGTTCGTCTTCCTGAGCAGCGAGGGGTTATGCCAGATGGCCTCCGCCACCGCGGACCCGACCAATCGAGGGTCGACCTGCCCCCCCCGCCCTTCGCTGAGGCCGACCGCGACGTCGCTCCATATGTGTGCGATCAACCTTCTCGCCCGGAGACACCCGATGAAGCCCTGTCTGGCGGTGAAATGATTCACCTCTTGGCAGAGCGTCCGGGTGGTGGGCAGCGGGGAGGAAGACGCAAGCGCAAGGCGGCTGGCAATCCGAGATACCGTGAGCCGAACCGCCGGGTCGCCGGGCAGGGAAGGGCAGAGTTGCAGTGCCGCCAAGAGGTGCGGTCGAGCCGCCTCGTGCTGGCCGATGTGCGAGAGGCGTTCGCCGATGGTCATTTCCACCCGGGCCCGCACCTCTCGTTTCATGCTGGCACGCGCCCCGGTGTCGGGGAGTGTCGCAAGGGCTCTTTCCACGATCCGTTGGATCGTCGGTCCATATCGCCCACTCGCGACGGCGCTGAAATGCTTCCCATCCGAAGATTGCCGGACCACCGCGACGGGCCCCTGGACGTACAGAAATGGAAGGCGAGAGCTCAACCGCAGCCACATGTCCCAGTCTTCGGCCGTTTCGAGGGTTTCGTCAAAAAGACCGCACACTTCGAAGGCTCGGCGACGCACGAGTATGCACGGCACACTGAGAAAGTCCTCACGCAACAACGCACCGAAGATCTGACCGGAAACCGCGCGGCGTGCGTCCGGCCACAGAATCTCCTCCGTCCCTTCCTGAATGCGAGCCTGGCTGTAAACCGCTCCGGCCTCCAAACGGCTCTCCAGGATGGGGACTTGCGCGCTCAGTCGATGCGGGAGCCATATGTCATCGTCATCCAGAAATGCGATAAATGCCCCCCTTCCGGCGGCGATCCCTAGATTTCGGGCCGCCGACGCCCCCCTGCACGCGGGGAGTCGAATGTAGCGGGCTTCGGGGAAACGCCCCACGACCTCCGGCGTGGAATCTGTCGAGGCGTCGTCCACGACGATAACTTCGATATCGAACTGGTCGCCGATGCCGTTCTGTGCATAGATTGAGTCCAGTGCGCCAACCAGGAGAGCGGCCCTGTTGCGCGTTGGCACGATCGCGCTGACTAGCGGCCTGCCGCTCCGGGGGGCCACAGGGAGGTCAGCGGGCATTCGACTCGTTCAGGGATGCGGTCGTCGCGATGCTGCGCATAAAGCGTTTTCCCCATTCCACGAGCACACCCACATCAGGGGCGGGAGGTAGCATGCTGGTGCTCTCTTTGAGGGAAGGCACGCCGCTACGTCCACTCGTTTCAGCAGGGCTCTCGCCGCACGAATACGAGCTGGTTGCGGGCCCTCGGGGGGGTCACCACCACGGTGACATCGACCTGATTCCGGTGTGTGATGCGCTGCCCCATTTGAACTGTTTGTGCACCCAGATTACACCTTGCGAGAACCACCGACTCTCCTCCGAAAAGATGAATTTTATCGGCGGCGCGGGCCTTCACAAGTTCTTCACAAGTTCTTCGAAACTGGCTGGTAAACTACTGTCGAATCGATCCAGCTTTTGACGGTCTCGGGCGTCTCGGGCGGAACCGGAAATCGGACAATGCGAAGCAGCGGCACCTGCACGAGGTGAGAGGGGGTAGGCGATGCGAAGGGCAACCGCACTCTTGCTGGGGACGCTGTTGCCGCTTCTGGGGTGGTCTGGGATCGGCGACGCTCAATCCTCGGTACAGGTCCAGGGCACCATTCAGGCTGTGGATTGTCAGGCGCAGACGGTTGTGTTGGTCGGGCCCGGTACCTCGAACACGATTGCCGCGGCGCCTTATACGGTGGTGTTGGTCAACTCGACAAGCATCCCGTTGTGCGCTTTGCAGCAGTACGTCGGTGCTCCTGCAACCGTGTGGTTGCTTGCCAGCGGCAACGAATTTACCGCCACGCGGATTGACGTTGTCGCCCAAGCTGTCGCAGCTCCTCTGCCGCCAGCCTCGTCGGCATATCCGGAGGTTACAACACCGCTGCCCGTGGTCGGGATTGTCCTGGGGACGGTCGTTGTCGCGGGCCTCGTGTACCTGCTCACTCGCGACGACGATGGACATTTCTATCGCTACCCATACTACGGGCCGTACTACCGCCACTATTATCGACCGGAGTATAGACCCTACTTCGGATTCTACCCCGTGTTTGCCCCGATTATCACTGTTCCCCCCCTAATTGTCGGGGTCGTCCTGGGCATAGCGGTCGTGGGCGGACTCGAGTATCTGCTGGCACGCGACCACGACGGCCGATTCTATCGGTATCCGTATTACGGCCCGTATCACCGGTATTACTATAGGGCGGAGTACCGCCCTTACTATGGGCCGTATCGTGATGCGCCCGTGCGCGGCCCGGACACCCGCTGGGACGTTCCCACCCACCGTGATTCGAACCGGGTACCGGTTCCTCAGGGGCCGTCACGGTGGACCCCTCCGAGCAATCAACCCACACCGGCGTATCGCGGGCCGGCAAACCAGGGACCGGTCCCGCAGGGGCCATCACGGTGGAGCCCTTCGAGCAATCAGTCGACACCGACATATCGCGAGCCGGCGAACCGAGGACCGGTTCCGCAAGGGGCGCCACGGTGGACCCCTCCGAGCAATCAACCCACACCGGCGTATCGCAGGCCGGGAGACCGAGCACCGGCTCCGCAAGGGCCGTCACGGTGGACCCCTCCGAGCAATCAACCCACACCGGCGTATCGCGAGCCGGCGAACCGGATACCGGCTCCGCAAGGGTCGCCGCGGTGGACTCCTCCGGGTAATCAGCCCACACCGGCATATCGAGATACTAACCGAAATCCGCAAACGTATCGAAATGACCGTCGGCAGGATGCGCCGGGAGGCAGCCAACCCCGACAGAGGTGCGAGAGCACCATGTCGAACCAAGCGTGCGGGTCAACCACCAGGTGATCGAAGGCGCCGGACGTTGAGCCGGGGCGAGGATGCTGAGAAGGCCCGACCTCGCGAGTCTCGAAGCAGGGGTATTCGGGTATACACACCCTCTCGGGCGCCAACCGCCCAGGAGGGATGTCTGGATGAGTGAAGCGGTGATCGAGCGAAACGGCTACAGCATTGAACCTCGGTCGCAATGGGTGCCGTCTGGGCGAGGCGTCAGGAAAGGGTGGCGGCCGAAGGCGGTTGTCGTGGAAGCCGGCCCGCCAAGGCTCGAATACCTGATCTCCCCCCAGGACGTCGAGACATTTTCTACCCAGGAAGAAGCCAACTCGTATATGCTGCGGTGGGCCCGGGACTGGGTCGAGCGACGACGACTGTCGGAGGTCATTCAGCGCGGGTAGCTCGTGGAACATTACCAGTAGTTCGCCAACACGCGCGGCATCACCCGGCCCTCAGCGAAGAGGGCCGGTTCGGCTAACCGTGAGTGTGGCGCTCAGCCATCCCCGTCGACCGCCCCTTGTCCGATCAACAACCGCTCGCTGGGATGCAATCCCGCATGTGGCGTTTTGTCCCAAACGGGTGCGCGCACGATTAAGGTTTGCCACAGCGCGGCCAGGCCGATGGGAATCCAGAGGAAACTGTAGCCCCACAGTCGGACGACGCGCCAGATCAGGTCGAGGGGTGATCGCGTGACCTCTCCCCACAGCCCGATCACGAGCAGAGGAAAATAGGCCACCGCGCTGATCGCTATATACGCGGGGGCGAGCGAGAGGGCAGGGTCTGCGTTGAAGATGAGGCGCAAGTTGACAACGAGATAGGACAACAGCAGCCAGAACGGCGTGAGAATGCTCGTCAGGTACACCGCATAGTCGAGCCGTCTACCAAGAACCACACGCGCTCTCAACAGGGGCCACAGGTATGTAAAACACACCCGCAAGTTCCCCGCGGCCCACCGGCGTCGTTGCCGGAAGAGGCCTCGCAGGCTGGTGACTCCTTCCTGCCAAACAACCGCCTGGGGACAAAACCTCACCCGATGTCCCGCCAGCACCAGGCGCACGGTCAGATCGAGATCTTCGGTCGATGCCCCGGTGTGCCACCCTCCGACCTGCTGAAGCGCAGATGCCCAGACGGCCTGCCCCTGGCCGCCCAGGCCAACCGCGCCATCCAGCGCGTTCCGCCCGAGCTGCATCACCTTGTGAAACGCGGCAAATTCGTCATCCTGGCAGGCTGCCAACGGGTGGCGGTCGCGATTGTAAATCCGCACGCGGGCCTGGGCGCCGGCAATGGAGGGATCCAGGTTGCTGATCAAAATCCGAAGGAAATCGCGGGCGATCAAGATATCGGCGTCGAAAACGACGATGACTTCGCCACGGCAGTGAGGTAACGCGGCGTTCAGCGCGGCGGCCTTCCCGCCCCCTTGGGCATCCAATCGGGTGAGGATCCGCAGTTGAGGGTACTGGGTCGCTAGAGACGCGAGGATCGCCCCGGTGCCGTCAGAGGAGGCGTCATCGATCGCGAGGACTTCGAACCGCGGCTCTCCGTCGGGCCCCCGGTAGTCTTGAGCGGCGACTTCAGCAATGGTCGTGGCGATGACCCGCTCCTCGTTGCGCGCGGGGATGAGGACCGAAACGAAGGGGAGCGGGGCGGGCATCGTGATTCGCCGGGGGTTTCGAATCGACCAGACCGCGGCGGAGGTGATCTTCAGAATGTACAAACCGAGGATGAAAAGGGTGGCCTGGAGCGGACGCATGTCCCCCACCAGAAGCGGCCCGATTAAGATCACGGTGAGGAACAAGATGAGAACGCACGCGAGTCGCGCGTCCCAAATCGTTGGTCCCACGGCTGCGTCGTCCCCCGGTGGGGCGGACAGCTCTCTCGCCTGACCAGAACCAAGCGGTTCCGGATATCCTGGAGATACTGGGCTCATGGAAGAGGAAAGTCCTTGGTGCGCCTCGGCGCCTGGCTGGGCCGCCTGGGGAACGGGCAGAGGTCCATGGTCTCCCTCTTCGCGGCGGTTGACGCCCAGTCCTGGTCGGCGGGCGGAGGAGATGATTCCTTTGGCGAGAACCCTCGGGCGAGGGATGCACGCGAGCGCGTCGCCGGGAGCAAGGGCGCCGCGGCCCCAAGGAGGGATCGCCCATGGAGTTGAGGCAGTTCGTGAGCAGCCTCGCGGACATTATTGTCGAGCGGGAGCGGAAAATCCAGCGCCCGGTGGACGGTGTGGTGCTGAGCTACGTCCAAGGCGCTGTGGTTGCTCGACTCGAGTACCGTCGGAGGCTGGAGGACCTCGAGCATCGGCGAGCGGAGATCGAAAGCGCACCGGCCGCAATCGGCGACTCCTGAGGGACCCTCGATGCGGGCCCCGACTGGAGCACGGGCGGCCCGGAGATTTTGCCAGTCGATCCGCGCCCGGGATCCCAGCCGGAGCTCGACAGCGGCCGGGGGCTGCTGGAGGGAAACGACTGGCTGAAAGCCACCGCGGCCGGCGTGGTGGGAGGACTGATCTTGCGCGCCGGGTTCGAGGTCACGGTCAGTCGTGCCGGGTTCGTGTTTCTTGCGGCGGCGATGAGCGGGCAGGATCCGCGGGCCGCCCTGCTGGCTCGAGCCTGGCTGCTGGGGGGCGTGTTTATCACCCTGGGTGCCGCTGCGGCGGCCGCCGCCTTGGTCCGGGAGCACCGGACGATCTGGGTGTTGGCAGCCATGGCATGCGTCGCGATCCCGTTGTTGACTCCTTGAGGGAGGGCGCCGCGCATCGACCGCACAGCGCGGGACGGTTCAACATGTTGCGGATGGTGACGGAGGATCCACCTTCACGTCGAGATGGATGGGATCGGAGCACAAGGCACGATCACCGCAATACGCCGCCGAAGGAGTTGTGGATGCTGATTCATCCCACGGTCGTTCATTTCCCCATCGCGTTCTGGCTCGCCAGCACTTTCTTCGACCTGATGGGATGGCGGCGGCCGGGGACGTTCTACCGAGACATGGCGTTCTGGCTCGTGGGGCTTGGGTTGGTCGGCGCGGCGGGAAGCATCCTGCTGGGGTGGGCGGATCTGCTCGCCCAGGAGCAACAGGGCGTGGGCACCGGGTTGCTGCTCCGTCACAACGTGCATAGCGTGCTCGCGTACGCCTCCACCGCCGCCTACCTCGGCGTCTTCCTCTGGCGGTGGCGAAGAGCGAATCGGCCGTCTTCCGGCATCCTCCTGCTCTCCCTGATGGGGGCGGCGCTGGTGACCGTGACCGGCTACCTCGGCGGCGAGATGCGGCAGGTGATGTGACCATGTCATCGGCTACCTTCGTGCAGGATCTGGCGGAGGACCTCCGCCGGGTGGTTCGCGGCGAAGTACGCTTCGATGCGGTGTCCCGGGTGCTCTATAGCACCGATGCCAGCATCTACGAAATCGAGCCCATCGGCGTCGTCATCCCGCGGGACACGGATGACGTGCAGGCGGTTCTGGAGATCGCCCGACGGGCCCGCGTTCCGGTGTTGCCGCGCGGAGGAGGGACGAGCCTCGCCGGTCAGACCGTCGGGCACGCAGTCGTGCTCGACTTCTCGAAGTACATGAACCGCATCCTGGAAGTGAACCCAGACGCCGGATGGGCCCGCGTCCAACCCGGGCTGGTGCGCAACGAGCTGGCGAACGCGCTGGCGCCGAGGAAACTGGTCTTCGGCCCGGAGACCTCCACCGGCAACCGCGCGACGATTGGGGGGATGATCGGCAATAACTCCTCCGGCGCGCGGTCGATCGTATTCGGGAAGACCGTCGACAACACGATTTCGGTTCGCGCCCTGCTCGCGGGCGGCGAGGCGGTCACGTTCGAACCGCTCGGTGGTGCGGAGGTGGCCGCCCGGGCGCGGAAAGAGGGGCCGGAAGGGGTCCTGTACCGGATGATCCCCGAGGTTGTTGAGCGCACCCGCGCCGAGGTGGCCCAGCGCTACCCGAAGATCCAGCGCCGGGTGGGCGGCTACAACCTCGACGAATTTCCTCCAGGCGGGCCGTGGAACCTGGCCAAACTGGTGGTGGGGTCGGAGGGGACGCTTGCCACCGTCACGGAGGCAACCGTCCGGATCGTTCCCCGTCTCCAGGCGACGGTGCTGGCGGTGTTGCACTTTGACGATATTGTACCGGCGTTGGAGGTGACGCCGGAGATCTTGGATACCCACCCAACCGCGGTAGAACTGATCGACAAGATCATCCTGGATATGGCCCGCCAGATGCGGGACTACTCAACGAAGATGACCTTTGTGGAAGGGGATCCGGCCGCGTTGATCGTGGTGGAGTACGCGGCGGAAACTCCCGAGGCCCTGCTCCCACGGCTCGATGCGCTCGAATCGCGCATGCGCCGCCGAGGGTTCGGGGGGGCGATCGTCCGCGCGATCGAGCCCGCGGCCCAGGCCAATCTTTGGCAGATACGGTCATCGGGTGTGGGGTTGTTGCTTGGGATGAAGACGGCTCGCAAACCGGTGGCGTTCGTGGAGGATACCGCGGTGGCCCCTGACCGGGTCGCCGAGTACGTCCGCCGGTTCCGGGAAATCGTCGAGCGGCACGGGACTCACGCCTCGTTCTACGGTCACGCCAGCGTCGGCCTCCTGCATACCCGGCCCATCCTCGACCTCCGCGAGGCCAAGGATATCGATACCATGCGGCAAATCGCAGAAGAGATCAGCGATCTGGTGCAGGAGTTTGGCGGAGCGATGAGCGGGGAGCACGGGGATGGGCTCTCTCGGAGCCACTTCAACGAGAAGCTGTTTGGCCCTCAGATCTATCAAGCCTTTCGTGAGATCAAGGCCGCGTTCGACCCGGAGGGGCGGATGAACCCGGGGAAGGTCGTCGACGCGCCGTCGATGACCGCGTCCTTGCGCTACGGCGCGGCCTATCGGGCGGACGCGATTCACACCGTGCAGGACTTCCACCGCGACGGCGGGTTTACGAACGCCGTGGAGTTGTGCAGCGGGGTGGGAGCCTGCCGGAAACCGCAGGGCGGCACGATGTGCCCGTCCTACATGGTGACCAAGGAAGAGGCGCACAGCACGCGGGGCCGCGCGAACGCGCTGCGGGCGGCCATCTCCGGTCGGCTCCCACGGGAGGCACTGACCGGCCCCGAGCTGTATGCGGTGATGGATCTGTGCATCGGGTGCAAAGCCTGCAAGGCGGAATGTCCGAGCAACGTCGACATGGCGAAGCTCAAGCATGAGTTCCTCGCACACTACTATGCGGCCCATGGGGTGCCGTTCCGGGCGAGGATGTTTGGCCACGTCGCCGCGGCCGGGCCGGTGGGATGTGCCACGGCGCCGGTTTCAAACTGGGTCATCGGAACACCCCCCGTTCGGTGGCTGCTGCATCGCGCGCTCGGGATTCACCCCCGCCGTCGCCTGCCTGCCTTCAGCCGGCAACGGTTCACGCGGTGGTTCCGCCACCGCGGGGGCAGCCCTCGAGGAGCGAACGGGGCGGCGAAGGCGCTTCCGGGTGGCGGACGGGTCATGCTGCTTGTTGACACGTTTACCGAGTACTACTATCCGGCGATCGGGCAAGCCGCGGTGCGGGTGCTGGAGGCCGCCGGGTGCGAGGTCGTGCTCGCCCCGAGCCGATGCTGCGGTCGCCCGATGATCAGCAACGGGCTGTTGAAAGAAGCCCAGGCCCTCGCCGCGGCAAATACGCAGCGGCTGCGTCCGTACGCGGACGAGGGCATCCCCATCGTCGGCCTCGAACCATCGTGCACGGTGACCCTCAAAGACGAGTACCCCGACCTTGCCCCCGGCGGTGCGGCGGATCAGGTGGCCCGGCAAACGTTCATGATCGAGGAATTCCTCGTTCAGCTTCACGCACGGGGGATCGACCTTCCCCTGGGGCGCCGCGAGCGTCGAGTGCTGCTTCACGGGCACTGTCACCAACGGGCGATGGTGGGGACGCAGCCGTCGCTGGCTGCGCTTCGGTGGCTTCCCGGAGCAACGGTGGTGGAGGCGGACTCAGGCTGCTGCGGGATGGCCGGGTCGTTTGGCTACGAGGCGGAGCACTATGCCGTGTCGCTGGCGATGGGCGAGCGTGCCCTCTTCAAGGCGATTCGAGATCTCCCCGTCGACGCGCTGATCGTCGCCGCGGGGGCGTCGTGCCGTCAGCAGATCCTCCACGGCACCGGGCGCCCGGCCGTGCACCTGGTGGAAGCCCTGGCGGAGGCGCTGGGCCCTCTGGATCGGTGAGCTATTCCGACCGCATGCGTAAGAGGACGATTGCCGTCACCCCGAGTCCGACGGCGATCACGATGTCGATCACGATGAGGACTTGGGCGAGATGGGGTAGGAACCATCCCGGAGCCGCGACGACCTTGGACAGTCGGGAAACATAAAATGTGAAGGCCAGCAGTCCCGCAAGAAAGATGGCCCCCATTCCGACGGTGCTGATCAGCGCAACCCATTTCACCGGCGATCACTCTCCCGTTCGATCGATGCGCGGACCGAGCGCCCAGCGATCCGGTTGGGTTCATGCCCACTCTAATCGCCCCTCAGACCCGGCCCTGGACGCTCGCCGGTCGCTGATGCTACAATGCTGGCGCGTGGTGGCCGTAGCTCAATTTGGCAGAGCACCAGACTGTGGCTCTGGGGGTTGGGGGTTCAAATCCCCTCGGCCACCCCATCCTGGGTCGTTCAGGGAGGGGTTCCCCCTCATGCCAGAGGTACGCCCCGTCATGACCGGAGTCAGGGTGGAGTTCGACCGCCGCGGCGGTCGGTGGGTGGCCGCGTGCGATGATCCGGGCGGCGAAGAGCGGCTGAGTGTCAACGCCGCGACGCACGAGCGCGCGCAACGCCTGCTCGACAAACGGTGGCGCCCCCGCTTCGAGCTCCTCGATCGCGAAAGCGAGGAGGACCGATAGGCGCCGAGCAGGGTGGAGAGGGTGCCCCAGGGCCCGATCCCGCGGGGGCACCATTTGAAGTGATCACCGCCCCCAACCCGTCGCCCGCCACGCTCGCTGGGACCAACACCTATCTCATCGATTCCGCTGGTCAGGCCGTCGTGATCGACCCCGGCCCGGACGACCCCGCCCACCTCGCGCGGGTGATCGAACGGACCGCCCGCGCCGGCGGGCGAGTGGTCCTGATCCTTGTCACCCACGGGCACAGCGACCATGTGGGGGGTGTCGCCCGCTTGGCGCGGGAAACCGGGGCTCAGGTACGGGGATGGCGGGGCACCGGCCGCCCCCTCCACGACGGGGAGATCTTCCCGTTTCGGGGGGAAGCATGCCGGGTAGTCTACACGCCAGGGCACGCGCCGGACCACGTGGCATTCTACTGGGAGGGCCCGGGGGTGTTATTTTCGGGAGATCTGATCCTGGGCCAAGGGACGGTCCAGGTGACCCCACCCGGCGGATCGATGATCGACTACCTCAAATCGTTGGAGCGAATTGCTCAACTCAACCTGGCGAGCATCGCGCCGGGCCACGGACCGCTGATCAGGGAACCCAAGGTGCGGGTTGCGGAATATCTGGCGCACCGACGTATGCGCGAGCGCCAAATCCTCGACGCGCTCACGGAGGTCGCGCGGACGCCTTCCGACCTGGCGCGCACCCTTTATCCAGATCTGGATCCGCGGTTGTGGAGGGCGGCGGAGGGGACGGTGCTGGCCCATCTCGAAAAGTTAGTGGCGGGCGGGCAGGCCCGCCGGATCGACGGCGGGTTTACCCGATCGAGGTGAAGGAAGGGGGAGTGGCGATGGCGGTTCCGGTGACGACCGCGCACGGCGTCCTGGATCGGCAGGGGCGGCTGGTGCAGGTGGGTGATACGGTTCGGGTCGAGGGCTTGGCCGACCCCGCCGATGTCCAAGTCGTCGACCCGAGGTACGGCGTCCTGGTGGTGCTGGTGCCCGGCCGGGTCGGCAAGATGGGGCGCATGGTGTACGCGCGCACCGTGGAGCGCCTCAGCGGAGCGACGCAGAAATAGCGCAGGGGGGCCGGTAGTCGGCCCCCCTCGGAATGGCCCGGCGGATTGCCCGGTCGCTACATGTCCATATCTTCCGGATTGTACCCACCCGGGGTGGGCGCGGCCTTCTTCTTCTCCCGCTTCTCCACCACCAACGCTTCGGTGGTGAGCAGAAGACTTGCCACGCTCGCGGCGTTTTGGAGCGCCAGTCGGGTGACCTTGGTCGCGTCGATAATCCCGGCCTTGAGCATATCCTCGAACCGATTCTCCGCCACGTTGTAGCCGATGCCGCTCTTCTCGGACTTGATGCGCTCGACGACGACCGCGCCCTCCATCCCGGCATTGGCCGCCAGCCACTTGGCGGGCTCCTCGATCGCACGGCGCACGATATTCACGCCGATCTTCTCATCCCCGCCATCGGTATCGACCTTGTCCAGGGCCTTGGAGATGTTGAGCAGCACCGTTCCTCCGCCGGGGACGATGCCTTCCTCGACCGCCGCCTTGCTCGTGCTTAGCGCGTCCTCGAAGCGATGCTTCTTCTCCTTGAGTTCCGTCTCGGTGGCTGCGCCGACCTTGATCTGGGCGACGCCGCCGGCGAGCTTGGCGAGCCGTTCCTGCAGTTTTTCCTTATCATAGTCGGAGGTTGTTGTTTCGATCTCTTTCTTGATCTGGGCGATCCGCCCTTGGATGTCCTTCTTGGGGCCCCGCCCCTCGATGATCGTCGCCTCTTCTTTGGCCACACGCACCTTGGCCGCACGGCCCAGCATCTCGATCTCGACGTTCTCGAGCTTGATGCCGATGTCGTCGCTGACGACCTTTCCGCCGGTCAGCACGGCCATGTCCTGCAGCATCGCCTTTCGGCGGTCGCCGTAGCCGGGGGCCTTCACCGCACAGCACGGCATGATGCCGCGCAGCTTGTTCACGACCAGGGTGGCCAGCGCCTCTCCCTCGACGTCCTCGGCGACGACGATGAGGGGTTTGCCGAAACGCATGACTTTCTCCATTAAGGGGACGATGTCTTTGACCGCGCTGATCTTCTTCTCGGTAAGGAGGATGTAGGGATCTTCGAGCACCGCCTCCATTTTGTCCGCATCGGTGACCATGTAGGGCGAGATGTAGCCCCGGTCGAACTGCATGCCCTCGACGACCTCGACCGTCGTCTCAATCCCCTTGGATTCCTCGATGGTGATCACCCCGTCCTTGCCGACTTTGTCCATCGCCTCGGCGATAATCCGGCCGATCTCGGGATCGTTCCCGGCGATGCTGGCGACGTGGGCGATATGGTCCTTGCCTTCCAGCGGAACGCTCAGCTTTTTGAGCTCCGCCACTAAGGCCGCCACCGCCTTGTCGATGCCGCGCTTGAGGATCATGGGGTTCGCGCCGGCCGCGACGTTCCGGAGCCCTTCCTTTACGATCGCGTGGGCCAGGACCGTTGCGGTCGTCGTGCCGTCCCCCGCGGCGTCGTTGGTCTTGCTCGCCACCTCTTTGACCAATTGGGCGCCCATGTTCTCATAGGGGTCCTCCAGCTCGATCTCCTTGGCGACGGTGACGCCGTCCTTCGTGATCGTCGGCGATCCCCACTTCTTTTCAAGTACGACGTTTCGCCCCTTCGGGCCGAGCGTGACGCGGACCGCGCTCGCGACCTTCTCGACGCCGCGCTCGAGGGCTTTGCGCGCATCCTCATCGTAAAGCAGGAGCTTGGCGGGCATACCCGGGCCTCCTCAACTCTGTGGAGTTTAGCACTCGCCATGGGCAAGTGCTAACTACTCTCATTTTTCACTGTGGTCAGCGTCCTTTCAAGGGGATCAAGAGGGGTCGGCAGGGGCTTTGCCGCATAAATCCGCTGTTTATCGCGCTAGCACTCGATATTTCTTTCGATATCTCTCGTAATCGCGAAAACTGAGACGGCTGCCGCCCAGCACGGAGAGTGTCCGGTCCTGGGCTGTCGCAGCCGTCGGTCATCCCGTCTCGAGAAGTCCGTGCCCTTGGGCTGGGCCGCCACAAGTACTTGAGACGGCGCCCCCAGCCTTGCAGTCCGCTCTATGAGACGGGAAATTACGGTACCACGGAGCGTCGACCCAGTCAAGAGCAGTTTGCTCTCAATTTGAGAACTGAAGGGGGGCGGAGGGGCTTTCTGGTACCATTAACCTATGGCTCCTGCCGTGCGGTCACCCTGGGGAGTCCGGGCGGCCCTACTCATCCCGGTGGCAGCGGTGCTGGGCGTTCTCGCCTGGGCCGTGGTGCACCACCAGCGGTCCCTCGAGATTGGGGAGGCGCTCGCCAGGGGAGATACCCCCTTGGTCCCCGCTGTGACCCTGGTCGACTTTGACGGTCGATCGGTCTCGCTGTCCGACCTGCGCGGTCATCCCGTGATCGTCAATTTTTGGGCCTCGTGGTGCGTCCCGTGCCGCGAGGAGGCCCCGCTGCTTGAAGGCATCTGGACGGAGTATCGGGCGAAGGGAGTCATCGTACTCGGAATTGACACCCAAGACCTTGCCTCGCCGGCCCGGCGGTTCCTTACACAGTTCGGTATCACCTACCGCAATCTGCGCGATCCCGATGGCGATGTCGGCCGTCTTTTCGGCACGACCGGGGTCCCCGAGACGTTTTTTGTCGGTGCCGACGGCCGCATCCGCGGGAGATTTCCCGGAGAGCAGAGAGGGCCCTCCGTCTGGCGGGAGGCGGTGGAGGGGTTGATTGCGGGGCGGGTCATCGTCCCGTAACCGTCGTTGGGGGATCGTTGGAGCGGGGAGTGGGGGGCCTCCCGCTTCTGACGACGCTAGCGGGAGAACCCCGCCGGTTTCAGGTCTACCCCATCGGGGGTGTGCAGTTGTCCCGCCCCCCGGCCCGGGGTTCCCGTGACCCCGTACTGCCAGAGAATTTGGCCCGCCCGGCTGAGCACGATGACCCGGTGATTGAAATCGTCGTTTATGAGAAAGTTGCCGCTCGGCAGTTCGATTGCCAGGGACGGATGGTCGAGCCGGCCGGGCCCCGATCGGGGGGCGTACCGCCACGCGACCTTTCCTTGCCTGGTCACCAGCGCGATCTGACCCGGGCGGCTGTAATCGGCCACCAAGTAGAGCCCGTCGTGGGTTAGTTGAGTGTCTGACGGATAGTCGACATGGAGCGGCACCCGGTACAGGATGTCCCCCGAAACCGGATCGAGCTCCGCCGCGCTGCGCGTGCCGATTTCCGTGAGGAGGATGTGGCCGTTGCGCAGCGGGGTATCGCCGTTGGGATAGAGGAAGTGCCCCGACCCCGCACGGCAATCCTTCGTCACCCCGAACTGTTTCTGGATGTGGTGCGCCGGTGGCGGATCGAAGATGAGAATGCGGCAGTTCTTGATGTCGGCGACGGTGACCCGCCCATCGGGCCACTGATACGCATCATCTGGGGTGTTGAGGTAGCCGGCCCCACTTCCGGGATGGCCGGGGTGGCCGTAGCGCCAGACGATCTTATGGGTAGCATAGTCGATGATGGAGATGGCGTGGTTTTCCTCTTCGTTCGTGATGATTGTTCGTCCGCCCGGCGTGAAGAACGCATCGTCGGGATAGTAAAAGGACTCTCCCGGGGCCAGATCCCCAGGCCGCGGGAACTCCCAGACCACCCGCTTTTCCGGGGTCACTTCGATGATCCGGTTGTTCCCCGCGTCTGCGATCAGGACGTTTCCGGGGAGGACGGGTTCTGGCCGGGCCGCGGCAAAGGCGGGGAGCCAGGTTACGGTCAGCACCACGACTCCCCAGAGGGGGATTCGCAGCGAATTTCCGATCTCAGCGCTACCCAACTTAACGATGCCTCCTACGGCGGGCTTCGAACTCGGGGTGCCGACTAATCTTTCCCACGATACCAATCCGTGAACCCCCGGTGCAAGAATTTGACGAACAAGGGCGGAACGGGTACAATTAGGACTGAACAGTCCTATCTAAACCACACAAGCGGGCGCCAAGAATGGGGCGGGACAAACACAGTCGGGAGAAGATCGTCGAGGCCGCGCGGGCCCTGTTTCATTTGAGGGGCTTCCAGTCGACTGCGCTTGAGGACATCCTTGAGGCCAGCGGGGTGTGCCGGAGCAATTTCTACTATCACTTTCGAAGCAAGGAAGACCTAGGCTTCGAGGTGCTGCGGCAGCAAGCGGAGGCATTCGAGGGGCGATGCATCGGGGGAATCCTCGAAGATCGAACCACCTCCGCTCGACGGCGGCTCGAACTCATGTACGAGAACGTGGCGGCCCGACAGCGAGCCGATGAGTATCGCTACGGATGCCCGTTCGGCAACCTCGCGGCCGAACTGGGCGGGGTGCACCCGGAATTTCGACGGCGGCTGAGCGAATTTTTCACCCGTTGGGAGCAGTCGATCGACCGGTGCCTTCAAGAGGGAGTGGCCCAGGGTGAGTTTCGCCAGGACATGAACACGCAGCGGGTTGCCGTCGCGCTCGTCACCCAGATCGAAGGGGCCATTTTGCTTATGAAGACGCACCGCCACGGGGGTCCCCTCGAGGCGGGCGTCGATACGATGCTCAAGCTGATAGAAAGTAGGTGAGCCGAATGGAACAAGTGGACCGTCAGGCGAGCACATCGGTCGCGCCGTCCGCGGCCGTCCTCCTCGGGTCGAAGGAGGCGGCGCTGCGGGCCCGCACTCCGGGGTCACCCGAAGCCGTGTTGTTTAACGAGATGGCAACCCGGCACCTGGACGCCCTCTACCGCACGGCGTTGCGGCTCAGCGGTCGGCCCCAAGATGCGGAGGATCTGGTGCAGGAGACCTACCTGCGGGCGTGGCGGTCGTTGCACACCTATAAGCCGGACACCAACCCCAAGGCATGGTTGTTCCGGATCCTGCACAACGCGCACATCGATCGGTACCGGGCGTCATCCCGTACCGTGCAGACCGTCGACGAGCTGGAAGGGCAGGATCCGGCGTTTGTGGTTCACGATACCCCCGAGTCACTGATCATGGCCGGGTTGATGGATGCGGAGGTGCGACAGGCATTGATGGAGATCCCGGAGGTCTTTCGGGCCTGCCTCATCCTCGCGGATCTCGAGGGATTCTCCTACCAGGAGATTGCGGATATCCTCAGCATTCCCCGGGGGACGGTCATGAGTCGACTTTTCCGTGGCCGGCGGGCGATGCGCCGGGCTCTGACTCAATACGGGCGCGATCACGGATACCTGAAGGCCTGCTGAGCCTCCCTTCCAAGGACCGTGAAGTCCCCGCGCCGGATCGCTCGGGTCCTTCGCGGCGGGGGCTACGGGTGGGCGTGCTTGAGCATCGTGAGGGCGGTGGGCAGGACGTCGACCCCTTTGACGTCCCGCGTCCCGACGATGACATCCTCCGAGAACAGCCAGAGGTAGGGCGCATCTGTCCAAACCTGCCGCTGCGCCTTGGCGTAGGCGGCGTCCCTGATCCGCGCATCGACAGCCTGGTCCCCCGTATTAAGCCACGCGTCTACCTGTGGGTTGCTGTACCATGTAAAATTCCAGATCTGGGGCCGATGCTGGCGGTCGGGATTCGACCGATAGAGGGCATCGAGGTGATACCCGCCGTCGCCGTTGCCGGGGGTGAATCCAAAATACGCGAGATCCCACTTGTACTGATCGGGAGGGGCCAACAGGGCGTCCCGAAACGCCGCGGAGTCGACGTAGAGGAAATGGGGTCCAAACCCCACGTTTCGCAGATAGTCGGCGAGCGTCTCCACGACCTCCATGTCGTGTGGGAAGGTCCCCCGCGGAGTCAGGAGTGTGATCTCAAGCGACTTGCCGTCCTTGACCCGGATGCCAATCGGAGGAGCGGGTTTCCATCCCGCCGCGTCGAGCAGCCGACGCGCCTTTGGCGGGTCGTACGGCCAGGGTCCGACGTCGGTGTAGCCTGCGGCTCCGGGCGCCAGGGGCGAATCCAGCACCCTCGCGTCTCCGTGGAAGAGGGCTTTTACCAGGAGATCCTTGCTGACGGCGTAGTTGAGCGCCTGCCGCACCCGGAGATCCTGGAGGACGGGCCGCGTCAGATTGATCCCCATCCCAAAGGTGGCCAGCCCCGGCTCGATAATGACGCGGGTTGAGGGAATCCGCCGCACTTGGTCGGCGTTCTCGGGCGGGATCGATTCGGCGACCTGGGCCTGGCCGCTTTCTAGCGAGGCGACGCGCGCGGCCGGATCCGGGATGTCGCGCAGGATGATTCGTCCGAACCCGGGCTTCCCTCCCCAGTACTGAGAGTTTTGGACCAGTTCCAGCTGCGTCCCGACGTCCCATCGGTCCAGCACGTACGGTCCGGTGCCGACCGGGTGGAGTTTGTATTGGGCGCCCCACTTTTCCAGCGCGGCCGGGCTGGCGATGAGGGCGGAGCCGTGGGCCAACGTGTTGAGGAGCGCGCCGTAGGGTTTTGTGGTGACGATCTGCAACGTGGACGCGTCTGGGGCGGTGACCGAGGCGATGGGATCCCAGAGCGACAGGGTCGATTCGTTGGTTTTCGAGTTGATCTCTCGTTCGAAATTGATGGCCGCCGCTTGCGCGGTAAGGGGAGTGCCGTCCTGGAATGACACCCCGCCCCGGATCTTGAACATCCACGTTCGACCGTCGCGATCCACCCTCCACGACGAGGCCAACTCCGGGGTGATCTTCATCTCGGTGTCGAACCCGACGAGGCCCTCGTAGACGAGAGATGCGGCCGCTGACCCCGCGGGGTGCATCAGGTCGTTCGATGGACCCGCTGGATCAAGCGTCGCGACCGCACCGCTTTGGGCGACCGTCAGCGTCGCCCCACCTTGCGCCCCCACGCTCGCCGGAGGGCGGGCGACTAAGAGAAGGGCGGCGACGGTGAAGCTGGCGAAGCAGCGGGGCCCTTGCATGTCATCACCTGCCTACGGACTGACTTGGTCAAAGCGGTCATGATCTCCCGGCCGAGGCGAACGGAGTGGGCTGACCGCTCGATGGTCTCATCCGACGCGGCACCCATGGGGATTCGCCTGCCTCCAACCGGGAGGGCAGGGTGGGCGACGCGCCGGGCGGCAAATCGATCTACTCTATGCGGCGGAGCGGTGGGTCGTTCCTGCCGGAAAATGCGATTTCATCGGGGGGGCTAAGGCTTGTTGCATTCAGGTGGGCCCCGACGTCCCTAGAGGAGCCGGACCGTCGAGCGATAGATCATGGATGTATGCCGCGGCGAGGACGTCGCGCCACTACCGCACTTCGAGGATGCCGTGCATCCCGGCTTCGCGGTGGCCCTCGATCCCACAAAAGAACTCAAAGTCGCCTTTCTTGCGGGCCAGAAACTCCAGCCGCGCAGTCCCGCCAGGATCCAACCGCACTACGTCGAGTCCGGGAGCCTCCTCGTGCAGCGCGCCGCTCACCAGGACCACCGGGAGCGCCGAGACATACCCTGTCTGGAACTGATGGGCGATCTGGCCACGATTCACCAGCACCAGACGGAGGGGATGGCCGATCGTCAGATGGATCGTCGCAGGCCGGAAGGCGAATTCACTCATTTCGATACGGATGGTCGAGGGCATCTCGGCACCGGCATACAACGGCAACAGTAAGGGGAGGGCGGCGAGGAGGAAGATGTTCCGTTTCATTGATCGGAGGAAAAGGAGGGAAGGCCCTTTCCTTCCCTCCTCATTCAATCTCGCGCTACTCGTTGTTGAAGGGGGTCAAGAGCGGATTGTATTCTCCGAAGAGGCCGTTGGGGTTCGGGTACCAAATCCACACGTGGAACGTCACCAGCGGGGGATGCCAGAAGCTGAACTCCGCACCGGTCTTGGGATGTCGCTTCACGCATGTCGCTTCGGCGTAGGCGGCGATGAACGATCCGTCCGTATAGTGGCACGCGGCGCCAAAGGATCCGTACGTCGCTCCCTGCAGGGGGGCGGCCGCGGGTCTCTTGGGCCAGACCCACTCGATCGCGACGAGCTGCCAGTCCTCTCCCTTGCGGACGTAGACCAAGATCGGCGGCTTCGAGACGTCGAAACTGCTGATCTTTGGATTCAGAAAATGATAGCCCATGTTGGGGATCATCGGGGTGATGATCGTGTAGCCGTCGGCCTTTGCCCGCTCGATCCCCGAGGCGTATTTCGCCGTGGCAACACGCGCCTGGGCCAACTCGGCGATCACGGCCGAGGCCACGGGGGCATTTGTCGTCCCGGCCGCGTGGACGTTGCCTCCGCGAAACAGGCCGGGACCCGCCGCGAGCAGTCCCGCTAGGAGTACTGCAGTGAGGACCAGGGGCACTCTCTTCATGCCCACCACCTCCTTTTTTTGAACAGGGTGAAGCCGCTGCGAAGGGCTCGAACTCGCCCTCAGCCGCCGGAGAGCTTATATTGGCTGGCCCGAACTTCCACGACCTCGCTCACGCGGTCGCATGGGATGTCCGCCAGTCGTGCGGCCTCGCGCAAGGCGTCGGGGTTCGGAGCCTCGTACTCGCAAAAGAACTTGCGCCGGTCAACCGTCAGGTTGCTGTGAACCCACCGGATGGCGGGCAGGGTTGCGTTCACAGCGATCGCCCGCCGGACCGCATCCTCGATTTCGGATTCTGTGATTCCCGTTGGCAGTTCGCGCTCGATCACGTATCTCGGCATCCTCTTCCCCCTCGCGACAGGTCTCATCCGCGATGCTACCGAGGTGCGGTCCGCGGAGCATCGGGGGAACCCCCTATGTTGTGCGGCAGGAATCCCTATTTTGACCCCCGAAAGCCCGGGTCTGAGTCGCGTGGGGAGGGTATGATGCAGTTCTTGGAACGAGGCATCTTCCTCCAGAAACTTGCGGATCGCCTCGAGGGGGCGCGGAGGGGCAGCGGGGCGCTCGTTTTCATCGGCGGCGAAGCCGGGGGTGGCAAAACCACCCTGGCCCACAGGTTCAGCACGATCGCGGGGTCGGCGGTGCGCGTCGCGTGGGGAATGTGTGAGCCGTTGTCGACGCCACGCCCCCTCGCTCCGCTCCATGACATTGCCGACGCCCTGGGATCCGATCTGGCGTTGATCGAAGAAGCCTCTCAGCGGCAGCGGGCGTTCAGAGCCCTCCTCCAAGAACTGCGGGGGTGTGGAGGGCCAACCGTCCTCGTGTTTGAGGACGTTCACTGGGCCGACGAAGCGACGCTCGACCTGCTCCGGTTCCTCGGCCGCCGTGTTCACGACTCCTGCGCGCTCATCATGGCCACGTATCGGGACGACGAAGTTGGGCCAAAGCACCCACTGCGGCTGGTGCTGGGGGACTTGGCCACCTCCGCGGCAGTACATCGAATGACCCTGCCACCTCTGTCAGAAGCGGCGGTGCGGACGCTTGCCGAAGGGAGCGGCCTCGACCCGGCCGCGCTACACCGCCGGACGCGGGGTAACCCATTTTTCGTCACCGAGGTTCTGGGCGTGGGCGAGACAGAGGTGCCCCCGACGGTGCGCGACGCCGTCTTGGCGCGTGTCGCGCGACTGGGCCTCGCGGCACAGCGGTTGCTGGAGTGCGTCGCCGTCGTCCCCGCGGGCGCTGGATTCTCCCTCCTCCAGGCCGTGGCGGGGGAGGCCTACGAGTGTTTGGAGGAATGCCTATTGTCCGGGATGCTGCAGGTCGAGGGAGAGACGATCGCGTTTCGCCATGAGCTCGCGCGTCTCGCCGTCGAGGACGCGATCCTTGCGCACCGGCGGATCGAGCTGCATCGTGCGGTGCTGTCCTCACTCGCGGGCTCGGCGAAGCCCGATCCAACCCGCCTCGCGCATCATGCGGAGGCTGCCGGCGACGCGAACGCCGTGCTGCGGTTTGCGCCGGAAGCAGCCGGGCGTGCCGCTGCGGTCGGCGCGCACCGCGAGGCCGCCGCGCAGTACGCACGGGCACTCCGGTTCGCGGACGTCATCCCCCTCGCGGCGCAAGCGGACCTCTTTGAGCGTTTCTCGTACGAGTGCTTCCTGACCGACCAGTTCCACCAGGCGATCGACGCGCTGGAGCGTGCGCTCGATCGTTATCGGGCGCTCGGCGACCGGCGCAAGGAGGGGGACGTGCTGCGCTCGCTCTCACACCCTCTTTGGTGTTCCGGCCGCGTGGTGGACGCCGGCGAGGCGGGCCGAAAGGCCCTGGCGCTGCTCGAGCAACTCCCGCCGGGACGCGAACTCGCGAAGGCCTACAGCGCCCTCTCGCAACTCTATATGAACGCCGAGGACCGCGGGGGAGCCATCGCGTGGGGCAAGCGTGCGCTTGAGTTTGCTCAGCGCCACGAGGACGCCGAGATCCTCGTCCACGCTCTCAACAACATCGGTACGATGGAATTCCTTGCCGGGGCCCCGGGAGGTAGGGAGAAGCTCGAGCGGAGCATCGAGCTCGGCGAACGGGCCGGCTTTGAAGAGCACGTGGGGCGAGCCTTCATCAATCTCGCGTGGGCGATCACACGCACGCGTGCGTACGCGCTCGCGGATCGCCTCGCTGCGGGGATCGAGTACTGTACCGAACGCGGCCTGGACCTGTGGGTGCTGTACCTGCTCGTATACCGGGCCCGCGTCGAACTTGACCAGGGACGCTGGACCGAGGCCGCGGACTCGGCCTCGTTCGTTCTCGGGCATCCTCGAGACGCCACGCTCCTGCGCATTCTTGCGCTCGTGATCGTCGGGCTCTTGCGGGCGCGGCGTGGAGATCCAGAGTGCTGGCGGCTGCTGGACGAAGCACTTGGATTGGCCGAAACGGCGGGTCCGCTCCAGCGGATCGCGCCGATCGCCGCGGCACGGGCCGAGGCGGCGTGGCTCGCGGGCAATGCCGGTGCGATTGACGGGGAGACCCGGGCAGCGTTTGCACTGGCACTCGAAGTGGGCGATCCGTGGGTAACCGGAGAGCTGGCATGCTGGCGCTGGCGCGCCGGGCTCCTCGTGACCCCCCCGGCGTGCGCCGCCGAGCCCTACGCGCGGGAGATCGCCGGCGAGGGAATGCGGGCGGCGGAGCTCTGGACACAAATGGGGTGCCCCTACGAGGCCGCACTCGCGCTTGCACACACCGACGATGAGGCGTCCCTGCGGCGAAGCTTCGAGGAGCTGCGCCGTCTCGGTGCGCGCCCCGCCTCGACGATCGTCGCCCGCCGCCTGCGCCAGCGGGGCGTGCGCGGCCTCCGCCGCGGGCCCCACCCCTCGACCAGGGAGAACCTCGGAGGTCTCACTTCTCGAGAAATCGAGGTACTTGCGCTCGTTGTCGGGGGTCTGCGCAATGCAGATATCGCGGGGCAGCTTTTCCTTTCGACCAAAACGGTTGGACACCACGTCTCGTCGATTCTCCACAAGCTCGGCGTGCGCACGCGCAGCGAGGCGACGGCGGTAGCGGTCAGGCTCAACTTGAAGACAAGACACTCTCTGGGTGTGAGCACGGGTTCGGGCAACGGCGGCCGCAATGCACGATAGGGCGCGGTCCGTGATTCCGCTGAATTGCATCGGGTCGGAACGCCCCATTGAGCGCAGCGAGAGGTGACGCGAGGAACGATCATGTGGTGGGCCGTGCAGGACTCGAACCTGCAACCTTGGGATTAAGAGTCCCCTGCACTGCCAGTTGTGCTAACGGCCCGCAACCATATCTTAGCAGAGCCCCCTGGGGGTGTAAATCGCTAAGGGCCGCGTGGCCCGCCAGCGGCGCGCGGAGTGCGGGCGACGAAAATTGACGACGCCAAAGGGGAGGACGTAAAATCGAGGCGGCGACGCGCGGGCGTGGCGGAATCCGGCAGACGCACTAGGCTTAGGACCTAGTGGGCCGAAAGGTCCGTGGGGGTTCAAATCCCTCCGCCCGCACTTCGGTCCGCGCTTACTTGAACGGCCGAAAGGTCGTGTGCTATACTGCGCCGGGGTGATAGCCTCGACGGATGGATCGTCGAGGCTATCACGCATCCATCGTCCGAACTCGGTGCAAGGAGGCAGATCCACAGCGATGGCAACGGCCCCGGTGAAGATGGCGTGGAGGACCGAGCCAGGCAGCCGGGCGGTCTTCGAGATTGAGATCTCCGAGGACGAGATCGCTCGGGCGATGGACGCCGCCTATGCCGCTTTGGTGAAGCGGGTGCAGGTCCCCGGATTTCGCCGGGGGAAGGCGCCGCGCGTCGTGCTGGAGCGCCACCTCGGCCCCGCGGCCCTTCGGGAAGAGGCGCTCAACGAACTGTTGCCTGAGCGCTTCGCCGAGGCGGTGCGCGACGCGGAAGTGTCTCCCGTCGCCCGTCCCACCTTTGATGTCAAGGACGCCCCCGAGGGCAAAGGGCTCCACCTCACCGCTGTGGTGGACGTTTACCCCCAGATCACCCTGCCCGACTGCCGGGCGCTTCGCGTGGAACGAGAAACTCACCCCGTCACCGACGCCGATGTCGATGGGGTGCTCGAAGACTTCCGCGCCCGTCACGGGCATCTCGTGCCTGCGGGGGATGAGCCCGCCCGTCGGGGCGACTACATCTTGCTCAAAGTGACGCGGGCGCCAGGGGGAGCGGACCGTCTTCAAGCCGGCAAAGAACTGCTCGTTGAAGTGGGGGGCGGGTTGCTGCCGGCCGAGGTGGAGGCCGTGCTGGAGGGTGCTCGGGCCGGTGAGGACCGCACCGCCCAGCCCGCAGGGGCGGAAAGCCCGGTTGAGGTGCACGTGGTGGACGTCCGCCGCAAGGAACTCCCGGCGCTCGACGACGCCTTTGCCCGCACCGTCTCCGATCAAACGACCCTGCCGGCGCTGCGGGGGGTGTTGCGGGAGCGATTGGTGGCGGAGCGGGCGGAGGCGGAAGAACGCGCCCTCCGCGAGCGCGTGGTGGATGCGGTCCTGGCGGAGGCCCGGATCGAGCTTCCGGAGAGCATGGTCGCGCACGAAGTGGAACACATGATTGAAGACCTCACCGATCGGCTGCGGTCGAAAGGGTTGAGTCTGGAGACTTATCTCCGATCGCAAGAGAAAGACGAGGCCGCGCTGCGGATGGAGCTGCGGGTGGGGGGGGAACGACGGATCCGGACCCGTCTGCTGCTGCGTGAGATCGTCAAGCGCGAGGCGATTGTGCTGACCGAAGAGGAGATCTCTCAGGGAGTCGAGAACTTGGCTCAGGAGTCGCGCGAAGACGCCGGGAAGACGAAGGCCTGGCTCGCCCAGGGGGACCGGCTGGACGCCTTGCGGGAACACCTGCTGCGGCAGAAGGCGATGGCGACGCTGGTCGCACTGGCATCGGGAGCTCCGGTCCCCGGCAGCGTGTCTACGGCGCCCAGCCTCGCCGCGGGCGCGGAGGCCCCGGGAGAATCTGCGGAGTAGCGGATTCCCCCGGGGTTTCCGCTTGACCGGGCCGGAACGCGCGCTCGATCCCGTCCTTCCCACCGCCCGTCGGGGTACTACTAGAGGGTGGGGGGAAGCAATGGGCTGGATGCCCCGAAGCGGAGAGACTGTACTTGCGGAGGAGCGCTTGATGCACTATATCCCGATGGTCGTGGAACAGACCGCACGGGGGGAGCGAGCGTACGATATCTACTCGCGCCTCCTGAAGGAACGACTCATTTTCATCGGCGGCCCCATCGAAGACGAAATGGCCAACCTGATCATTGCGCAGATGCTCTACCTCGAGTACGAGGACCCCGAGAAGGAGATCCAATTGTACGTCAACACACCGGGCGGGGAAGCCACGGCGGGGTTAGCGATATACGACACGATGCAGTATATGCGGTCGCCGGTCTCGACGATCTGTGTCGGCTTGGCGGCCAGCGCGGGCGCGATCATCCTGGCGGGCGGGACCAAGGGACGGCGGTTTGCGCTTCCCTACTCCCGGATGATGATCCACCAGCCATGGGGCGGGGCGCAGGGGTCGGTGACGGACATCGGGATTCAGACAAAGGAGTTCATGACGATCCGGCAAATCCTCAACGAGGTGCTGGCCAAGCATACGGCACAGCCGCTGGAGCGCGTGGAGCGCGACACGGAGCGGAACTTCTGGATGAGTTCGATGGAAGCCAAGGATTACGGCCTCGTCGACGACGTGATCAAGCCAAGACAGCTGATCCCTCCCCCCAGTCGCTGAAAGATGATACACCCACAGAGGCGCCGGATCGATGTTTAAGTTCGGGGATGAACGAGATCGTCTGAAGTGCTCGTTCTGCGGAAAAACGCAAGAACAGGTCCGGAAATTGGTCGCCGGCCCGGGCGTGTACATTTGCGACGAGTGCATTGAACTCTGCAACGAGATCATTGAGGAAGAGCTCTACGGCGAGCCGCGCGGGGCGGCCAAACCCCGCGGTGTCCCGAAGCCCCATGAGATCTTCCAGACACTTTGCCAGTATGTGATCGGGCAGGACCGGGCGAAGCGGGCCCTGGCCGTCGCCGTCTACAACCACTACAAGCGCATCGGCGCCCACTCCAAGCGCTCGAACGACGTCGAGTTGCAGAAGAGCAACATCCTATTGATCGGTCCCACCGGGTGCGGGAAGACGCTCCTCGCGCAAACGTTGGCCCGCATTCTCGACGTGCCGTTCGCCATCGCCGACGCGACGTCGCTGACGGAGGCGGGGTACGTCGGTGAAGATGTCGAGAATATTCTTCTCCGCCTGATCCAGACCGCCGACTACGACGTGAAGCGGGCTGAGCGGGGAATCGTCTACATCGATGAAGTCGACAAGATCGCCAGGAAATCCGAGAATCCCTCGATCACCCGGGACGTGTCGGGGGAGGGAGTCCAGCAGGCGCTGCTCAAGATCCTGGAGGGAACCACGGCGAATGTCCCGCCGCAGGGCGGGCGTAAGCACCCGCATCAAGAGTTCATCCAGATCGACACCACCAATATTCTCTTCATCTGCGGCGGGGCGTTCGACGGCCTCGACCGGATCATCGAATCGCGGATTCGGGTGGCCAATATTGGGTTCGGGGCCACGATCGAGCCGAAGCGCGAGCAACGGGTGGGTGAACTGCTGGGACGGGTGATGCCGCAGGATCTCCTCCGCTATGGGCTGATCCCCGAGTTTATCGGGCGCCTGCCGATCGTTGTGCCGATCGAGCCGCTCACCGAGCCTGACCTGGTCACGATCCTCGTGGAACCCCGAAACGCCCTCGTCCGTCAGTACCAGAAAATCCTGGAGATGGACGGGGTGGAGCTGATCGTCGGCGACGGGGCCCTGCGGGCGGTGGCTCGGGAAGCCATGACCCGCCACACGGGGGCAAGGGGGCTGCGCACCGTTTTCGAGGAAATCATGCTGAATATCATGTACGAGATTCCATCCCGCGGCGATGTGAAACGGTGCGTGATCAGTGAGGACACGGTGACGAAGCGAGTCGAGCCGTTGCTGCTGACCGCGGCGGATCTGAAGAAAATGCCGAAGGAGAAGCCCGCCTGATCGGATGCCGCGGTGAGGCGGTGGTCGGAGAAGGACGCCGCCGGCGCGTCGACGTGTGCTCCGCGTACGGTTCCCGTTTCCTCCCCAGGTTTCCCCGCCCGAAGGAATCATTTGAGGTCGGTCTACCGTATCACTTGGGTAGATGATGAATGGGACGGCGTCCGTGGGCTGGTCTGCCACGCGGCCTCCCAGGAGGTCCATCGATGACGGAGCAAAAGTCCAAGCAGGAAACGGCGCAGGAACAGCCGACAACGTTCCCGGAGTTGCTGCCGGCGTTGCCCCTGAAGGGGACGGTAGTCCTTCCGTATATGGTGGTGCCTTTGGGGGTCGGGCGGGCGAAGTCACTGGCCGCCCTGGAAGCGGCGCTCGCCGGGGATCGGCTCATCCTGCTCGTGGCCCAGAAGCAAGACGACCAAGAGGATCCCGGGCCGGACGATTTGTACTGGCTCGGGACGATCTGCAAGATCCTTCAGGTCGGGAAGCAGGCCGATGGGACGGTGCAGGTGGTCGTGGAGGGGCTTCACCGCGGGGCGGTGACCGAAGTAACCCAGACCACCCCGTTCTTCCAGGTGCGCATCGTCCCCCGGGCCGACGCGAAGGACAAACCCCTCGAGATCGAGGCCTTGATGCGGGGGGTGACCTCGCAGTTCGAACGGTACGCCCGGCTCTCGCGATCGATCGCGCCCGAGGCATTCATGCTGGCGATGTCGGCCGAGGAGCCCGGCCGGCTCGCCGACCTGGTGGCGCAGCACCTGCAGCTCAGGGTTGAGGAGCGGCAAGGGATCCTCGAGGCCGCGCCCAAGGACCGGCTGGAGAAGCTGAGCGGGGTCCTCACGAAGGAAATCAACATCCTGGAGTTGGAGCGCAAGATCCAGAACCGCGTCCGCAAGCAGATGGAGAAGAGTCAGCGCGAGTACTTCCTCAAAGAACAGATGAAGGCGATTCAGCAGGAACTCGGCGAGAAAGACGAGCGCACGGCGGAGGCCGACGAATACCGGAAGCGCATCGAGGAGGCCGATCTTCCCGAGAAAGTCAAAGAGAAGGCCCTCGAGGAGCTGGGCCGCCTGGAGAAGATGCCGCCGATGGTCGCGGAGGCGGTGGTGGTCCGCACCTACCTGGACTGGATCCTTGCGCTGCCGTGGGCGGTGCGCACCGCGGACCGCCTGGACACCAAGGCCGCGCGTGCAATTCTCGACGAAGATCACTACGGACTGGAGAAGGCCAAGGATCGGGTCGTCGAGTACCTCGCCGTGCGCAAGCTGGCACCGGAGTCCAAGGCGCCGATCCTTTGCTTCGTGGGCCCACCCGGAACGGGAAAGACCAGCCTCGGGAAGTCGATCGCGCGGGCGTTGGGCCGGAAGTTCGTCCGGGTGTCGCTCGGTGGCGTACGCGATGAAGCGGAAATTCGCGGGCATCGTCGCACGTACGTGGGAGCGCTTCCCGGCCGCATCGTGCAGGGGATGCGGACCGCCGGCAGCAAGAACCCGGTGTTCATGCTCGACGAGATCGACAAGCTGGGGATGGACTTCCGCGGCGACCCATCCGCGGCACTGCTCGAAGCGCTCGACCCTGAGCAGAACACCACGTTCAGCGACCACTACCTGGAGCTGGCGTTCGACCTCCGCGAGGTGATGTTCATCACCACGGCCAACATCCTTGACACCGTCCCCCCCGCGCTGCGCGATCGGTTGGAGGTCATTCGGTTTTCGGGCTATATCGAAGACGAGAAGCACCACATCGCCACCCAATTTCTCATCCCGAAACAGTTGAAAGAGAACGGGCTTAAGCCGGAGCACGTCACCTTCACCGATGAGAGCCTGCGGCTCGTCATCCGCCAGTACACGCGGGAGGCGGGGGTGCGGAACCTGGAACGCGAGATCGCGACGATCTGCCGCAAAATCGCCCGGGAGGTGGCCGAGGGCGAGGCGACGTCGGTCAAGGTGACGATTCAGAACGTGCACAAGTTCCTCGGGCCGACGAAATACCACTACGGGAGCGTCGGAAAGATCGACGAGGTCGGCGCGGCGACAGGGCTCGTCTACACCGAGCAGGGCGGGGACATCATTACGGTCGAGGCGACGTTGATGCGGGGGGACGGCAAGTTGACCCTGACCGGGCAACTCGGCGACGTCATGAAGGAATCCGCCCAAGCGGCGCTCAGCTACATCCGCGCGCGGGCGCTCGCGCTGGGGGCCGACGACACATTCACCTCACGGTACGATATCCACATTCACGTCCCGGCGGGCGCCGTGCCCAAGGACGGCCCATCGGCGGGAATTACGATCGCGACCGCCGTGGCGTCGGCGCTGACGGGGCGCCAAGTCCGCAAGGACGTGGCGATGACCGGGGAGATTACCCTGCGGGGCAACGTACTGCCGATCGGCGGCCTGAAGGAGAAGGTGATCGCCGCCCACCGCGCGGGGATCAAGACGGTGATCGTTCCCAAAGAGAACGAGAAGGACATGGTGGAGATCCCCGGTCACGTGAAAAAGAAGCTCCATTTCGTGCTGGTCGAGCACATGGATGAGGTCTTGCAGGAGGCGTTGGGCCCGAGCTTGGGCCTGCCCGCCCTGCCGCACGCGCCGACGGAGGTTCGGCGGCAGCAACCGTCGATCCAGGCGTAAAGCGGCCCGCCGCCACGCCGGGCTTGCGCCGGCTTCCCGGGCGCTGGTATAATACGCGCAACATCACCGTCCCGTGCATCGGGGCGGGGCGATGACGGGGAGGAGTAGATCCGTCTTCCCGCAGCGAGGGGAGAGCCGGTGCAAGCTCCCCGGGATGGGCGGGTCGAATGTCGCCCCCGAGCGGCGCGCGTGACCCCTGCTGGGGTCGCGGTCAGCCCGGGAGCGCCCGAGACAGCGTGACGAGCGACCGGTCCTGACGGGGCCGGTCGGGACAAAGGTGGTACCGCGGAGCGCCGCTCTGCCCTTTGAGGCGGAGCGGCGCGTTCGTTTCGTGACGGATCGGCTGAGGACGGAGCGGAGAGGAGGCATCGCGATGACCGAGATCCCCAGTGCCTACGAGCCGAAGCGGGTAGAGGAGCACTGGTACGCCGAGTGGCTGAGCCGGGATGAGTTCCACGCCGTCCCCGACCCGACCCGTCGGCCGTATGTCATCGTGATGCCGCTGCCCAACGTCACCGGTGAACTGCACGTTGGGCACGCCCTGAACAACGGCCTCCAGGACTGCCTCATTCGCTGGAGCCGGATGCGGGGGCTGAACGCGATGTGGCAGCCGGGGCTCGACCACGCCGGCATCGCCGTGCACGTGGTCATGGACCGCCGGCTGGCCGCGCAGGGGCAGACACGATTTGCGCTGGGGCGAGAGCGCTTTCTCGAGGAGACCTGGAAATGGAAGGAACAGATCGGCGGCACGATCCTCGGCCAGGTGCGTCGTCTAGGATGCTCCTGCGATTGGGACCGCACGGTGTTCACGATGGATCCGGGCTACACGGATGCCGTTCTCGACGGTTTCATCCGCCTCTACAGCAAGGGCCTGATCTACAAAGGGAAGCGGATGATCAACTGGTGCCCCAAGGACCAGACCAGCGTGTCGGACCTTGAAGTGGAGTACGTGGAGACGCCCAGCGCGCTCTACTACGTCCGCTACCCCAGCGAAGACGGGGGAGAGGGGGTGGTCATCGCGACGCAGCGTCCCGAGACGATCCTGGCCGACGTGGCGGTCGCCGTTCATCCCGCCGACGAACGGTACCGGCGCCTGGTGGGGACGCGTGTGCGGGTGCCGCTGGTGAACCGGGTGATCCCCGTCATCGCCGACCGGCGCGTGGAGCGCGAATTCGGGACCGGGGCGGTGAAGATCACGCCCGGGCACGACCCCCTCGACAACGAAATCGGAACCGATCACCGCCTGCCGGTGCTGGTGTGCCTGGATCCCCAGGGGCGGATCAACGACCTGGGTGGGGAGCGCTATCAGGGGATGGACCGCGACGAGTGCCGTCGGGTCTTTGCCGACGACCTCCGCGCGGCGGGGGCGGTGGTGCGCGAGGAGCCCTACACCACGAGCATCGGGCGGTGCGACCGTTGCAAGACCGTCATCGAACCCTACATCTCCGATCAGTGGTTCTGCCGGATGCACGAGCTCGCCGCGCCGGCGGCCCAGGCGGTTCGGGACGGTCGCGTCCGGTTTCACCCCGAGCGGTGGACGAAAGTGTACATGGACTGGATGGAGCGGATCCGCGACTGGAACATTAGCCGCCAGCTGTGGTGGGGGCAACGGATCCCGGTCTGGTACTGCGGGTGCGGGGAAACGGTCGCGGCCAAGACTCCTCCGGCGCGGTGTCCGAAGTGCGGAGGGACCACCCTCACCCAAGACCCCGACGTGCTCGATACCTGGTTTAGCTCTGCGCTGTGGCCGCTCGCGACCTTGGGGTGGCCCAGGGAGACCGACGATCTACGGTACTTCTATCCGACGAGCACCTTGATCACCGACCGGGGCATCATCTTCCTCTGGGTCGCGCGCATGATCATGTTTGGCCTCGAGTTTCGGGGCGAGGTCCCCTTCCGCGACGTCTACATCAATCCCACGGTCCTCAACATCGAGGGCAAGCGGATGAGCAAGACGATGGGGACGGGGCTCGACCCGCTGCTGCTCATCGACCGGTATGGTGCCGACTCGCTGCGGTTTGCCCTCATCAACCGGTGCAGCGGCGAGCAGGACCTGCGATTTTCGGAACAGATGGTGGAGAGCACGCGGAACTTTGCGAACAAGATCTGGAACGCGGCCCGGTTCGTCCGCATGAACCTGGATGAAGTCGCGGGACCGACCGCGCTCCCGAGCCAAGCCTCCCTCCTCGCGGGACCGGCCGCGCTTCCGGGGCGGGCCTCCCTCGGGCTGACCGATCGGTGGATCCTGAGCCGGTTCGCGCGCACCGCCGCGGCGGTGACGGGGTCGCTCGAGCGATTTGAGTTCCGCGAAGTGTGCCAATCCCTTTACGAGTTCATCTGGAGCGAGTTCTGCGACTGGTACGTGGAGATGGCGAAGCAGGATCTGCGCGACCCCCAGACCCCCGACCACGCTCCGGTGACCCGGGTCGTCCTGAGCCGGATCCTCAGCGGGACGATGCAGCTCCTGCATCCGATTATGCCGTCGCTGACCGAAGAGATCTGGCAGGCGCTCCCCCACGAGGGGGTGACGATCATGCACGCCCCGTGGCCCACGGATCTCCAGGCCTGGATCGACCCCGAAGCCGAGGAGCAGGTGGACCTAGTGATGGGGCTGATCCGGGCGGTGCGCGGGATGCGGGCCGACGCTGGTTTTCCCCCCGGCGATTCGGTCCCCGTGAGCATCGTCGCGCCGGCGTCACGGCGGCCGCTGATGCACGCGGCGGCGCGCTACATCGGGCCGCTGGCACGGGCCCGACCGCTCACGATCGGGGAAGACGCCGCACCCCGGTCGAAGCGGGGGCTCTCCGCACTGATCGGGGATGTGGAGGTCGGCCTCTCGATCGAGTCCGGAGAAGCCGCTCAGGCGATGCGGGCCAGGCTGTTGAAACAGTTCACCACCGTCACCCGCGATCTGACCGGGCTGGAAGACCGGCTGCGCAGCCCGATGTTTCTCGAGCGCGCCCCGGCGGAGATCGTCGAGGCGGACCGGCTGCGCCAGCGCGAGCTGGCGGCGCGCCGGGCGACGCTGGAACGGTATCTGGCCGGGATCGGTGAGTAACGGGTTGAGCAAGCAGGTGGACAGGGGAGGCGGCGACGCGTGGCAGCCGCAAAGGCCAACGAGGTGACTTCGGGGGACGTCGCGGTCCGACGCGACGCTTCGCGCTGGGTGAGCCTGCTCCTCCTGGGCTTCGGGGTGGCGATCCTCGCCGCATTCGCCGCCACCACCAATTTCCGGCAGATCGGGGAGGCGATTGGCCGGATCCAGCCGCCGCTGTTCGGCTTGGCCATCGTCGCGGTTTTCGCTCAACTCCTGGTGAAGGCCGCCCGCTGGCGGTTCATGGTGTGGCGCCTCACGGGGACCCGCATCTCCATCAGGTTCGGCGCGATCTCGATCATCGCCGGGGTGGCGGCCGGCAGCATCGCCCCCGGCCGGAGTTTTGAAGTGGCGAAAGCGATTCTGCTGAAGGGATCCTTTGGGGTGCCGCTCCGGATCAGCACGTCGGCGATGATCGTGGAACGGATCCTCGATATCGTGTTCCTCATCGCCACCTTCCTGCTGGCCGCCGCGTTCGTTCCCAGCCGGATGGTGCTGGCGAGCCACGTCGTGCTGGTGACGATCGCGGCGCTGGTGTTCTGCTCGGCGCTGGTGGTCGCCCTCCCCGCCCAGGTGCAGGGGTGGGTCGGCGCGGTGCTTCGGCGGATTCCGGTTCCCGAACGGGTCCGGGAGCGAGTGGTCAACCTGGTGGAAACGTTTTTTACGAGTTTCCTGGTGCTGCGCCAGCACCGAACGCTGTGGTCTCTCCTCGGCCTCACCGCGGTCGCCGCCGCGCTCGACATCGCTCGCGTCTTCACGGTGTTCCGCGCCATGGGCATCACCCTCGGGCTCGCGTTAATCGCGTTTTCTTACCTCGGGGCCGCCATGCTCGGCATGGCCCTGTTGATCCCCGGCGGGGTGGGCGTCACAGAGGTTTCGATGGCCGGACTGATCGCGTTTCTCGCCCCGGGGGCGGTCTCGGCCAACGTGGCCCGCAGCGCGGTTCTCCTCGATCGGTTCTTTTCGTATTATCTCCTGGTGCTGGTCGGCGCGGGCCTCCTCATCGCCTACCATCGCTACCGGCGGATTTTCGTCTGAGGCGGACACGGGCAGGAAGGGACACGGACCACCCTCGAAGAGAAACCCGAGCGGTGCCTGTGGGTGAGCCAAGGCGATCGCCCTGCACTCACCCCGGATCGGATCCGAGCGGATGGGGAGCATGATCGGGCGGCGGTGGCGATGAAGGGCGGGCGGCTGTCCCTGGCGCTAGTTGGGCTCGGGGTGGTGGGTATCTTCGCCGTTGCGGTGGCGGCGGGGTACTTCATGGGGCAGACCTCGTTTCGCACCCCCCCACCGCCTCCCGCGCTTACGCTGCCGACGGTCCCCGGGTCCGCTTCGACGACGGCCCCCGGATCCGGGACGCCCCCCGCGGTCGGCCCGGCGCCTCTGCCCGCCGAACCCGCGCCAAGCCCCCAGCCGCAGCCGACAGCCCCTCCCGGTCCCCCCGCTCCCGCGGAGGCCCCGCCCGCGCCCCAGGCCCCGCCGCCGCCGCCTTCTTCGCCGGTCCCGGGCCCCACCGGTCTCCCCAGTGTCACCCCAGCGATCCCGGAGCCCCCCTCACGATTTCACGTACAGGTGGGGTCGTTTGACGACCGCACGAACGCTGAAGCGTTGGTCACTCAGCTGCGCGCACGCGGGTATGCGGTGACCCTGGTGGAGGGGCCCCCGTACCGCGTGTGGGTCGGCGGGTACCTCGACCGGGGGACCGCGGAGCGGCTCGCCGCCAACCTTCAGGCCGCCGGCTTCGACGTGACGTTGAGCGCCCGGTAACCACTCCACGCGATTGCGCGGCGCCCCCCGCGGGGGCACCGAAGGAGCCGAAGATGCCGTACGAACACATCCTCGTGACCACCGAAGGTGCCATCGGGATCGTCGTGCTCAACCGGCCGAAGGTCTTGAACGCACTGAACCGAGCGCTGATGGGCGAGCTCGCCGCTGCGCTGGAGGCGTTCGACCGCGATGGCGCGGTTCGCTGCGTGGTGCTGACCGGGAACGACCGCGCCTTCGCGGCGGGGGCTGACGTCCGCGAGTTCGCCGAGGCGACGTCGGTGGAGATGGCGCGGTCCTACCGGTTTCTTGAGTGGGACCGCATCCGCCGGATCGGCACCCCGATCATCGCCGCCGTGAGCGGGTACGCGCTGGGGGGCGGGTGCGAACTGGCGATGGCCTGCGACATCATCATCGCCTCCGAGAGCGCCCGCTTCGGGCAGCCCGAAATCCGCCTCGGGCTCATCCCGGGAGCGGGGGGGACGCAGCGTCTCACGCGCGCGCTCGGCAAGTCACGCGCGATGGAGCTCATTCTCACCGGGCAGATGCTCTCCGCCCAGGAGGCCTGCGCGCTGGGGCTGGTGTCGCGCGTGGTGCCCGTCGAGGTGGTCCTCGATGAGGCGAAACGCCTCGCCGCCGAGGTGGCCGCCCAGCCTCCCGTCGCGGTCCGCATGGCCAAGGAGTCGGTGAACCAGGCGTTCGAGACCACCCTCGCGGGGGGCCTGGAGTTTGAGCGGAAGTGCTTCCACCTGCTCTTCGGGTCCGAGGACAAGCGCGAAGGGATCCGCGCCTTTCTCGACAAGCGGCCGCCAACGTTCACGGGGCGATGAAGCGAGACCGGCTCACCGCGGTTGCGCGCGACGTCGTCGCGTGCGCGGCGTGCCCGCGCCTCCGCCGGTATTGCGCCGCCGTCGCCGCTCGAGGGAAGCCCGAGTTTGCCGGGTGGACCTATTGGGGGAAGCCGGTGCCGGGGTACGGGGATCCCGAGGCGGAACTGCTGGTGGTCGGGCTCGCCCCCGCGGCGCACGGCGCGAACCGGACCGGTCGGATGTTCACCGGGGATGGGTCGGGGGAGTGGCTGACCCGGGCGATGCATCGGGCCGGCTTCGCCAGCCAGCCGACGTCCGTTCGTCGGGGTGACGGTCTCCGCCTGCGACGGGCCTACATCACCTCCGCCGTGCACTGTGCTCCGCCCGACAACAAGCCGACCCGGGCGGAGATCGTGAGGTGCGGGCCGTACCTGGCGCGAGAGCTCGCCCTGCTCCCCCACGTCCGCGTCATCCTCGCCCTCGGCCGCCTCGGGTTCGACGCCTGTCGCCGGGTGTGCGCGGCGCGGGGCGCGGACGTGCGCCGCCTGCGGTTTGCCCACGGTGCCGTCTATCCCCTGGGCCTCGGGGCTCCCACGCTGATCGCTAGTTATCATCCCAGCCGGCAGAACACCAACACCGGAAAGCTCACCGCGCCGATGCTCGATCGCGTCTTCGATACGGCCCGGCGGTTATTGGACTCGCCGGCGCAGGCGGGACCCGGGGGGGGAGATGATGGATAAGAGTGTGGTGACGGGGACGCAGGGCGGGGTGCGAACCGTGACCCTGAACCGGCCGGACGTGCTGAACGCCATCAACACGCAGATGGGTGCAGATCTTCTCGATGCCCTCCGCGAGGCCGAGCGCGCACCCGAGGTCCGCTGCGTCCTGCTCGCCGCGGCGGGCCGCGGGTTTTGTGCCGGCGCGGACCTGCGCGAGCAGACGCCGGGGGAGACGAAGGTGGGGGAGCTGCTGCGCACACGCTACAATAGGATCGTATTGACGCTGCGCACCATGGAGAAGCCGGTGATCGCGGCAATCAACGGCGTGGCGGCGGGGGCCGGGGCCAATATGGCCTTCGCCGCGGACCTGCGGATCGCTTCGGACCGAGCGTCGTTCATCGAGGCGTTTTCCAGAATCGGGCTGATCCCGGACTCCGGTGGCACCTGGCTGCTGCCGCGGCTCACCGGGATGGGGCGGGCGCTGGAGCTCGTGCTGTTCGCCGATCCGGTCGACGCGGCGGCGGCGGAGCGGATGGGGTTGGTGAATCGGGTCGTGCCCCACGACGACCTGATGCCCCGGGCGCTGGAGTGGGCGGGGCGCCTCGCCGCGGGCCCGACGCGGACGTATGGACTGATCAAGCGGGCGCTCAACCGGGCGCTCGCCACCGACCTGGAGGGGGCGCTGGAGTACGAGGCGCATCTCCAAGAGATCGCCAGCAGAACCGGCGACCACCGCGAAGGGGTCGCCGCCTTCCTGGCCAAGCGCCCCCCGGTCTACACGGGGCGCTAGGCCCGGCCGGGCCGGGAGGAGAGCGAAATGCGTGACGTGGTGATTGTGGATGGAATCCGCACCGCCATCGGACGGTACGCCGGGGCGTTGCGGGAGGTCCGCCCCGACGACCTCGCCGCCCAGGTGGTGCAGGCCATCGTCCAGCGGAACACCGTCGATCCGCTGGTGATCGAGGACGTCGTGATGGGGTGTGCCAATCAGGCGGGGGAGGACAATCGGAACGTGGCGCGGATGGCCGTCCTCTTGGCCGGGTTGCCTCCCGAGGTCCCCGGGCAGACCGTGAACCGCCTGTGCGGGTCGGGGATGCAGGCGGTGCACGCCGCGGCGCAGGCGATTGCCTACGGGAACGGGGACGTCTACATCGCCGGGGGTGTGGAGAGCATGACCCGGGCGCCGTACGTGATGGGGTCTCCCGAGGTGGGGTTCCCCCGCGGCCCGATGGTGCTGCACGATACGACGATCGGCTGGCGATTCGCGAACCCGAGGTTCGCCGACGTGTACCCGCTGTACAGCATGGGTGAGACGGCGGAGAACGTGGCGGACCGCTACGGGATCTCACGCCAGGAGCAGGACGCGTACGCCTTCGAGAGTCAACGGCGCACGGCCGCCGCCCAGGGGGCAGGGCGGTTCGCGGACGAAATCGTGCCGGTGACGATCAAGCGCCCCCGCGGCGAACCGGTCGTCGTCGACAGAGACGAGCACCCACGCCCCGAGACGACGGCGGAGCGGCTTGCCGCGCTGCGGCCGGCGTTTCGCCAAGGCGGCACCGTCACCGCCGGGAACTCCTCCGGGATCAACGACGGGGCCGCGGCGCTCCTCGTCACATCCGCGGAGTGGGCGGAGCGGGAGGGGCGCCGGCCGATCGCGCGAATCGTCGCCACCGCGGTCGCCGGCGTCGACCCTTCCTACATGGGCATCGGGCCCGTCCCCGCCACCCGCAAAGCCCTCGACCGCGCCGGGCGGCGCATCGACGAGATGGACGTCGTCGAGCTGAACGAGGCCTTCGCGGTGCAGGTCCTTGCCTGCGTTCGCGACCTCGGGATCGACCGGGCCCGCCTCAATCCCAACGGCGGGGCGATCGCCCTCGGCCACCCCATCGGAGCGAGCGGGGCCCGGATCCTCGTCACGCTGCTTCATGAGATGCGCCGGCGTGAGGGGCGGTGGGGGCTGGCGACGATGTGCATCGGGGTGGGGCAGGGAATCGCGACGATCGTGGAGGCGGCGTAGTGTCTCGGTGCCGCGGGGCGGCGTTGGGGGAGCCGCGCTAGGTCCCGATGCAGGCCCGGTCG
>Ga0070732_10000025_pt1 | contig 167391 bp, 152 predicted proteins | sample Coa_R1_5_FD_66449 | JGI IMG/M metagenome (GOLD analysis project Ga0070732, IMG submission 66449) | Surface soil microbial communities from Centralia Pennsylvania, which are recovering from an underground coalmine fire - Coalmine... | ecosystem: Environmental > Terrestrial > Soil >... | reverse complement strand
CCGAGGGTCGACTAAACGGCCCGCCGCAACTGGCTCTGCAACCAAAGCACCGCGCGCACATACCACTGCGTCTCGGGGTACGGTGGAATGCCGCCGTATCGCCTCACGGCGTCGCCCCCCGCATTATAGCCGGCGAGGGCAAGCGGCCAGGTACGAAACTCAAGATAGTTCCACCGAAGAATTTCGGCTGCACCGAGCACGTTCTGCCACGGATCAATCGGGTTCACTCCCGCGGCCTGCGCCGTACCGGGCATAAGCTGGCCGAGCCCTAACGCGCCCGCCGAGCTGATCGATTGGTGGTTAAACCGGCTTTCCACGTAGATCACCGAGGCGAGCAGCCAGGGATCGAGGGCCTCTCGCTCTGCCGCGGCCTCGACCGCCTGCCCGAGCCAAGCGGCCTGGCTGCGCGTCAATCGTGGGTTGCTCGCGTAGGCCAGGGCGGCGATCCCCAATTGGGGATCGACCGATCCTGGGATTCGGGTGTTGAGCGCCTCGAGCCGCATGAGCCAGGCTTCTGCGAGACGGCCCACATCAGACGTGTGCGGACGGCGTAGGGCCTCACGGAAATAGTCGCCGGCTACATTCCACTGTCCCAAAGCGGCGGCGGCAGACCCCGCCCAAAGTGCGGGAAGGGCGTCGCCGGGAGCCTTGGTGGCGGCCGCGGCAAACACCTGTAAGGCCTGGGCGGGCGCGCCGGCACGGTAGGCCACGATTCCGTCGCGCAGCAATGCCTGTGCGGTCTCGGATGCGGCCGCGGGACCCGGCATCCCCGCGGAGATCCCCGCCGCGACGACCATCGCCGCAAATTTCAGCGCCCATCCCTTTTGTCCACCCATGCGTGCGACCCCCGCCCGATGCTCGTCTCCGTACTGGTAATGATGCCCCAAAGACGACATGGCCGGACCGGGGTGGGGGATTGTGGTGCCCCAACCGTGTAAGTGGAAAATGGAGTCCCGTTGGGAACGTGCAGGGTGCCGCCGCCCGTCGGGTTGGCAGGCAGGGACGATTCAGCGTCGGGAGCTTACGTCACCGGGACGCTTGCCTGCGGCGGAGAATGGTGACGGCGAGGATCGTGCCGGCGGAGAGCAGCGCCGCGCTGCCCACAAAGGGCGCCTGAGGCCCCAAAGCATCGTAGAGGATCCCGCCGAGCAGCGGCCCGATGACCAACCCGGCCCCCTGTGCGGTCTCCGATGCCCCCATCACCATACCGGTGCTCCCCGGGGGAGCGGCTTCACTCATTAGCGCAAGCCACGCGGGGGAGGAAATCGCGTAGCTCGCTCCCAACAGGAGTGCCGCCACGGCAAGCAACGGGAGGTTTCCCTTCCCCGCCAAGGGCAACAGCCACATTCCGCAGCTGGCGGCGACCATCCCCCATCCGACGCTGCGGGACCGGCCCGTCCGATCGGCCAGCCGGCCCGCCGGGACAGAGGCGAGCGCGACCGCCAGCACGATGATCAGGAACAGCGTTCCAATCCACTGATCGCTGAGCTGCACCACCTCGTGCGCGTAGATCACGAGGATGGGGGCGAGGAGCCCCACGCCGAACATCTGGATGAATGCCACGAGGAGCATCGGCAGCAGCCAGGGGGAGCCGCGGACGCCCTGGATGAAGCCGATCGCCGACGTTTCGGCGGCCCCCTGATAGGCGGTCGAGGGGGCGCCGGGATCGCGATAAACGACGATCGCCAGTACGGCCGCGATCAGCAACAGCGCGCTAGCAAGGTAGAAGCCGAACGTATACCCTCCGAGAAACCCCGCGACGAACAGACCCAGGGCCGGGCCGAGCGCGAGCCCGGAGAGGAAAAACATGTTCAGGGTCCCCATCGCCGTAGCGCGCCGCTCGCCCCCGGCTCGGTCCAGCATCGTCGCTGCGGCGACCGGCCAGAGCGCTGCGCTGCCCATCCCGTCCACCAGGCGGAGCGGGACGAACAACCAGGGATGTCGTAGCAACGTCATGAGCAGCGGGGCGACGCTGCTGAGGAGCAGCCCTCCCACGATCACGGGACGCCGCCCGATCCGATCGGCGAGGCTTCCCCAGGTCGTCTTGAACACAGTCTCGACCGCGGCAAACGTCGCCACCACCACGCCGACGAGCGTCGCGCTCGCGCCGAGGCGTTCCTTCAAAAACAACGGAAGCAGTGGGATGACGGTCGCGAATCCGAGCTCCGCAATGCCGACGACTGCGGCGACGCGGATCAGCGTGCGGTCGATGCCGTACCAGCGGCCCCCCACGTGCAGGCTACCGGGCCGGCGGATTCCCTAGCCGAGCCAGCATGACCGCCCGGGCCCGCGTTTCGAGAGCATCGGAGAGCGGGGCGAGCTGGAACCCCGGGTGGCGGCGGCCGACGGCCTCGCAAATCAGGCGGTCGGCAAATGCGGGGTTCTTAGGCAGCAGCGGACCGTGCAAGTACGTGCCGTAGACCCGACGGGAGGTCGCTCCCTCCCAACCGTCCTCGCCGTTGTTGCCGAACCCGACGAGCACGCGCCCCAGCGGACGCGCGCCGGGCCCCAGATGCGTCCTCCCTCCGTGGTTCTCAAACCCGATGAGCGGCGCGGCCATTCCCTCGACCTCGATCTCGAGGTTGCCGATCAATCGACGTGCGGCCGGGCCAGGGTGTTCGGTCCAGAGGTCGAGGAGGCCCGCCCCGGGCAGCTCCTCGCCTTCGGCCGGCCGGTAGAAGCGCCCGACCAACTGGTACCCTCCGCAAACCGCCAGCACCACCGCGCCGTCCTCCACCGCCTCCAGCAGCGGCCCGCGCTTCACCCGGCAGAGGTCATCCGCGGCGATTCGCTGCTGGCGGTCTTCGCCTCCGCCGATAAAGAAGAGATCGGTCGACGCCGGGTCGATCGTCTGCCCCAAGCCCACGTCGGTCACCGTCACCGGAAGCCCACGCCAGAGCGCCCGTTGGGTGAGGACCATAATGTTCCCCCGGTCTCCGTAGAGGTTGAGGAGATCCGGATACAGATGACAAATGCGCAGCGCAGCATCTCCGCTCAATGCTCCCAGAACCCCCCCACGGCTCCCCACCGGTGCAGCACCTCGCGCAGCGCGAGCATCGCGGTGTACGTGGGGAGCACGAACAACGGCTTGCCCCCGGCTCGCGCCAGCGACACGCGCAGCGCCGGCTCGTACCCGCGCTGGACCTCGATCGCCTCCTCGGCCATCCCTGCGTATCGGAGGCGCAGCGCCATATCTTCCGCGCGCAAGCCGGTCACCACCACGTGTGCCACCCGCCCCGCCAGCATTTCGGCGTCGACGTCCCAGAGCCACGACACGTCCCGGCCATCTGCGATGTTGTCGTTGATGGCGATGAGCACAACCGGCAGGGACCCGGCCGACAGCACCGTGCGCAGGACCTCGTTAAACCCCGAGGGGTTCTTGACGAGCAGCATCCGGAGCTCGCCGCCGTTGACGGCGATGCGCTCGGCCCGGCCGAACGCCGGGACGAAGGACGCCACTCCCCGCCCCACATCCTCGAGCGAAGCGCCGATCTGGAGGGCCGCCGCCGCCGCCGCAAGGACATTGTACACATTGTAGAGCCCGGGCAGCACCGTCGAGATCGGGGTCGACCGCCCTTCCCGGACAAGCGCCAGCGTAAACGCCGCTCCATCGGGGCCGGCGAGCGCCACCTCCCGCGCGGCGACGTCGATCGCCGGGCGGACGGTGCCACAGGTCAAACATTGATACCGCCCCATGTGACCGAAGTAGGTCAGCGCGTACACGTACGGGGTTCCGCAGCGATAGCAGTACCGCGCCTCGGCGGTGTGCTCGATCGCCGGAAGCGCGTGCCGCTCGTCGTCGATCCCGAACGTCACGAGCCGCCCCGGCAGTCCGCGAACCGCGTCGTACACCAGGGGATCGTCCCCGTTCGCGACCAGCACGCCATCCACCGGCAGTGATTCGCCCGTCGCGCGCCACAGTTCGGCGATGTGGTCGATCTCGCCGTAGCGATCCAACTGGTCGCGGAACAGGTTCGTGAAAACGGCGACTCGCGGTGCGAGATGAGGAACCACACGGGGAACCGTGGCCTCGTCCACCTCGAAGATGCCGATGTCTCCGGAGGGACGGCCGAACAGGTCAGCGTTTCCCACCAACGCGGAGGCGATTCCCGCTGCGAGGTTGGCGCCCGCCCGGTTATGCACCGGGTGGCGGCCGATGGTCTCCAGGATATGCGCCAGCAGACGGGCCGTGGTGGTCTTGCCGTTGGTGCCGGCGACGACCACGCTGCCGAAGCGCAGGCGTTTAGAAAGACGCTGCAGGACGCGCGGTTCCACCGCCCGTGCGACGCGCCCGGGCATCGTGGTCCCTCCTCCCTGGCGAAAGAGACGGCTGAGGCACGCGGTCAGCTTTCCAAGTGCGATCGCGGCACTCAGGCGCATGCCGATATCATACCCTCCCCCGCCCATCGGGTCACGCCCACTCGCTCACGGGAAACGGACCGAACTGGGCTGTTATATTCCCATATAAATCCCAATATGGTATATTAAGGACTATGGAGGACTTCATCACCGCTCGCGAAGCTGCCTCGATCCTGCGCCTCCACGTGAAGCGCGTCCAAGCGTTGGCGAGGGGCGGACAGCTTCCGGGATCCAGGATTGGCCGAAAATGGCTGTTTCCCAGGGCCCAGCTCATGGCCAGACTTGAGCATCGGACCAGCCGCCGGAGGGAGACCGATGTGGAAATCAGCGCGCGCAACCAGCTCCGCGGCCGGGTGACGGCGATCTCGCTCGACGGGGTGATGGGCGAAGTCCGCATCCAGCTCGGCACCCAGGAACTGGTCTCGGTCATCACGCGGGCATCGGTGGAACGGATGGGTCTCAAGGTCGGTGATGAAGTCCTTGCGGTGATCAAGTCCACGGAGGTCATGATCGGCAAGTCCTGAGAGCTGGCCGATCCCCAGGGTGAAAATCCTACGCCGCCGCACGTCCACCAGGAGGAGATCCTTCCGCGCCATCGGCGCCGGTCTGATCGCCATGTGCCTCCTCGGGATCGCCCCCCGCACGGTGGCGGCGATCTCGATCCCAACATTTACCGTGTTTGCCGCGGCCTCGCTGACCGAGGCGTTCACGGTACTGGGGAAGATCTTCGAGACCCAGGACCCAAACGCCCGGGTCACCTTCAACTTTGCGGGATCCCAGCAACTCGCTCTGCAGATCGAGCAAGGTGCACAGGCCGACCTCTTTGCCTCTGCCGATGACCGGTGGATGATCTATTTGCAGAAGCGGGGGCTGCTCATGACGACCCCCGTCGAATTCGTAAGAAACCGCCTGGTCGTCATCTATCCTCGGTCGAATCCCGGCCAAATCGCAGGCTTGCAAGACCTTGCCCGCCCGGGCGTGAAACTCGTGATCGAGACCGATGCCGTTCCGGCCGGCCACTACTTCCGCCAAGTCCTGGCCAAACTCGCCAAGGCGCCAGGAGTTGGCGCCGACTACGCGCAGCGCGTGCTCCACAACGTGGTCTCCGAGGAAGACAATGTGAAGGCCGCGGTGGCGAAGGTTCAGTTGGGCGAGGCCGACGCGGGCGTCGTCTACCGTTCGGATGTCACCGCGCCGGTCGAAGAGCGGGTGCAGATTCTCAGCATTCCCGACCCCTACAACGTCATTGCGACCTATCCCATGGCAATCCCCAAAGGGGCCGCGTTCCCGGCGACCGCGACACAGTTCGCCCGGATGGTCCTCTCTCCGCTCGGGCAGCAGATCCTGCGCGGGTACAATCTCCTCCCCGCGCCCTGACCTGCCGCTTTCGTGGGCCGCGTCGCCCCTTCCTCGGTCCTCGATCGCTCCGCCCCGCGGCGGTCCGCCGTGCTGGCCGTTCTCCCCATCACGGCCGGCGCCCTGTTCCTCGCGCTGCTCGTTCTCCCGATGCTCGGCTTGGTCATGCGCATTCCCCCGGGCGAGTTGCTGGACAGGCTGGGGAAGCCGTTCATCCTCCAGGCGCTTTGGCTCAGCCTCAAGACCTCGCTGGCCTCGACCGCGGCGGTCGCCATCCTCGGCCTTCCCGTAGCGTACCTTCTGGCGATGCGCCAATTTCCTGGAAAATCTGTTCTGGAAGTGCTCGTCGACCTCCCGATGGTGCTGCCCCCCACCGTAGCCGGGGTGGGACTGCTGCTCGCCTTCGGCCGCACCGGGCTCACCGGCCGTGAGCTGGCGGCCCTCGGGATCACGATCCCGTTCACCTCGCTGGCGGTCGTTCTCGCTCAGATGTTCGTCGCCGGGCCCCTGCTCGTCAATGCCGCGCGCGCCGGCTTCGAACAGGTGGACGCAAAATACCTGCGGGCCGCGGCCACCCTGCGAGCTCCCTCTGCCTACACCTTCCTCCGCGTGGTGCTACCGCTGAGCCTGCCGTCGCTGATCGCCGGGGCGGCCATGACGTGGGCCCGCGCCCTGGGCGAGTTTGGCGCCACGATCACCTTCGCCGGCAACCTCCCCGGCCGCACCCAGACGATGCCCCTCGCCGTCTACGAAGCGCTGCAGAGCGACTTGGATGCGGCGGTGGCATTATCGGTGATGCTCCTCCTCGTTTCGTTCGGGATCCTCTTTGCGCTGCGGAACCTCCCGCGGGCTCTGCGGAGGTAGCCGGCCCTGCTGGAGGCAGAGTTCGCCAAGCGCCTGGGGGCATTCGACCTGACGGTCAAGCTGACCGCCGAGGCCGGCAAAACGCTGGTGCTTGTGGGAGCGAGCGGTGCCGGGAAGAGCACGATCCTTAACATCCTGGCCGGCCTGACCCAACCGGATCAAGGGACAATCCGTCTCGACGGGGGCACCTACCTCGCCAGCGACCTGAAGATCACGGTTCCGACCGCCGCGCGCGACATCGGGTACGTCTTTCAGGATTATGCGCTCTTCCCCCACCTCACCGTCGCGGAAAACGTCGCCTTTGGACTGCGCGCACAGCGGGTGCCCAGGCCGGATCTGGCGGCGCGCACGACCGCCGCGCTGGACCAACTGCACATCCGAAACCTCGCCGCCCGCAGGCCCGCGCAATTGTCCGGCGGCCAGCAGCAGCGCGTCGCGCTGGCCCGGGCGCTCGCCCTCCGGCCGCGGCTCCTGCTGCTCGACGAGCCGTTATCCGCCCTCGACCTGCAGTCTCAGCGCGAGGTGCGGACGGAGCTTCGCCGGATTCTTGCGCTCCTCCCCTGCGTCACGGTGTTCGTGACCCACAATCCGGTGGAGGCCGTGATCTTCGGCGACAGGATCGCGGTGATCGAGGAGGGCCGGATCGTTCAGGTCGGGACCCGCGAGGAACTTCTGCGGACACCTCGCTCGGGGTACGTGGCGGAACTGATGGGGCTGAACCTCTTCCGGGGCCGCGTCGCCTCGCGGGACCCCAACGGCCTCGCGGAGGTTCGCACCGAAAACGGCACCCTGCGCATCGTCGATGCGCAGGGCGAGGGGGAGGTGTTCGTCGCCGTGGACCCCAGGGATATCACCCTGCACACCGGCGCGCCGACCGGGACGGCGCAGAACGTGTTCTTCGGGACGATCATCCAGTTGATACCGGAGCCGCCCCGGGGGGAGCGCGTCCGCGTCACGTTGGCGACCCGGCCGCCGCTTGTCGCGGAGATCACCGCCCGCGCGGTGCGCACACTGGCGCTTCGCGAGGGCATGAGCGTCTACGCCAGCTTCAAAGCGACGGCGGCAAGGGGGTATCGGTGAGCGATTCGCCCCAGCGGGGGTTAGAGCCGCCGCGCCCCCAGATACCGGGCCCTGAAGTAAGGTTCCTCGATCGAGGAGATGATCACGCCCCGGGAGGATGCGTGAATGAAGCGGTCCTCACCGATGTAGATCCCCACGTGGGACGCGCCGGTACCGTAGGTATGGAAGAAGACGAGGTCGCCGGGGTTGAGCTGCTCCCGGGGGATCAGCCGCCCGGCTTGGTATTGCCCAAACGAGGTGTGGGGCACCAGCCGTCCAAACGCCGCGAACACGCGGGCGACCAGCCCCGAGCAGTCGAACCCGTAGTTCCCCACCCCGGACCACTGGTACGGCCTGCCGAGGTACTGGTAGGCCATCCGCACGATGTCCCCCGGCTCGCTCAGGGCCCGGGCGGGCGCCGCTAACCTTGTGGGGGCCGGTGCCGGCGGCCGGCGGTCGGCGTGCTCGAGGGGTGTTTGCAACGAAGCGATATCGGGCGGCGGGGTCTGGGAGCCCGCGTCGGGAACGGAGCGGTCCGAGGCAGGCGTCCCGGGAATGGACAAGCGCAACCCCGGGTGGATGATCGACGTCAACGCGAGGTGATTGGCGGCGACCAAATCGGCCGGGCGGACACCAAAGCGGTGAGAGATCCGCCACAGCGTGTCTCCCTGATGCACCGTGTAGATCTGCCCGGCGTGCGCAGCGCTCCACGGCCAGAGCATGACCACCAGGAAGCCAACCACTCCAGCCACGCCTCGCCCCATCGGCGTCGAGCCTCCCCGTCTGTGGTGCGTTTGTCTGTCTCGCGGACCGGTGCCGTGCGGCGACGACATCCAGTGCGGTTGGTCCAGGCACGTCTCGGACCCTGATCGACCTCCCGAGCTACTGATGGTTGTGTATACCCCATGCCTCTTCGTCCTAGCGCGCGTGTCTCCTTCCACCGTGTGAGACTTTTCGTGCGATTGAGCGCTCTGTTATAATGGACCCGCACAACGCGAATCGATGCCCGGGGGGCCGAGGCATGATCGGGATGAAAGTGCGGACCGTGGCGATGGACCAGCAGATGAATCCGGTCGTGCTGCTCGTCGACAACGCCGAAACGCTGGCGCTCCCGATCTGGATCGGCACGGCCGAGGCCCAATCGATCGCCCTGGAACTGCAGGGAGTCCGCATGCCCCGCCCCATGACCCACGATCTGCTGCGCACCATCCTCACGCAGCTCACCGTGAGCGTCAACCGGATCGTCGTGACCGACATCCAGAACGGAACGTACTTTGCGGAGATTCATCTCCAGAACAACGGGGCGGAGGTTGTCGTGGACTCGCGGCCGAGCGATGCGATCGCGCTGGCCCTGAGGACCGAGGCTCCGATTTATGTCGAGGAGAAACTTGCGGCGGGGGCGATCCAGCTGAAGAAGGCGTTCGATGAACACGAGGTCGAAGAATTCAAAAAATTTCTCGAGAAGGTCAAACCGCAGGACTTCAAACAGTAACGGCGCGCCGTCTAGCCCGTCACCACTCCGCCCGATACGATCAGCGTCTGCCCCGTCACGAAGGCCGATTCGTCCGAGGCGAGAAACACCGCCGCGCGTGCGATTTCTTCGGGCTGGCTGAACCGTCCCAGGGGGATCCTCGAGGCGATCTGCTCGCGCTCGGCGATCGTGCGGTCAGCGTGGAATGCTGTCTCCGTGTATCCGGGGGCGATGGCGTTCACCCGCACGTGCGGCGCCAGGTCCCGGGCGAGGCACTTGGTCAACATCAGCGCCGCGGCTTTGCTCACGTTGTAGTGCAGCGGCCCCGTGCCGGGTTCGATCCCCCGCATCGAGGCAATGTTGATGATAACCCCCCGCCCCTGCCGGATCATGAGCTCCCCCGCCGCCCGTCCGGCGAAGAACGGACCGGTGACGTGCACGGCCAGCATCCGCGCCCATCCGGCCTCATCGATCTGCCAGATGCCGGCCCGATCCACCAGCCCGGCGTTGTTGACGAGGATGTCCACCCGGCCCCAGACTTCCGCCGCCTGCGCAATCAGCGCGTTGGCCTCTCTGGGGCTGCCGACGTCGGCCTGAATCGCGAGCGCGCGGCCGCCCGCCCGTACGATCGCGTCGGCGACCGCCTGCGCCTCCCCGATCGACCGAGACGCGTTGAGAACCACCGACGCCCCCTCGCGGGCCATCGCCTGGGCGATCGCGCGTCCGATCCCGCGGCTCGAACCTGTGATCACCGCAATCCGATGGTGCAGACGCATTACGGGGCCTCCGCCGCCCGAGCCAGCAGGTCCCGCGACGTCCGCTCCAGCTCCCGCACCACCTCGGGGGCTTCCCGCAGCACGCGGTCCCGCGCTGCCGCGATCGCCGCGCGCTGCTCGGCCGAGAGATCCAGCGGCAGCCGGTCCTCGTCTAGAACCTGGGTCCGGAGATCCGGCGTCACCAGCACGTCCACCTCGAGGTCCTGCCACTCCACCCGCCGGTCCGTGATGCGGACCGGACCGCTCACGTTGAAGTACCAGGCCACCGTTTCCCCCCGCGGGGAGATCCAGTGGTAAACGTTATACGGCCGGCCGGCCCAGTAATAGGCCACCGTGACCATCCCCGGGGTGAGATCGATGCCGCCGAGGCGCCGGGCGCGGGTGAGCGTGTACAGCAGCACGGCACGGGAGGCGGTCATCTCCACCGCGACGCAGGGGAACTGCTCGACCCCTCCGCTGAGCGTACGCTTGACTTCGAGGACTTCCATGCGGGAGGATTCCGAACCGTGAACGGCATCCCCTCCCCCCGCTGGCGGTCGGGGGTCTCCCCGCGGCCGGAGCGACCCCCCCCGGCAGCCCCCGCTCGAGGGGCTGCGAATCTGTGCTGGGGAGGCGCGCTGAGCTGGGAGGGATTCAGGCCGCCCGCCGCCGCCCCGCGGCGAGGTGAGACTAGGTCGAGGACAACCCTCGGCGATCGTACGTGTACACCTTGCCATTCGCGCGGAGTTTCACGGGGTTACGCCACAAGGAGTAGACAGCGCGGAGGAAGAGGTTGATCCGCTTCGGCTCCAGCTTACGGTCCTCGTCGAGATGCACGAGCAGGAGATCCCGGCCCTGGGAAGTGGGGTCGACCTCGATCCGCGGCTCCCCCTTGTACAGTTTTTGGGCAATCAGCATCTCCTTCACCTTTTGGAGATCGTAGTTCTTCTGTTTTTCCTTGGGGTCGTAGACGAAGATGTCTAGGCGCCGCACTAATTCCTCGGTCAGCGTGAGGTCGATCAGGCTCACGTCCTCGTAGAACCGGCGGAGCTCCAGCGCCCGGCCGAACCCCTCCTCTTCGCGCACGTGGGCGAACAGCGTGTACCCGATGGTGTACGGCGCCGGCCGGTTGCAGAGCTGGACGGAGATGCTGGCCCATTCCTTCGCCGTGAGCAACCGGTTGAGGAGTTCGGCCTCGACGAACGTCGCCCACCCTTCGTTGATGATGTGCGTCCGCTGGATCAGGTCGAAATACTCCGCCTCTTCCCGGATCGACTCGAACAACGTCCGCTCAAACTCCTCCAGCGGCGCGCGTTCCTCAAGATAGTAGATCAGTCGTTTCTGCTGCTCCTGGGGGCTTCGCTCGAACGCATTGACGGAGGTGGCCACGGTCAACAACGCGTCGAGCAGCTTTTCGATGCGCTCCCGCCCGTACTCCGCCTCGTACCACCGGATCATGCGGGCATGCTGCTCGGCAATGTTCAGCATGTTCTTATTGGATTTTCGATACCAGTGGTTGTTCGCGAAGAAATCCGCGTGGCCGAGGACGTGGGCGATGACGAGAACGTTCTGTAGGTATGTGTTCGTGCTTCTCAAGAAAGCGTGGGACGGAATCGTATTCAGCACCAGCTCGAGGATGGTGAAGACTTCCTTCGCCTGCTGCATGACCAGCTCTTTGTAGGTCCCCCCCCAGTACCAGTGGATGAACCGGTTGGGCAGCCCCATGCTGGCGACTTCGGCGATTTCATCGCTATCGGTGATCTGGAAGACCACGGGATCGAAGGCCAGCCCACGATCGTGGGCCAGGTTTTCCAGCTGACGGATCACCCCCTGGTACTCGCCGATCATCTGCCGTCCCTCACGCTACCGCCGCGGGGTCCCGGCATAGCGCCGCGTGGCCTGGGCGTCGAAGAAGGCGAGGAAGTCTTTCATCGCCGCCCGGATCGTCTCGATGTCCATCAGGTTGGCGAACAGCGCCCCCTCACCGGTCTTGGCGACCTCTTGCACGTACTCGCTGAATCCGCCGATCCCCCGTCCGCCCGGATTCACGTGGCCGTAGATGACAAGATCAAATGCCCCCCGGGCTTCCTCGAACCGTTTCTTCGCCTGATCGAAGTCCCCCGAGCTGGTCTCCCCATCCGTAAACATGAAGAGGAACTTGTCGTACTCCCGCGCACCCTCCAGCAGCTCAATCGCCTTCTCGAACCCCGTGCTGATGTGGGTTCCGCCGCTCGACTCCACACAGAAGAACTCATCGCGCATCTTTTCTTCTGCGACATCCTGGAACACCACGTACCGGCGAAGATTGGTCGGGTACCGCCGCTCGAGATAGTGCCAGATGATGAAGATCGTCTTGCGGACCAAAGACAGATACTCTCCGCGCATCGATCCGGAGACGTCGAGTACGTAGACCTCCACCGAACGGTTGTTTTGGAAGCTCGTGGGGTCTTCAATGAAGTACCAGGCATCCTGCTGGACGTCGACATCGTAGTCGAGAACGCCGCGCTCCCGGGCGTTGCGATAGAGGCTTTGAACCATCGTCTCCTCGAGGTTGAGGTCGGCCCGGATCCCGATCCGGTCGAGGTCGTCCAGCTCCGGCATATCCTGACTCTCCACCTCGCCCCACCGCGCGGGCTCGTGGAAGGCGGGGAGCCGCAACTCCTCAAGCAGCACCTCTTGCGCGAGTTTGACAAACTCGTCGAAGTCAAGTTCCACCCGCAGCTCTTTACCGTGGTGATCCCCGCCCATGAGCCCCCCCAGGGCTTGGATCCGACCATCCCCCGCTCCGGATCCGCCCGTCCCCGTCCCGCCGCTGCCGCTCCCGGTCCCCTGGGCGAGATACTGCGTCTCCTCGGCAAACTTCAACGTGGGCAGGTCGAGCGTGGCAATCTGGGTCTTGACTTTACCGTCGATGATCAGCTCTTTCTGCTGGATGAGCTCGTTGAGATTTTGTTTCAGATACTCTCGGAGGTGATGGTCGTGTTTGTGCTGGGCGATCCGCCCTCGGTGGATCTTCATCCGATCTCTCCGGCCGCGGCTCCCGGGGCCCGCCGGACGATTAGAAGCTCCTCCCGATCACTTTGAAGAGCGCCCGGGCGCAGTACTGGCAGTAGCCGTGCTCTTCGACGGCGCTGCGCTGCAGGACATCCAGCAGCTCGCGGCTCTTGGGATCCATCTCCTCGGTTTTCTCATACAGCCGCAGGCAGTTCTTGATCTTGTTGAAGACGAGCTCGTTGATCGCGCCCCGGAGATGCTCGTGGTCGCGGTAGCTCATCCGCCGCAGCTCCTCGCGCCGTTCCACCAACACGTTCTCGAACGCGACCCGCCCCTGGCGACTGATCTGCCGCTTCTGAACCAGCGCCCCTTCCACTTCGTCAATCAACTCCTTCTCGCTGTCCACCAGGGCTTCGCCCAACACGTTGCGGGCGGCCGCATCGAGATAATTGAGGTAGAGATTCTGGCCGTAGTCGTAGAAGTGCGTGGGGACGATGTCCTCGACCATCTGGTCGACTTTTTTGTTGACGAAATCGACCTTGGTCTCCTCGAACAGCTTCAACAGGTCTTTCTGGTTCAGGTCCTTGATCGACTGGTGCTCAAACGTTCGCTCGATCGCCTCGGTCATGACCTCCAGATCCAAGCATTGACGGGCGTGGGTGTAGGCCAGAGAAAACGCATCCTCGAAAAACCGCGGGCTGAGGCCCCGCAGGCCCTGGGACTCCTGCCGGGTCCGAATCGCGTAGGTAGCCGCCAGCTCGAACACGTCCTGCGGGATGTGCTTGGTCTCACCCCGGACCTGATTGGCCCGCTCCACGAGCGCACGGTAGATGCGCGTCTCCCCTTGGACGTCGACGTTGTACGGGAAGTCGATCTTGTGGATCCGCCCCCGCAGCGGCTCCATGATGTCCTCGGCCAGGAACACATTGTACTCGGGATAATTGGTATGGCCGATCACGACCTCGTCGACGTGAACCGTCGGGAAATTGGCAAGGTCGATCCGCTTCGACTGGATGAGCTCCAGGAGGAGCGAAAGGAGCTGGCGCCGGCTCTTGAACACCTCCGTCCAGTCCAGGATGCCTCGGTTCGCCCAGATCACCTTGCCATCGAAATCGTAGGCATCGGGATCGTAGGTCGAGCCCCGCTCCTTCAGCATCGCGAAGTTGATGTTGCCGACGAAGTTCGTGATGTCTTCGCGTCGGAGGTCGGTCGGGGTGTGCTTGGCCACCCCGATCTTGTCGCGGGCGGAGAGGAGGACTTGCCGAACCGGCACGGTGCGCCATCCGCCGTGCGAGCCGATCACCCGCTCGCACACGGGACACGGCACCGCCTCCTCGTGCCACCAAATGCCCTCGGTTTCGCGGACGTCGGAGGGAATCAGGTCGAACGGATGCTGATGGAACGGGCATCCATCCACGGCGTACACCAGCCCGTCGGGTTTCCCCGAATACTCCTCCAGCCGCCGCTTGAGCTTATCGACGGTCATCGACTTCCCGGAGCCCTGCGGGCCCACCAGGAGCAGCAGGCGCCGCTCCATGCTCATCGCGTAGCCTTTGAAAAACGCCACGATGTCGTCGAGCTGCCGGTCCATCCCGTAGATCCCCTCGAACACCTTGTCCTTGCCGAAATAGTCAATCATATCGGCAATGTAGTGCAGGGTGGTCCGGGTCAGGCGCGGATCTCGTCGGCTGGCGGCAAGGTAGGCCTCAACGGTGTTGGTCACGGTCATCTGCGTCTCCTGGAATGGTGTACGCGGGACCCCCCACGCCGGTTCATGTCGCTTCTTCCCCTTTCACCGTGGCCACAAACACAAAAACTCAGCACGGGATCGGGTGATCTCCCGGCTGAGCCTCGCTTTCCTGCAACGCCGTTGCCGCCACGACAGTTGGCCCGATGCTGCGCGTCTCCTACTTGGTCGAAGCGCCCGGGCGACCCGGAGCACTTCGGGGTGCGTGTGCGCTTACCGCATCTATGCCCAACGGCTTGAACTTTGAGCAGAGTATAGCCCCACCGTGGAACCCTGTCAATGAAATCGCACGCGGCGCGGCCAAAAAGCGTGCGGCGAGTGGCGGTTCGATCGGGGAGCCCGGACGGGCCGGCGCGCCCCGCCGGATCAGATCGCGCCGGTCGGTTCCGAGCGAGGATACCGGATCAGCAGGATCGGCCTGGGAAACTTCGACATCACCCGGGACGCAACACTCCCGGCAAACACGGCATCGATCCCCGCGCGGCCGTGTGTCGCCATCACGATCAACTCCGCGCCGACGCGGGCGGCTTCTTCCAACACCCCCTGCGCCGGCTCTCCCCCGGCGCTGCTGCTGCAGCTTGTAAATGACCTTGAGGTAGTCCTGCACCACTCCGGTGATCGCGCTCACGGGCGGGTCTCTCGGCAGCAGAGAACGCTAAATATTTTTAACCCCATCTAATCTCGTATAGCCGTCGAGGGCACGCGGGGTCAACCCCTCCGCCACGGCCCCGTGGGAACTCCGCCGCGCACCGGCCTGCGGACCCCCCCAAACATCGCCGCGACGGGTTCGGCGGCGGAAGCGCAGCGCGTCATGAAGGGGCGCGGTCGGCGAGAAGGGGCCCGCCGCCGCGCGCAGAGAAGTCGTGTCTATGGACCTTCCTCTCCGCCGGCCCCCCCGCCTGAGACCCGGTCAGACGATCGGTCTCATCTCCCCCTCCGGACCCACGTCCGCGGCGAGCGCCACCACCCCCGAGCTGCTCGAGGCGGCGCGGGCGAACCTCTCACAGGCGGGCTTCCGCACCGTCGTGGCGCCCCACGCGCTGGACGTGCGGGGGTATCTCGCCGGCGCCGATGCCGACCGGGCGGCGGATCTCCACGCCGTGTTCGAGGACCCGGCGATCCATGCGGTGCTGTGCATCCGCGGGGGCTACGGGGCGATGCGCCTGCTGGACGTGCTGGACTACGATCTGATCCGTCGCCACCCCAAGATCTTCGTCGGCTACAGCGACGTCACCGCGCTCCATCTGGCCTTCTCGCGCCTGACGGGCCTGGTCACGTTTCACGGACCCATGGCCACCGCCCTCGCCAGACGCGATGGGCACGACCTCGACCATCTCCTGCGCGCCGTCACCCGCCCGGACCCGCTCGGTCGCCTCATCAACCCGCCGGGTGGGCCGGAGATTGAGACGCTCGTCCCCGGGGTGGCCGAGGGCCCGCTGATCGGCGGGAACGCGGCGCTGGTGACCTCGCTCCTCGGCACACCGTATCTGCCCCGCCTGGAGGGGGCGGTGTTGTTTTTTGAGGATATCCTTGACTCGACCTACCGGCTCGACCGGAAGCTTGTGGCGCTGCGGCTGGCGGGGGTCCTGCGGAAGGTCAACGGGATCGTCATCGGCGAGTGCCGCCTGCGTGCCGAGCCCAAGGCCCCCAGCCTGTCGATCCGGGAGATCCTCGAGGACCTGATCGTCCCGTTGGGAAAGCCGGCGATCTACGGACTCGCCTGCGGGCACGGCACCGATCACCTCACGCTGCCGATCGGCGTCCGCGCTCGCCTCGACGCGGCCCGAGGCGCTCTCTCGATCGAAGATCCTTCCGTGAGCTGAGCTCAGACACCATGGCGGGAGCGGGGCCCGGCGGGACCCCCGGTCCGTCCTGTCGAATCCCCAGAGACCGACTTCGCACGCCGTGGAAGGAGCGACCTGTGGCAAACCCACCCTTCCCCCGCCCCCGCAAAGCCCTCGCGGCACTCGACCCGTATGTGCCCGGGCGGTCCGCGGAGGAGGTGATGGCGCGCTTCGGCCTGGCGCAGGTGAGCAAGCTCGGGAGCAACGAGAATCCGCTCGGCCTGTCCCCGCTCGTCCGCGACGCCCTGACCCAGGCGCTCGACCGGATCCATCACTATCCTGACGGGGAGTGCACCCGGCTCCGCGCCCTCCTGGCCGCGCGCCTCGGGCTCACCCCGGGGCAGTTCCTCTTTGCCAACGGCGTGGACAACGTCTTGACCTGCGTCGGGCTCGCGTTCTTCGACCGCGGGGACCGGATCGTGACGGGGATCCCCACCTACACGGCGTACGCCAATCTGGCCAAACTCATGGGCGCCGAGCTGATCGGCGTGCCGCTGCGCGACTGGCGGTTCGACATCCCGGCGATCTCCCGCGCGGCGCGTGGGGCCAAAGCGGTGATCGTCTGCAACCCGAACAACCCCACGGGCGCGATCGTTCCGGCCGACGACATGGCTGCCCTGTTGAACCTGATCCCGCCGGACGTCCTCGTCGTCGTCGACGAGGCATACGCGGAGTGGGTGGACGATCCGACGTTCCCCGACACCATGACCCTGCTGCGCCGGCACCCGAACATCGTGGTGCTCCGCACGTTCTCGAAGATCTACGGGCTCGCCGGCCTGCGCGTTGGCTGTGCCATCGGGTCGCCGGGGGTGATCGCCGCCCTCCACCAGGTCCGCGAGCCGTTCCCGGTGGATCGACTGGCGCAGGCCGCCGCCGAGGCGGTGCTCGACGACACCGCCTACCTGCGTGCCTCGTTTGAGAACAACCGCGCGGGGAAAACCGCCCTGGCGAAAGGCTTCACGGCCCTGGGGCTGCGCCACCTCCCGAGCCAGGCCAACTTCATCCTCGTCGACCTGGGACAGCCCGCGGCGGGCGTGGCAGAGCGGCTCCTCGAACACGGGATGATCCTCCGGCCGGGGGCGATGTGGGGGCTGCCAACCTGGGCCCGGGTGACGATCGGCACGCCCGAAGACAACGCCCGGCTCCTCGAGGCGCTGGCAACGGTCCTGCGGGGCTCGCAGCACAAAGAGAGGAGATGACCATGGCCACCAGCAATCGCATTACCGATCTGGTCCGTGCGTACGCGGAGGGCCCCCGGCTGCTCGAGGCCGCGGTCGCCGGGATCCCCGCCGCCGAACTCCGTTTCACCCCGGGGCCCGAACACTGGAGCATCCACGAAAACGTCGTCCACGTCGCGGACACCGAACTGGTCGGCGCGACCCGGATGCGATATGTGATCGCCCACCCCGGGGCCGCCCTCGTGGGGTTTGACCAAGAGACCTGGGCCAGGGCCATGGATTACCGCTCGCAATCCTTTGAGGGGGCCCTCACCTTATTCCGATCGGTCCGGGGGATGACCGCCGAGGTCCTCCGGCACGCCCCCGCCGAGGCCTGGGAGCAAACCGGAGCGCACAGCACGGATGGCCCGCAAACGCTCGAATGGCTCGTCGAGCATTTTGCAGATCACGTCCCCTACCATCTGCGGACGATCGCCAAGCGCCGCACGCAGTACGCCCAGGCGAAGCGGTAACCGGCAGGCGGTCGAGGACACGGCAAAAGCGCCCTGCCCGGATCAGCCGGGGGGCACGGGCCTCGCCGGCGACCGGTGCGTTCACGACGGCCTTGGGAGCCATCGACCCTCGCCACGCCCGCGCGCGGCGGGGCAAGATCGATTCACCCCATTGGAACGGCACGGCGCGTAAGGGAGGACGGAACCATGGATGCCACGGCGGGGCCGGGTCGATCGCGGGTCGTGCGCGCGCCGCGGGGGACGGCACTCTCCTGCCGCGGATGGCCGCAGGAGGCTGCGCTCCGCATGCTGATGAACAACCTCGACCCGGATGTGGCCGAGCGGCCGCAGGACCTCATCGTCTACGGCGGCACGGGCAAGGCGGCGCGCAACTGGGCCTGCTTCGACGCCCTGCTGCAGGCGCTCAGAGCCCTCGGCGACGATGAGACGCTCCTCGTCCAGTCGGGGAAGCCCGTGGGGGTGTTCCGGTCACACCCCGAGGCCCCGCGGGTCCTGATCAGCAACGCGATGCTGGTCCCCGCCTGGGCGACCTGGGACGAGTTTCGCCGGCTGGAGGCGCTCGGGCTCACCATGTACGGGCAGATGACCGCCGGGTCCTGGATCTACATCGGCACGCAGGGCATCATTCAGGGCACGTACGAGACGTTCGCCGAGGTGGCGCGCCAGCACTTCGGCGGCACATTGCGCGGCCGGCTGGTCCTCTCTGCCGGGCTCGGAGGGATGGGCGGGGCGCAGCCGATGGCGATCACCATGAACGCGGGGGTCGGGCTGATCGTGGAAGCCGACCCGGCACGGATCGAACGCCGGGCGAGGGCCGGCTGGGTGGACGAGGCCACCCAGAGCCTCGACGCGGCGCTGCACCTCGCCGAACAGGCCGTTCGCGAGGGAACGCCGCGGTCGATCGCACTGCTCGGCAACGCGGCGGAAGTGTACACGGAAATCGTCCGGCGCGGGGTCGCCGTGGATGTCGTCACCGATCAGACCGCGGCGCACGACCTTCTCGGAGGCTACCTCCCGGAGGGCCTCTCGGCCGCCGCGGCGTCGGAGTTGCGGGAACGCGCCCCGGCGGACTACCTCCACCGGGCCGAAGTATCGGTCGCCCGGCATGTGGAAGCGATGCTGGAACTCCGCCGCCGCGGCGCCGTGGTCTTCGATTACGGCAACAACATCCGCGCACAGGCTCACCGCGCCGGCGTGGGTGACGCGTTCGCCTTCCCCGGGTTTGTCCCCGCCTATGTCCGCCCCCTCTTCTGTGAGGGGCGCGGGCCGTTCCGCTGGGTCGCCCTTTCCGGGGAGCCGGCGGACATCCGGAAGACGGACGAACTGGTGCTGCGCCTCTTCCCCGCACAGGAGTCGCTCGCCCGCTGGATCCGCCTCGCCGGCGCGCGCGTTCCGTTTCAGGGGCTGCCGGCGCGCGTCTGCTGGCTCGGCCAGGGCGAGCGCGCCGCGTTCGGCCTCGCGATCAACGAGATGGTGGCGCGCGGTGAGCTCGCCGCGCCCATCGTCATCGGCCGGGATCACCTGGACGCCGGCTCGGTGGCCTCGCCGTATCGCGAGACCGAGGCGATGGCCGACGGGAGCGACGCGATCGCGGACTGGCCGATCCTCAACGCCCTGCTGAACGCCGTCGGGGGCGCGACGTGGGTCTCCGTCCATCACGGGGGCGGGGTGGGAATCGGCTACTCCGTGCACGCCGGGATGGTGATCGTCGCCGACGGCCAACCGGGCACCGCCCGCCGGCTGGAGCGGGTCCTGACGACGGACCCAGGAACCGGAATCATCCGCCACGCCGACGCGGGCTACCCGGCGGCCGTCGCCGCGGCCCGCCGCCACAACCTCCAGATCCCGATGACGCCCCCCGCCGACTAGGGCATCGTGCGCCAGGCGGCGCGACGGCCTACCCGCGACGAAGCGCGATCACGCTCAACAACTCAAAGAGCACGTTTGCCGCGAGCATGGAGGTCAGGCCGCTGACGTCGTAGGGCGGAGAGACTTCGACAATATCGAACGCAACAATCTCCAGCCCGGCCAATCCCCGGAGCAGGGCCAACGCCTGGGCGCTCGTCAGCCCGCCGACCTCTGGGGTGCCCGTCCCCGGCGCAAACGCCGGGTCGACAGAGTCGATATCGAACGTGACGTACACCTTCTGAGCGCGCAGGCGGGCGAGGTGGTCGAGCGCGGCGGCGATGCCCTTCTCGTGGATCTCCTCGGCGCGGATCACACGGACCCCATGCGTGTCCCCCAACTCGAAATCGCCTGCCCCGTAGACCGGACCGCGGATGCCAAACTGAACGGTTGAGGCGGGCAGGAACAGCCCCTCCTCGAGCGCGCGCCGAAACGGGGTCCCGTGGAAGTAGCGGTTGCCGAAGTACTGCTCCCACATGTCCTGATGGCTGTCGAAGTGGACGAGGGCGACCGGCCCGTGGCGCCGGGCCACCGCCCGCAGGATCGGCAGCGAGATCGAGTGGTCGCCGCCGATGCACGCCGGAATCGCGCCGGCGTCGAGCACCTCGCCCACCGCGGCCTCGATCCGCCCGTACGTGTCGATGATGTCGAGGGGATTCGGGTCCACATCGCCGCAGTCGGCCACCCGCAGCCGCTCGAACGGGGAGGTGCGGAGGACAGGGTGATAGGGACGGATCAGCAGGGAATGGTTGCGGATCTCCTTCGGCCCGAATCGGGCGCCCGGTCGAAAGCTCACTCCCCCGTCGAACGGAATCCCGAGGATCGCCACGTCCAGCCCGTGCGGATCCCGCGTATGGGGGAGGCGCAGGAACGTCGAGAGCTGGGCGTAGCGAGGCGACTGGAAGGCGTTCGGCGGGTCAAATCGCGCGGTCATCGTCGACGCCCATGCCGAAGCCGATCGTCTTCGCGGTCTCCTCACGGATCATGGCCAGCACCTGCCGCTTCGCATTCACGAACTCCTCCGACGTGGTCACCTCGAGCGTCCGTGGGCGGGGCAGCGTGAGCGACACCTCCGCCCGGAACCGCCCCGGCCGCGCGGTCATCACGAATACCCGGTCCCCAAGAAACAGCGCCTCGTCGATGTCGTGCGTGACGAACAGGATCGTCTTGGGAGACTTCTGCCAGATATCGAGGAGGAGCTCACCCATGAACGCGCGGGTCTGCGCGTCCAACGCCCCGAACGGCTCGTCCATGAGGAGCACCTCGGGATCGTTGGCCAACGCCCGGGCAATCGCCACCCGCTGCATCATCCCGCCGGAGAGCTCCTTGGGATAGGCGCGCTCGAAGCCCGTGAGCCCCACCATCTGGATGTAGCGCGCGGTCACCTCGTGGCGCTGCGATTCGGACACGCCCCGGAGCCGGGGGCCAAATTCCACGTTCCCCTGGACCGTCAGCCACGGGAACAGGGTGTAGGATTGGAACACCATGCCGCGGTCCGCGCCGGGGGCGGCGACCTCGCGGCCGTCGAGCCAGATCCCGCCGGACGCGGGCCGAACGAGCCCGGCGATCAGCCGGAGCAGCGTGCTCTTGCCGCATCCCGAGGGACCGACGATGCTGACGATCTCTCGGTCCTCCACGTCGAGCGAGAGCCGGTCCACCGCCGTCACCTCCCCGCCGCGCCGTGTGCGGAAGGTGACCGTGACATCGCGGACGCGCAGCTTGGGCTCCGCCATCAGACCGCCTCAGGCCTTCGGGGACCAGGGGAGCAGCCGGCGGTGCATCCATTTGAAGGTCAGGTCGAACAACAACCCCAGCCCCCCGATGACGGCCAGGCCGACGAAGATCCGATCGGTGAACAACCCGCGCATCGAGTTGAGGATGAGGTAACCGAGCCCCTTGTCCGCGGACACGATCTCGGCCACAATCAGGTACGTCCACGCCCATCCCATGGTGATGCGAAGGGTATCCATCACCCCCGGCAGGGTCGCCGGCAGGAGGACGCGCGCGACGACCTGCGCCCGTGACGCTCCCAGGGTGTACGAGACGTCCAGCTGCTCGTGCGGAACGTGCGCGGCGACGTCGGCGACGAGCAGGACGAGCTGGAAGAAGGTGCCGATGAAAATCACCGCCACCTTCTCCGCGGTGCCGATCCCGATGTAGAGGATCAGCAGCGGGATCATCGCGCTGACGGGCAGGTACCGGACGAAGTCCACCACCGGCTCAACCAGCGCCTCGATCACCTTGAAGGACCCCATCAGGATGCCGATCGGCAGCCCGGCGACCACCGCGAGCGCCCACCCCGTGACGATCACGGACACACTGGCCCGCATGTCGTCCAGCAGGGTGCCGTCACGTGCCAGATCGATGCCCGCGGAGATGATCGCGGTCGGGCTCGGGAGGAACAGCGGCTCAACCAGCCTGCCGTAGGAAAACACGCACCACAGGGCCACCAGCCCCACCGCGCTGCCGGCAACGGTCCCCAGGTAGATGCGGCGGGGGACGGGTTCCTGCGGCCTGAAGTAGGTGGAGAAAAAGCGCGGGGCGGGCCGGCGCCGCGGCTCGCCCCGGGATTGTGCCAGGCTCACGTCAAGGCGTGTGGGCCGGTGGCGGGGCACCGGCCCAGCACCCTCCTTACCGAATGAAGTCCGGGTCCACCAGATCGGCGGCGGATTCGTTCACCCGGATCATCCCGAACGACTTCCAGATGTCGATCGCGTTCTGCGCGGTCACGTAGACCGTCCCACCCGGCTTGAAGTACTGGTCGTTGACGGCCTTATCGTAAAACCGCACCCCGGCGAGGGTCTCCCGGAAGGTCTTCACGTCCTTCAGCCAGCCCCCGACCGCTTTGGCCATCAGGGCGTCGGACTCGTCGGGGTTCTGCTTCCAGTAGTCGACCGCCCGGAACCAGCCGGCGACCGCGGCCTTGACCGCGTCGGGATGGTTCTTGATGACGTCGGAGCGGAACAGCAAGATGTCGACGATCAGGCCCGGCGTCTTGCTGCTGTCCACCAACACGTGACCGCCCGGGGTCCGCTTCGCCCGGGTGAGCCACGGCTCCCACGTCACGGCCGCGTCGACCTTGTGGGCCACGAACGCCGCGCCGGCATCGTCCTGCTGCATCTGAATGCTCTGGATGTCCTTCTCCGTCATCCCGTTCTGCCGGAGCAGGACGCTCAGGAAGAAATGCGAGACCGATCCCTTGTTGTAGGCGACCCGCTTGCCGCGGAGCTCTTTGATCGTTTTGATCGAGTCGACGGCCACGATCCCGTCACCACCCCGGCTGTCGTCCAAGGCCAGCACCGAGCGGAACGGGTGCTCGGGGGTCCAGTACAGGCTCGCCGTGTCCAGCGTCGTGGCGATCCCGTCCAATCTTCCCGAAATGAGGGCGAAGAACCGCGCCTTGGGGTCTTCGAAGGTCTTGAGGTCGACGTTCACCCCCGCTTCGTCGAAGAAGCGCTTGTCCCGGGCGAGGAACAGCGGACCGTACCCCACCCAGGTCGACTGCCCGATCACCAGCGTCTCGGCCGCCGCACCGGCCGGGACCGGCCGCCACCCGAGCGGGGCCGCCGCGACCAGCAGCAGGATCAGGGCAACCGTCGTCCACCTGCAAGGACGACTCATGAGCGTACACCTCCCTTCCATATAGGCTTCCAGATATTCCGCCGGGGGATGGGAAAACCCTCTCCCCCCCGGACACCCCGGCCTACCGGCGCGCCAGCAGCGACGCGGCGTCGGCGTCGACGATCCAGGCCAGCGCGCCGTCAACCGGCCGGATCGCCTGCGCCGGCACGGCATCGGGGTCGCGGGGCCCATCGAGCACGGCGCGCAGGGCCCGCGCCTTCTGCGGGCCGGCGACGAGAAAGAGCACCTCGCGCGCGGCGTTGAAGATCGGGGGAGTGAGCGTCATGCGCGACATCCCGAGGTCGGGGACGTGGTAGGCCACCACCGGCCGCTCCCTCTCCCGGAGCGCCTGGGCGTGGGGGAACAGCGAGGCGGTGTGGGCATCGTCGCCGAGCCCAAGCAGCACGAGGTCGAGGCGGGGCCACCCGTCGGCGGTCGATGGGAGGTGCTCGCGCAGCAGCGCCGCGTATGCCGTCGCGGCCTGGGCATCGGCCCGCTCGGCCGGCATCCGGTGGATTTGCGCGTCGGGGACCGGCACCGAGGCGAGCAGCGTTTCGCGCGCCATGCGGTAGTTGCTGCGGGGATCGTCGGGGGGGACCCCACGCTCATCGCCCCAGAACAGCCGGAGCCGCCCCCACGGGATCCGCTCGCGGAAGGGGGGCGCCCCCAGGCGGGCGTAGAGGGCCCGCGGGGTCTCGCCCCCCGACAATGCCAGGGCGCACTCTCCGCGGTCGGCGGTCGCGCGTGCGCAGCGAGAGGCGACACGCTCTGCGGCCGCCGCCGCCGCGGCGGCGAGATCGGGAAAAACGAGGACGTCGGGGTGGAACGAAGCCGCGGGTGGATCGGTCACAACGGCCGCCAGCGGCGCCCCCGCCTGCCGATCAGGGCGCGGGCGGCATCGGGCCCCTCCGACCCCGCCACGTAGTGCTGCAGGGGGGCGGGCGGGACGCCCTCCTCCCACCAGTGCAGGATCGGCTCCATCAGGTCCCAGGCCTCCTCCACCTCGTCCCGACGGGTGAACAGGGTGGAATCGCCGAGCAGACAGTCGACGAGGAGCCGTTCGTAGGCGGACATCTCCTCCCCGCGGAACGTGGTCCCGAACCGGAAGCCCATGTTGACGGGGCGCAGCGTCATCGTCATCCCGGGGACCTTGGCCACGAACCGCAGGGAGATGACCTCGTCGGGCTGGATGTTCAGCACCAGCAGGTTCGGTTCGTTTGCCGCGCCGTCGCCGAACAGCACCAGCGGCGCCCGCTTGAATTGCACCGCGACCTCGGTCACCCGCTTCGGCAATCGCTTCCCGGAGCGCAGGAAAAATGGCACCCCCGCCCACCGCCAGTTGTCAATGAAGAGCCGCATGGCGACAAACGTCGGGGTGCGGGAGCCCGGCGCGACCCGCGGCTCCTCGCGGTAGCCCGAGACGTGCGCCCCGTCGATGCTTCCGGGACCGTACTGACCGAATACAACGTTCTGCGACACCTCGTCGAGGGCGATGCGGCGGGCAGCCCGCAGGACCTTCACCTTCTCCGACCGCACGGCCTCCGGGTCGACCGCGACCGGCGGTTCCATCGCCATCAGGGTCAGGAGCTGCATCATGTGGCTTTGGATGATATCCCGAATCACCCCCGCGGTCTCGTAGTATCCCGCGCGGCCTTCGATCCCGACGGTCTCCGCCACCGTGATCTGCACGTGATCGACATAATGCTGGTTCCAGATCGGCTCGAAGATGCCGTTGGCGAACCGGAACACCAGGATGTTTTGAACCGTTTCCTTGCCGAGGTAGTGATCGATCCGGAAGATCTGAGACTCGCGGAAGACCTCGAGCAGCATCCGATTCAATTCCCGAGCGCTGGCCACATCCCGTCCGAACGGCTTCTCGACGATCACCCGGGTCCAGGGATGGCTATCGGTCACACCGGGGGCGGGCCGGGCGACCAATCGGTGTTCCCCGAGCCGCCGCACGATCTCCGAATACATCTCGGGGGCGGTCGCAAGGTAGTATAGACGGTTGCCCGCGGTCCCCCGCTCCCGGTCCAATCGTTCCAGGGTCTTCCGCAGGCGAGCGTACCCCTCGGCGGCCTGTAAGTCCGCCTGGATATAGTGGAGGCGCCGGGCGAACCGGTCCCACTCCGCGGTCTCCCCCGCGGGCGGCGACACCCCGAGCACGGCCTTCGCCATCTCCGCCCGGAAGACCTCATCGGTCTTTGGGCGCCGGGCAAACCCGACGATGACACTCTCGTCCGGCAACATCCCGAGCCGCGCCAGCGTGTACAGCGCCGGCACGAGCTTCTTGTGCGCCAGGTCCCCGGTCACCCCGAAGATCACGATGACGCAGGGATCGGGCGCCCGGCGCGCTCGGCGGATCTCGCCGAGCGGGGATGGGACCGAGACGGCGTCCATCTCCCGCCGCTACGCCTGCTTGACGGCGTGCCCGCCGAACTGCTGGCGGAGGGCGGCGAGCACCTTGTCCCCGAAGTTTTCCTCCTGCCGGGACCGGAGTCGCTGGAGGAGCGCGAGCGTGATCACGGGCGCCGGGATGTTGCGGTCGATCGCCTCCTGGATCGTCCACCGTCCCTCGCCGGAGTCGTCGACGTACCCGCGCAGCGACCGCAGGTCGGGATCGCCGCGGAATGCACGTTCGGCGAGTTCGAGCAGCCAGGACCGCACAACGCTCCCATGGTTCCACAGGTCGCTCACCGCGCGGAGGTCGATCGCGTACGGCCCATCGTGGAGGATGGCGAATCCCTCGGCGTACGCCTGCATCATCCCGTACTCGATGCCGTTGTGGATCATCTTGACGAAGTGCCCCGCTCCGCTCGGGCCGACGTGGAGGTACCCTCCCTCCGGGGCCAGGTCGCGGAAGGCCGGCTCCACAACAAGTACGGCCGCCGGATCCCCTCCGACCATCAGGCAGTACCCCACCTGCAGTCCCCAGATGCCGCCGCTCGTGCCGGCGTCGATGTAGGACAGGTGGCGCGCCTTAGCGGCTTCGGCCCGGCGGACCGAGTCCTTGTAGTTGGAGTTGCCGCCGTCGACGATGATATCCCCCACCGCCAGCAGCGGCATGGTCTCCCCGAGCGCCTTGTCGACGGTGTCCCCTGCCGGGATCATCAACCACACGACCCGGGGCGGGGTCAGGAGCCCCACCAGGGCCTTGATCGACTCGGCCGTCGTCGCCCCGAGCGCGGCGGCCTCCGCTCGTACCTCGGGGCGCCTGGCGTAGACCGCCACCTGGTGCCCCCGACCCAGGAGGCGCTTCACCATGTTGCCTCCCATCCGGCCGAACCCTACGAATCCCAGCTTCACACATCCCCTCCCCACTCGATGGCAGTCACGATGAAGATCGCAGCCGCTGTTCAATCGCCGCAAGCAGCTGCCGGTACGAGTCGGCAAACGACGCGATTCCCGCCTCCAGCACCCGCTGCGTCACCTCGTCGATGCTGATCCCGACCTTCTGCAGTTGCGCGAACACCGCGGTCGCCTCCGCCAACCCCTCGGTCACGGCGTCGGGATTCACCCGCCCATGATCGCGAAACGCCGAGATCGTCTGGGGCGGCAGCGTGTCCACCGTGTCGGGGCCGACGAGCGCCTCGACGTAGAGGAGATCGGGGTAGGCCGGGTTCTTCGTGCTGGTGCTCCCCCAGAGGGGCCGCTGGACGCGGGCCCCCCGGGCCGCGAGGTGCTTGTACCGATCGCCGGTAAACGCTTCGCGGAACACCCGGTAGGCCAGCTTGGCGTTCGCGATCGCCACCTTGCCCTGGAGGCCGGCGAGAAGCGCCCGCTCCGCGCCCCCGGCGGAGGCGAGTCGCGCCGCCAGGCGCGTGTCGGTCTCGGTATCGATCCGGCTCACAAAGAAGCTCGCCACCGACGCCACCCGGTCGATCGGCTGCCCGGCGGCCACACGACGCTCCAGGCCGTGGAGGTAGGCCTCGGCGACCCGCGCGTAGGCCGGCACGGAGAACAGTAGGGTGATGTTGATGTTGTGCCCTTCGGCGATCATCTCTTCAATCGCCGGCTCTCCCTCGGGAGTCCCGGGGATCTTCACCATCAGATTCGGCCGCCCGATGCGCTGGATCCACTGCCGGACTTCCTGTATCGTCCCGGCCGTATCGCGGGCAAGCAACGGGGACACCTCGACGGACACGAATCCATCCGCCCCGCCGGTTTGATCGAAGGTCGGCCGGAGGATGTCGCACGCGGCGGTGATATCTTCGGCGACGAGCGTCTCGTACGCCGCGACCACACTCGCCCTCCCGGCCCGCAGGCGCGCCAATGCATCGGCGTAGTCGTCGCTCGCGGAGATCGCCTTCTCGAAAATCGTCGGGTTGCTCGTCACCCCCGACACGCCGTCCTCCTCCACCAGGCGCGCGAGTTCGCCCGAACGCAGCAGGTGGCGGTGGATGTAGTCAAGCCACACGCTTTGCCCCGCCTGACGGAGGAGGCGCAGCGGGTTCCGAACCGTGATCTCCTTCATTGCGCTCGCCGTCCTTTCTCCAGCACCGCCTCCGCCGTCTCAACGATGTGCTCCGGCGTGAAGCCGAACTCGCGCATCACCACGGGCCCCGGCGCGGAGGCGCCGAACCGATTCACACCGATGATCGTCCCCTCCAGACCCACGTATCGCTCCCACCCCAGCGGGCACGCCGCCTCGACGCTTACCCGCCCCCGGACGTTCGGCGGGAGCACCGAGTCGCGGTAGACCTGCGGCTGGGCCTCGAACAGCTCCCAAGAGGGCATCGACACCACCCGGCTGCGAATCCCATCCCTGACGAGCCGGTGGTGTGCTTCCAGCGTGATCGACACCTCCGAGCCCGTGGCAATGAGGAGCACCTCGGGCATGGGGTCGCCCGCGTCCGCGAGCACGTACCCCCCGCGCGCCACGCCGGATGCCGGGGACAACATCGCCCGGTCGAGCACGGGCAACTTCTGCCTGGTGAGCACGAGCCCAACGGGACCTCCGCGGTGCTGCATGGCGATCCGCCAGGCCTCCACGGTCTCGGTGGCGTCCGCCGGGCGCAGAATCACCATATTCGGGATGGCGCGCAGGGCGGCCAGATGCTCCACGGGTTGGTGGGTTGGCCCGTCTTCCCCCAACCCGATGCTGTCGTGGGTCCAGATGTAGATCACCTTCGCCTTGCTCAACGCGGCGAGACGGATGCTCGGCCGCATGTAATCCGAGAACGTGAGGAACGTCGCGCCGAAAGGCAGCACCCCGCCGTGGAGGGCCATCCCGGTCAGGCATGCGGTCATCGCGTGCTCGCGGATACCGAAGTGCAGGTTCCGCCCGGCGTATCCCCAGGCGCCTCCGGCGGCCCCCTGCGTCGGCAGCCCCTCGCCAGCCCGGGGGTGGAGCGGGCCTTCGAAATCTCCCAACCCTTTCATCATGGTGTACGTCGACGGGTCGAGGTCGGCCGATCCACCGATCAGGGTCGGCACCGCCTCGGCCAGAACATTGAGGACCTTGCCCGTCGCCTCCCGCGTCGCCATCTCCCCATCTTTGGGCGTGAAAATGGGAAGCCGCGCCTCCCACTCCGCCGGCAGCCTGCCGGCAAGCGCGTCGACGAACCCGTCGACGAGATCCGGGAAGGCAGCGCGGTAGGCATCGAGCCGCCTCGTCCAGGCCGCCTCCAGTTCGGCGCCGCGATCGACGCACCTGCGGAACTCGCGCAGCGCCTCCTCCGGCTCGTAGAAGGAGCGATCCTCCGGCCAGCCGAGCGCCCGCTTGGTCAGCCGCACCTCCTCGGCCCCCAGCGGCTCGCCGTGCGCCTTGAACGTGTCCTGTCTGTGCGGGCTGCCGTAACCGAGGTGCGTCCGCGCGACGATCAGCGAGGGGCGGTCCGCCACCCCGCGGGCAGCGGTCAGCGCCGCGTCCACTGCGGCGACGTCCTCGCCGTCGATCCGCTGGACGTGCCAGCCGTAGGCCTCGAAGCGGGTCCCGACATCTTCGGAGAACGTGACGTTTGTCGTCGCGGAGAGAGTGATCAGGTTCGCATCGTAGAGAACGATCAGCCGGCCGAGCCCCAGGTGCCCGGCGAGCGAGGCCGCCTCGGAGGCGACCCCCTCCATCATGTCTCCATCGCTCGCGATCACGTAGGTGCAGTGGTCCACGACGTCGTGACCGGGTCGGTTGAAGGTCGCGGCCAACCATCGCTCCGCGATGGCCAGCCCGACGGCGTTCCCAACCCCCTGGCCGAGCGGCCCCGTCGTGACCTCCACCCCGGGGGTGAGCCCGTGCTCGGGGTGTCCCGGCGTGCGGCTCTCCCACTGCCGGAACTGTTTGAGGTCGTCGAGGGTGAGATCGTACCCGGTGAGATGCAGCAGGCTGTAGAGCAGCATGCTCCCATGTCCGGCGGAGAGCACGAATCGGTCACGGTCCGGCCACGCCGGGTTTCTGGGATTGTGGCGGAGGTGGCGCGTCCAGAGGACGTAGGCCATCGCTGCCGCCCCCAGCGGCATCCCGGGGTGACCGGAGTGCGCTTTCTCCACCGCGTCAATGGATAGGGTGCGGATCGTGTTGATGCAGAGTTCGTCAATCGTCCGCGTCTGGTTCGCCATCGTGATTCCTCCGCGAGAACTCGCGCGCGTCCTCACCTATTCTACCCGATCTGAGGGCGCGGGGAGCGGCTTCCCGCGGCTCGGTGCCTCTTTTGGATGGAACAGCTCCTGCAGCGGAGCCAGCGCGGCCTCCACCCGCAGGTGCGTCGTCCGCGCGGCGAGGTACCCGGCGTGGCGCCCGGGGTCCGGGTAGAACGTCTCGCCCAGCGGGGGCGGCACCTCCTCCACGCGAACGGCGCCGAGAAGTTCCAGCGCCATCAACGCCGCCCCCCGACTGCTGCCTTCCGCCTCTCCGGAGGAGGTCACCTCGTGACCCAACACGTCGGCCATAATCTGCATCCACGCGGGGGACCGCCGAAGGCCGCCGCCGCTCGCGATGATCTCGCGCACCTCGGGGATCGCCGCCCGCAGCTGGTCCCAAATCAACGCGAATCGCTGCGCGATCCCCTCCAGGCCCGCCCGCAGCAGATCCAACGGCTCCGTGGCGAGGGTCAGCCCGACGACCGCCCCGCGCGCCCAAAGCGGCCATTCGGGACTGCGCTCTCCCGCGAAGAAGGGCAGCACCACCAATCCACGGGCCTCCGCCCTGCGCGCCGCGAGACCCCGCTCGATCTCCTCGGGCGTGCCGAGCGCGAACTGCTCCTGCATCCAGTGGTACAGGTTGCCGCCGTTGCTCACCGCACCGCCCGTGAGGAGGTGGTTCCGCGTGAGACGATAGTGCCACAGGCTGCGCGGCACCTCGTGCGGCTCGGCCGCCCGCAGGACCCGCAGCGCGCCTGAAGTCCCCACCACCAGCGCGGCGCGCGTGGGGGCAACGCAGCCCGTCCCGACATTACTGAGGGCCCCGTCGCCGGCCGCCGGAAGCCACGGCTGATCCCGCAGCGCCGGCCAACGCGCCGCGTACCCGGGCGCCAGCCCGGCGAACGGTTCCTGTAGATCGACGATCGGGGCGAGATGGCCCGGCTCGAGCCCGATCGCGCCAAGCACCTCGGCGTCCCATACGCACCGCCGTTGATCGAGCAGGCCGGTCCCCGAGGCCATCGAAACGCTGCAGGCCGCACGGCCAAAGCACCGCAGCGTCAGGTACTCGCCGATACTCATCCAGGTGCTGGTGGCGCGCCACACCTCCGGATCGCGCCCGCGCAGCCAGAGGAGCCGCGGAGCGGGGTAGCTCGGATGGAAGACGCACCCCGTCCTGCGGCGCACCGCCGACTCATCGAAGCGCTCCCGTAAGGATCGCGCGGCCGCCGCGCTGCGCTCATCGGCCCAGGAGTAGAGAGGGGTCGACGGGCGGCCGTCTCGGCCGACCCCCATGAGGGTGTGCCAGAACGTCGAGATCCCGACGGCCCTGATCCCCCCGGCCAAACGTCCCGCGCCGGCCAGCGCCTGGTCGATGGCGCCGCACGCGCCATCGACGAAGGCATCGGGATCCCCTTCCACCCCCCCGTCGGAAGTCACCGTCCACCGGCAGGGAGTCCTGCCTTCGGTCCCCTCAACCTCCCGGCCCCCGGCGTCGTAGACGATGGCCCGAAGAGAAGAGCTGCCGAGATCGAGCGCCAGGACCAAGGGGCCTTCCGCGCCTTCCGGGGGAACTGTGGGCACACGCCGCTCCTTGGATCGACCGTCTCCTGATCTTCCCTATAGAAGTAACGCGCCCGCCGACGGCCGCCTTCCCTGCAGGAGGTCGGCAGGCAACCTGCCAAGACCACCTTGACGCGACCCGCGCTGACGCGGGGTGGGGAGGAGTCGATGGAGCCCGATCGATCTGTCGTGGGCTGGACCCGGACGCTGCTCAAGTTGCCGGCGGAAGTTGGCGAGCGTTTCGCGGAGGAATGGAAGATAGTGGCCCGCCGGATCGAGCTTGTTCACGCCGTCCCGGTATCACACGACATCGAGCCGGCCGGCGCACCGAGACTGGAGCGTCTCGGTGAGTGAACCGTGGGAGCTTTCCATCAGCGAGGCCGCGGCAGCAATCGCCGGCGGCGGCCTGTCGCCGACCGATCTGCTGGAGTCGACACTCGCCCGAATCGAGCGGGTCGAACCTCGCGTGCTTGCCTGGGCCCGCCTCCGAATCGAGGACGCTCGTCGGGAAGCCGGCCATCTGACGCAGTTGCAGAGGTCGGGGATGATCCTCGGCCCTCTCCACGGCGTGCCGGTCGGCATCAAGGACATCTTCGACACGGCGGGTGTGGAAACCGCGTGCGGCTCACGGATCATGGCGGGCGCCGTACCCGCCGAGGATGCCGCCGCCGTTGCGCGGCTCCGGGATGCCGGCGCGATCGTGCTGGGAAAAACACACACGACGGAGTTTGCCTCGTTCGACCCGTCGCCGGCCCGGAACCCATGGGCCCTCGACCACACACCGGGAGGGTCGAGCAGCGGGTCAGCCGCGGCGGTGGCCGCCCGCATGTGCCAGGGGGCGCTGGGGAGCCAGACTTCGGGATCGATCGTCCGGCCGTCGGCGTTCTGCGGGATCGTCGGCCTCAAGCCGACGTTTGGCCGGGTCAGCCGGCGCGGCGTGCACCCGCTGGCCTGGACCCTCGACCACCCCGGCCCGATGGCGCGCACGGTCAGGGATGTCGCCCTGCTGCTCGACGCGATCTCGGGTCCCGATCCGCACGACCCGGCGACGATCTCGGCCCCCATCCCGCCCCAGTACGCCGCCGCGCTGGGGCCCTCCGACGGCGACCCCGGGGTGGAGGGCGTCCGGGTGGGGGTCCCGGATCGATACTTCACCGAGGGGGTGGACCCGGAGGCCGAGGAGCTTACCTTCGCCGCGCTGCGGGTGCTGGAAACGGTGGGGTGTGAGGTCTCAGAGTTCCGGCTGCCCGCGGAGTTCGAGGCGGGGATGGACGCGCACGAACTCATTCACAACGCCGAAGCGGCGGCCGTACACATCGACACCTACCGCCGACGACCGGAGGACTACGGGAGCAAGCTACGGGCAATCATCGAAACCGGGCTCCAGATCCCCGCCCCCACGTACTTGAGGGCTCAGCAGATCCGAACCCTCGTCATCCGGCGGCTCCGGGCGCTTCTCGACGACGTGGACGTGATCGCGACCCCCGCCGCCCCCGGCCCGGCACCGGAGGGGTTGGCGTCAACCGGATCGCCCGTCTTCAACCGGCCGTTCAGCTTCACCGGGTTCCCGAGCCTGACGGTGCCCTGTGGCTTTACGGCCGCCGGGCTGCCCGTGGGTCTTCAATTGGCCGGCCGACCGTTCGATGAGGGAACCATTCTTCGGGTGGCCGCGGCCTACGAGGGAGCCACCGGTTGGGGAAAGAAAATTCCCCCCGCCTGATTCGTCGGGCGGGACACTTACCAACCCTGAATCGCGGTTATCCCCAGAATCCACAGGATACGAACAGGCGTTTGAAACGAGGCCGGTGAACCATTCGATCACAAGAGGGGCCGGGCCCCTCCCCAGCCCGCGATCGGCATCGTTTCGGTCCGCTGCCATCCGGGGATGGCCTTCAGTCCCCCGATCCACTGTCCCCCGCCATGCCCAGCGTATACAGACCGACCGCACATCGCGATGCGACCAGGCCGAGAACGAGCGCCAGTACGATTATCAGATAGAGCCCCATCTTCTGGACCTCCGCGATGTGAGTAGATGACAGATTCTCCGGCCACAATGCGAGATTCCTTGCGAACGTGCGCTCGAACTGCACAGAGTTGTTCTTCACAAGATGCGGCTGAGTAAATTTCGTTGGGAGAATCTGACATCGGTCCGCAAGCGAGGCTGGCGCGAAGTTCTTCTTTGGCGTCATCAAATTTAAGGGGACTTCAGGTCCAATCCGCGTGGTGGAAGCGCGGGGGCATCGTCTAAGCCCCGACGTTTTGGGGCATACACATGCATTGTACTACCACGTCCTCGGGGGCTTGTGGGGAGCGCCGATTGCCGCTGGTCGGCCTCCTCCAGGCCCCAAAAACTTTGCCCACCCTCGCTCACCGCACCCCCGCATCCAGGAATCCAGGCGGACACCAGGGAAAGAAGCGCGTGGAAAGGTGAGTGCGCACAATGCCGCGGTGGTTGCTCGTCATCGTCCTCGCAACGGCGCTGGGAGCGTCGCCCACGCCATCCTTCGGGCAGTCTGCCGCCCCCGTGGCCCAGCGGCCGGTGTGGGCGGTGGAGGATACCTGGACATACATGGGGACCGATGGGGGGTCGTTCACCTTTACGGTCCGCGAGGTGGCTCCCGATCATTATACGCTGGAGGATCACAGCGGGCCGAACGTCAGCACGTTTCAGGTCGGCTTCGATTTCTCCCCGAGCTGGTATGCCCGCTTCCAGTGGCCGCTGCGGATGAACGAACGGTGGTCCTTCTCCACCGAGGGCCCGGCGCGCAACAACGCCGGGGGCACGGATCAGTTCATCACCTCGTCGGTCGTCGACGCGTACGAGGCGGTGACGGTTCCGGCGGGAACGTTTGATGCGTTTCGCATCAAAGGGAGCCAGTGCAACCAGACCCAGAACCTTTGTGGTGATTTCCTCGTCTGGTATGCCCCGCGGGTGAAGAGTTACGTGAAGATTTCGTGGATCACACCCGAGTATTGGGGGGCGGTCGCGGGGAAGTCCAGTGAGTTGCTCTCGTTCCAAGTCCGCTAGCGGGGACCCGCCGGATCGATCCCACCGTGCGCCCATCGCGGTCTGACCCCAGAGGGTTTCGTGGTACGGCCGCTTCGCCGTGCCGGTGCCGGTCGTCCGCTGTGCGCCGCAAACGGTAAGACACCACCCCCGCCGCAGCGCTGGGGGGGAGCCTCGACAGGGACCCAGCCCGGGCCGCGCAGGAAGGCTGAGGGGAAGCACGACGCGCCGGGCGTTGGCAGCGTGGCGGACAGCGCGGTATAGGTCAGCTCCACCGGATGGGCGGACGGGGCTCCCCGTTCTGCCCACTCATCGGGCGACAGGAGTTGGGACCGCTCCAAGAGGGGTGAGAGAAACCGAAAGCAGCTCGGCCGCGCCCCGACGGGATCGCGAGCGGTGGTGCGATTTCGGGCGCGGTCAGCGCGAGTCGGCGGCCGAACGCCGGCGGCGGGTTGGCCCCGCGGCGATCCTCCGGCGCGCATGCCCGACCACGCCGGCCAAGCTGCTCAGCCAGCGCGCAAACCCCCGCGGTCCCCGGCTCGAGGTCACGTACCGGGCGAAGCTCTCCACGGCGGCCGGGATGCCGATGTCTCTCCCCGCCGCCTTGCTCATGATCCATTTGTGGTCCGCGAGGTACACGAACAGGTCTCCCAGCGACCGGTCCGGAAACGCGCGCAGGAGGTGCCGCGTGCGAAGCTCGTCCACCGTGGGCAGATAGACCTTTGTGTACCACTCCCGCGCCGCGCTCCGGAGGGATCCACCCCGCTGGCGCCGGTAGTCATCGATCCACCGGACCAGCTTCGGGTACTGCCCCATCTCGTGCAGCACGATCGTGGTAATGCCCGTGCGGTGTTCGAAGAGCACACGCTCGCGTGCGATCACATCCTCGGGACGATGGCCCTCGGGCAAGTACGCCACGACCTCAGCATCGACGTCCTGTTGCCCGGCCAGCCGCGCCGCCGCGACCCGGTGGTGCCCATCGACGATGTAGTAATCGTGGCCGAGGCGGTAGAGCACGACGGCGGGCAGCACCTCCCCATGGTCGAGCGCCGCCACCAATCGCCGAACGCGCGAGGGTGTGAGTCCGGCGCCCGAACGGAGGCCGCGGGGAAAATAGCGGGCGCGGCCCACGCTGCCGACGATCTCGTCGACGGGAACTTGGATCACCCCGAGCGGCCGTGCCGTCAACGCCCCGCGAGCGCGCTGCGCCTCTTCGAACTCTTTGAACGTCGTCGTCATCCGGGTCCGGTCGCGGCCGGTCACACGGACACCGGGACGGGTGCGCCCACGGGGAGGAGGACGGAGCGAAAGGCGTTGACGACCTGGGTCTCACCGGAGATGGTGACCCGGCTTGCCATCGGCACGTACGAAAGGTGGTTGTGTCCGTGAATGAAGTACCGCGGCCGAAACGCGTCGACCAGCCCCCGAAAGGTCTTGAAGCCGGTGTGACAAACGTCACGGCCATCGTGGATCCCGAACGGCGGGGTGTGCGTGAGGACGATGTCGACCCCCCGCGCTCGCCACACGGCCGGGCGGGCCGCCGCGACCCGCCACCACATCTGCCGCTCCGTGTACTGAATGCCCTCCCCGTTGTACCAGGGCGAGCCCTCGAACCCGAGAATCCTCAGACCTCCCACCGTCACGACGCGGCCGTGGATGTTGTCGCCGGGCGGGGGGGCGTCGCGGTACCGGACGTCGTGGTTGCCGCGCACGTAGAGGAGCGGGGCCTGGAACCTGTCGACGAGGGCTTCAAGATACTCGGGCGCAAGGTCACCACAGGAGAGGATGAGGCGCACACCGCCAAACTTCTCCGACAGGTTCTCCCCCAGGAGTCGCTCGTCTACCTCGTCTCCAACCGCCAGCACGTCCATCCGAGTGCCCTCTCTTCCCCTCATCCCGGCCCGCCCTCGGGGCAATCGACCGGTGGCTAGGTTCGCTCCAACGACGACACCTGGCGCCAGATCCGCAGGAGGGCGAAGACCAGCACGAGAAGATCCGCTAGATCCAGGGTCGGGCTGCGCAGGAGGCGGGCGACGGTCACCCCCACCGCGATCACCGCCGCTGAAAGCAATACCTTCGACGCCGTTCCCGTCAGGCGCTCCAATGCCTCGCCCATCGACCCCGTGCCCCCGCCGACGGTACGGGCTGCCCCGGTCGATCCCCCCGGGCCGGATCGGGTCCGGGCGTCGTCGTAACCGCGACGCACCTCGGGGTCGCCGAGGACGGCGTAGGCCTCGTTAATCAGCTTCGCTCGTTCCACGTCTCCCCCGAGGTCGGGATGCCCACCCATCTCTCCCATCAGCGTGCGATACGCCTTCTTCACCATCTCCTGGGATGCCCGAGGGTGCACCTGGAGGATCTCGTAGTAATCAATCTCCGGACGGAATCGCATCGCCGTACGCCTATTCTAGCACCCCTCCGGCGCCGACACCCCCTCCTGCGGGGCTGCCCAACGCCCCCCAACGACCTTTGACCCCGAAGTCTCCCGCAGGGGCGGATGGGATTTTCGCGGCAACCCCAAACGGGGCACGACCCCGGCAGCCTCCCTAGAAGAACGTACTGCCCTCCAGCCCCGCTCCGGGGGCATAGGTCGTTGGGTCGCAGAAGGGATGCGAACAGGAGGACACAAATGTCTCCGCGTACCGGATCCGAAAGCCCGCCGCCAGCAGGTGGGGGAGCGCCGGGTGCGGACCCGGAATCGCGACCTTCACCGCCTCGCCCTGCTCGCGGGCCCACATCACCAGCGCGGCCACGCAGTCGGCCGCGTCGGGCGGCGAGTCGGCGCCGATCGGCCCGAGCATGACGCTCGGGTGCGTGTCGGCGGCGGACCGGCCGATTCGGACGTACGCGTACCCGATCGTCGTGCCCCGGCGCCGCACCCAGACCGGGGTGGCCCCGAAGGCCGCGCGCCAGAATGCGTGATCCTCGGGCCGCTCCCGTCCGCCGATCCGGCCGTCCCACTCCAGGATCTCCCCATCGTTCGGGGCCGCCGCGAGGATGCTGACGCCGGAGGGCGAGGTGCCGCGCAGCCCGTCGACCGTTGCGGTCAGCTGGTAGTGCGGCCACCGCGGACGCATCCCCGCACGCACGTACAGCGATAGGGCACGGGGGTCGCTCGAGCTCAGCGCACAATAGCAGCGCGCGCCTCCCGACAGGAGCCGGTCCAGGAGCCGCCGGCCGATGCCGAGCGATTGGTGGCGGGGGTCGACGAAGAGGTCGCTGAGAAACCCGATGTCGCTCCGCAGGAACAGCGCGGCGAATCCAACGGCCTCTCCGGCCACTTCCGCGATCCAGACCCGACCCGCCTCGACCTCGTGCCGGAAGTACGGCGGGACCGGCGTGCGCGGAGGCGGGGATGGGCGCCCTTGGTACTCGGTGTCGTAGAAGATCCGCCAGAGGCGCGGGACGTCGTCCCCCGTGCCCGGGCGGATCGCCGGGGCGGTCAGGGCAGCAGCAACACGTAGGGGTGCTCGAGAATGAATTTCACGCGCTGCAGGAACTGCGCGGCAGGAGCGCCGTCGATAACCCGGTGGTCAAACGTCAACGAGAGCACCATCAGCGATCGCACCTCGATCCGGTCGCCCACCGCGACCGGCCTTCGGTGAAGGCGGCCCACGCCGAGAATGCCCGCTTCGGGGGGATTGAGCACCGGGGTAAACGCGTCGACGTCAAACATCCCCAGGTTGGTGACGGTAAACGTCCCCCCCTGCATCTCCTCCGGCCGCAGCCGGCTGGCCTTGGCACGCTCCGAGAGATCGCGGACCGCAGCGGAGATCTGCCCGAGCGTCGCCCGGTCGGCATGGCGCACCACCGGCACGACCAGCCCCTCGCCAAGGGCGACGGCGACCCCGATGTGGATCTCGGGGAGCACCCGGACGCCCTCGCCTTCCCAGAGGGCGTTGATCCGGGGATGTTCGCGGAGGGCGACGGCCGCCGCGCGCACGATGAGGTCCGTATACGTCACCCGGACGCCCTCGCGTCGCTCGAGCTCCTGCCCCACCTCGCTGCGCAGCCGCACGGCCTCGTCCATGTCCACTTCAGTCGTCAGGGTCAGTTGGGCCGTGGTCTGCAGGCTTTCCAGCATCCGGCGGGCAATGATCGCGCGCATCTTCGCCGCGGCGGGGGCGGACGGTGCGGCGGCGTCCCCGAGCGTGGAGGGTTGCAGCGGGGGAGTGGGGCGGATCGCCTCGGCGGTGGGGGCGGCGGAGCGGGCGGCGACGGCCGTCTGCACGTCGCGCTCGATGATCCGCCCGCCCGGCCCGGTGCCGACGAGTGCACGCGCGTCCACGCCGTGCGCCTCGGCCAGCGCCCGGGCCCGGGGAGAGATCTTTGCGCGTCCGCCACCCTCCGGATGGAGCGGGGGGGCGCCGGCCTCCGCCGCCCGTGTGGTTCCCAACGATCCCGCCGCCCCCGTCGGGATCCTCACTCCCCCCGGTGCGGCGACCGGCGAGGGCGGAGCCGCCACCGCCTCCCCGGGCTCGCCGATCACGGCGATGGGGGTGGCGACGGGGACGGTGCCGCCCTCCGCGACGAACACGCGCAGCAGCATCCCGGATGCGGGCGCCTCGACCTCAAGGGTGGCCTTATCGGTCATCACCTCGAAGAGGGGCTCCCCCTTCCTGACCTGGCTGCCCTCCGGCTTCAGCCACCGCACCACGGTCCCCTCTTCCTGGGTCAGCCCCAGCCTCGGAAGCACCACCTCGGTCGCCATCAGGAGACTACCTGGCGGACCGCGGCGGCGATATCCGGGACCTGGGGGAGCGCGGCATCCTCGAGGCGCGCGTTGTACGGGATGGGGACGTTCTCACCGCACACCCGGATGGGGGGGGCGTCGAGCGCGTCAAACGCGGCGACGACGACCTGGGTGATGATCTCCGCGCCGATCCCGCAGCGCTCGTGGGCCTCATGCCCCACCACCAGCCGGCCGGTCTTCCGGACCGAGGCGAGGACGGCGTCCAGGTCAAAGGGCACGAGCGTCCGGGGGTCGATCACCTCGAGTTCGATGCCCTCCTTGACGAGGATCTCCGCGGCGGCGAGCGCTTTGTGAACCATCGTGTGAATCCCGACAAACGTCGCGTGCCGCCCTTCGCGCCTGATCTCCGCCACGCCCAGCGGCACCGTGTACTCGCCGGCGGGAACGGGCCCCTTGGTGTTGTAGAGGATCTTGTGCTCCAGGAAGACCACGGGATTGTCGTCGCGGATCGCGCTGATCAGGAGCCCTTTGGCGTCGGCGGGGGTGCTCGGGGTGACCACCTTGAGCCCCGGGATGTGGCAGAACCAGGCCTCAAGCGACTGCGAGTGCTGCGCGGCATTCCCCCGCCCCGCGCCCTCCTGGGCCCGGAACACGACCGGGACCCGCGCCTTCCCGCCAAACATGTACCTGATCTTGGCCGCCTGATTGACGATCGGCTCCATCGCCAACCCCATGAAGTCCGCGTACATGAACTCGGCGACCGGGCGGGCCCCCGCCACCGCGGCGCCCACGGCCAGCGCCGCGATCGCCTCCTCGGAAATCGGCGTGTCCCGCACCCGCTGCGGCCCGAACTCCTCCACCAGGCCCCGGGTGACGCCGAAGACTCCCCCGCCGCCCCACACCGCCACGTCCTCCCCCATCACAAACACCCGGGGGTCCCGCCGCATCTCTTCGCGCAACGCCTCGTTGAGCGCCTCCGCGTAGGTGAGCAGTCGTGCCGCGAGGGCGGGGGTGGTCTGGGTCGCTGGGCTGCTCATGCGTACACGTCCTCCATCAGCGCGCTCACCTCGGGCTCGGGGCTGGTCTTCGCAAACGCGACGGCCGCCTCGATCTCCTCGGTCACCGCCGCCTCAATCGCCGCGGCCTGTTCGGCGGAGAGGATCCCTCGCGCAATCACATCCCGCTCGAGCCGCGCGATGGGATCGCGGGCGCGCCAGATCTCGACCTCGGCCTTATCGCGGTAGTTGAGCGGGTCGCCCACGTGGTGGCCAAAGAACCGGTACGTGGTGCACACGACCAGCGACGGCCCCTCTCCCGCCCGGGCGCGGGACACGGCGTCGGCCACCGCCCGGTGCACGGCCAGGGCGTCCATGCCGTCGCAACCCACTCCCGGGAACCCGTAGGCCGTCGCGCGAACCGCCGGATCGGGGACCGATGTGAACTTATCGGCGCGCGCCGACATCGCGTACTGGTTGTTCTCGCAGACGTAGACGACCGGGAGCTTCCAGATCGCCGCCAGGTTGGCGGACTCGTGCAGAATGCCCTGGTTCAGGGCGCCGTCGCCGAAGAAGCAGAGCGTGACGTCATCACGCCGCGCCAGTTGGGCGGCCAACGCCGAGCCGGTGGCGAGGCCGATGCCGCCGCCCACGATCCCGTTCGCGCCGAGGATCCCCGCGTCGAGGTCGGCGATGTGCATCGACCCGCCTTTGCCTTTGCAGTAGCCTGTGGCTTTCCCCAGCAGTTCGGCCATCATGCGGCGCGGATCCCCGCCCTTGGCCAGGCAGTGCCCGTGGCCGCGGTGGGTGCTGGTGATCCGGTCGGTGGGGCGAAGCGCGGCGCAGGCGCCCACCGCCACCGCCTCCATCCCAATGTAGGGATGGGTCGATCCGCGCATCGCCCCCTCCCGGTAGAGTTCCAGGGCCCGCAGATCGAACTGCCGAATCGTGCGCATCGTTCGGAGCATGCTCACCAGTTGGTTGGCGCTGAGGGCGGCGGGGATCTGGCTCACCATCTCTCTCTCCCCTCTCAAATCGGACGCGCGATTACGAACCGGCCGCCGGCCCCGGGCCTTTCCCCTCTTCTTCGAGCCCGACCGAAAACGACCGATCAAGCAGCGACTGAGGAAACGCCCGGAAGGCGAGGTGGGTGTTCGTCCGAACGATCCCCGGGATCTCCCGCATTTTGCCGGTCACGATCTCGGCGAGATCGTCGTACTCCTTGAGCCGCAGCACGGCGATGATGTCCCAGTCTCCGGTGACCGAGTACACCTCCTCGACCCCGGCGATCTCCGCCATTCTCCGTGCGACGTCCTGCATACGCCGCCGCTCGGCCTGGATCATCACGAACGCCGTGAACATCGGTCACCTCCATGGCCCGGCGCCATGTCTTCTGTCCGTTCGCGGCCTCCGAGGGAAACTCTTGCACGCCTCGCCGCCCCCCTGACTCGCCGTGAGATCAGGGATCCTCCCGTCCCGCCGCGGCTCCGCTGGGCGGCCGGCCGGTCCATGTTCGTCGCGGGGATCCGGATGCGCTCGCGGGCCAACGCGACAATCCCATCTCGGCGTCGATCGGCGGCCCGGCCAGACATCGGCGGCATGCCCCCTTTCTACGCAGCCGCCGTTCGGACACATGTGAGGCGCCCCCCGGTCAGGCCTGGGGGTCGAGGAGGACCTTGATCGACTCCTGGGCCGCCGTCTTGCGGAACCCCTCCTCCCACGCCGCGAGCGGCAGCACGTCCGAGATGAGCGGCGCGGCCTCGACGCGGCCCTGGGACAGCAGCGCGAGGGCCCGGGGCCACGACATCAAGGAGGACCCGTAGGTCCCGACGACGAGCAGCTCGTGCATGGCCACCTGCTCGTAGTCGCACTCGATCCGCCGCCCCATCAGCCCCACCTGCACCAGGGTGCCGAGGCGCCGCAGCGCCCCGAGACACGCGTCGAGCGACCGAGCAGCCCCCGCGCACTCGAACGCCGCGTCCACCCCGGCCCCACGGGTCCACTCCCGGACCGCCTCCGGCAAATCCACCGCGTCCACATCGACCGTCACCTCGGCGCCGAGCCGGCGGGCCAACTCGAGCCTCCGCGCATCTCGGGCGGTCCCGGCGGCGATGACCCGCCCGCCTTCCGCGCGGGCCACCTGAAGCACGAGCAGGCCGATCGGACCGACCCCGCTCACGAGCACCGTGTCACCGGCCGCGACACGCGATCGCTCGATCACCGCGTGAACGGCCACCGCCAGCGGCTCGGTAAGGGCGGCGTGCCGGAGATCGACTCCGTGCGGGATGGGGTGGACCATCTCGGCCGGCACGACGACGTACCGGGCGAACGCTCCGTCCACGCCGTGTCCGATGGAAAGCCGGCGCTCGCACATCAGGACGTTGCCGGTCAGGCAGTACCGGCACCGGCCGCAGCGCACGGCCGCCGTCGCGGCCACGACGGGATCGCCGGGAGCCAATCCTTCCGCGCCCGGGCCGACCCGATCGATCCGGCCGCTGAACTCGTGTCCGAGAATCACCGGAGGCCGGCTCGGGAACTCCTCGCGGAAGATGTGGATGTCCGTTCCACAGATCCCCGCCGCGACGACCTCGATCCGGACCTGCCCCGCACCCGGCTCGGGCTCGGGAACCTCCCGCAACTCGACGTGACCCGGCCCCCGTTCGGTCTTCATGACCGCTTTCATCGCATGCCTCCTCTGCTCCGACCGGCATCCGGCACACCGCCCGCGGGACGCGCGGCCCCCGCCGGGATCCCCACCCCGGGCGCCGCCAGCCGGGACGCCGCGCGCGCGTACTCCGCCACCCGGTCCGCCCGCGAATCGGTGGGCCACCCCAGCTCGTCCCCCATCAGCGCCGCCACCTTCGCCGCGATCTCCACCCCCTGCTGCGGGAGCAGGTGCGCGAGGCGCGTCCGTCGGAGCAGCACGTCCTCGAGCATCACGGCCATCTCGTGGCGGGCCGCGATCACCACCTCCGCGCCGATATGGGGACACCCCTCCGCCAGCGGTGTGCCGAGCGCCGGGCGTTCCGCGACCAGGTCGCACACCCGCGCGGCCTCGGTCCCATAGGTCCGGATCAGATGCAGCCACGTTCGCCGCGGGAGCCGCAGCCGCCGGGCGCGGTCCCGCAGGTCGGGCAGCACCTGTCGTAGTTCGGCGGCCCCGATCAAAGGGAGAGTGCGGGTGCGAGACGGCGTCCCGGCCCGGCGGCCGGTCGCGGCGTTCATCACATCCTCGGCCATCCGCCGATAGGTCGTGAGCTTGCCGCCGATGATCGAGTAGAACCCCTCCGCCGACCGCACCACCTCGTGGCGCCGCGAGAGGTGCGCGCTCGACCGGCCTCCGATGCTGACCAGCGGCCGGAGGCTGGCGAATGCGCCGAGGATTTCGCCCCCCGGGAGCGGGACCGTGAGAAACCGCGCGGCGTGGTCGAGCAGGTAGGCGACATCGTCCCGCCCCACAGGCGGCGCGCCGTCGGCGCGGCCCCATTCGGTGTCGGTGGTCCCCACGAGCAGCGCGCCCTGCCACGGCACCACGAACGCGACCCGGCCATCGTCCGTCTCCGGCAGCACGAGGGCCGCTCGGTGCATCCCCAGCCGACCGCTGCGGAGCACGATGTGCACACCTTTGGCCCGCCGGATCCGAAACGTCGGGGGGGCGACGAAGCCCGCGACCGCTTCCGCCCAAATTCCCGCGGCGTTGATCGTCATTCGCGCGGAGACCACGGAACGGACGCCGCTGAGGCGATCGACGACGTCCGCACCGGTACAGCGGCCGGCCTCCATCCGTACGCCGACGGCCTCCACGTAGTTGGCGGCGACCGCCCCGTGCGAGACCGCCGTCCGCAACACCGCGAGCGTCAGCCGCGCGTCGTCGGTCTGAGCGTCGTAGTAGAGAAAGGCGCGGCGCAGCCCTTCCCGCTGGAGCGCGGGCACGAGCGCAGCGGCGTCGGCCGGCGCCAGGCGGCGGTGACGGCGCGGGCCGATGCGGCCCGCCAGGCGGTCGTACGCCCACAGCCCAAACGCCAGGCCGAGGGGAAGACCGGCCCGCAGGGGGCGCGGGAGGGACAGCCCCAGGGGGCGCGACGCCCCCCGGTAGAGGGGGAGCACGAACGGCAACGGCCGGACCAGGTGGGGCGCGTTGCACAGGAGCCGATTTTGTTCCTCCAAGCCCTCCCGCACCTGCGCGACATCCAGCATCGGCAGATAGCGAAGGCCGCCGTGGATGAGCTTGGTCGACCCGCTGCTGGTCCCGTGGGCGAAGTCGCCGCGCTCGACCAGGGCAACCGACAGCCCGCGGGCGGCCGCCTCGCAGGCCACGCCGGCGCCGGTGATGCCCCCGCCGATCACCAGCACGTCGAAGGCTCCCCCGCGCAGCCGCGTCAGGTGCGCCTGGCGCACCATCACGCCGCCCCGGCGAGCCGCCGGACGGCCCCCAGCAGCACGGCCGCACCGCGCGCGCAGTCGTCCTTCGACGTCCATTCCGCTTCGTTGTGGCTGAGCCCGCCGGCGCTCGGCACGAAGATCATCCCGGCGGGATACCGGTCCGCCACGTACTTCGCGTCGTGGCCCGCGCCCGCCCACAGCCGGCGAGTCGAGTACCCGAGTTCTTGAGCGGAAGCGGCCACCGCGCCGGTCACGGTGGGATGAAACGCGGTGGGAGGGCTTCGCCAGAATTCCGAGGCACGCACCTCGACCCCGTCCCCCACGGCAACGGCAGCGCAGAGCGCCTCGAGCCGGCGGGCGGCGGTGTCCAGAACCTCCGGGCTGCGCGACCGCAGGTCCGTCGTCACCCGAACGACGCCGGGCACGACGTTGATCGTGTTGGGGCTGACCTCGATCCGGCCCGCGGTGGTGCGCACCCCTGGCAACTCGGCGGCGAGCGCTCGGAGCCCGAGCACGATGCGGCTCGCCGCGACCAGCGCATCACGGCGATCTTCCAGCGGAGTCGGTCCGGCGTGGGCCGCCCGGCCGGTCACCTCCACCCACCCCCAGGCGATCCCCTCCACCCCGTCGACGACGCCGACCTGCGCGCCCTCCCGTTCCAGGATCGGCCCCTGCTCGACGTGCAGTTCCACGTAGGCGGCCGCCGGCGGCATGCGGTGCTCGGCGGACCCGAGGTAGCCGATCCGCCGGAGTTCGTCCCCGAAGGAGCGGCCGTCGGCATCGCGGGCCGCGTACGCCTCCTCCAGGGTGAACCGTCCGCACACGACCCCGCTGGCGAGCATCGCCGGGGCGAACCGCGCCCCCTCCTCATTGGTCCAGCAGACGACCTCCACCGGGCGCGGCATTCGCACGCGCGCGTCGCGCAGCGCCCGAACCGCCTCCAGGGCGCCGAGGACCCCGAGGACCCCGTCGAACCGACCTCCGGTCGGCACCGTATCCAAGTGGGACCCGCACACCACCGGCGCCGCGTTCGGGTCCGTCCCCGGGTAGCGCCCGTAGATGTTGCCGAGATCGTCGAATCGTACCGCGCACCCGTCGTCGCGCAGCCACCCGATGAGGAGGTCCCGCCCCCGGCGATCGTCATCGCTGAGGGCGAGACGCCGCACGCCTCCCGCCGGGGTGCGCCCCACCTCCGCCATCGTCATGAGCGCATCCCAGAGCCGCTCGCCGTTGACCGCTGCCGCCGCCGCGCCGTCGCCAGTCATGTCGGGCCTCCTGGTGGGGAGTTCGCTGAACGCCCGGGGGCTCCCTCGAACGCGTCGCGGCTTCGTCCGGCGGGGCACCCGGCTACGGGCAGGGCCGCTTCGCCACGACGACCGGCGCACGCGGCGGTTGCGCCAAGTCGAGACCGTCCAGCAGATCGTTGGCCCTTCGGTCGCGGTCCGTAAGGGGCGGGAGGTGGAAAAGGACCTCCAGGGTCTTCGGGACGGACGCGTGCTCCGTTTGCCGATGCGAGACGAACCCCTTCCGGGCGTACGCCGAAATCACGAGCGTAGGGACGCGGAAGCCCAACCCGAACTGGTCGACCGTCGGCGGGGGAACGTGGTCATACCAACCGCCCCAGTCGTCCCAGGTGATGATGATGAGGGACGAGGGCCAGTACACGCTGGTCATCACCGCGTTGACCTGCGCGGCCGTCCACTGCGCGCCGTCGCACACGCTTTGCGGGGGGTGTTCGCTGCGCGCACCCCAGACCCAGGAGACGGCCGGGAGCGTGCCGGCCCGGACGTCGGCGACGAACCGCTCCTCGCCGACCATCCGCTGACGCAAGGCCGGGTCACGGTAGATACGGGACAGTGCGCCCATCGCCCAATATCCGTAGCCCTTCCAACTCACGCCGGCGTTCGCCAACAGGTTGGGCACGGTCGGGATGTCAAAACACGGAGCCGCTCGCCGGGTCTGGCCGCCGGGGGTGAGCACGGTGATGTCCGCGCCCTTCGCGGCGCAGGCGGGCTCGTCGTACGGCACGCCGCGGGGGTTGCTGATGCCGCCGCCGGCGTCCGCCGCGACCAGGAACAGGTGGTTGGGGGTACTGGGTCCCCGCACCGAGGTGAAATAGCGATCGAAGAGCACGAACGCTCGCGCGTAGGCCCAATACTCCGGGATGTCGCCCTCGCGATACTGCGCAAACGAGCCCGGAAGAAATCCGTCCATCCGACCCCCGTCATAGGCCCGTCGGGCCGCGGAGAACGAATGGCTGATATCGCCGGTCCGGTCCTCGGCCCGAGGCGGCGCATGCCCGGCGCCCCCGATCCCGATCGTCCGCGCTCCGTCGGCGCCGGGAAACTGGCCGAAGTAGTTGTCGAACGTGTGGTTCTCCTTCAGGATGATGATCACGTGGCGGATTGGGATCCCCGACGACGGTGCGGGCATCGGACTCGCGGCCGTCCCCCAAAGCACCGCGATCAACAGCCAACCGACCAGCGGCGTACGCCCGCCGGTGACATGCCGCAAGCCCATGTGGGGGTCCCTCCGCCTCTTCCGGGTTCGCCGGGGTGTGCGGGGGGCCCTGGAGCCGCCAGGGCGCCATCCCGCCCCCGCCGCGGCCAATCCCGGCGAGCAATGACGGCATGATCTCGCCTCGCCAGGGAAGAATAGCTCATCGGCGTGCGCGCGCCGCGGCGCGGCGAATCCGGCGGAGGTGTGTATGAGCGATGTCTCGCGTCTGCGATCTGAAGGCGATCTCAACATCTCACGCCGGCGTACCGAGTGGCAAGCGGCGGCGCTCGATGCCGAGACGCGAGCGCTGCTGGAGGCAGACGCGCGCTACTTTCTCCATCAGTCGCTCTCCACCCCCTGCCTCAACGGGATCCGCGCATGCGAGGGGGCGTGGATCGAGGACCTGCAGGGACGGCGCTATCTGGACTTTCACGGGAACTACGTGCACCAGGTCGGGTTTGCCAATCCGGCCGTCATCGCCGCGATCAAGGCACAGCTCGACGCCCTCACCTTCTGCACCCGCCGCTACACCAACGAGACGGCCGTCGCGCTGGCCAGGAAGCTCACCGACCTCGCGCCCGGCGACCTCAAGAAGGTCTTGTTCTGCCCGGGGGGGACGGGAGCGATCGGCATCGCCCTGAAGCTCGCGCGCGCCGCGACCGGCCGCTACAAGACGATTTCGATGTGGGATGCCTTCCACGGCGCATCGCTTGATGCCATCTCCGTGGGGGGGGAAGAGATTTTCCGGAGCGGCGTTGGCCCCCTCCTCCCCGGCACCGAGCACGTCCCGCCGCCCGATCCGTATCGCTGCGCGTGGGACTGCCATCGCCGCGGCGGCTGCGATCTCAAGTGCGCGGACTACATCGCGTACGTGCTGGAGAAGGAAGGCGATGTGGCGGCGGTGATCGCGGAGACCGTCCGCAGCACCCCCGTCATCCCCCATCCGGACTTCTGGCGAACCGTGCGCCGGGCCTGCGATCGGCACGGGGCGCTGCTCATCCTCGACGAGATCCCCACCGCCCTGGGGCGGACGGGGACGATGTTCGCCTGCGAACACTTCGGCGTCGTTCCGGACATGCTGGTGATCGGCAAGGGCCTGGGCGGAGGGATCCTGCCGCTCGCCGCGGTGATCGCGCGGGCAGGCCTCGACGTCGCGGGCGATCGAGCGTTGGGTCACTACACGCACGAGAAAAACCCCGTCGCCTGCGCCGCGGCCCTGGCCACGCTGGAGTACATCGAGACCCACGGGCTTCTGGCGCACGCGCGCACGCTGGGGCGCACCGCACTCGACCGGCTGCGGGCCATGAAGGCGGTGCACCCGCTGATCGGGGACGTCCGCGGTCTGGGCCTGCTCCTCGGCGTCGAATTGGTCACGGATCACTCCCATGCTCCCCAGGCGCGGGCAACGGAGCAGGCGGAGGCGGTGATGTACACGGCCCTGTCCCGCGGGCTAAGCTTCAAGCTCACGATGGGCAATATCATCACGCTCGTTCCCCCGCTGAGCATCACCCCACAAGAACTGGATCGGGCCCTGACCATCCTGGACGACAGCCTCACCGAGGTCGAGCGGACGACGGTCTAGCCGGCCGGCACATCCGGCTCACGCATCCAGCAGCGACCGGCCGTCGACCGCGGAGAGATCAACGCCGAGGACGCGGGCGATCGTGGGCGCCCAGTCGACCAAGTGGGGGGACCGGCCGGCGACCGCCCGGGCAATCGCCGCAACCGCCGGATGCCCACCCGTCACCGCGGCGAAGGTGCGGGCGGTGGCCGGCCCGCCGTGGTATCCTCTCGCCGGAAGCCGGGGGGCGCAGAAGATCCATCCGCCGTGGGCCTCGGCCACGATCGTGCCGTCGCCTCCCCCGCTCCACCCGGCGATCCCCGGGACCTCCAGCAGAGCTCTCCCCGCGTCCTGCGGGGTGACCCCATCGCGCAGCCGCACGACCGCCGCTCCCCCGTCGCCCACCGCGTCCACGACGAGGGCGGAGATCTTGGGCATCGACAGCAGGTCGATCGGCGGCCGTTCCGTCCGGGCCTCCATGCCGTGATCGGAGACGGCGATCACCACGGTGTCCGTCCAGCGCGGCCGCAGGACCTCCAGGACCTCGCCGACGATGGCGTCGGCCCGCGCGTAACACGCACGGGTGGCGGGATCATCGGGCCCCAGGTCGTGGCCGAGCGTATCGCCCTCGTTGAGTTGGCCGAAGAGGAGCGCGCAGCGCAGATCGACGGCGGCCTCCAGCAGGTGGGGCCGGACCGCCTCATTGGTCGGATAGTCGTGGGCGTCACGGGGGGTCCCCGAAGGCACGCGCCCCCCGGGGGGCCAATGGCGATACGCGGTCTCCGCCCTCAGCACGGCGAGCAGCAGATGATCCCCCAGGACCGCCGCGGCCCCCAGGCCGCCCGCCCGACACGCGTCGAGCAGGGTCGGCACGGCGACGGTTGCCCCGCCGGCCCATCCGGGCACCGCCCCCGGATGCGAGGCGGTCGTCCTGACGGTATGACGATCGGGCGCGCACCCGGTGAGCAGGGCGCCGAAGCAGGGGTACGTCGACGAGGGCAGCGGGGCCCGTCCCTCAAGCGTGAGCGCGCCCGTCGGACGAAATCCCCACAGGCAGGGGGTGACGGACGGAGAGATCAGCTGAAGAGGGCAGCCGTCGATCCCAAGCAGCACGACCCGCGATCGCATCCCACCGGCCCGCGCCGGCGCCGCGGCGCCCTTCAGCGGGCCCCGTTCGCGCCGCTAGACGTTCCCACTCGCGTACAGCCAGCGGGCCACCAGGGCTTCGGTGTCCCCGCCGAACGCCTCCCGCGATCCCTCCGACAGGATCGTCCCGGTGCGCATCACGTAGACGTAATCGGCGATGTCCAGCGCCCGCTTGATGTTCTGATCGACCAGCAGGATGGCTTTGTCCTGATGCGCGATCTCTTTGATCAGATCGTAAATCAGCGCGGCCACGCGCGGCTCGATCCCTGCCGTCGGCTCGTCGATCAGAAACACCATCGGATCGAGCATCAGGCTGCGGGCGATCTCCAACTGCCGCTGCTGGCCGCCGCTGAGCGTCCCCGCAGCCTGCCGCCGCTTCTCCCGCAGGACGGGGAACCGATCGAACGCGCGCTGCACGAGATCAGCGACGTGCTCCCGCTGACCCTTGTACCGCCAGGCGCCCAGGCGGAGGTTGACTTCAACCCCCAGGTGCGGAAAGATGCTGGGCCGCTGCGGCAGATAGGCGACGCCGTGCCGTCCCATCTCGTGCGGCATGATCCCGCGCGTAGACCGGCCCTGCAGAAGAACCTCGCCGTCGGAGAGGGGGAGGAACCCGTACAGCGCCTTCAGCAACGTCGATTTCCCCGTACCGTTGGGCCCCAGCACGCACCGAACCTGTCCGCGCACGGCATCCACCGACACCCCCCGCAGGATGTTGATGCCGGGGAGATACCCCGCCACCAACCCTCGGCCGGTCAGGCAGGCGGACGTCCCGTCCGCGACGGTCTCCACGCTACAGTCCCGAGTACGCGGCGAGCACGGTCTGATCCGCCCGCACCACGTCGGGCGGCCCGTCTGCGATCTTGCGCCCCCGGGCCATCACGACCAGCCGCCGCGCGATGCGCAGGATCGATTCCATGTCGTGGTCGACGACGACGAAGGTCCGTCCCGACCGATGGAGTTCTTGAATTCGCTTGATCAGTTCATCGCGCAGGTGGGGATGCACTCCGGCGAAGGGCTCGTCGAGGAAGAGCACGGTGGGCTCCAGCATCAGCGCCCGCCCCAGCTCAAGAAGTTTCTGCTGGCCCCCGGAAAGATTCTTGGCGTACAGGCTCTCCAGGTGCACGAGGTTCAAGAACTCCAGATACATCCTCGCGCGCTTCGTCACCGCGCCCCAGGTGGAGCGCGGCCGCGTCAGGCCGGGGACGAGCATGTTCTCGAGGACGGTCATCCGGCCGAAGAGCTGCGTCAACTGGAACGTTCGCGCCACGCCGCGCGCCGCAAAGAGATGCGCCGGAAACCCGTTCACCCGGTGGCCGCGGAGGAAGACCCCGCCGGTTTCAGGCACGAGGTGCCCCGTGAGCAGGTTGATCAGGGTGGTCTTTCCGGAGCCGTTCGGGCCGATCAACCCAATCAGATCGCCCTCGCCCACCGCGAGCTCGACCGCATCGACGGCCACAATGCCCCCGAAGCGCTTGTGCAGCTTCGCCCCTTGCACGAGGGCCGGGGTGTCCGTCATACGCGAGACCCTTCCCGACCGACGTCCCGGGGGACAGGCGGCGCTCCCCGCACCTCGCCCAACCGGACAAACTGCAGCCAAAGCGGGGTCAAGAGCCCGTTCCGGGCGAAGCGCATCGTCAGGAGCAGAATGATTCCAAAGAGGACGAGCCGCCACTGTCCGTACGCCCGCAGGACCTCCTGCAGCACCTCCACCCCGAACGCACCGCCCACGGCGGTCGGCAGCCGCTCCATCCCGCCGATCACGGTCATCACCACGACCACGACCATCAGATCGAGCGCGCCGAGGCTCGGGGTCAGGATGCCGATGTAGTGGGCGTAGAATCCCCCGGCGAGCCCCGCGAACCCGCTGGCGATCGCAAACGCCAGAATCCGAAACAGGGCCACATTGACCCCGGTCGCCGCCGCCGCCTGCTCGTCCTCCCGGATCGCCCTAAAGAACAGGCCCCAGCGGGAGCGCACGATGCCCCCCATGATCGCGAGCGAGAAGACGAGCAGCCCGAAGGCGGTGTAGAAATAGGGCAGCCGGGAAATGGTGTGGAAGATCGGCACCGTGTGCAACCCTGCCATGCCGGCGGTCACCTGGTCTTCGGTCGAGAACGTGATGCGGATGATTTCGGCGAACGCCAGGGTGAAAATCGCGAGGTACGGCCCGCTCATCCTCAGGCAGACCCAGCCGATCAGGCCCCCCAGGGCGCAGCAGAGGGCCACGCCTGCGGCCATGCCGAGCGGGATCGGGATGCCGGTCCACTGCACCAGCAGGGCTGAGGTGTACCCGCCCACGGAGGCGAACGCCATATGGCCGAGGGAATACAGCCCGATGTACCCGGACAGCAGGGACCAGCTCCCCGCCAGGATCCCATAGATCATGGCAATGATGGCCACGTGCATCATGTACGGGTTGAGGAGATGCCCGTACACCAGCGATAGGACCGAGGCGGCGACCAGGATGTAGATGTGGAGTCCCCGCACCGCCCTACTCCATCCGGGTGTGGCGCCGGCCGAACAGGCCCGTCGGGCGAACGATCAGCACGATCATGAGCACCAGCACCCCGAACGCGTTCGTGTAGGCCAGCGCACGGGTCGGGTCGGGAAAGAACGCGGTGAAGAGGCCCTCGGACTCGCCGAGGACGATCCCGGCGATGATGCTGCCGAGCACCGAGCCCATTCCCCCCAGGATCACGATCACGTACGCCTGAACGTTGGGCAGCGCCCCCATGTCCGGGGCCAGCGAGAAGATCGGGGCGATCAGGGCCCCCGCGGCCGCGGCGAGTGCGGCGCCGACGGCATACGCCAGCGAGTTGAAGCGCCCCGGATTGATCCCCACAATCGCCGCGGCGTCCCGAGACTGGCTGACGGCGTCCAGCGCCTGCCCCCAGATCGTCCGGTTCATGAAGTAGAGGAGCGCGAAGAGCAGCAGCAGCCCCACCCCTCCCGCGAACACCCGGTCATTCGTCACGATCAGATTGCCGACGCGCTGGATCCCCGTGACGAACGACGGCGGCCTGAGCGGGAACGGGCCGAACACGATGAGGGCGAGGTTGCGCAGAGCGAACGCGACGCCAAAGGTGACAATCACCCCGTATTCGTCCTTCCGTTCCGTGCGTTCGCTGTAGAGAGGAGTGAGCAACGACCGTTCCAGGATGATCCCGAACGTGAAGATCGCCGCCATCGACACCGGGAGCGCGAGCAGCGGAGGCACGCCCAGGAGCGTGATCACGTAGTAGGCGCAGTAACCGCCGAGCATGTAGAGGTCGCCGTGTGCGAAGTTGACGATCTTCAGAATGGAGAAGATCAACGTCACCCCGACGGCGATCAGCGCATAGATGATCCCGATGATCACGCCGTTGGTGGCCTGGATAAACAGGTAGTCCATTATCGATATCGCGTCGGCGCGGGAACCCCGGGGACGGAGCCCCGGCGCGCGCCGATGGCGGACGCGCGGCGGATCGGGCGGCACTCAGATGACCGGGTCAGCGGGGTATCCTCCCCACCGGGGGAGGCCGCACGCCGCTCGGCATCGAGCGCCGCGGGTGCGGTCCTCCCCAGCGATTGGGGGATTACGGGAGCGTACCGCGGGTCACTTCATCGGCTTCATGTACATGTATTTCACGTTGGCAACGCTCCGCGGCCAGATAATCGGGGCATCCTCGGGCGCCTGGCCGGCCTTATCGTACTGCACGAGCTCGACCGGTGCGCCCATGAACTGGTGGTACGCCCAGTCGGGGGTATGGCTGGTCGAGAACGTGTACAGGCCGCGGCCGCCGACCCAATGCGTCTTCTCAAGCGCGGCGATGATCGCCTTCCCGTCGGTGGACTTGGCGCGCTTGATCGCGTCGGCCAGGATCCACTGGGCGTCGTAGTTCTCGATCGCCTGCGGCGACGGGGCCTCGTTGAAGCGCTTCTGGAACGCCGCGACGAACGCCTTGGTCTTGGCGTTCCACGCGGTCTTGGGCAGGCCCACGATCTCGGTCACCAGGTATTTCCCGGCGTCCCCCACGTTCTTCCAAAACGTGGGGTCGACCGCGGGGCCTCCCGTGTTGGCGACGCCGGTGTGGGCCGAGGGCGCGAACCCCAGGCTGTACGCCTGGCTGATCATCGGGTACGCGCCGGCTTCGCTGTAGATGCTCATGAAGAAGTCGTACGGCGGCGTGTGGCTCTTGAACCGCTCGATCTGCGCGGTGAACTCCGTCGCGTTCAGATCGGCGCCGACGACATCGTAGTGGACGTGGTGCTTGTCCAGGGTCGGCAGCAGGACGTCCCGGGCGCTCGTCCCGCCGTCCGTCTTCTCGTAGATGACCGCCACGTTCTTGAACCCGGCCGCCGCAATCCAGTCGCCGTACTTGGACGCGATCAGCGCCTGGTTGGGGGCGACCCGGAAGACCTCCGGGTATCCCTTGGCGGTAATCTTCAGCGCCCACACGTCCACGGCGATGATCGGGATGCCGGCGTTGTGGGCCTCTTCCATCTCGGCGAGGAACACCGAGCTATGAAACTCGCCGGTGATGCCGACCACGTGCTCCTGGGAGATCAGCCGCTGCGCGGCCGCCGTTCCCTCTTCCGGCTGACCACGGGTATCCTGAAAGCTGATGCTGAGCGGCCGGCCGAGCACGCCGCCCTTAGCGTTGATCTCGTCGGTCGCAATCTGGGCGGCATCCTTCATCAGCGCCCCTTCCGCGTACCCGCCCGGCGGCGACAGGGGGCCAACCCAGCCGGTCTTGATCGGCTCCGCCGCAGACAGCGCGACCCGCATGGTCTGGGCCGGAATGATCACCAGCCCCGCGATCAGCAGCACCACGATCCCCGCGAGGATCCATCGTCCTCTCAAACGCATTCCCAACCACCCCCTCCTCTAGCTCGATCTGATCCATCCCGATGCGTGTGCTCGCGGCCTGGCCGCGCGGTCCTCATCCGGCGGCCTCGGCCAGGGCCCCGTCGATGGCCTGTACCCCCTCCTCGATCTGCTCTTCGCTGATCACGAGCGGCGGCGCCACCAGGAAGATGTTGTACCGTCCGATGAGATAGACTCCACGGTCGAACGCGCCCCGCAGAAATGCCTTCATCGGGCTCGGCCCGCTCCTGCTGAACGGCGCCCAGGGCTCTCGCGTCCCCCGGTCCTTGACCAGCTCGACCCCCCAGAAGAGCCCTTTGCCGCGGACATCGCCGACCACGGGGTGGCGATCGGCCAGGCGGCGCAGCCGGTCTCCCAGCGCGCCCTCCAGGCGCCGGGCCCGCTCGACGAGCCCCTCGTCCTCCATCACCTCCAAGTTCGCGCAGCCGGCGGCGCAGGCCAGGGCGTGGCCGGAGTAGGTGAGCCCCGCCCAGAGGATGTGGTCGTCGAAGTACCGGGCGACCGGCGCGGACACCAGCACGCCGCCCAGCGGCACATACCCCGAGGTGACCCCTTTGGCAAAGGTGAGCATGTCGGGCACGACGTTCCAGTGCTCGCAGGCGAACCACGCCCCGGTCCGCCCGAACCCGGCCATCACCTCGTCGAAGATCAGCAGGATCCCGTGCCGGTCGCAGATCTTCCGGAGCCCCTCAAGATATCCGTCGGGGGGCACGATCAGCCCGCTCCCGCCAACGATCGTCTCGATGAGAATCGCGGCCACGTTCTCCGGCCCTTCGTACATGAGCACGTGCTCGAGATGGGCCAGCGCCGCCGCGCCCTCTTGTGCCGGCCCGACCGAGAACGGACTGCGGTAGGGGTACGGGGTCAAGAAGTGAACCACGCCGGGCACCCCCGGCTCCGCGGGCCAGCGGCGCGGATCGCCGCTCATCGTAATCGCCCCGTACGTCGCTCCGTGATAGCCGCGGTAGGACGTGAGCACCTTGTGGCGTCCGGTGTAGAGCCGGGCGATCTTGACGGCGTTCTCGTTGGCCTCCGCGCCACCGTTGGTGAAGAACGTCTTCACCAGTGCCCCACCCGGCGAGAGGCGGGCCAGCATCTGCGCCAAGCGGGCGCGCACGTCCGTCGAGAAACTGGGGTTCACGAACGTCAGCCGCCCCGCCTGCGCCCGGATCGCCTCCACGACACGGGGATGGCTGTGACCGATGTTCACGTTGACGAGTCCCGAGGAAAAATCCAGGATCCGCGTCCCATCGGAGGTGTAGAGATCGCAGCCCTGCGCGTGATCGATAATCCGGGGCGCCGGACCCCCCTGCGTCTCCCAGGGGATCAGGACATGCTCGCGGGTGAGATCGCCGGTCGCCCTCGCGCCGGAGGCCGGAGAGACCTTCGCCATCATCTTCCCTCCTCGCCGTGGGTGCACCCGGAAGGTCTCGCCGCCGGCCCGATCGGACCGGCCTCACCTTCCCCCGAACAACACGCACCGCCGCGGGGGATCAGGGGTGAACCCTGGGACGTCGATGATGTGGCATCCGCTGGTGCAGATGCCCCGCGCCGGCACTTCCTTCCCCCCGCCGAGACAAACCTCCTCCCACGACGCCCAATCAAGCCGTGGCCACGTGCCGGTCGGCGACGGCAAGCGCCTCGTCAATGACCTGCAATCCCTCCTCAAGCTGCTCGTCGGTGATGACGAAGGGCGGCGCGAGCATCAGCATATTCCACTTCGTGTACGCGTAGACGCCGCGCTCGCGCATCGCACGAAGCGTGCCGGAGACCGCGGGGTGGGCCTCTCGGCCTCCGCGGGGGGTCCAGGGGGTCAACGGCTCGCGGGTTTCGCGGTCGCTCACCAGTTCGATGCACGCGAACAGCCCCCGCCCCCGGACGTCGCCGACGGCGGGGTGGCGCTCCTTCATGGTGTTGAGCCGGGCAAACAGGCGGTCCCCCAACACCCGGGCGCGCTCGATCAGCCCTTCGTCGTGATAGGCGGCCAGCGTGGCCACCCCGGCGGCGCAGGCCAGGGGGTGACCGCTGTAGGTGGCGCCGGTCAGCAGGACGTTCGATTCGAAGTGGGCCGCCACCCGGTCCGACGCCACAACCGCTCCAAGAGGGACGTACCCGGACGTGATCCCCTTGCCGAGGGTCATGAGATCGGGCACGGTGTTGTAGTGCTCGATCGCGAACCACCGGCCGGTCCGGCCGAACCCCGCCATCACCTCGTCGCAGATCAGCAGCACCCCGTACCGGTCGCAGATCTCCCGCAGCCGGGGATAGTACTCGGGGGGCGGCACGATGCGGGCGTTGCTCCCGGTGATCGTCTCCACGATCACCGCGGCGACGGTCTCCGGATCTTCAAATTCAATGATCTCGCCGATGTGGTCCGCGCAGTGGATCCCGCAGGACGGGTAGCGGAGACCGAAGGGACACCGGTAGCAGAAGGGGTCCTCGGCCACCACCGTTCCCCAAACCCCCGGCTCCGCGCCCCGCCGCCGCGGGTCGCCGGAGACGGACAGCGCCCCGGCCGTCGCTCCGTGGTAACTGCGGCGCCGGGTGATGACCTTCTGCCGGCCGGTGGCCAGGCGCGCCATCCGGATCGCCGCCTCGTTCGCCGTCGCCCCACCGGTCGTGAAGAACACGTGCTGAAGATCGCCGGGCGCCACCGCGGCGACCGCACGGGCCAGCTGGCTGCGCGGGGCGCTGGCGAACTCGGGGGCCACGTAGCACAGTTCCGCGGCCTGGGCCTGGATTGCGCTCACCACCCGAGGGTGGCCGAACCCCAGGTTCAGGTTGACGAGCTGCGAGGCGAAGTCGAGGTAGCGCTTCCCCCCGGCGTCCCAGAAGATCGCGCCCCGGCCGCCGGCGATCACCATGGGCCGGCGCGACTTCTGCGCCGACCACGAATGGAGGAGATACCGGCGGTCGTCTTCGAGGATTTGCGCCGCCGCCGCCTCCGAGAGCGGCTGATCGTGGCGCTGAGTCGTGGAGCTCATCGCGATTCCCTCCCACAGCCCCTATCGGGGCGGCAAATGCATCCGGATGCTCTTCACCTGAGTGTAGCTCAGCAACTCGTCCAAACACTCTTCACGGCCGATCCCGCTCTGCTTGATCCCCCCGTAGGGGGACCCCAACTCGTGCCCGCCGGGAAAGTTCACCCAGATGTATCCCGCCTCGAGCCGCCGGGCCAGCCGGTGCGCCGCGAGGTAGTCGCGGGTGTAGATCGCCGCGCTCAGCCCGTAGATGACCCCGTTCACCTGGCGCACCATCTCCTCCTCATCGTCCCAGGTCAGGACCGCCACCACCGGGCCGAAGATCTCCTCCTGCGCAATCCGCATCTTCGCCCGCACCGCGTCGAAGAGCGTCGGTCGCACGAAAAATCCCCGGCGCAGATCCGGGGCGTCCGGCGCCCCGCCCCCGCAGACCAGCCGGGCGCCTTCCCGCCGCCCCGCCTCGATGTAGGCCAGCACCCGCTGCTGCTGCTCGCGGGAGATGAGCGGGCCGATCTCGCTGTCGTCGGATTCCGGGAGCCCGATCCGCAGCCCGGCCAGCCGATCCCGCAGGCCCTCCACAAAGGCGTCGTGGAGGCTGCGGTGGACAAACACCCGGGAGGTGCTGCTGCAGGATTGTCCCGCCCGATTGAAATTCATCGCCGTGGCCGCGGCGGAGACCGCATCCTCCACGGGGACGTCGGGAAGCACGATGATCGGATTCTTCCCGCCCAGCTCCAGCGTCACGGTCTTGAGTTCCGCACTCGCCGCCTGCATCACCGCCCGCCCGGCCTCGACGGACCCGATCAGCGCGATGCGCCGGACCTTCGGGTGCCGGACCAACGCCGCCCCCGTCGTCGGTCCGTCCCCCGTGACGATGTTGACCACGCCGGGGGGGAAGAGATCGCGCAGCAGACCCGCCAGGACCAACGATGAGAGCGGGGCCTGCTCGGGGGGCTTCATCACCACGGTGTTGCCGGCGGCGAGCGGGGCGGCCAACTTCTCGGCCGCGAAGCGAATCGGATGGTTGAAGGGATTGATCTTCCCGACCACCCCGAACGGCTCGCGCAGCGTGTACGAAAACGCGGTTGGGCCGGTGGGGAGGGTCTCCCCCTTCAGCTCCGGGATCAGGCCGGCGAAGTACTCGAGGGAATCGGCCGCCCAGTCGACATCCTTCCGCATGCCCGAGATGACGTTTCCGGAGTTGATCGCATCGAGGCGGGCCAGCGCCTCCCGCGCCTCGCGCAGCGCCGCCGCCAGAGCGCGCAGGCGCCTTCCTCGCTCCGAGCCCGGCGCGCTTGCCCACGCGGGCTGCGCCGCCGCGGCCGCGGTCACCGCCCGATCGACGTCGGCGGCGTCGGCCAGCGGCACGCTGCCGAGCCCCTCCCCCGTCGCGGGGTTGACGATCGGGAACGAACGACCGGCCGCGGTCCCGACCCACTCGCCGCCGATGAACACCCGGCCCTCGGGAATCCCTTCCAGGATGGAGGTCCGCACGGGCTACGGCTTCCCCCGGCGGGCGGGGGGCAGAGGGCGATCCGGCGGGCCGTCGTAGAACTCCGGCCGCTGCAGCTCCAGATCCAGCGGCTGGACGATCGATGCGTTCGTCGACCCCCGCCATCCCTTTTCCCGCTGGACCTCCTCGTGGGCATGCGCCACGAGCGAGACCGTCCGCGAGAGCAAGAAGACCCCCTTGATCAGCTCGGTCTCAAATCCCATGTCCAGGCAGACCGCGCCCACCGCGCCCGGCCCGTTGAGGTAGATCCGGCGCCCCCAAAAGGATTCCGTCGCCGCCTCGATGGCCCGGGCCATCGCGATATACTGCGCCGACACCCCCAGCTGGTCGGCGAGCGCCAGCAGTCGTGCGGTGCGTGGGTCCTGAATGTGCTGGGGATGGTGAAACCCCGGCAGCCGGCGCCCGTCGCGGCGGGCGTCGCCCGCCACCTGCTGCGCCGCCGCCTCCAGGCTGAGATGATCCCGCCGCATCCGGTCGACCGCGTCCTTGAAGAGTTCGGCCGGGCGGTCCGCCGTGCCGTGAAGCGAGCCGATCGCCAGCATCCCCCCCGCGACCCCGACGTGCAGCGGGACGCCCCCCGACGCCACGAACCGGGACGCCGCCGACGAAGGCGAGAAGGCGTGCTCGGCCATGCTGACCAAGACGGCATCGAGCATCCGGCCGTGGGCGGGAGGAGGCAGCTCCCCACGCCACACCAGGTAGGCCATCTCGGCAAAGCTGATATTGCCGGTGAGCTCGTTCAGATCGTACCCGCGGACGACGATCTTCTCTTTGGTCTTGTAGGCAATCCCCGTCCGCCAGTGGAACGGCTCCCGGCCTCCCGCGACTGGCGTGGACCCCATCCCGCTACCTCCTCGGACCGGACGCCGGCTCTTCTTGTTTCAGGTAGACCCGATCCGGATCCACCTCTTCCCTGAGCACGCGGAGATCCTCTGCCTCGGGCGGGGCGACTTCCCCCACGTCCGGCGACACATCGGGCCGAAACCCCGTCTCCGCCCGCACCGACTCCACCGTGACGCCCGGCATGAGCTTCACGATCCGCAGCACGCAGGTGACGGGATCGTTCTCCATCACCGCGAGATCGGTGACGACGCTGACGCCGAACTCCGGGCTCAGCCCGGCCCGCCGCCGCCCCCCCGGGCCATCCAGAAACCCGGGGCTGGTGATGTAGTCGCAGCGCTCGGGGAAGCGCCGGCGCTCGTGGTGCGTCATGATCAGCAGGCGGCGGCAGTGCGAGGCCATATCGTTCCCGCCGCCGCTCCCGGGCAACCGCCGATGCAGCGCCCCCGGGGGGCCGATTTGCGTGGAGTTGATGTTCCCGTACCGGTCGATCTGTGCGCCGCCGATGAACCCGACGTCGATGAGCCCGCGCTGCAGCAGGCATCCCAAAACGTCGCGCAGCGACCCCAACCTAACCGCCCGGTGCATCACCTTCGGGTCGGAGACCGAGATCGGGGTCGGGTGGACCAGCGGCGCGATCACGCCGCTCTCGATGACGCAGACCAAGTTGGGGGCGTGCGTCCGCAGCGCCAGCGTCGTCGCCAGCAGCGGCAATCCGGTGCCCACGAAGATGATCTCGCCCTCGCGGACGTGGCGCGCCGCCTCGATGACCATCAGCTCTTGCCGGGAGTAGCCGGCGCGCTGGGCGCCGGGGAATGCGGGCATACCTCAGACCCTCCTCACCGAACCGACCTCCGGCGCTAGACCATCGCCAGCATGGTCTGCCTCAACGTCTCCAGTTTCTCGCGCCCGGCCGCGTGCGCGAGATGGTCATCGAACCCGCCGCGTCCCCAGACGGACGCCTGCAGGTACTCGGTCACCGCCTCGACGCCGGCGCGGGCCGCCGCCTGGTACGCCGCAACCTGCGCGGCGTCGTAATCATAGTACCGGTACGTCGACGTCGGGTAGGCGCCGAACGGCTGGACCACCACGGCGCTGACATGGAGGAACGGCACGGTGGTCTGCTCGGGGTGTGCGCGAATTTCCTCGGTCGACACGAGCTCCTCGCAGCTGGCGATCACGTGCGTCGACGCCCGCACCATCTCGGGCTCATGGGTTGAAAAACCTTCGATCACGAGGTTCCCCATCCGATCGGCCCGCTGCACGTGCACAATGCTCACGTCCGGGCGGAGGGCGGGGACCAGCACGACCGGCTCCCCCGGGGACCACGGGTTGTCGATGACGAGGGCTTTGCCGGGGCGTGCCCGCGGCGAGGGAGCCGAGGGAAGCGGCAGCAGGGAAGAGCCGAGGAGGCTTCGCGTCGGCATGAAGGGGACCCCCATCTCGCCGGCCAAAAACCGCGTCACCATCGCCAGGTGACTGTAATCCTCGATCTCGAGGGACCCGGCCTCGATCCCCCGCCTCCAGCAGAACGTCGTCCCGAACCGCTCCAGGTTTCCGGAGCCGCACTCGCATCGCCTGACCAGACCCGCGCCGACGAGTTGGTCCATGGCGATGGAGAGGTTACACCCGACCACGGTCAGGCCGCCGATGCGCTGGCGAATGATCTCGTGGGTGAGCGCCATGGGGCAGCGGCCGATATTCTGCCCGCCCATCCCCAGGACGGCCCCCGGGCGGACGAACCGGGCGACCGCTTCCGACGCGGCCATGACCTTGTCGGCGTGTCGTGTCCCGTGACCGGCCATCGCGGCCCCGCACCGGCGCCGGGCGAGTCCGCTCCCCGCCCGTGCTCCTCAACGGTACAAATCAGTTGGTATAATGTCAAATAAGAAAATGTTAAGAATCCATAAATAATCGTTATGCGATGAGGTGCGCGCCCGTGCCGATGGGAGCCGCAGGCCGTGGACGGAAGAAACCCCAGCGCGATCGGATGCCGCTCGCCCCGCTGCAGACGTTCCATCTCGCCGCCCGCCTCCAAAGCTTCAGCGCCGCCGCCCGCCAACTCGGCCTCAGCCAGCCCGCCGTGACGCAGCAGATCCGCCGGTTGGAGCGCAGCCTCGGCCTGCGGCTCTTCGACCGCGTCGGCCGACGGATCGCGGTGACGGACGCGGGGCAGGCGCTCGACACGTACGCGCTGCGGATCTTCGACCTCCTCGACGCCGCCCGTGGGGCGATGGACAACCTGGCGGGGCTGCGGACGGGCCACCTGGAGGTCGGGGCGAGCCGGACGGCGGGCGCCTACTACGTTTCCCACCTGCTCGACCGGTTCAAGCAGCGCTATCCGGGGGTGCGGGTCAGCCTCTCCATCGGCAACTCGGAGACGATCCTGGGCGAACTGATCGACTTCAGCCTGCACATCGGGCTCGTGGCCGGGCCGTGCGACAGCCCCCACCTCGCCTCACTCCCGCTGATCCGCGACCGCCTGCTCGTCGTCCTCCCACCCCACCACCGCCTCGGCCATCGGTCGGCGATTTCGGTGCGGGACCTGCGTGGAGAACCAATGATCATGCGCGAGCCCGGATCGGCAACCCGCCGTCTCATTGAACACGCCTTCCGGTCCAGGGGCTTGGAGGTGATCCCGGCGATGGAGCTGGAGAGCAACGAAGCCATCAAGAGCGCGATCGCCGACGACATCGGCGTCGGCATCCTCGTTCGCGCCGCGGTGGCGCAGGATCTGGAAACGGGACGGCTTGTGGCCCGGCCCCTGCAGGAGCCGCTGTACCTCGATTTTTCGCTCGTCTATCACCGCGACCGGACGGTCGCGCCGGTGGTGGCCGCGTTCCTGGCGCTGCTGCCGAGGAGTTCTCGACCGCCGCTGGCGCACGATCCCCACGCCGTCGTCCGGCCCGCCGGGGGGAGGGTTCGCGCCCGGGGCCATTGAACGACCGAGACGTCTCGCCCGCGGCACAGAAGGAGGACCGGCATGACCGAGCAGGCGCACGGCCGGCTGACCCTGGAGGTGCTCCGCCACCTCGTCGCCACCGGAGAGATCGACACGGTCGTGGCGGCGATGGTGGATATGCAGGGCCGGTTGGTGGGGAAGCGCGTCACCGGTCGGTTCTTCGCCGACGAGGTGGCGGGGGACGGCGCGCACGCTTGCAGCTACCTGCTCGCCGTCGACGTCGACATGGAACCCCACCCCGGCTACGCGCTGACCAGCTGGGCGACCGGGTACCACGATCTCTGGCTGCGCCCGGACCTCTCGACCCTGCGCCGCCTCCCGTGGCTCGAGCGCACGGCGCTCGTCCTCTGCGACGTCTGCGACGAGTCCGGCCGGCCGGTCCCGGAGTCGCCCCGTCAGATCCTTCAGGGCCAGGTGGAACGCGCGCGCGAACGCGGGTACGCGGCGATGGTCGCCTCCGAGCTGGAGTTCTACATCTTCCGCGACACCTACGAGCAGGCCCGGCGGAAGCACTATCACGATCTCGACCCGTACGGGCAGTACATCGAGGACTACCACATCCTCCAGGGCACCAAAGAGGAATGGCTGGTACGCCAGATCCGGAACGGCCTCGAGGGCGCCGGCGTCCCGGTCGAGTACAGCAAGGGCGAGTGGGGCCCCGGGCAGCACGAGATCAACCTCCGCTACACGACCCCCGTGGAGATGGCCGATCGCCACACGATCTACAAGCACGCCGCCAAGGAAATCGCCGCGCTGAACCAAGTCTCGGTCACGTTCATGGCCAAGTGGCGCGCCGATCTCGCGGGGTCCTCGTTTCACCTCCACAGCAGCCTGTGGGACCGGGACGGCCAGCGTCCGCTGTTCTTCGAACAAGGGGCGACGCCGCTCGGGATGTCACCGACGTTCCGCCGCTACCTGGGAGGGCAGCTGGCGGGAGCCCGCCAGCTCGCGTATCTCTTCGCCCCCTACGTCAACTCGTACAAACGCTACGTGGCGGGGACGTTCGCTCCGATCATGGTGGTGTGGAGCCACGACAACCGAACCTGCGGGTTCCGCGTGGTGGGGGAAGGCAGGAGCCTGCGCGTGGAGAATCGCATCCCCGGCGCCGACGCGAATCCGTACCTCGCATTCGCCGCGACGATCGCCGCCGGCCTCTGGGGGATCGAGCGGAATGTGGAGCCCCCGGCGATGTTCAGGGGGGATGCGTACAAGGCCGAGGACGCGCCCCGGGTCCCGGGGACGCTGCGCGAGGCGGTCGGCGAATTTGAGCGCAGCGAGATTGCGCGATGGGCGTTTGGAGACCGCGTCGTCGAGCACTACCTGCACACCGCCCGGCTGGAGCAGCAGGTGTTCGATCGCGCGGTCACCTGTTGGGAACTGCACCGCAACTTCGAGCGCACCTAGCGCCTCGGTTTGCCGGGCGCGGGCGGCGGGCCGCTCGCGCCGCGGGGGATCCTCCGCCACACGCCTGAGATGCTGCCCTAGGAGGCCGCGATGAGACTCCGAGACAAAGTCGTGCTGATCACGGGGGGGGCGAGCGGTATGGGCCGCCTGGCTGCGCTGACTTTTGCGCGGGAGGGGGCCCGGGTCGCCGCGGTCGATGTCTCCGCGGAGGCCGGCAGGGACGTGACGACCGAGATCGCCCGGGGAGGCGGAGAGGCACACTTCATTCAAGCGGACGTCGGCCGGGAGCAGCAGGTCCGCGCCGCCGTGCGCGAAACGGTGGATCGGTTCGGCCGCCTCAACGTCCTGTACAACAACGCCGGGATCTTCCCGGAAAAGGACGGGTCGGTCGTCGACATCGACGAAGCGGTGTGGGACCAGGTGATGACGGTGAACCTCAAGGGGATCTATCTCTGTTGCAAGCACGGGATCCCCGAACTCATCCGCGCCGGGGGCGGGGCGATCATCAACGTCGCCTCGTTCGTCGCGCTCGTGGGGTGCACGGTCCCCCAGGACGCCTACACCGCGAGCAAAGGGGGAGTGATCGCCCTCACCAAGTCCCTGGCCGTGCAGTTCGGGCCCAAGGGCATCCGCGCCAACGCGATCGCCCCCGGCCCGATCGAAACGCCGCTGCTGATGTCGTGGCTCCTCAACAACCCGGCGGCGAAGAAACTGCGGCTGGACCGGATTCCGATGGGCCGGTTTGGTCGGCCGGAAGACATCGTGCAGATGGCCCTGTACCTGGCGTCCGACGAGTCCACCTGGGTGAACGGCAGCGTGATGGTCGTCGACGGCGGAATCACCTCCAATTACTTTTGAGTGGCTCCGCTCGATGCCCGCGATCCGGGGGGGTGCCCGTCCCGGGAGGCCGGCGTCGGCGTCCTATTCGGTGTCGAATGCGGCCGCTCGCCGCACCCGAGCACACACTGCCTGAGGGAGGGATGATGCGCGCACGAACCGCGTCACGCGGCGACACCGCAGCCATCGCCGCGATCTACAACGAAGGGATCGAGGACCGCGTCGCGACCTTCGAGACCCGCATCCGATCCGCGGAGGACATCGGCGCCTGGTTCGACGGAGTCCATCCCATCGTCGTCGTCGAGCAGGACGACCGGGTCATCGCGTTCGCGTCGACGTCCAGCTACCGGCCGCGGGAGTGCTACGGCGGCATCGCCGAATTCTCCGTGTACGTGGCTCGAGCGGGCCGAGGCCGCGGGGCGGGCCGGCTGGCGATGCAGGCGCTGATCGACGAGGCGGAGCGGGCCGGGTTTTGGAAGCTGGTCTCTCGGGTGTTCACGGAGAATCTCCCCAGCCTGCGGCTCCTCCGCTCGTTGGGGTTTCGAGAGGTGGGCACCTACCAGAAGCACGCCCGCCTGGATGGCGTCTGGCGGGATGTGGTGATCGTGGAACGGCTGATCCCGAAGAACCTGGTCTAGCTGGCGGCCCGCTATTCCGCGGCGGGCACCGGCTCGTCGGGGCGTTCGCCGCGGCGGAGCAGCAGCACCAGGGGCAGGCAGCAGAGGAAAAGGATGGCGATCATCGCAAAGGCATAATTGAACGCGACGACAGCGGCCTGGTGGGCAATCGCCTGCGCGAGCACGGCCAGCGCCTGGAGATGGGCCCGCCCCTGGTCGATCCCCTGCCCGGCAAACCCACCCTGAAACGTCTGCCACCACCGCATGAACGTAGGGTTGGACGTGGAGGCGTACCGGACGAGGTTTGCGCTGGCCGTCGTCGTCTTGTGGTCCACGAGGGTGACGACAACCGCGGTGCCGAGGCTGCCGCCGAGCTGCCGGACGAGATTGTACAACCCGGTTGCCGCCTGCATCTGGTGCCGGGGGATGGTGGAGAGGGCGGTCGTCGAGATCGAGACGAAGATGAACGCGAAGGCCAGCCCCTGCCCGAGCTGCGGGATCAGGATCTGCACCGGCCCCGTGTCCAGCGTGAACCGCGCCATCAGGAACGTGGACGCCGCCGCCAGCAACAACCCGATCGGCGCCATGATGTAGACGCCAAGCCGGTTATAGAGCGCACCGGCGATCGGCATCATGGCCACCATCACCAGGGACCGGGGCATCAGGGCCAGCCCCGACTGCGTCGCATCGTACCCCAGTAGATTCTGCAGGAAGAGGGGCAGCAGGATTAACCCGCCGAACAGCGCCACCCCCAACACCCCGATGATCAGCGTCCCGGCGGCAAACGAGGTATCCTTGAGGATCCGCAGGTTGACCACGGGGGCGGGGATCATCAGCTCCCACACGATGAACGCCGCGAGCGTCACCGCCGCCGCCGTCGCCAGGCCGAGGATGAATGGACTGCCGAACCACCCGTCGCGTTCACCCTGCTCCAGCATCGTCAGAAGCGTGGTCAGCCCGACGACCAGCAGGCCGATCCCCACAGCGTCGACCTTCTGCAGCCCCCGGGCCCGCATATAGGAAGGATCGACGATAAACTGCGAGACCATGAACAGGGAGAGCGCCCCCACCGGCAGATTGACGAAGAAGATCCACGGCCAGGAGTAGTTGTCGACCAGGTACCCCCCCAGCGTCGGCCCCAGCGCCGGGCCCAGCAGCACGACCATGCCGAAAAACCCCATCGCCTGCGCCTGCTCCCGAAGGGGGAAGGTCTCGCGCATGATCGCCTGCGCCACCGGCTGCAGGGCTCCGCCGCCCAACCCCTGGAGCACGCGGAAGGCGATGAGCTGCCCGAGGGTACGGGAGAACCCGCACAGCGCCGACGCGCCGGTGAAGATGATCACCGAGAACATGTACATCCGCTTCCGACCGACCACGGAGGAGAGCCACGCCGTGAGCGGCATCACGAGCGCCACGGTGATGAGGTAGGACGTGGTGACCCAGGTGACGTCCTGGATCGTCGCCCCAAACGTCGCCTGCATGTGGATGAGGGCGATGTTCACGACGCTGGTGTCGATCGTGGCCATGATCGAGCCGAGCAGGATCGATGAGGTGACGAGCCATTTGTTGGTGCCGCGGGCGCCCTCGGCCCCGATCCCGGGAGAGGCCGCGCCGGCCCGGACGGCCACCCTTAGCGCGCCCCCGGCCGAGTATCGATCGAAACCTCGCAGGACAGGCCGATCTGCAGTGGGGGATCGTCTTTCCCAAGCCGCAGGGCGACCCGCACCGGCACGAGTTGAACCACCTTCACGAAGTTGCCGGTGGCATTGTCCGGCGGGAGCAGCGCGGTCGTCGATCCGGTCGTGGACCCGATGCTCTCGACGGTGCCGCGGAAGGTTCGACGGCGAAAGGCGTCGATGGTGATCCGGACCGGCTCCCCGACGCGGACGGCGCCGAGTTGGGTCTCCTTGACGTTGGCGACGACCCAAAGGTGATGCGCTAGGGTCAATGACAGCAGCGGCTGGTTCGGCTGGATCACCTGGCCGATCTCCACCGTCCGGTTCGTCACCCACCCGTCCTCCGGCGCACGGATCTTGGTGCGGCCCACGTTCACCTCGGCCGCCTCGACGGCCGCGGCGGCGCTGGCCACGTTGGCCTCCGCGACGGCGAGTTCCCGCGCCTTCTGCTGGACGAGCGCCCCGCCGGCGGCGGCCTGCTCCACCTGGGCCTGGGCCTGTGAGATCTGTCCCCGCTGCACCTCCACGTTCTGGCGGGCGACGGCGACCTGTTCCTGGGATGCTTCGGCGGACACCAGGGCGTCGCGGGCCTGACGCAGGCCGTCCAGCGCGGCCTGATAGCGCGCCTTGGAGGATTCGAAGGTCGCCGTATCGATGTCTACCTGCTGCGCGGAGATCGCGCCCTGGGCGAGCAGCGTCCGGTCTCGGTTCGCCGTTCTGCCGGCGGTGTCGAGATCGGACTTTGCGGCCTGGACGTTCGCCTGCGCCGTCGTCACCTGCGCTCGAGCCTGAGCGATCTGCGCGGGGCTCGTCTGCCCGCTCATCCGCAGTTGAGCCTGAGCCTGCGGCAGATGCGGGGTCGTGGCCTGCAGGGCGGCCCGGGCCGCGAGGACCGCCGTGCGAAACTGCTCCCCCTGCGCGGCCAGCGCCGCCCGCATCGCCTCGACCTGGGCGCGAGCCGCGGCCAGCTGTGCCTTCGCCCCGGCCAGCGCGAGATTGTCGTCGGTTGGATCGAGCTCGACGAGCACGGCGCCCGCCTTCACGGCCGCGTTCTCCTGCACGTCCACGGCGACGACGATCCCCGAAATTCGCGCGCTGATCGGTGCGATGTCGCCGCCGGTCTGGGCGTTATCGGTCTTGACCAGCCCGGCGTTCGTCCGCCAATAGGCGACGCCCGCGCCGATCAGCACCAGCGCCACCACCGCGAGCCCGATGAACACGATGCGCTGTGTTCGCCACCGAGGCCGGAGGGATTCCAACCCGGCATCCACCATCGTGGTCTTAGCGGCGGTTCCGTCCGCACCGGCGCCGTCCCGCGCCGCGGGCCGAGCGATGGGCTGCTCCGTCCCGGGGCGCGCGCCGCGGCCGATCTCCTTGGTCTGTGCCTCCACCGGCTCGTCAGCCATTGTGGGCTCCCGCCTGCGGGAGCCCGGTCGCCCCGGCCGATGCCGTCTCGTCCGCTGCCCCCAGCTCGGCCCGGCGCCCGCGGACGCGGCTCAACCGCTCCAGCTGTTCCTCCCGCAGCTTGGCCAGCCGCACCATACGCTCGTCGATGATCCGAATCTGCGATTGAATGAGGCCGAAGGCCTGGTCCAGCAGCGCGAGGCGCGTATTGGGATCCGAGGTCCCGAAGTACGCCTCCCGGACCTCCGCCAGCATGGAATCCACGTGCAGTGTCTGCTTGACCTCCGCGAGGGAGAAGCCGAGCAGCGTCTGCAGCTCGTTGATCCGCATGAGGAGCGCGATGTCCCCCTCCGTGAACAGGCGGAAGCCCCCGGCGGTCCTCCCCGAGGGGTGAAGGAGTCCGAACTCCTCGTAGTACCGGATGGCCCGGGGGGTGAGCCCGGTGCGCCGGACCACCTCCTCCATCCGGCACTGCACCCCGGAGTCGGCCGGGGATCCGTCCTGAACGGGTTTGTTCATCTCAGTTCATCAGGCACCAAGCACGATGTCCCGCCTCCGCGCGCCCACGCCTACCCGGCCGCCATCGGATCATATCGAACTCTTACGTTAATGTCAATTTATGAGTGGTGGGGCCAGGAAGCCTCTGGGGAAACGGTGACGGAGGTGGGCTATTTGATGCCGAAAGCGACAAGCGAGGTGCCGGAGCCCAGGTAGACCCGGCCGTCGACGACCGCGGGGGTGATAAACCGGTGGGGCTGGCCGATCGCGTCAGAGTCTCCGGACCGGTACACGACGTCCCCGATGCGGGCATCCAGCGCGTAAAGAACGCGGGCCCGCGCGTCGACCACCCAGACGAGGCCGCCGTCGGGACCGGGTCCCGAGACCGACGGCGCCCCGGAATCCTGCATCGACGGGCTGCACCACGCAACATTGAACGTCGAGCCTCGGCTCCCCTGGGCGACCCCGAGGCGAAGCGCCACCACCCCGCCGCTGCCCTGACATCCCGCGGGCTGACTTCCGTGCCCGGGGACGAAGATGAATCGACCGGCACCCCCGCCGTCCCAGTACGCGGCCGCGGAGAACACTTTGGGTTCGCCGCCGCGACAAGTTCCGAACACGCACTGGCTGTAGACTCCCTCGCCGTGGATGCCGTCTCCGCGGCTCACCCCGCCCATGTTGACCCGATTGATCAGGTACGCCACCCCCTGCTTCCCCGCCGCAAAGAGGAGTTCGGGCGTCGCGGATCCTGGCTCTTCCGGCAGCACGAGCGGGGTGCTCGACCCGAGGTCGGTGTCCGAATCATTCAGGCTCACGAAGTTACTGGGGGTGAAGAAATCGGGCGCGCGACCTGAGAATCCGAGGCTCGGCGCTGTGGTGAGGCGCACGACGCTGTTGCCCAGATCAACCGGACCCCCCGAGTCGCTGTTCCCGGTGGAGGCGTAGAGGCGACCCGCCGCGTCCGCCGCCAGCCCCGCCGTCGCCCAGATCCCTCCCTCCCGATGCGAGGGGGTGGCAAAAGCCTGCTGGCGCTGCGGCCGGGCGACCGGCAGTCCCACGACCCAGCCGTGGTAGACGCCGCAGTCCCCGAAGTATCCTCCGAAGGGGACGTAAATGGTCCCCGCCAGCAGCGTCAGCGCTCCGCGCTGCTGCTGCGGTTCGGGGTCGAACCGCAACCCGGACGCCGCGGGAGGCGCGATCGCCACCGCCCACCCCGCGCGCATCGCGCCGCTGGCCAGGTCCAGCGCCGCGACCTTGTACACCTTGGTCGCCCCCCGATCGGGGGTGGTAAGCCCCGCGACGTAGAGGGTCGACGCGGCGCGGTCGATGACCGGGGTGCCGGTGATGCCCACGGGATCGATGTTCCCGCAGGGCAGGCTCGCCCGCGCTACCGGTGCCCCCAGGGAGACCGGGCCCCACGCTGGGCTCCCGTCGGCGGCGTTGAACGCGTAGATCAGATCGTGTTCGGTGACCACGTACACGATCGTGCGTGACGTCCCGCGCACATTCACGTTGTGCACGACGAGCGGCTCCGCGTAAATTTCGCCGGCAACCGTCGCCGCCCACAGCCGGCCGAAACCGCCGGCGCGAACGGACGCCGGCGTGAGGACGCGCTCCGCGGCGTTCCAACCGGTACGCGCCGCGTCGCCGTGGAACATCAGGAGGTCGACCCCGGGCGCCGGGGAGCCGTCGGTCGGGACCGCGGCGACAAGGGCGACGACGGCCGCAAGACAGATGAGGGTCACCGCGTTGGCGCAAGCTCGGGACACTGCGCGCACCTCCCAGGACGCTCGGGGTCGCGGCCCGCCGCGTCCGGTCGCGCCCATTGTAGCATCCGGCATGAACTCAAAGCCCGCCGAGCGGAGCATGAAGTTGGGGTAATATAGGGTATGGGCGACCCGGGGGCCGTGCTGGAACCATTTGGGTGAGCCCGACCGCTTGCCATTGGAGATGCGCTCGGGGGCCCGCGATACGGGTCCCCAGCCCGGCGCGTGAGCCGGGGCACGAGACGAATCGATGAAGGCCGGAGCCGGTGTGCGCGCGCGCCACCCGAGCCAGCTCGGCCCCACTGGAGGAACGCCCGGAATGGACGTCAGGGAGACCGCCCCCGCGCCTCCACACACACTGGTCGGGCCGCCCACCGCCCGTCGGTTCGTCCTCAGCCTGGTGCGTGCGGTTGAGAAGTTTTGGGAACACGGCGACCTTTTCGCGGCCGCCGCCATCAGCTTCTACGCGCTCTTCTCGCTCCTGCCGCTCGTGATGCTGTTCCTCGCCGGCCTCCAGCTGTTCTTCCCCTACCAGGCGGTCCAGCGGAACCTCGGGCGGCTGTTCGGCATGACGGCAAACGACGTGGTCCTCCAGACCATTAGGAGCGCCTACGCCCAGGAAGCGACGCTGGGCTGGGTGGGAGCGATCGCGCTGATCCTCGCCGCCGGCGGGGTGTTCACCGCACTTCAGGTCGCGCTGGACCGGGTCTGGGAGTGCCGGGGCCGGTTCTTCCACGCCCGGTACTTCATCGGGGTCTTTACGATGGCGGCCTCGCTGCTGATCTTCCTCGCGATGCTGATCGGCACGGTGTTCGTGTTCAGGCTGATCCGGACCACCGTCGTCGGGGAGTGGCTGGGGTGGCCGCGGGTACCCGGACGGGGCGCCGGGAACGCCCTGACCATCGCGACCGGGCTTGCACAGTTCGGGATCTTCTGGATCGGCTACCGGTTCCTGCCCAATGCCCCGGTCCGGTGGCGGGACGCGCTGCCGGGCGCGGCGATCGCCGCCATCCTGTGGCATGCGATGGCCTACGTGCTCGCCTGGTACCTGGGGACGATCGCCGACTACAGCACGCTTTACCACTCACTCAGCGTCATCATCGCCCTGCTGGTCTGGATCTACGGCTTGACCGGCAGCTTCATGCTCGGCGCGGAGATCGTGGCCCAGCACACGCGCTGGCCGCAGGGACGCGGCGGGTCGCTGTGGCAGCAGCCGCTGCCGCCGCCGGGGCAGGACCCGTCCGCCGGACGGTGAGTGGCCGGAGCGCGTTCGGCAGGGACCGCATCCGAACGCCGTGAATCCGTGCCAACGTGCCCGGCGACCCGTTACCCCGGGCCTCACGCCGGACGGTGGCCGCCGCCAGGGGGGCGATCGCGGACAGCCGCCGGCGGTGGCTCGGCATCATCCTCAACGCGGCGTCCGCGGTCGCCTATAGCACCTCCGGCTTCTTCACCCGTTTGCTCCATTTCGATGCCTGGCCCATCCTGTTCTGGCGAGGGCTCTTTGCGGGCGTCTTCATCGGCGGCATCATCGTCTGGCAGCAGCGCCGAAACGCGCCAGCGGCCTTCCGGGCCATCGGATGGCCCGGGGCGGCGGCGGCGTCCCTCTCCACCCTCGCCACGATCATGGTCATCAACGCGTTCCGCCGCACATCGGTCGCCGATGTGACGATCATCTCCGCGACGGCTCCGTTCATGACCGCTGCGCTCGGCTGGCTCTGGATCCGGGAGCGCGAGAGCTGGGGGACCCTGCTGGCGAGCACCGTGGCCCTGGCCGGAGCGGTCGCGATGGTCGGGGGCGCCGTGTCGGAGGGTCACCTCACCGGCGACCTGCTGGCCTTCGGGATGACCCTCTGCATGGCGGTCATGATGCTCATCATCCGCAAGCACCGAGCCCCCCCGATGCTGCCCGCCGCGTGTCTCTCGGCCTTTCTGTGTGCGCTCATCGTCTGGCCGGTGTCGAGCCCGGGCGCCGCGGGTCCGAGGGACATCGTCTCGCTCGCGCTCTTCGGAACCACGCAGTTTGGGCTCGGCCTGCTGTTGCTGACGCTTGGAGCCCGACTGGTCTCCGCGACCGAATCGGCGTTAATGGGCGCCCTGGAGGCGCCGCTCGGCCCCCTCTGGGTTTGGCTCGCCTTCGGGGAAACGCCATCGCTCACCACCTGGGTAGGCGGCACCGTCATCATGGGCGCGCTCGCCGCGCACATTCTCACCAGCAGCCGGCCGCGCACCGCCTGACCCGTCGCACCTCTCCAACGGGATGGTTCCGGTCCGGGGCGAGGTGTCGCGCGATCGGTACGATCCCGTCAGTGGCTCGCAGAACTGCGCCGCGTCCGTGGTCTGCGCCAGGCGGCGAGAGGGTGAAGATGCCGCCCCCGACCCCGTCGCAGGCGTGGGATGGTACGGAGATGCTCGTCCGGGCGCGCGAGGGGGATCGTCCCGCCGAGAATGCGATATAATAATGCCTGCAGAAAACAGCGTTCGTGTTTGCAGAGGACGGGAGGAGATCATGCGCATCGCGTTGGGACAGTTGGCCGCATCCGGGCGCAAGGAGGAAAACCTGGAGGCGGCACGGCAGGCGGTCCAGGCCGCTCGACGCGGAGGCGCCGACCTGTTGCTCCTGCCCGAAGTGTTCATGGCCTTCCTCACGCCCCGCTCGGACACCGTGCCGGCCGCCGTCGCGGAGCCGCTCGATGGTCCGTTCGTCTCGGCGCTGGCGGATGCGGCCCGTGCATCCCGGCTGCACATCGGGTGCGGCGTGTGGGAAACCGCCCCGGGGGAAGGCGTCCGCGCCTACAACACCGCCGTCCTGCTGGGGCCGGACGGGTCGCTGCTGCTCGCGTACCGAAAGACCCACATGTACGACGCATTTGCTTTTCGCGAGTCGGATCTGTCCGTGGCGGGCGACGCCGCACCCCGGACGGTTCGGACGCCGCTCGGCGTGCTCGGGATGCTCGTCTGCTACGAACTGCGGTTCCCCGAGCTCACGCGGATGCTGGCCCTCGATGGCGCCGAGGTGCTGTTGCTGCCCTCGGCGTGGATCGCCGGTCCGCGTAAAGAAGCGCACTGGACGACCCTCATCGGGGCCCGCGCGATCGAGAACACCATCTTTGTCGCCGCGGCCGATCAAGCGGGAGACGGGCGTGTGGGGTGCAGTGCCCTCGTCGATCCGATGGGCATCACGCTGGCCGGCGGCGGCGAAGCTCCCGGCCTGATCTTCGGGGACGTGGACCTCGGGCGGATCGGGCAGGTTCGACAGAAACTGCCGTCGCTGGGGCAGCGCCGAGAGGAGATCTACGCTCAGCGCGCTCCCGCCGAGCGCGCCGCCTCCCGGCGCTAGGAACCGCGCCGCCGCTGCCGGCTACGCGGGGGTCTTCACCGTGTGGTACACCGGCGTGAGCCAGTGCCGGTACTGCGGCACCCGGCCCTCCGCCACCGAGAAGTACGTCTCCTGCAGCCGCCGGGTGATCGGGCCCGGCTGTCCCTTCCCGATCGCGTAGCGGTCGATCGACCTGACCGGAGTGACCTCCCACCCGCTGCCGCAGAAGAACGCCTCGTCGGCAATGTAGAGTTCGGTCCGGTCGATCTCGCGCTCCACGACGTGGAGCCGGAGCGCGTCCCTGGCCAGCTCGAGCACCGTGGCTCGGGTGATCGACTCGAGAATGTTGGAGGTCACCGGGGCCGTGATCAGCGCGCCGTCGCGGATCATGAAGAAACAGGCCCCCGGCCCCTCGGACACCTTTCCCCGCTCGTTGAGCAGGATCGGCTGGCCGGAGTACCCGTTGGTGCGCGCCTCCATCACCGCCAGTCGCGCGTTGTGATAGTTCGCGCCTGCCTTGACCCGGGGCGGCACCGTCGTGTCCCCGATCCGGGTCCAGCTGCTGATGCAGGAATCGATCCCCTCGCTGATCCCCTGCGAGTGCGGGGCCAGGCGGGGCAGGATGAACCCCCCGATCGGCGCCTGCTCCGGCGGCCAGACATCGTCACCCTCCCCCACGTACAGCGTGAGCCGGAACCACACCGTTCCCTCGAAGGCGTTCGCCCGGATCACCTCGATCTGCGCGCGGGTGAGTTCCTCCTTCGTCCACGGAATCCCCATCCGCATGATCTTCGAGGAGTTCCACAGCCGGACCATGTGCTCGTCGTTGCGGAAGATGAACAGCTCGCGCTCGTCGGTGTTCCAGTAGGCGCGGACGCCCTCGAACACGTTGGCGCCGCGGAGCACCGTGGCGGTCGAGACGTGGACCTTCGCGTCGTCCCAGGGCACGACCGCGCCGTTGAACCAGACAAATTTTGGATGATTGGGGGCCATGGATCGCTCCTCTCGTCGTGGGGGTCTGGAACGATTCTATGGGTGCGCGCAGTTCCCGGTCAAGAGGGCGTCTCCAGTCGCTGCGCCGCCTCCAGGATCCCCGCCCACAGGTCGCCCACGCGGTCCAGCCGGCCGAACACCGTCGAGATCGTCCATCGCAGCGGGTCGAACCCCGCCCGCAGCTCTTCCCAGGTCACCGGGACGCTCACCGTCGCCTGCGGGACCGGTCGAAGGCTGTAGAGACTGGCGAGCGTCTTGCCGCGGACGTTTTGATTGTAGTCCACGAAAACTTTGCCGACCCGCTGAGGGACCGCCCACGCCGTCGTCAGCGCCTCCGGGTGCCGCTGCACGAGCCACGCCGCCAGCGTCTTCGCGAACGCATGGGTCTGCGCATAGGTGTACTGCCGGACGATCGGGACGAACACGTGCAGGCCGGTCTTGCCCGAGGTCTTGGCGAATCCGCGAAGCCCGAGCCCCTCCAACGCCTCACCGAGCCAGAGCGCACCCTGCCGCGCCGCCTCAAACCCGTTGCGTGTGTAGTCCGGGTCGAACTCCCCGTGGCGCCGGGTCGGACGGGTACCCTCGGGAAACAAGAATGGATCGAGATCGAACACCACAAAATCCGGGAAGTTGAGCGTGCTCCCCTCGATCGCCCCCTCCGATCCCGAGAAGACCCGCGTGGGGCGATCCCGACGGCGTCCCGCCACCGGCGCCGTGCGTGAGAACCACGCGTGCATCTCGATGCAGCCCATCTGTCCCAGCCAGAGGAGCGTGGCCGCGTCATCGCAGACGACCATGCGCACGTCCCGCTCTCCCTGGCCGGACCAGACGCGCTCCGTGCGCACGAATCCAGGCGCATCGTGGACATCCTTTTGGAAGAAGTCGTTGCCGTCGATCCCATCCGGCCAGCGGCGGAGGGTGAGCGGCCGATCCCGAAGGTGCGGCAGCAGGTAGGGGGCGATCTTCCGATAGTACGCGATCACGTCGCCCTTCGTGAGCTTGAGCGCGGGAAAAAAGACCTTGTCCAAGTTGGTGAACGCCGCCGCGGGATCCGGGGGATCGACCCCGCGGGCCGACCGGCGCGCCCCCCGCGTTCGCCGCGGCGGCCGCGCCGCCGCCGACCTCGGGGCCACGTGCGTGGCCCGCGCCCCTTGGCGCGCTTCGGCAGGAAGCGGTGTGGCCTCGCCCGCCTGAGGGGCTCCCGCGGCGCGGGGCAAAAGGACCGTCCGGGGCGGAACGTCATCCCGCATCCCGCGGAACACGGGAAACCGGAGGAAACCGTCGGGGGTCCGCTCGGCGAATTCGACCTCGACCACCACTTCCGGCCGGACCCACGTGGCCGGCTGCGGCGTGGCCGGCACCGGAGCGAACGGAGAGGCCTTGACGACGAGCGGCCCCAGCCGGGCCCGCAGCAACCGGAGGTTCGCATCCGACAGTCCGCCTCCAGTCTGACCGATGTGCACGAGCGCCCCCGTCGCCGGATCGTACTGCCCCAGGATCAACGCGCCAAACGTCCCCCGCCGGTGCCCCTTTCCCCGCGTCATGCCGCCCACGACCGCGTCCAAGGTCCGCCGCACTTTGATCTTCTGCCAGTCCCGACTCCGGGTCCCCGACCGGTACGGGCTGCCGGCCCGCTTGGCCATGATCCCCTCGAGCCCGTGCTGCTGCGCCGCCGCGAAGAGCGTCAGGCCCTCGCCGTCAACCGCGTCGCTGCGGAGCATCCCGGCGGGCAGCGCGATCGCCTCCAGCACGCCGCGGCGCTCCGAGAGCGGGCGCGCTCGCAGATCGCGCCCGCGCCAGTACAGGCAGTCGAACACCACGTAGATCACCGGCACCCGGTCCGCGGCCCGCTTCACGTCGGCCTCCGCGGTCAGGTGCAACCGCTGCTGCAGCCGCGCAAAGCTCGGCTTCCCGCGCTCGTCGGGGGCGATGATCTCGCCGTCGAACACCGCGTCGTAGGCGAGCGCGGCGAGCGAGTCGGCGACCTCCGGAAACTGGGCGTTGACCCGGTTGAGGGTGCGGCTGTAGAGCGAGACCTCCTGGGTCGACCCGCGGCGGCGGACGAAGCCCAGGGCCCGGGCGCCGTCCCACTTCAGCTCGAAGAACCAACCCGGACGGGTAAACGGACGGTCGGCCGTCTCCGCGAGCATCGGAGGAAACGGCTCCGGAAACGGGTCCACGGCGCCCTCGTCCCCGCCCGGGGCCTTCTGTCCCTCCGCTGCCGCATCCCGGGCCGGACCGGTCGCCGCCGTCCAGCGGGCATCCTGGTCGGCGCGGACGGCTTCGATGGGGCGACCGGTCTTGACCGACCGCGTCCCCGACGGCGTGTACCCGGCGACGGCAAAGGCATCCTTCCCCTTGAACAGCAGCCAGTCGCGCCCGTTGTTCCGCTTCGTGCGGACGAAGTGGAACTCGCCGCGCAGTTTCTCCCCGGCGAGGGTCAGGGTGAGCTTCCCCCGGCGAAACGCCTCCGCCGGATCGCCCTCGACACACGTGTACGTCCCGCGATCCCAGAGCATGACCGTCCCGGCGCCGTAGTTTCCCGGGGGGATCACCCCCTCAAACCCCCCGTACTCCAGCGGATGATCCTCCACCAGCACCGCGAGGCGCTTGTCGGCGGGATCGAGCGACGGCCCTTTGGGGACGGCCCACGACCGAAGGACCCCCTCCATCTCCAGACGCAGATCCCAGTGGACGCTGCGGGCGTGGTGCTCCTGCACGACAAACCTGGGCGGCCCGCCCGCGGCACCGACCGCGCCCTGCGGCTCCGGGGTCTGCGAGAACGTGCGCTTTCGGCGGTAGTCTTCGAGGCCCACGGGCTAATCGTACCAAAACCGGAGCGCGGGGCTAGGGGGGACCCGGGCTGACAAGGTTCATCAGGGCGCGCGCATAGGCGACCGCTTCGGGACCGGTCTCGTGGGTGAAGTAGCAAAAGATCGGGCGGAGCTCGGCGGCCGCGCGGAGGTGCTCGGCCCACCCCTCCAACTGCACCGGGGTGTACTGCATCCGGTGCAGCCGATAGTAACCGAACGACGCGGTGTGCACGAGCGGCTCGCAGGACGCTTCGTCCTCGGCGATGCAGAGCGCCACGCGGTGGCGCCGCAGCAGATCGTAGGTGGCATCGGCATGCCAGGTGGCGTGGCGGAACTCGATCGCCACGTACGGCAGAGGGCGAAGGGTGGCGAGGAAGCTCTCCAAGAGGGGCAGGTCTTGGCGGAACGAAGGGGGCAGCTGGAAGAGCACCGGGCCGAGGCGATCGCCGAGCTCGGTCACCCGCTCGCAGAGCCACCGCACGTCATCGTCCACGTCGCGAAGCCGCTTGACGTGCGTGATTCGCCGGTGCGCCTTGATCGCGAACCGGAAGGAGGCCGGCGTCTGCCCCCGCCAATCCTCGAGCATCTTGCTCGTCGGCATGCGGTAGAATGACACGTTGATTTCCACGCTGGGGAGGTGCTCGGCGTAAAAACCGAGCATACGCTCCTGCCGCAGGTCAGCGGGGTAGAACCCCCCCTTCCACTCGGCGAAGGCGAACCCCGAAGTCCCGGCGAGGATCCGCGGACCCGGGCCGGGGATCTCGGCGATCGAAGGGGGCGGCGTGCCCGCCTCGTGCGGGCTCACTCCGCACCCCGAAAGAGCGCCTCGTCACCGCGGCGCGCGACCCGAATCGACCCCCACGCCGTGACGCGCACGTCCGGGGGCAGACCGCGAAGGCGGACCGTCCCATCGGCGGCGTCCACCGCCAGCGTGAGGCCGGGCAGTGCCATCGCCGACCTCGGACGGCCGAAGGCGAGGAGCTCCGCCGGACCATTCGATGTGAGCTCGGCGGTGTGCTGCGCCGCCGGTCCCAACGGCAGCAGGCATCCTTCCCGCCCGTACACGGGCATCCGGTCGAGCGCCGCGATGCCGTCGATCACCCGCGGGCCCACCACCCGGCTCTGGTCGGCGAGATCGTACCATCCTCCGGCGGGCAGGTATACCCGCACCCGGCCCCCCGGGCGCAGCACGGGGGCGACCAGGAGCGCGGGACCGAGCAGGTACTGCTCCTCGAATGCCGCGGCAGCGGGGTCGTCGGGAAATGCCAACGGCATCGCGCGCATGACGGGCAGCCCGCTCAGGTGCGCCTCCGCGGCGCAGGCCTCGAGGTAGGGCAGCAAGCGGTAGCGCCACTCCAGCCACCACCGGACGATGCGCTCGGCCTCTTCGCCGTAGTGCCACGGCTCGCGCGGCGTCGTCCCGTGGAACCGCGTGTGCGAGCACATCGCCCCGGCCTGCGCCCAGCGGATGTAGAGCTCGGGGTCCGGCTGCGGGCCGAAGAACCCGCCGACGTCGTGGCTGTAGAAGGCTCCACCGCTCATCCCCCAGGAGAGCGCGCCGCGCACGCTCGCGGCCAGCCCTTCCCAATCGGCCTGCGGGTCCCCCCCCCACTGCACAGGGTACCGCTGGCTCCCCGTCCACCCCGATCGCCCCCACACCACCGCCCCCGCGGCGGCGTACCGCTGCGTCGCCTCGTAGACGCAGCGGTTGAAGAGCAGGGGATAGACGTTGTGGAGGCGGGCACCGCGATCGCCGTTGTACGCGCAGGCGTCCTCGGGAATCTGCTCCCCGAAGTCCGTCTTCATCACGTCCACGCCGGCCGCGAACAACGGCCGGTGCGCGTCGCGGTACCAGGCGTAGGCGCCGGGGTGGGTGAAGTCCACGATCCCGCTCGGGGGCAATGGCGTGAGCAGCGTCCCAAACGGTGCCGGATCCCACTCGTACACGTACGGTGCATCCCCCGCGGTGCGCAGCAGAAATCCCCGCGCGGCGAGCTCCGCGAAGAGCGGGCTCCGCACCGAGACGTACGGGTACTCCCACAGGCACAGCCGGAAGCCGAGCGCCTTGAGGTCCCGGATGAACCCTGCAGGATCGGGATACCGGTCGGGATCCCACTCGAACCCAAACCGGGTCTCCACCCGCAGCCAGGCCCGCCCGTCCAGGACGAGCACGTCGCACGGGACCCGCCGCGCTCGAAGCGTGCGCGCGACCTCGAGGGCCTCGTCGGCGGTGCGGTAATACGCGCGAGACATCCACGCCCCGAAGCTCCAGCGGGGTGGGAGGGCCGGGCGCCCGGTAAGGTGCGTGAACCGCTCCAACAGCCCGGCCGGGGTGCGCGCGGCAAAGAGGAAGAGGTCGAGGGTGGGCTCCTCCACCTGCAGGATGTAGCTGCGGTGTGACCATGCGGGGTAGCCGACCCCATGCACCACGCGGGACGTCGTGTGGGCGTAGACCCCCCACCCTCTCGGGCTCCAGGCGAACGGAACGTTCTTATAGGAAGCCTCCGCGTTCACACCCCAGGCATCCTCGTTCCACGAGACCACCCGCTGGCCCCGCCGGTTCAACGGACCGTACTTCTCCCCCAACCCGTACACGGCCTCGCCGCTCTCCAGGCCCAGGGCCAAGAGCCACCCCGTCGAGTCGCGCACCCCAACGGGAGGGATCCGGGGCCCGCCCCGGATGTGGCCGTCCCCCGTCGACTCCAGCACGACCTCGCCGTCCAGGAACATCCGGATCCGCAGCGGGCGTGGGGCGATCTCGAGCGCCATCGACCCGGCGTCGATGCGGTAGGCGCCGCCGAGTTCGGTGCAGGTGGCCGCCCCCGGATCGGGAGGGGAGGCGAGCAGGCCGTAATCGGGGCCGACCGGCCCGCCCGCACGCAGGCGGAGGACGCCGGGCGCGTACGCGGCGATGTCCAGGGGGCCCGCCTCCGTCGTAAAGCGCACGCGGTCCGATGCGGCGGCCTCGAGGCGGACGGTCTCCAGCCGGCGGAACTCCTGAAACGGCTCGTACAGCATATCAGCCTCTGCCGCGCGCCGCGGTCACCCGCCCGACCCCAACAGCCGGACGACTTCTTCGCGGCGCGGCACCTCGGCGAGCGCGCACCGCTGCGCGGCGGCCGCGGATGCGAAGGTGAGCGCCGAGGCTTCGTCCATGCCCTCGCCCAGCCCGAGCGCGAACGCTCCGTGAAACACATCGCCCGCCCCGGTGGTATCCCGCGCCGATACCGCGAACGCCGGCACGCGGCCGCCCCGATGGGCCGCCCCCTCTTCCCCCAGCGTGACGGCTCCCCAGGCGTGGAGGTCGGCCAGTCGCCCCAACACCGCGTCCACGCCGCCGCTGACCTCGGCGAGCTCGCGGTCGGCGATCACGTGGGTCGCCCGCTCCGCCAAGCCCCAGGCGTCCGATGTCTCCCGGTCCAAGTCCAGCACGACCGGGAGCCGGCGCCGGCGCGCCGCCTCGGCGAGGCGGAGGGCGCCCTCGGGCCAGCGGGCGTCGATCATGACCGCCTGCGCCCCCTCGAGGACCTCGAGCGGCAGCCAGCCGGCATCGTCTGAGAATCCCCCGCCTGGATAGGGAAAGATGTGCCGCTCGCCGCCCGGACCGATCAACACTCCGCTCACCGGAGTGCGGGCCCCCGCGAGCACGCGGAGCCCGCGGGTGTCGACCCCCTCGGCGTCCAGCGCAGAGGCGACCCGCCGCCCGGCGTCATCGTCGCCGCATCGCCCGAGGAACACCGCCCGGCCGAGGAGGCGGGCCACGGCAACCGCGGCAACCGCAGCGGACCCCCCAAGCGCCTCCCGGAAGACGCTGACGGGAGTCCTGGCGTGCATCGGGGGAAAGCGATCCACCCAGAATCGGTAGTCCAGGCAGGCGTACCCGAGCGCGACTACGAGGGCCACTGCGCTCCCCTCGCCTCTGGAGCCAGGGGAAGCACCTGATACCCCAACCAATCGGAGAGTTCGAGCAGGGCTTCCTCGGCCTCCCCCATCCCCCACACAAAGTGGTGGGGGAGACGGTGGTTCAGGGCACTCGCCAGGAATCCGTGAGGAGACGTCGGCTCACCGCCCCACCTCAGGTCTCCCACCCACCCGGAGACGCCGTCGAACCCGCCGGGGCGGGCGCGAATTGTTCCGGCGAAGACGGCCGCCCGCTTCTCCTCGAGGAACCGGAGGCCGCTGACCGGCCCCGGCCTGAGGCGCATGTGGCGCACCGCGGGCAGTCCCCGGTTGAAGTGCATCTCGAGCCGGGTTTGGCTGGCCGCCCACGCCCGGGGCGCGTTGCCGCAGTGCCAGAACATCAGGCCGTCGCCGTCGACGTGCGACAAATCGAGCATCGCCGCGGGGCCACCGGTCACCGCGGCGACCGCCAGCATCGCCGCCAGCCCCCCGACGTCTCCCTCGCAGGCCAGGGGGTGACCCCGGTCCCCCAGCCAGGCAAAGGGCGCGCACGCCATCGTCCCCGCCGCCTCGGGCAGTTCGGGCCAGCAGCGCAGCGCGATCCCATCGTACCCCCGGCCCATCTCCTCGAGCGCGAGCGACAGTCGAATCGTCGGGTGAAGGGCCTCCGCGGGCACCGCCGAGGGCTCGGCGAGCTCGGCGAGGCGCGCGCTTACCGCTCCCTCTGGAATCCTCTCCAGGGCGGCAAAGACCGCCTCGAGCGGAGCCCGGTCGATCCGCACGTCCAGGTCGGGGACCCCCTCGAACCGGTAGAACCCCGGCGCCGTTCCGCCCACCCAGAGCAGCCGCCCGTGTCTGAGCGCGCCCCACCCCCGCGCGGCGCGCACCATCAGGTCGATCCGACGGTGCAGGCTCGGGTCCTCCGGTCGGCCGTAGAGCCACAAAAGCGGCGCCCGGCGTCCGACGCGCAGGCTCATGCTGAGCATCAGCCCGCAGAGCGCGTTTTGGGGGAGCGGGCCCGTGGCGGACACTTCGGGCAGGGCCCACAGGCCGACCGGCACCGGCAGTTCGAGGAAGGGTGCTACGACGTCCCCCGTCGCGAACGTGACGTGGAGGACGAGCAGGGCATCGACCTCGGCCGCCTGGGCCTCGGCCGCTCTGGCGCGGGCCCCCTCGGCGTCGGACACCGGCTGCGCCGCGTACGCAAGGTCGACCTCGAGGCGAACGGCCAGTTCGGCAAGCGCACGCTGGCTCGCTTCCCACAATCCCATCTGCGCGCCCCGGAACAGGGGACGGACGATCGGCACGAATCCCAGACGGAGCATCGGCGCCTCCCCGGGTCTAGCCTTTTACGGCTCCGGCGGTGAGCCCGCGGATCACCAACCGCTGCCCCGCCAGAATCACGGTGACGATCGGGACGGTAGCGAGGAGCACGGCCGCGGAGATGACCCCCCAGGGAAAGGCGAATTCGCCCCGAAAGAGCGAGATCCCCACCGTGATCGTGCGCATATCGGTGCTGCTGGTGAGGGTCAGCGCCACGAGAAACTCGTTCCAGGTGTTCACGAAGACGATGATCCCGGCGGTGACCACCCCCGGGGCGGCCAGCGGCGCGATGATCCGCCAAAGCGCCCCCACCCGGCTGCAGCCGTCGATCGAGGCCGCCTCCTCAAGGTCTCGGGGGATCTCCCGGAAGAACGCGGTGAGGATGAAGATGGCAACGGGGAGCGACCAGGTGATGTAGGGCCCGATCAGACCCCCGTAGGTGTTCAGCAGGCCCAGCCCGCGCACGAGGACATACAGCGGGACGATCACCGTGATCAGGGGAATCATGGCCACCGCCAGGATCGACAGCAGCAGGACCCGGCTGCCGGGAAAGCGGAGGCGGGCGAAGGCATACGACGCGAAGGTGGCCAGGAACAGGCAGAGCACGGTCGAGGACAGGGAGACGATGCAGCTGTTCAGCAGGAACCGGCCGAACGGGTTTCCGCTGAAAACGTGGACGTAGTTGGCCAACGTCGGCCGGTGGGGAAGGTAGGTCACCGGGAACTGGTACAGCTCCCGCTCGGTCTTGAGCGAGGTGAGGAGGGTCCAGACGTACGGGCCCAGCGAGAAGGCCACCACCAGGGCGACCAGGATCGTCAGCCCCGCGCCCGCGAGCCTCCGCCGCCCCGCCATATCAGTCCCGCGGTGCCAGCGCCCGCGAGTAGATCCCGGCACACCCCAGGGCCAGCAGGAGGAGGATCACCGACAGCGCGGCGCCGTAGCCGAAGTTGAGGAATTGGAAGGTGTTCTCGTAGATGTAGAACGCAAAGGTTTCGGTCGCGCTGCCGGGTCCGCCCCCGGTCATCGGAAAGATGATGTCGAATGCCTGGAGCGCGCCGAGGGTCCGGAGCACCAGCGAGACCATCACCGCACCCCGGAGCAGCGGCAGGGTCACGGTGAAGAACGCCCGGATCGGCGAGGCCCCGTCCAGGCTCGAGGCCTCGTACAACTCGTCGGGGATGCCCTGCAGCCCGGCGAGGAGGATCAGCGCCATGTACGACGCCGCCCCCCACGACGCGGCCGTGGCGACCGCGACGAAGGCGAGGGACGGGACCCCCAGCCAGATGATCGGGCGGGCGATCAGCCCAGCGCGGCGCAGCAGATCGTTGATCACCCCGGCGGAATCGTTGAACAACCACCGCCACACCTGGCCGGCGAGGGCCGGGGCCAGCGTCCAGGGCAGCAGCGTCGCCGCCCGCACGAACCCCTTGGCGCGCACGGTGCGGTTGACGACGAGCGCGATCCCCAGTCCGAGCGCGAACTGGGCGGCGACCGTGACCGCGACGTACGCCAGCGTGACGCGGATGGCGTGCCAAGCATCCGGATCCTGTGCGGCCCGGGCAAAGTTCCCAAGGCCCACGAACGGGAACCCGGCCTGCGGCTGATCGAGCCGGAGCCGGTGCAGGCTCGTCCAGAAGGCATCGATGATCGGGTAGAAGGCGAAGATCCCCAAGAACAGCAGGCACGGGAGCAGCAGCACCACCGCCAGCTCGGTCTCGGTGAGCTGGCCGGTCCGCCACCGGCCCATCACCCACGCGGCGCCCCCCGCCCGGGCACCGGCAGGCCCTCCCCCGAGCCGCTCCGCCACCCTATTGGGTCAGGAGCGAACGCAGCTCGCGGGCCATCTGCCGGATCGCGTCGTCGCCGGACGTCTGACTGGTCAGCGCGGCCTGCAGGTTCGACTGGATGATCGCGGACATCCGCGGGTAGTCGGGGATCCGCGGGCGGGGACTCGCCCCCAGGACGGCCCGGAGCATATCCAAGGACTGCGGGGCGTGCGCTTTCACCTCCGGGTCGCGAAACGTGTCCGTGCGGGTCGGGACGGTGCTGAGCTGCAGCGCCATACTCTTCTCGGCGATCCCGCCGGTCATGAACTCGACGAAGCGCCAGGCGGCCTCTTTGTTGCGGGAGAAGTTGCTGATCGCGAGCTGCCATCCCCCCAGGGTCGAGGCGCTGCGGCCGGCGGGGCCCTTGGGCAGCGGCGCGATGCCGACGAGCCCCGCGACCTTTGACCCGCTGCTCTGGAACAGGTCGTAGGCATAGGTCCAATTCCGGAGGAAGACCGCCCGGCCGTCCTGAAATGCGACCCGCGTGTCGTCGGTGGTCATCGTGGCCACCCCGGGCGGCGTGACGTGGTCCTTGCGCACCAGATCGAGGATGAAGTTCATCGCCGCGGAGCCCCTCGCGCTGTCCACGACCACCTTCCCGGTGGGATCCAGCACGTCCCCGCCGTGACTCCAGAGGACCTCGAAAAAGAAATCCGCCAAGGCCTCGATCTTCGCGCCCTGAAAGAGGAAGCCCGCCAGCTGCGGGTTGTGCTCGCCCGCGGTGACTTTTTGCGCGGTGGCGACCATCTCGTCCCACGACGCCGGGATCTTCGCCCCGTACTTGGCCAGAAGATCCTTCCGATAGTAGAGGAGGCCGGCGTCGGTGTACCACGGCACGCCGTAGATTTTCCCTCCGATGGTGTTGGCGCGGATCGCCCCCGGGAGAAACCCCTCGCGCGCCGCCGACGTGAACCACCGGTCCAGGGGCGCAAGCCAGCCGGCCGCCACCATCGGCGCGGGCCAGATGACGTCGATTGAGATCACGTCCACCGATGGGTCTTTCGCCGCGAACAGCGTCACGTACCGGTTGTACTGCTCGCCCGAAGTCCCGGGCAGCACCTGCAGCTCGACCTTGATGCCAGGGTTCTGGCGCTCAAACTCGGCCACCAGGGCGCGGTACACGTCCGACACGGCGGGGCCGCCCGTGGCCAGGGTGGACCAGGTGATGGTCACCGGACCCTGCGCCTGGACGGGGATCACCGCCATCAGCATGGCCGCGGTCGCCAAGGCCGCCAGTATGCGTGCGCTCATCGTTGGCCCCCTTCTGTTCCGACGTTCCCCTCCCTATTCGACGGCACGCCGCGGTCCCCCCGGCCGCCCACGGTGAAGCCGCTTCGGTCGGCGGCGGGTCGGGCCGGCGATCGCGGAGGGAAGGCAGGGTCGGCACTCCCTCCGGGTCAACGATCCCCACGGCTCCCTACCCTTCGAACCGGAGCAGCAGCCCGCGCTCCCGCGCCACGTGCAGCACGAAGGCAAACACCGCCCCCGCCGCGACGAGCAGGACGGCGTTCTCGCCGAGCGCCCACGCCGCCCGGGCCCAACTGATCCCGCCGCCGCTCAGCACCACCCGCATTCCCTCGAAGGCGTGGGTGGTCGGCAGGACCAGGGCGATGGGCCGGAGGAGGGCGGGCAGAACGGCCACGGGATAGAACACCGCCGAGAACGGCTGAAAGAGAAAGGGAATGGCCCAGGCGAGCGTCTCGGCCCCCTGACCGAACCGCAGGATCATCGCGGTGGTAATGACGCCAATGCCCCAGGCGGAAAGGAGGAGGTTGAGCACAAACGGGATCAGCGCCAGGCCGTACTGGAAGATGTTGAAGGTGTACAGGACGAGGGCAAGGACGGAGAGGAGCAGCCCCGTGACGATCACCTTCATCACCCCGAGCAGCAGCATCGCCAAGATGAACTCCAGCGTGCTGATCGGGCTGACGAACACGTTGATCAGATTTCTCGTCCAGATGTCTTCCAGGAAGGAGACCGAGATCGCCTGCTGCGCGCGGAAGAAGATGTCCCAAAGGATCATCCCGCCGAGCAGGAAGGCGATGGCGAGCGCCCCGCCGCCGCGCAGCCGGCCGATGTAGAGGCTGACGAATCCCCAGACCAGCAGATCCATCACCGGCCAGTAGACGATTTCCAGCATGCGGATCATACTGCGCCGGTAGAGGTACAGCTGCCGAAGGAGCAGGGCGGCGACGCGCTCGGCGCTCAGCCCGCTCACGGCGCCACGCCGCCTCGGGCCACGTCCAGAAACATCTCCTCCAGGGTGGTCCGGGCGAACCGCCGCAGCACCTCCCCCGGCGGACCGTCCGCGATCAACCGCCCGCGGTTGAGAAACAGGATCCGATCGCTCAGCCGCTCCACCTCCTGCATGTTGTGCGAGGTGTAGAATAGCGTCATCCGGCGCTCGGCGCAGATCCGGCGCAGGCTGTCCCGGACGCGTTCGGCGCTGTCGGGATCGAGGCTGGCCGTCGGCTCATCGAGGAAGAGGACCTCGGGGTCGTTGAGCAGCGCCTTCACGAGTCCCAGGCGCGTTCCCTCGCCCGAGGAGAGGCGCCCCGTGGCGCGCGCGCGCATTTCGGCGAGCCCGAACCGATCGAGCAGCCCCTCGATTCGCCGGCGGGCGTCGCGCACCCCGTACAATCGCGCGAACACCGTGAGGTTCTCGCTCACCGTCAGGTTCCCCGGAAGCGCGACGTAGGGCGACGTGAAGTTGACGCGCGCGAGAATCCGCCGCCGCTCCTGCGGCATCGGCAGCCCCAACACCTGCACCTGACCCGAGGTGGGCAGCAGGAGGCCGAGCAGCATCGCAAGCGTCGTCGTCTTCCCCGCCCCGTTGGGACCCAGGAACCCCACGATCTCGCCGGGGTCGACGCGGAACGAAAGATCTTCGACAACACCGACCGACGCGTACCGCTTCGTGAGATGCCGGACTGCGATCGCCGCGGCGGCGGAAGATCCGCGTGACTCCAGCATGGCGCCATTATACACTCTTGGCTGGAGCGGACTTCTTCACCGAATCATCGGGCAGGGACGGTGGCTCGTGGTTCACCCACTCGCGCTGGACGCGGCTCTCGCCATGGACGACGTCACCGGGATCACCGCCGCGGCCCGGGCGGCGGAGGACGCGGGGTTCGCCGCGCTGTGGACCAACGAGACGAAGCACAACCCGTTCCTCCAGCTGACCCTGGCGGCCAGCGCGACCACGCGTCCGCTGCTGGGCACCGGCGTCGCCATCGCGTTTGCCCGCAGCCCCACGGTGACGGCGCACCTCGCCTGGGACCTGGCCGCGCTCTCCGGGGGTCGCTTCATCCTCGGCCTGGGCACACAGGTCCGGGCGCATATCCAGCGGCGGTTCGGTGAGCCGTGGGATCCCCCGGTGCCGAAGCTCCGGGAGTATCTGGAGGCGGTGCGGGCGGTCTGGCGCTCGTGGCAGGACCAGGTCCCGCTGCGGACGGAGGGCCGGTTCTACCGGTTGAGCCTCATGACCCCGTTCTTCAACCCGGGACCGATCCCGCATCCGGAGATCCCGATCTACATCGCGGGGGTCAATCCGCTGCTCTGCCGGTTGAGCGGGGAAACCGCGCAAGGATTCCACGTCCATCCGTTTCACACGGTGCCGTATCTGCAGTCGGTGGTGCTGCCGAATATTGCCCGCGGCCGCCAGGCCCGGTCCGCCCCCCACGGGGCGGTCCAGCTCTACGCCCCCGTCTTCGTCGCGCCGGGCGAGACCCCCGAGGAGGTGCGGGAGGCCGCGGAGCGTGCCCGCGGGGAGATCGCCTTCTACGCCTCCACGCCGTCGTACCGGATCGTGCTGCACACCCACGGCTGGGACGACGTCGCCGCGCGCCTCCAGCAGCTCGCGGCGCAGCGACGCTGGACCGAACTCGCCGGCCAGGTCCCCGAGGCGATGCTCGACGCCGTGCTCATTCGCGGCTCGTGGGAGGAGATCGGACACCAGCTCCGGGGCCGCTATACGGGAGTGCTGGACCGGGTAGCCTGCTACCGGCCCTTCACCGTCGCCGAGCTCCCCGGGTGGCGGCGGCTCGCCGCGGCGTTTCACGCCCGCTGATGGCGTCGGTTCCGGGGGCGGTGCGGTGAGGCACTCCCGCACGCCGGTGCGTCGATGAGGTCCCGGCCCCTGCTGAGGGGGCAGGTGTACGCGCTCGCGGCGATGGCAATCTGGAGCACGAACTTCATGATCGGCCGGCTGCTGCGGGACGCGGTCACGCCGGGGACGATCGCCGCGGTCCGCGCCCTGGTGGCCGGGGTCCCGCTGGCGGCGTGGCTGCTGGCGACCCAGGGACGTCCCCGGCCCGGACGTCCGGTGATCGGGCGCCTGATCATCCTCGGCTTCCTCGGGATCTTCATGAGCCAGTACCTGACCTACCTCGGGCTTCACTGGAGCCTGGCCACGAACGCCATCATTCTCAACGCGGCCAGCCCGATCGTCACCGCGAGTCTGGCTATCGCCGCCGGGCTCTTCGTCTTCTCGCGCCTTCTGTTCGTGGGGCTGGTGATCTCGACGCTCGGGGCGGCACTGGTCACGTGGCTCGGGGCGTCGGCCGGAGCCGGGGCGCGGTTGGACCCCGGCGCGCTGTTCATCATCGCCAGCATGGTCAGCTGGGGATTCTACAACCTGGGGGTGCAGCGGCTGAGCGACGACCTGCCCCCGCTGTGGATCACCGCGGGGGCGATGCTCGCGGGTTTTCCGTTTCTCCTCGGGGCGATCGCCGTGGAGCACCCGCCGCACCTCGCCGCGTCGGTGCGCGCCCACCTGCCCATTTTGATCTACCTGGCGATCGGCCCGTCGGCGATCGCCTACGCCAGCTGGAACGCGGCGGTCCGAGATCTCGGGGCCGGCTACGCGATGATGTTCAATAATCTGCTGCCGATTTTCGGGATGGCCCTCGGCAGCCTGGTGCTTCACGAGGCGGTGACCATCGTGCAGTTCCTCGCCTCTGGGCTGATCATCGCCGGCATCGTGATCTCCTACCGCGCGCTCCCCATCCGGTCGATCCCGGACCGCGCTGACCCGTCGGCGCCCGCCACCACCGGGCGCCGAGGATGAGATCGACGATCCCCCGCGTATACTCTGACGACATGTCCACCATCACTTTTCAGGCAGTGACGAAGCGGTACCCGGGCGCGGAGCGGGCGGCCGTCGACTCGGTGACGTTCGAGATCCCGGAGGGCACCGTCTGCATGCTCCTGGGGGCCTCCGGCTCGGGGAAAACGACGCTGCTGCGCATGGTCAACCGCCTGATCGAACCATCTTCCGGCACGATCCATGTCGACGGGCGCAACATCCTTGCGGAGAACCCGATTGCCCTGCGGCGCCGGATCGGCTACGTCATCCAGCAGGTCGGCTTGTTTCCGCACATGACCGTCGCGGAAAACGTCCGCATCACCGCGGAGATCGCCGGGTGGTCCCGGGAGCGGATGGCCGGCCGGGTGGACGAACTTCTTCACCTCGTCGGCCTCAACCCCCCCGAATACCGCACCAGGTTTCCCCGCCACCTCTCCGGAGGCGAGCAGCAGCGGGTGGGGTTGGCCCGAGCCCTGGCGACCGACCCGGGGATCCTGCTGATGGATGAGCCCTTCGGGGCCCTGGATGCGATCACCCGGACGCGGATGCAGGAGGAGTTGCGCCACATCCAGCGCGGCGTGCGCAAGACGATCCTCTTCGTGACCCACGACGTCGAGGAGGCGTTCCGGCTCGGCGAGCAGATCGCCGTGATGGCGGAGGGACGGCTCGTGCAGTTGGGGACGCCGATCGAGCTCCTGGCCCGCCCCGCCAACGACTTCGTGCGCCGCCTCGTCGGCGCGGACAGCATTCTGCGCCAACTACAGTACCTGCCGGTGACCATGGCCCTCGAATCCGGCGGGGATCCGCCATCCGGGGCCCCCGAACTCGAGGGGGAGCGCTTCCCCGCCGACGCGACCCTGCTTCAGGCGCTGCTCGCGCTGCTCAAGACCGAGGCGGCGGCGATCAGCATCTACGATGGCCGGGCCGGCCGGCGGCTCGGGCGCGTGACCTTGTCGAGCATCACCCGCGAGATCGCCCGGGCCCGGATCGATGCCGCCTCCCCCGGGACACCGCCCGCGGCGACGCCGCGACGCTTCGGCGCGTCCGCCTGAGCCCGACGATGCACTTTCTGCTCGATCCGCACAGCTACGATCCGACCGACACCGGGAGCATCCCGACCCTCCTGATCCAGCACCTGGTCATCGTGGGCATGAGCATGGGGATCGCCATGGTGATCGCGCTGCCGTTGGGGGTGCTGATCGCCCGCCGCCGGCGGCTATATCTGCCGGTGATCACCATCGCCGGGTTTCTCTATACCATCCCCGGACTGGCCCTGCTCGCCTTCCTCGTCCCCCTCACCGGCCTCACGACGACGACGATCATCGTCCCGCTCGTGCTCTACGCGCAACTGGTCTTGATCCGCAACACCGTCACCGCGGTGAACAGCGTCGATCCCGTCCTGCTGGAGATCGGGCGGGCCATGGGGATGAACCGGGCGCAGGTGTTCTGGCGAATCACGCTGCCCCTCGCCTTGCCGATCGTGGTGGCGGGCATCCGCGTGGCCACGGTGACCACGATCGGCATCGCCTCGCTCGCCGCCCTCGTCGGAGCCGGCGGTCTGGGCGACATCATCTTCTCCAGCATCCAGAACACCAACTACGACCAGGTGCTCGGCGGAGGTCTCGTGATCGGCGCGGTCGCCGTGCTGGCCGACCTGGCCCTGCTCGGCCTGCAGACCGCCCTCAACCGGGGGCGGGGGCCGATCGCGACGGCCTGAGGAGGGGTTCATGGCACAGCGCCTGCTCGCGTTCGTCGCCGCTCCCGAGAACGGCTTCCTCGCTCACACCCTCGCCTATCTCGAGCTCTGCACCGTCGCCGTCGTGCTCGCGACGCTGATCGGCGTGACGCTCGGCGTCGCCGTGGCCCGCCGCCCCCTGCTGGCGTTCCTCGCGGTCAACCTGAGCGGCCTGATGCGGGCCGTGCCGGTCATCGTCTTCCTGACGCTCGCGCTTCCGTACTTGGGGCTGGGCTTTGCCCCGGCGCTTGTCGCGCTCACCGTTCTCGGGATCCCGCCGATTCTCCTCAACACCTACACCGGCATCCGCGGGATCGATCCGGTGATCGTCGATGCGGCGCGCGGGGTGGGGATGACCCCGGGACAGATCGTCGCACGGATTCAGACCCCCCTCGTCCTCCCGGTGCTCGCGGCGGGGGTGCGAACGGCCGCGGTCCAGGTCGTCGCCACGGCGACGCTCGCCGCGATCATCGGCGCCGGCGGATACGGCGACTACATTCTGGCGGGGCTCTACCAGGTGGACATGGTCCAGATCCTGGCCGGCGCAATCCCGGTTGCCGTCCTGGCGCTCATGTTAGAATTGGGCCTGGGGTGGGTGCAGTACGCGGCCACCCCCGCGGGCCTGCGCGCGCTCTCAGGCGCAGACGTCACACCCTGAAAGGAGTCGGGAGGCAGTCCGCAGCAGCGCGGTGCTCAGATCACAGCCAGAGGGGGTAATCGGCAATGCGCACACGAGAAGAGCTCTCCTGGGTGAAATTCGTCTCCCTATGCGTCGTCAGCCTCATGATCGTCCTGGCGGCGGGGGGGATCGGCTCCGGGGCCAGCCCCGCCGGCAACGGCAAGATCCACCTCACGGTCGGCGGCAAGCTCGACACCGAAGCCCAGCTGCTCACCAAAATCTACGTCCTGCTCCTCCGACACACCGGCTTCACGGTCACGGAGAAGGCGCGGCTGGGAACAAACGATATCGTGCACAACGCCCTCGTCAGCGGGCAGATCGACCTCTACCCCGAGTTCACCGCCACAGGCCTCGCCCGGTTGAAGCTCAAGACGACCCGCGATGCCGACAAGGACTACCAGCTGGTGAAAGCGGGGTACGAGAAGCAGTTCCACGTCACCTGGCTCGACAAAGCTCCGCTCGACGACACCTACGGAGTCTGCACCACACAGAAGAAAGCCGACGAGCTGCACGTGACGAAGATCTCGCAGCTCGCCCCCGTGGCCCCGAAGGCCACCGTGGCCACGCCACCCGACGGGACCAGCGACCCGAACGTCCTCCCGGGCATGAAGCCGACCTACGGCTTCACGTTCGGCCAGGTTGAGGTGCTGCAGGAACCGCTGACGTTCGAGGCGGTGATGCGCGGCAAGGCCGACTTCAACATCTGCTACACCACGATCGCCTTGATTGCGAAGGACCATTTCGTCCTCCTCGCCGACGACAAGAACCTCTTCCCCATTTACCTCCCGGCCCCCATCGTACGCGACGACGCACTCGCCAAGGCCCCGGACATCGCCGCGGCGTTGAATCGGGTCGCCCCCAAGCTGACCACCGAGGTCAGCCAGCAGCTCCAGCTGCAGGTGGTGAACGGGAAGTCAGTGACGGAAGTCGCGACGGGATGGCTGAAAGGCCAGGGGTTACTGTAACGCGGTAAAACGCCAGAAGCATCGACCGCGGCCTTCTCCGGCGGATGCGCCGGGAGAAGGCCGCGGTGTTTACGGCGGACTGCCCGCCGCCCGGCCCCGGTATCCACCGAAGATCGCGTGCCCGGCGCGCATCCAGAAGCAATCCACCACCGAAAACCCCGCGCCGCGAAGCCAGTCGAGTTGGTCGATCAGGCGCGAAGGCTGATCGACCGGATCGGGGGTGTCGAGGCGGTAGTTGTTCCATCCGCCCACCGTGAAGCGTTCGAACGCGCGCTGGCCGCCGGGTCTCCCGGCGCTCTGATCGCGCACCGCCCCATCCCACTGGGCGGCGAACAGTCCCGCGGCTCGCGGCCCAGCCGCTTCCACCAGGTCCGCGATGAGCAGAGCGCCCCCGCCCTCAAGGCGCGCCGCCAGGTCGGTGAACAGTGCCCGCTTGCCCTCCGCGGAGAGATGGTGGACGACCAGCGCGGACACCACGCACCGAAGTGGTTGAGGCAGCGTTCGCCGCCAGTCCGCGCGCGCCAGTTCGAAGTGACGGATCTCCACGCGCGGAGCGAAGGGAGCGAGGCGAACGCGCGCCCGTTCGCGCATCGCCGCGGAGCCGTCGAGAGCCAGATAGCGGCACCGTGGAAACCGCTCGAGCACCCACGACGCGAGCGTCCCGTCGCCGGCACCCAATTCGGCCACGGTGAACTCCTCGTCCGGGCCGGCGGGGATCAGGTCGCGAATCGTCGCCAACTGCTCGCCGCGGGAGGGCACGATCACTTCCTCGAGTTCGGCGAAGTGTTCAGAGTCCGCCTCGGTCCATCTTGCGGGGTCGTTGCGCTCGCCGGCGGCGCCCATGCCTCTCTCCTCTGCGCGAGCCCCGCCTACCCGCCCGCCTTCTTCCGCGCGTAATACCGTCGCGCTTTCGCGCGGTTGCCGCACCCCCGCATGTCGCACCAGCGCCGGCTGTGGTTGCGGCTGGTATCGAAGAACAGCCAGTCGCAGTTCTCTCCCCCGCACCGCCTCACGCGACTCATCTCATCCGACACCAGCACCTCGGCGGCGGAGCGCACGACCGGCCACACCACCCGGTCGAGCGCGTCATCGGCCTGCCACTCCCACGCGTAGGCCTCCGCCCGCGGGGAGACCTGCAGATGAGCGAAGGCGCGGGCGAGGGCCGCGTTCAATCCCGCGAGGTCGGCCCGATCGGGGGCCCGCCGCTCGGTGCCGGCCGCGAAGATCCGGTAGATCGTCTCCCGCAGCGCCACGGCGTCCGCGAGGGCTTTGGCGGCGTCGGCGGGTCGACGCAGCGCGGCCTGGGTGAGGCGCCGCGCGTCCTGATCGGTCAGCACGCCCGCCTGCCTGCCCCACGCCACCACATCCCGGTAGCCCAAGAGACGCTCCGACGGACGGGCGCGAGAGCCGTTCAGCGTATTGGCAAAGTCCAGACACAGGCGGCCCCCCATGAACTCGAACTGAGTTTCCCGGCCGGCTTCCCCTTCCATCGGCGCCCCCCGGTGCGACCCCCTCCGGGGCCGCGTCCTCTCGCGGTCTATAACCATCAAAAATTGCTTGACAGGTTATAACCGCTTGTGTATCATTATGACTAGCAAATGCAGTATAGCAGGTTAGATGCGATCGCGCAAGCGGCCGGCCAGAAGCGCTCCGCGGCGGCCAGCTCCAGGAGGTGAGTGCAGTGACGGTAGATCTGAACACCGCATACGCCAGGGATTCGATGGTCACGGAGGTGCCGCTGATCACCCCCAAAACGACGGTGGCGACGGCGCTCAAGCTGCTGCGCGAACACGGGGTCCCCGCCCTTCCGGTGATGATGGGAGAAGGACTGATCGGCCTCGTCGACGAGAAGTCCCTGCTGCGCTACACGCCATCAGAGGCCACGACCCTCGATGTCTACGAGCTGCGTGAGATCCTGGACAGAATGACGGTGGGGCGCCTGGCCGTCCCGTCGAAGGTCACCGTCCGGCCGGATGATCCACTCGATCAGGCGGCGACGCTGATGGTGCGCGGGGACCTCGACGTGCTCCCCGTGGTGAGCAACGGGTCTTTCGTCGGGCTGCTCACCTGGAACGGGCTTCTGGCCGCGATGATCGGCGACACGGCGGCAACCGCCGGCCCGGCGGCGTAGGCGCAGGTTCGACCCGAAACACGGAGGGATTGCCATGTGGTGGAGCGTCGAAACGTTTCAAGTCCTCGCTCAGGACCGGATCTTTGAGCACCTGCGCGTGGCGGCCAACGATCGCCGGGCCCGCGAGTTCGCTCCCCGAAAAGCCCGGGGCGAGACGGACGGTACCCAGCGGGGTGCCTCGGCGGGGCGTGGTTTCTTCACCGCCGTCCGCGCGCTGCTGATGAGGAGAGCCGCTGAACCGCGACGAATGACTTCGGGTCCCTGCGCGTAGCCGACGGCCGCGGTCGAGCTGGCGGACCAGGGAGAAGAGGAGCCGATAGTGCGAAGCGTGGTCGACCTGTTGCTGGGGTGGATGGATCATGCGTTCGAGCAGGAAGGCTGGCACGTGTCCCTGCTCGACTCGATCACGGGCCTCTCCGCCGCGCAGGCGGCGTGGGTCCCTGCGCGGGAGCGCAACTCGATCTGGAAGATCGTAGAGCACGTCGCCCTGTGGAAAGAGGAAGGCGCCCGCCGCATCGGCGCCCAGCCTCCTCGACCCGCGGGATGGGACAAGGAACACGATTGGCGCGAGATCGGCCCGGTTTCAGAGGAGCGGTGGAAAGCGACGGGACAGCGCCTGCGCCAGGCCCATGCGGAGGCCAAAGCGGCGCTGGCGAAGCGGTCCGATGCGGACCTGCAGATGCCGCCGCCGGGCTCCGCGCAGCCGATCGCTGCCACCGTCCGGGGGCTGATCCTCCACGACAGCTATCACTGCGGCCAGATTTGTTACCTCAGGGCGCTGGCAGGCAATCCGGCGAAGATCTGGTGAGCTGATCGCGTTTCCTCTGGTGGGGCCGTAGGGACAAAGGCCGCCGTTGGCGGACCGTTGCCTCCGGCGGCTTCGGTTCCTCCGCACGTGCCCGCCGCCTTTGTCCGATCAGTACCTTCTCCGTGACGAACATCACATTTCCGAGGTGCGGTGGGTCATGGTCCCGTTTTCGCCGGTCGCTTATGCTGGGTCCATCCTAAAGAGAAAGGAGGGAGCGACGATGCGGAATATCCTGATGGCTCTGGCTCTGGGGGTTGCGGTGCTTCTCCCGGCGGCAGCCGCGTCTGCCGAGAGCGAAGTGGCGGGCGGCGATCACGAGACCGTCCATACACCCACCGTGGCCCAAGGCGACTCGATGAACCTTGGCATGATTGCGGGTTCCGAGCAAGCCCCGCAGGCGCCCTACTTCGACCTGCGGCTGGACAACCGTGAGAACTAGCCCGTAGCGCGCTGCCGGTCGTCGCACGTGGGGCGGCTGGCAGCGCGGCTTATCTCCGCTTAATCGGGATCGGCCATGTTCGGGGTATCGGCGCCCGGTGTTCGGTCGCGTGCACCGGTTCGTGGCTGACCCGAGCCTCCTGAGAAATTCTCCCCCTTCTGCGGCTTACGGCCGGTGAGCCGTCCTCGTGGCTCCTCCGAATCGAGGCCCGTCGAGTTGCGTCCCGGCCTGCGGCCGGGGGCCGTTTTCGGTCTGCGCACCCCGAGCAGGACTTGCCTTTTGAGTATTCCTCAAGCATCATTGGGGAATGCGGGCCGAATTCGGGCCCGTGATCTGCGGCCCGACGGATGGTCACGGCGGGACGGACGTGCCCGCAGCGGACGATGATCCGCGCCCCGCGTCACGGTTTGTCCCAAGGAGGATTCGGCATGGACGACAGGCCCCTCGAACTCCTGATCCCCGGGCCGGTGCCTGTGAGCCCCGACGTGCTCGAGGCCATGGGACAGCCGGTCCGGCAGCACTACGGTCCCGAGTGGGGGCCGTTCTACGAGCAGTTCATCGCCCGTCTGCGCCGTGTCTTCGCCACGAGCGGGTCCGTCTACCCGATCCCCGCATCGGGGAGCGGCGGACTGGAGGCGATGCTGGGGACGCTGATCGGATCGGACGGATCGGTGGGCGTGATCGTGAACGGCTTCTTCGGCAACCGCGTGCTGAACATCGCCCGCTCACACACCTCCCACGTCGACGTGTTGAAGATCCCCTACGAGCGGCCGGCGGATCCGGACGAGGTGCGGGCGTGGCTTCGCGCCCACCGGGTGCCCCTGCTTGCCGTCGTGCACAGCGACACCTCAACCGGCGTCCTCAACCCGGTGGCCGAAATCGCTGCGGTCGCGCGGGCGGAGGGGGTGCCCGTCGCCGTCGACGCGGTGTCATCGCTCGGCGGAGCCCCGGTCGAAACGGATGCCTGGGGACTGGCGGCGGTCTCGACCGCGTCGCAGAAGTGCCTTGAGAGCCCGCCGGGGGTCGCCCCGGTTGCCGTCACGCCGCTCGGCTGGAAGGTGATCGACGATCAGCCGGTGCCGTGCCGGGGTTGGTACCTCAACTTGCGCACCTGGCGCCAGTACGAGACGGAGTGGGGGCCCCATCATCCGTACCCGGTGACGCTGCCGAGCAACAATCTAGTCGCCTTGAATCGGGCGCTCGAGCGGATCCTGGAAGAAGGGCTGGAGGCTCGGTTCGAACGCCACCGCCGCGTCGCCGCGCTACTGCGCGACGGGCTCGAGCGGCTCGGGTTCACCCTCTTTGCCGACCGGCGTTGGGCCTCGCCCACGATCACGGTTGCGTATCCTCCGCAGGGGGTCAAGCCGAGCGCGCTGATGGAGGCGTTGCGCATCCATCACCGGATCGCGGTGGCGGGCGGGTTGGAGCACCTGGCCGGCAAGGTCATCCGGATCGGCCACCTTGGGGCCCAGGCAACCCCCGAACGGATGCGGAACCTCCTCGGGGCCTTGGAGACGTGCCTGCGCGAGGGCGTGCCCTCAACCCCATGAGCGGAGCCCGGGGGGCTCCGCGATCCAGAATCCGCCGACGCGGAAGCGAAAAGTCGCGGTTAAGGTGAACATCGCAACGGACGCCACGTAGGCCAGCCCCGCGGTCAGGCGCGTCGCTTGGGACGATGGGGTCGGGAACCTCACCCGACCGCCCGACGTTTGGTTGCCCTAGCTCGGCATTCCCCTCGCCCTATCGAGCTATTCGTATCTAAGCGCCACGATGGGATCCAATGCCGCCGCCCGCTGCGCCGGATAGAATCCAAAGACCACCCCGATCAGCGCGGCCGATGTGAACCCCAGCACCATCGAAAACGGGGAGATGAGCACCGGCCAGTGCGCCAGCGTTGAAGCGCCCTGGGCGGTGGCGAGCCCCATCGCGATCCCGATCAGCCCCCCGACGGACGCCAAGGTCAGGGCCTCGACAAGAAACTGGAGGAGGATGTCGCGTCCCTTCGCCCCCACCGCCATGCGCAGTCCGATTTCGCGCGTCCGTTCGGTGACGGAGACGAGCATGATGTTCATGATGCCGATCCCCCCCACCACCAGTGAGACGACCGCGATCCCCGCGAGCAGCAGTCCCTGGGTCTGTGACGTGGCGATCCGGACCTGTTGCACGTCGGAGATGTTACGCACGGAGAAGTCGTCGGGCTGCAGCGGTGTGAGGTGATGCCGGATCCGCAGCAGCCGTTCGGTCGCGTCGATCACCCCCGCCACCGTGTCCGGGGTCGTGGCGGAGATGAGGATGTTCTGGACGTACGTCACGCCGGTCAGGCGGGCCTGCAGCGTGCTGATCGGCACCTCCACCAGGTCGTCCTGATCGCGGCCGAACCCCGACTGGCCCTTGGACGTGAGGACCCCGACCACGAGGAAGGGTACGTTCTTGATGACCACCGTGGCCCCGATCGCCCCACCGGCGGGAAAGAGGTTCTCGGCGACCGTACTGCCGAGGACGGCGACCTTCGCCGCCTGGTCCACCTCGCCGGAGGTGAAGAACCGCCCCTGGGCCACACTCCAACTCCGCACCGTCTGCCAGGCCGGGGTGCTGCCGCCGATTGAGGTGGACCAGTTCAGACCGCCGGCGACCACCTGCCCGCTCGTCTGCGACGACGGGGCCGCCGCCGCGACCTCGGGGACCAGCCGGCCGATGGCCGTCACGTCATCGAGTTTGAGGGAGGTCCGCGTCCCCGATCCGAGGCTCACCCCCCCGCTCGTGATGGCGCCCGGAACGACGACGACCAGATTGGCACCGAGGCTCTCGATCTGTGCCAGCACGGCCGCCTGCGCGCCCGAGCCGATGGCCATCGAGGTGATGACCGCGCCCACCCCGATGATGATGCCCAACATCGTCAGAAACGAACGCGCCGCGTTGCGGCGGAGCGCCTGCCAAGCGACCCGCAGGAGCACTGAGACGTTCATGCGCGCGCCTCCCCCGCGGCGGCCACGGCCGCCGCCTTGGCCGACCCCGTGGCAACGTCCTCCGGGGATCGATCCTCCGTCACCACACCGTCCTTGAAGACCACCACGCGCTTCGACCAGGCGGCAACGGCGATATCGTGCGTCACTACGACGACGGTAATCCCGTGCTCGCCGTTGAGGCGCCGGAAGAGCTCCATGATTTCACCGCTGCTCGCGCTGTCGAGGTTACCGGTCGGCTCGTCGGCCATGAGGAGCGGGGGGTCGTTCGCGAGCGCGCGGGCGATAGCCACGCGCTGCTGCTGCCCGCCGGAGAGTTCGCTCGGGCGATGGTCCAACCGGGTCCCCAGCCCGACGCTCTCCAGCAGCGCGCGGGCGCGCCGCATCCGCTCTTCGCGCGCAATGCCGGCGTAGAGCATCGGCAGTTCGACGTTCTCCAGGGCCGTCGTGCGGGCGAGCAGGTTGAAACTCTGAAAGACGAATCCGATCCGGGTATTCCGGATGGTCGCCAGTTGGTCGCGCGACAGGCGCGAGACCTCGACGCCGGCGAGCCGGTACGACCCCGCCGTCGGGCGGTCCAGGCACCCCAGCAGGTGCATGAACGTCGACTTGCCGGAGCCCGACGGGCCCATGATCGCCACGAACTCCCCCTGCCGGATGGAGAGGCTGACGCCCCGCAGGGCCTGGACCTCCGTGGTGCCCTCCCCGTAGATCTTCGTCAGGTCTTGGACCTCGATGAGGGGATCCCCCGCCGGCGCACCGCCGCGCACTGCGGCGCCCTCCCTCATGGACCGACCCGGCCGCCACCCGACCCGCCGCCGGGGGTCTGGCCGCCCCTCGCCCCCCCGCGGACTTGGGCGATGATCACAGCATCGCCGGCGCGGAGGGTTCCCTTCGTGATCTCCACGTTCTGACCGTCGGAAAGGCCGATGACGACGGACACGGGGCTGGGCCGGCCATTGCGCAGCGCCCAGACGGTCACCTGTGATCCGGGAGCGCCGGCGACCGGCGTCGCGGCGGGGGCGGCCCCGGACGGGGCGAACCCACCGCTGGGCGCCGCCGGGGGAGCGCCGGCCGCTCTGAGCGGACGATACAGCAGCGCGGCGAGCGGGACCGCGAGCACGTGGGTGCGCTTGGCGATATCGATCGTGATCTGCGCCGTCATCCCCGGCAACAGCCGCCCCGAGGAATCGTGCACGATCACCACCGCATCGTAGGTGACCACGTTCTGGACGACCGTGGGATTCACCCGCACCTGCTGCACGGTGCCGGCGAACACCACGTTCGGGAACGCCGTGACGGAGATGTGCGCCGCTTCCCCATCGCGCACGTTGCCGACGTCTGCCTCGTCGACGGAGGTGTCCACCTGCATGTCCGTCAGATTGGTGGCCAGCGTGAAGAGGGTTGGGGTCTGAAAGGACGCCGCCACGGTCTGCCCCACGCTGACGTTCCGCGCCATCACCACCCCGTCGATCGGGCTGGTGATGATCGTCCGGGAAAGGTTGTACTGTGCCTGTTGCAGCTGCGCGGCTGAGGACGCGATCTGGTGCTGCGACGTCGCGGCCTGCGCCTGCGAGGTCGTCACCTGCGTCTGCGCGGTCCGCACCTGGCTCGCCGCCGCGTCGACCTGGGCCTGCGCGACGCCGACCGCGGCCTCGGCGGCACGCGTGTCTTCGGCGTTGGTCGCGGCCGCGGTGCGGTCCGTATCCATCTGGTTCTGGGGGATGAACCCCTGCTGGAGCAGCGACGCGTCGCGGCTCACGGTCAGGGCGGAGAGGGTGACCTGCGCCCGGGCCTTCGTCACGTTCGCCTGGGCGCTCCGGAGATTCGCCTGCGCTTGCCGGAGGTTCGCCGCCGCCGTCTGCACCGCGTCCCGGGCCTGCTGGATCGCGCTTTGCGTCGAGGCGGCGGTGGACTGTGCCGCCGCCAGGTTGGCGCTCGACTGCTCCATGGCCGCCTGGAATGTGGTCGGGTCGAGGGTCGCCAGTACCTCCCCCTTGGTGACCTTTGAGTTGTAGTCCACGTTGAGCGTGGCGATGGTCCCGGACACCTGGCTGCCGACCTGGACCTGCGTCACGGGGTTGACCGTGCCCGTCTCGTTGACCGTCGCCGCGATGTCCGCGTAGCCCACGGGGCGCGTGATGTAGCGCACGGTGGCGCGGCGGACGGTGAGGCGTTGGTACCCCCAGACCGCCCCGCCGATGAGCGCGATGATGACGATGGCGGTGAGGACCGCACGGCGGCCGCGTCCGGATGTGTGTGTCATTGACTGCCTCCTAGGGTGCTGCCCTGAATCGGCATCCCCACCGCGTGCTGCAGGGTCGCCAGCGCGGTCTGGTACGTATACTGGGCGGTGACGGCATTGACGTCGGCCTGCGCCGCCGTCGCCCGCGCCGTGATCACCTCGACGATCGTCCCGACCCCTGTGCGGTAGCGGCCCTCGGCAACGCGCAGCGCCTCATCGGCCGCGTCCCGCGCCACCTGCGTGGCCGTCACTGCCGCGCTGTCCTGCACGGCGGCCAAATACGATTGGTAGGCGTCCTGCCGGACCGACAGGCGGGCCGCGGTGAGCTGTGCCTGGGCGCTGAGCAGGGTGGCCTCCGCCCCAGCGATTTCGGCCTTGCCTTTGCCCGCGTCATACAGCGGCAGGCTCACGGTGGCCGTCACGCCGTAGGACGTCGAGTTATTGAGCACCGGGCTCGTGCTGAACGGCGTGTAGGTTGCGCCTACCCCGACGTCCACCTGGGGACCCGCGGACACGTGCGCCAGATCCAGGGCGGCTTGATTGGACGCGACGGCCGCCTGCGCCTTGGCCACCTCCGGGCGGTTCGCCTCGGCCGAAGTCATCACCGCGTCGGCCGACACCGTCACCGCCAGCGGCGGGGGCGGCGGGGGCTGCACCTCGACCGGCGTGGCCGCGTCCATGCCGATCGCCCCCTGGAGGCCGGCTTTCGAGGTGGCGATCTGGGAGCGCGCCTGCAGGAGGTTCACCTGCGCCTGCGCCACCTGCGCCTGCACCTGGATCACGTCGGACTGCGCGGCGACCCCAGCCCGGACCTGGGCCTGGGAGAGCGCGAGTTGAGCCTGCGCCTGCGCGAGCAGCGCCTCCTGGACCGTGGTGAGCTGTTCCGCCTGCAACACGCTGAAGAAGGCCGTGGCCACCGACAGCGCGGTATCTTGCGTCGTCTGGCGCAGCGCGGCTTCGGCGGAGGACAGCGCGGCGCGGGCGGTCTCCACGGCCGCCCGCGTGCGGCCGCCGTCGTACAGCGGCAGGTTGGCGGTGAGGGAGACCGACCCGGTCCCGCTGAGATTCCCCGGAGCCGACGACGACCCCGACGCAAATGTTCCCCCGGTCGCGCTCCCGTATGTCCCCGTGCCGTCCGCCGACACCGTGGGCGCAAACCCTGCCTGGGCGACCACGATGCCCTGCTGGGCCGCCGCGACCGCCTGCTGCGCCGCCGTCACCTGGGGGTTGCGCGTCAAGGCCTCCTGCAGGGCCTGCGCCAGCGTGAGCCCCGACGTTGCAGGCGAACCCGGCTGGGCGGCCAGTCCAGCCTGTGGGCCGAGCGCCAAGCACGCGCCCAACGCGACGACTCCTATGATCGATACAACGGATCGCTGGGTCATGACCCCTCCTGAGCGTGTTTGGGGAGCGTCACCGTGAAGACGCTGCCGGTCCCCGGCGCGCTCTCCACTCCGACCTGCCCGCCGTGCGCTTCGACGAGCGACTTCACGATCGCCAAACCCATCCCGGTACCCCCACTGGTTCGGGTGCGCGATTCATCCGCCCGATAGAAGTGATCGAAGATATGCGCGAGGTCCTCGGCGCGGATCCCGCTGCCGGTGTCGGAGACCACCAGGTGAATTCCTTCCCCGTTGCCGTCCCGCAGCCCGATGCGCACCTCCCCACCCGCCGGGGTATGGCGCAGCGCGTTTTCCACCAGGTTCTGCACCACCTGCCGCAGGCGGTCGGGGTCGGCCTGGATCTCCGGCAGGGGTCCCGGCACCTCAATCCGCAGGGCGATGGTCCGCTCGTCGGCGAGCGGCGCGAGGGCTTCCACGGTTTCCCGCACCACCCCGCCGACGTCGGTCGTCCGGCGGTGCAGCTCCAGCTGGCCCGCCTGGGCCAGCGATAGATCGCGCAGATCCGTGATGAGGCGTTTGAGCAGCACCGCCTGGCTGTGCAGACCCGCGATCCGCTCGGGGGTCGGCTCGATGACATGGTCCAGCATCCCTTCGAGCGTCCCCTGAATCACCGAGAGCGGCGTGCGCAGCTCATGGGCGATCCCGGCGAAAAGGCGCCGGCGCTGTGTCTCCTGCTCGGCGAGTTGAGAGGCCATCCGGTTGAACGCATGGCCCAACTCCGCGAGCTCGTCCCGGCCGGTCACCGGCACGAGCGGCGGAACCCCGCCCCCCGCGATGACCCGGGTCGCCTGCGTCAAGATGACCACCGGCTTCACGATGCGGCTGCCCAGCCACAGCGCCACCAGGACGCCCACCCCGGAGGCCACGAGCGTGCCGCCCCAGATCGCGTTTCGGAAGCGGCTCTCGAACAGGATCTCCCGCGGCCCGAATGGCCGCCGTGGGCCCGAGGCGGGCTCCGGCGACACGGCCGCGCCTCCCGCCGCGGAGAGGCCGCGGCCGCGCTCCTGGTCCCGCTCGACGTACTGCCGGAAGATCAACCGGGCCTGGTAGCTGGCAAAGGTGGCGGTCAGCACGGTCGTGAGCAGCGCCGTTCCAATGAACGCCGCGCTGAGTCTCGCCCTCACGCTACGCATGGCGATCGTTCACCATATGAAACTTGTACCCAACCCCGTACACCGTCAGGATATAGCAGGGGTTCTTGGGGTCGGGTTCCACCTTGCCCCGCAGGTTCTTAATGTGCGCGTCCACCGTACGTTCATACCCCTCGAAGGCGTGCCCCTGGACCCGGTCGATCAGCTGCATCCGGGTGAAGACCTGGTTGGGATGGCCGGCCAGAATTTCGAGCAGCCGGAACTCCGTCGGGGTCAGGTCGACGCGCCGCCCCTCCAGGGTCACTTCGTGCGCGCGCAGGTCGATCACCAGGTCGCCGGCCCGCACCACCTCGACCGTCTCCCGGCTGCCGCGGCGCAGTACCGCGCGCACCCGCGCAACGACCTCGCGCGGGCTGAAAGGCTTGGTGATGTAGTCGTCGGCGCCGAGCTCCAGCCCGAGGAGCTTATCGCTCTCCTCGTCGCGGGCGGTGAGCATGATGATCGGGGTCTGCCCGGTCTCGCGAAGCCGGCGGCAGACCTCCCGGCCGTCGAGCTTCGGGAGCATCAGATCCAGAACGATCAGGTCCGGCCGGAGGCGGGCACAGGCGGCCAGCGCCGCCTCGCCGTCGACCGCCTGATCGACGTCGAACCCATCCCGCTGCAGATACGAGCGCAGGAGGTCGACGATCTGTGGCTCATCATCAACGACAAGGATGCGCGGCATCGTGGCCTCAGGCAAGCGTCCCCAGGCGCTTGAGGTACTCGTCCTCGGCGATCTCGCCCCGCGCGTACCGCTCGCGCAGGATCTGCCTCGCCCCGTCCGGACGCGACCACAGCGAGCGGGTCAGGAGCGCCCGCCAGACCAGCAGCAGCAGGCCGATCCCCAGCAGGCCGCGGAGCAGCAGGAACAGCCCGAACACCCCGGCGCGTGGCCCGAACGGATGCGGACCAAACGCATGCAGACGCGCCCCCTGGGCCAGCGCCGGAAGCGCGAGCCCCAAGACCAGGGCGCCCGCGAGCATCAACGGATGAAGCCGTCTACGCATCCCACCCACCTCCGTCATATAATGTACCCTCAGTATGGGCTCGACCTACGAAGAAGTTGTGAACCCGTAGTGAAGATGTGGTGAATCGGCGGCGTCCGACCCTCGCCCCCACTCCCACGCGGCCGAGGCGGCGCGAACCGGCAGACCGACCGCGCGGACGACCCGCGGCGCGACGGCAGGCCGGCTGGTTTCGTTGGGGGCCTGCCCCGCCGCGGACGAGCCCTCGCCCCTCACCGCGTCAGCGTCAACGTCGCGCGGGTCACCCGGCGCTGGTCCGAGTCCTCGAGCGCCTTGCCGACGTCGCGGAGCGGGTACTCGGCGTCGAGGAGTGCCTCGAACGGATATCGTTCGCGGGTCGCGCCGAGAAAATCCAGGGCGCGCTTCAGGTACCACGGATGGTAGCGGATCACCGGAAGGATCTGCACGGCGCGGCGGGTGAGCGCGCCGGGGTCGAACGGCGTCATCTGGCCGGGGGAGATGTTCCCGACTTCCACCACCCGTCCGCCGGGGTGGACGAGGTGGATCGACTCGGCAAACGCCGCCGGAACGCCGGTGACTTCGACGGCCACGTCCGCCCCCGCCCCGCCGGTGAGGGCGGCAACCCGTTCCGCGCGGCGCTCGGGCGTTTCGTGCTCGCGGAGGTCGATCACCAGATCGGCCCCGAAGCGGTGGGCGAGCTCCAACCGCCTCGCCACACCGTCGATGACGATCGTATGCGCGCCGCGCGCTTTGGCGACCGCCAGCGCGCACAGCCCCAGGCCGCCCGCCCCCTGCACGACGACGTGTTCCCCGGATGTCACCTTCGCCTGGTCGAGCGCGAACAGCAGCTCCGACAGCGCGCAGTTTGCGCTTGCGGCCGCCGCGTCGGGCACCCCGGCGGGGACGACATAAAAGTACTGGTCCGGGTGGATGTAGTAGTGCGTGCCGAAGGCCCCGTGGAAGTGCGGAGGGTCGTCGGCCGGTCGAGCCCAGTAGCGGTAGCAGTTGGTGCAGAGGTTGAACCGTCCGGCCTGACAAGCCGAACATTTGCGACAGGTGATAAAGTACGCGCAGGCCACCCGGTCGCCGGGGTGCACCGGAACCCCGGCAAAGTCCGTGTCGACCCCGCGGCCGAGCGCGAGCACGCGCCCCAGCATCTCGTGGCCCAGCACGCTGCCCATCTTGACCGTGGGATGATGCCCCCGCCAGATGTGGAGCTCAGAACCGCAGACGTTGGCGCGAGTCACCTCCAGGAGGATCTCGCCCGGGCCGGGGTCCGCGACCTCGTACTCCCGCAGTTCGGTTCGTCGTGGGGCGACCAGGACCACCACCGTGCCGCGCATCTCTCACCTCCTCGATGACGCAGATCGCTTCTCCGCTGCGGCCGCCACAGCCTCCCTCCGATCGCGTTCGGGGTGGAGGGAGAGGAGCGGATCACGGGAAATGAAACCATCGCCGGGATTCCCCCGCCGGGAGTTCGAGGCCGTGGGGGAATCGCCGGACCAAGATCGGGCACGACCGGAAGAGGTGGACGATGCATCGGACGCGGGATCGCGGCTGGGCGGTGACGACCTCCTCCGGAGGGGTCGTGCCGACAGCGGACGCGAGCACCGGGAATGCCGACCGCAGCGATCCGGCGGGACACCGGGCCGCATCACACTCCCCTACCCGGCGCCGACCGCGCGCCGTCCCGTGGATGACCGGAATCCCGTCCGGCCTGCTCGGCCTCGGCGTCGCGGCGCTGCTGGCCATGGCGGGGGCGATGACCCCAGCCCCGGCCGCGCAGGGGGATCCCGCGGCGAAAGCCGAGGTGCTCGCCGCATTTCACAAGCTGAATACGCTGTCCGGGTACCGGATGAAAGTGATCACCGCTGACGGAACGGCCCTAGAGGGAGAGATCGTCCCGCCGGACCGGGAGCACTGGACGGGCCGGGGGGCTCAGCTGAGTGGGGAATGGATCCGCGTGGGCAGCGCTGTGCGCACGAGATTCATCATCGGCGGCGCCCCCGGCGGCTGGCAGTGCAATATCTCAGCTCCCTCGTTTCTTGCCGAGATCGACAAGCACAAGAACGAAGTCACGGCGCTGCGCAAACCCGACACCCTGATCGACGGGGTCCCCGTCCGCGTCTACACCGATGGGGCGGGGAGCACGCTCTATATCGGCGCTCAAACGGGGCTCCCCCGCCGGCTGGTTGCCGTAGACAGCCAAAGCGGCAAGGGCGACACGCTCGACTTCTTCGATTACGGGGCCAAGCTCAGCATCACCCTGCCGTCCTGCGCGTAGCCGGCGGGCCGCAGGCCCCGGGAAATCTCTCCGCATAGCATTGTTACACGGGCATGAGATACAATAGGAAAGAGTTGGGGGATGAGATCACGCCCCAGGGGAGGCGTTCTCAATGAGACTCGGAACATACCGGTTGGTCGTGTTGGCGGGGGCGGCAGCGGCGGTCGGCCTCGTGGCCGGCACCCCGTTTACCGCCCAGGCCCAGGCGATCACGTGCGCGCCAGGAACGACGGTTCTGTACCGGGCGGTTGGACCGCAGAGCGCCCCGATGCTGATCCCCGCACAGGTGCACGCCACCATCTGCTCGCAGAACGGCGCCGTGGTGTCGGTTATCCCGGGGTTCACGACCGTCGGCCCTGCCGGAGCGCCCATGATCATCCCGGTGAACATGCCGGTCAAAACCTGCGTTCCGACGACAACCGCCTCCGTGCCGGTGGTGGGCGGAGGGTTTACCGCCCCGGTCCAGCTGGTCCAGATCAGCCCCGGCGTGTTTGCGGTCAACCTGGCGACCCCCGCGGCGCCGGTCGTGGTGACGACGTTCTCCACGGCGCTCACCTGCTTCTGACCCCGGGAAGATCCCCGTTGGGAGGCCGGCCGCTCCCCATATTCCGGAGGCAAATTGCCGCCGCACGGCGGGCCGCCCTCCTCGCGCCACGAATGCCGAGCGGAGCACTTGGCCGATGTCGACACGCGCGCATCTGATGCGCGGGCCCGCGCTCGCGATCGCGGCGGTGACCGTGGCGGCGCTGCTCTCGGGCCCGGTCCAGGCGGGGGCCGCCCCGGCCCCCACCTTCACTCTCGAACGGCTGAACGGTCACTCGCTGAGCCTGGCCGAATTCAAAGGCTCGCCAATCATCCTGCTGTTCTGGGCTCCCTGGTGACCCATCTGCAACGCCGACGCCCCCGGGTGGGAGCGTGTGTACGAAGCGTGGAAGCCGAGCGGCGTGAAGCTGATTGGTATCGGCCTGCTCGATAACAAGCAGGCCTGTCAGGCCTTTGCCCGACGGCACGGGTTGACCTTCCCCAACGTGTACGATCCCGAGGGAAGGGTGGCACGATCGTTCGGATTCACGTACCAACCGTTCTGGGCGGTGATCGACAGGCACGGGGACCTGCTCAAGACCGGCTACGGGCCCCAGGACGAACGCGAGCTCGTATCGACCATCAAAGTCCTCGCCGGGAGGTAGGACCGCGGGAGGTCGGAGGTTCCGGGCACCGCCCACGCGGTGGAGACGAGATGCCCCACCTGAACCTGGCCATCGCATTTGCCGCCGGAGTGCTCGGGTTCTTCTCGCCCTGCGTCGTGCCCCTGATCCCAGGGTATCTGTCCTTCGTCTCCGGCGTTTCGCTCGCGGAGATGGACCCCGCGGAGCGGAGCAAACACATCGGCCGCGTCGTGCTGGCGACGATCACGTTCGTGCTCGGCTTTTCGGTGATCTTCACCGGCCTCGGTGCGTCCGCGTCGCTCTTCGGGGCCTTCGTGCTGGGCAACCGGCTCCTGCTCACCCGGATCGGGGGCGCGATCGTTATCGTCCTCGGCCTCTCGATGCTTGGGGTGATCAGGCTTCCCGGGCTGGCGCGCGAGCGTCGAGTACGGATCACCCGCCGTCCGGCGACCATCCTCGGCGCGTTCCCGGTCGGGATGGCGTTCGGGTTCGCCTGGACGCCGTGCGTGGGACCGGTGCTGGGCGCGGTGCTGACGATGGCGGCGACCACCCCACGCGCCGTCGACGGCGGGGTGCTCCTGTTTGCCTACTCGCTTGGACTCGGACTGCCGTTTCTCGCCACCGCCGCCCTCCTCACGACCGCATTCAACGCGCTGCACGCGCTGGGCCGGTACGGCCGGGCGATCGAGACGATCAGCGGCGTCTTCCTCGTCGCCATGGGCGGGGCGCTGCTCTTCGACCTCATATTCCGGTTCAACGCCTGGATCCTCGAGGTGTTCCCCTTCCGGCCGGGATTGTAGCCTGGCCCGCGCGGCTTTATCATATCCACACAGTGACCGGCTAGCCTGGGCGATGGGCAGGATTCGAAGGGGGTGATCTCCGGTGCGATCCCTGTTCTGTGTGCTGGTGGTGGCCGCGGCGGTGGGACTCGCCGCGCTTCCGGGAGGAGCGGTGGGCACGTCGAAGGCCCCCGACTTCATCGGCGGAGGCCCCTGGTTCAACACCGAGGCACCGTTGACGCTGGCCGGCCTCCGCGGGAAGGTCGTCGCGGTGGAAATGTGGGCCGCCGGGTGCATCAACTGCATCAACACCTTCCCCTACGTGAAGCGCTGGGACGCGGCATACCGATCGAAAGGACTCGTGATCGTCGGGGTGCACTCGCCCGAATTCCAGCACGAACACGCGGTGGGCTACGTGAAGGCGGCAATCGCCCGTGAGGGGATCACGTATCCGGTCGTGATGGATAACGACTTTCGAATCTGGAATGCCTACAAGAACGAATACTGGCCGACCCTCTACCTCATCGACAAGAGGGGCACCATTCGATACACGCACATCGGCGAGGGCGAGTACGACGCGACGGAGCGGATGATCGCCAAGCTCCTGGCCGAGCACAGCTGAGCGCGACGGCCGGCGCGCCGTGCCGCGTTGGCAACGGCCGGGAGAACAGTCCCCCCTTAGGCCACGGGCTGAAGGTGGCTGCGCACCGCCCCGAGCGGCCCGGAGGCCAGCGGCAGCCCGTCGCGGTACACGATCAGGTGGCCTGAAACCGCGGGCACGCGCGCGCCCGGCGTAAGGATCCCGGAGAGGTTGAGCGGGTCGGCCGCGGACACCAGCACGGTTTCCTCCGCGGGGGCCTGACGCCGAACCGCGCGGAGGGCTTCCACCGCCTCGGGCAGTGCATACTGCTCGCCGACGACCCCATCGACGAACCGGCCGCCGCGAATCTCCCCCGCGCTCTCCCACCGCCGATAGACGGCGAGCAAACTCCGCCAGGGCGGCAGCTGCGGCTCTCGGGCGAGGACCTCCCGAAAGACGACACCGTAGCGGCGCAGGGACTGACGGGCGAGCACCTCCAGCCGCTTTTCCGGGGGCGGCGACTCCGGGAGGTCTCGCCGCCACAGAGACCATCGCCCCGACGGCGCATCGCCGGCCCGGTGCTCACCTCGCTTCCGCCGCCGCCCCGGCGCCCGTCGCAGAAGAAATCGCAGCCCGGCGACGCCGTCGCCGGCAACGAGGCCGCAGGCCACCAGTTCCCACAGCGCGGCCTCAACCTGTGCGGGGAGTAGGCGCAGCGAGCGCGCGAGATCGCCGAGGAATGACGCCCCGCGCCGCTCCAGCACGGCGAATACCTCGGCGGAGACCCGTCCGAGCCCCGCGGGTGGGTCGCCGCCATCTTGGGGGGCGACGAAGATCGGAAGGTCCTCGCGCAGGACGAAGGCGAGAGGGGCCTGGCGCGTGACGGTCTGTCGGCGGCGGCGGTCCGGAGACGCGACCTCCGCTCGGGTCCCCCCGGTCGGATACAACCGTCCCCAGGCGATCCGTCCCGACAGGCAGAGGTGCTCGAGATCCGCGGGGTTGTACGACCGCAGGCGTCCGGCCAGCACCTGATCCTCCCACGCCGTGGCCGGGAGTTCGAGCCCCTGGAGCTGCGAGATCACCTCGACCAGCCCGGGCCGGCCGTGCAGTTGGGTCCCGGGCTGGAGGTGCTGCCACCTGAAGAGGAACCGCATGTACGTCGCGGGGGCGACGGGCTCGATCTCCCGACGCAGCCGCCCCAGGGTCAGCCGGTGGATTCGAGCCAGCAGGTTCCTGGCGCACCATTCGACACCCTCGACCGCGGCGCCGGGGGTGAACCGCCCCTGGAGAACCATGCCCTCGTGCTCCAGCGAGAACAGCGCGGCGTCGACGGTTCTCTGCGCGAGGCCGAGCCGAGCGGACAGGGCGGCCGCGGTCACCGGTCCGAGACAATCCATCCAACCCTGCACCACGCGCTGCCCCGCGGCCTCCTCGCCGATTTCGGTGTCGACGCCGGGGGGAACGGCCACCGCGGGCACGATCCCCGCATCCGGCCGCAGCGCCCGCAGCCAGGGCACCCGCTCGGCCGCCACGTAAGCCGAGACATCCCGCCCGTCGAGACCCCACGTGGCGACCGCGGCGCGGTGCCCCGCCACCAACGCCTCGGCCATGCCCGACCACGGGCTGGCGTCGGCCACCGGAAGCACGCCGATGGAGAGGAGAAGATCGTGGAGCTCGTCGGGGGTGCGGAGATCGGGCCAGGCCTGGGCGCGTACCTCCGCGATCGCGGCCGGATCCAGCCGGCCGAGCGTTCCCGCAAGCTCCGGCGCGGTGCGCCGCAGGGAGACCGCGCGCGCCCGCCGCTCCTCCAGCGGGGCGTCGTCCAGGAAGGCGTACGGGTTCGCGTTGAGAATCTCGTGGGACATCGGTGAGGGCGCCGTCGTCTCCACCGACACCGCCTGGATCTCGCCTCGGTCAAGCGCGTCCAACACCTCGCGGAGGCCGTCGAGATCCATGGCTTCCCGCAGGCAGTTCTGTATCGTCTCGTTGACGAGCGGATGGTCCGGCGGGACGATCGGCCCGGCGTGGTTGTCCCCACAGGCCACCTGCGCCGGGAACACCGCCGCGAGCAGATCCTCCGCCCGCATGCGCTGCAGGGCGATCGGCACGCGGCGCCCGCCCTGCTGCCGCAGGACCGCCAGCGAGCGGGTCACGTTCCACCGCCAGCGGTTCGCAAACATCGGTGAGGCCAGCAACGCCTGGATGAGGTCCTCCTCCAGGGTCTGCCGCCGGGTCATCTCGAACACGCTCTCCAGCGGAAACGAGTGCTGCTCCCCCAGAGACAACACCAGGCCGTCGTCGGTCGCGGCCGCCTGCAGCTCGAAGTCGAAGGTCAGACAAAAGCGCTTGCGGAGGGCAAACCCCCAGGCCCGCGTGATCCGGCCGCCAAACGGCGCGTGGATTACGAGCTGCATGCCGCCGCTCTCGTCGAAAAACCGCTCGGCGATGACGGTGCGGTCGGTCGGCACGGCGCCGAGCGCTGCCTGGGCCGCCGCGACGTAGGCCACGGCCTGGCGCGCTCCGGCATCGTCGCACCCCGCTTCGTCGATGAGCCACCGGGCCGCGGCTTCCGGGTCGGCGAGTCGTTCCGCGACGCCCGCACGCAGCGAGGAGACCGCGGCCGAGAGCTCTCGGGTGCGGGCCGGCGCTTCGCCCAGCCAGAACGGCGAGCTGGGCGGTAGCCCGTGGGCGTTCTCGACGAGCACGCGCCCGGCCTCGACCCGCCGGATCTTCCAGGACATGTTCCCGAGGAGGAAGATGTCGCCCCGCTGGCTCTCGACGGCGAAGTCTTCGTTGACGCGGCCGACGAAGGTGCCGGGCGCCTCCTCGATCACGTCGTAGTCCCCGGTGTCGGGGATCGCGCCCCCGGAGGTGATCGCGGCGAGGCGGGCCCCGCGCCGCGGGCGCAGCCGTCCGTGGACACGGTCGCGGTGCAGGTAGGCGCCGCGGCGCCCCCGCCGGTCCGCCACGCCCTCGCAGAGGATCTCCAGCACCCCGTCGAACTCGGCGCGCGTGAGCTGGCGGTACGGCCAGGCGCGGCGCACGAGATCCCACAGGTCCTCTTCCGCCATTTCGGCCGCCGCGATCGCCGCCACCATCTGCTGCGCGAGCACGTCGAGGGGCTTCACGGGCAGCCGGGTACGGTCGAGCGCGCCCGCACGGACGGCCCGGACCGCGGCGGCGCACTGCAGGAGATCGTCGCGGGTCAACGGGAGCAGCACGCCCTTGGGCGTCGCCCCCAACCAGTGCCCCGACCGGCCGACCCGCTGCAGCAGCGTCGCCAGCGCGCGGGGGGCGCCGATGTGGCAGACCAGGTCGACATGCCCGATATCGATCCCGAGCTCCAACGACGCGGTGGCCACGACGACCGGGACCGCGCCGGACTTGAGCCGCTGCTCGGCCGCCAGGCGGACCGGACGGCTGAGGCTGCCGTGGTGCGCCGCCACCCGGTCCTCGCCGAGGCGGAGGGAGAGCGCGTGGGCAACGCGTTCGACTTGCCTGCGCGTGTTCACGAACACCAGGGTCGCCCGGTGCCGGCCGACGTGGACGGCGATCCGGTCGTAGAGCTCCTCCCACAGCTCGTGGGTGGTGATCGGCCCGAGCTCCCGGTCCGGGACTTCTATGCGGAGGTCGAGCGGGCGTTGATGCCCCACGTCCACGATGGCGCAGCCGGCCGCACCGCCGGCCTCCGGAGGGGTGCCGACCAGGAGGCGGGCGATCTCCTCGATCGGCTTCTGGGTGGCGCTCAGGCCGATCCGCTGCAGGCGCCGGCCGCAGAGAGCGTCGAGCCGCTCGAGGGAGAGGGCCAGATGCGCGCCGCGCTTGTCCCCGGCCACCGCGTGGATCTCGTCGACGATCACGGTCCCGGCGGTGGCAAGCGCGCGACGGCCGCCTTCCGCGGTGAGGAGAATGTAGAGGGACTCGGGGGTGGTGATCAGGATGTGGGGGGGGCGGCGAAGCATTCGCGTGCGGTCGCGGGCCGGCGTGTCACCGGACCGCACGGCAACGCGGATCTCCGGCAGCGGAGCGCCTTCTGCGTCGGCAAGCCGCCCGATGCCGCCGAGAGGCTCCCGGAGGTTCTTTTCGATGTCGTTCCCGAGCGCTTTGAGCGGAGAGACGTACACCACATCGATGCGGTCATCGAGCGTGCCCGCCGCCGACCTGAGGACGAGGCGGTTGAGCGCCCAGAGAAACGCCGCCAGCGTCTTGCCGGATCCGGTCGGCGCGGCGATCACCACGTCGCGCCCGGTGGCGATCTCGGCCCACCCGGCCACCTGCGGGGCGGTGGGGGCGGCGAACCGCTCGGCGAACCACCGCCGCACCAGCGGGTGGAATCCCAAGAGCGTTCCGTCCTCTGGCATTCGAGAAGCGTCGTGTGCGTCGGTCATGCGGGGCCTCACCCGTACGATACCACGAGCGCCGTTCCCTCGCCAGCGGGACCCGGCACGGGTCAGCGAAGGGGCTCCGCCTCAGCCCGGGCGGATCAGGCGGCCCGACCCCGGCGGGGACATGACCTCTCCCTCTGCGAACACGAGGCGCCCCCGCACCAGCACCTTGTCGACGGCCCCGACGATCCGCCATCCCAGATAGGGCGTCCATGGGTGACGGTACAGCAGCCGGTCTGCCGAGATCGTCCACTCTCGATGATAGTCAAAGAGGACGACGTCGGCATCGGCCCCCGGAAGAAGGCTCCCTTTCCGGGGAAAGAGCCCGAAGATGCGGGCCGCGTTCGTCGATGTCAGCGCCACGAGCCGCTCAAGCGGGAGGCCCCGCCGACGAACCCCCTCCCACACCAGGAGCGGCAGCAGGGTCTGGACACCGGTGATCCCCCCCCACGCCGCCCAGATGTCGTCGGCCCCTCGCGTCTTTTCCTCGAGGGGACAGGGCGAGTGGTCGGAGGCGATGCAGTCGATCGTCCCATCGGCCACCTCCCGCCACAACCCGTCCACCGCCGCCCGCGGTCGAAGCGGCGGCGCACACTTGGCGACAGGCCCGAGCCGGGCCGCGGCCTCTTCGTCGAGGAGCAGATAGTGCGGGCAGGTCTCGACGGTGACGTTCTGTCGCGCCCGCGCGGAGGCGATGCGGGCGGCGCCCTGCGGGATGCTCAGGTGCACGATGTGCAGCCGGCATCCGGCGGATCCGGCCAGGAGCAACGCCCGCTGAATCGCCCCGAGCTCCACCTCCGGCGGGCGCGACTCCCCCCAGGCGCGGGAGTCCCTGCGCCCGGCCCCCTCCAAGCGCGCGCGGAGGGAGAGGGCGAGCTCGTTGCTCTCCGCGTGGACACCGACCACCCCGCCCCACACGGCGATGCGCTTCATGCCCTCCCAGAGCACGCCGTCGTCCGCCCGCGCGAACTCGGTCCCCGAGTCCGCCATGAACGCTTTGTAGCCCGCGACCCCCGCCTCCCGCAGCCCCTCCAGGGCATCGACGTTGCCGGGGACCAGGCCCCCCCACAAGGCGCAGTCCACCACGGCGCTCTGCGTGACCGCGGCGGCCTTGAGGGCGAATGCGGCGGCATCGGTCGTCGGCGGCACGGCGTTGAGCGGCATCTCGATGACGGTCGTCACCCCGCCGGCCGCCGCGCTCCGGGTGCCGGCCCCGAACCCCTCCCAGTGCGTGCGCCCGGGTTCGTTGAAGTGCACATGCGGATCCACGCACCCCGGCAGGACCAATCTGCCGGTGGCGTCGATCACCTCCTCCGCGTCCGGCCGCTCCCCGGGATCGAGGAGAGCGGCAATCCGTCCCCCGGCGATCATCACGGTGGCGGGGAACACCGCCGTGTGCGTCGCCACCATACCGCCGACGATCGCCGTCTCCGCCTTCATGCCCGCGTCCGCCCCAATCGGGGGACCCCGACGCGGCGGGGCCGCCGGCACGACGCGCTCACCCCGCTCCGTCGGGGCCGCCCCTCGCTCGAGGCACCCTCGGGACGAGTCCGATCGCGCTCAGCCTCGCCGCGCCGCCGCATGCGGTTCCCCTCCTCCGAAATTGGCGTTGTGATTCACGCTCGATCGGCGCTTCCCTGCCGCGGCTTCGCGGCATCGTCCGCACGGTGTGAACCGGTTCATCGCCCCCGCGGCGCGGTTCGGCTACGCTGTGTGGGCAGCGGACACGACGCCCATCGAGGAGGACCGCGAATGATGCCGCCAAACCTGTTCGGGCCGGGAGGGGGATGGGTGGTGCCCTCGGCGCTCGGCCTCCTCGCCTTCTCCGCGATGATCCTCCTCGCCCTGGATGACCTAGCGGCCGCCAGGGAGCGGTTGGAGAGCGCGGAGGCGGCCGAACTCGGTCTGCTTCTTCGCCCAAGCCGCGCTCCGGCGGATCGAACGCGCCCCCCAGAACACACCCCCGCCGGCGGTGCGCGCCGTTTGGGTCCCTGAGCCACCCCGCGCCCGAGGCATCGCCCCGCCCGAATCCCCGGCATCGCGTGATCCGGCTCTCTTGCGTGCGCATTCGTTGCGGTTCGGGTGCCCCTCGGAGCAGGAATCCGGTTTAGACGCGCTGTAGGGGAACACTCATGAATCCCAGCTCGCAGATCGCCGGAGCGGCACGCCCAGCTCCGCCCGCCCGTCCGCTGCGGTGGGCCAAGGTGATCGACCACACCCGCTGCGTCGGCTGTCACGCCTGCACGACCGCGTGCAAGTCTGAGAACGAGGTCCCGCTCTCCGTCACCCGGACCTACGTCAAGTCCGTCGACGTCGGAACGTTTCCCCAGACTCGACGGGCGTTCCAGGTCACGCGCTGCAACCAGTGTGCCGACGCGCCCTGTGTTGATGCCTGCCCGACCACGGCGATGTACAAACGCCCGGACGGGATCGTCGATTTCAACAAAGCGATCTGCATCGGCTGCAAGGCTTGCATCGCCGCCTGCCCCTACGATGCGATCTTCATTAACCCCAACGACCTTTCGGCGGAGAAGTGTAATCTCTGCGCGCACCGCCTCGACGTCGGGCTGGAGCCGGCCTGCGTCGTCGTCTGCCCGACCGAGGCGATCCTCGTGGGCGACCTGAACGATCCCACCTCCAGGGTCGCGCAGATCGTGGGTCGCGAGCCGGTCGCCGTCCGCCGGCCCGAAAAAGGGACCCGACCGACGTTGTTCTACAAGGGCGCACACCAGGCGACCCTGGACCCGATCGCGGCGCGCCGGCCCGAAGGCGGCCTGTTCATGTGGAGCGAACAGGGGCGGTTCCCCGACCAGGTCACCTCGGGCCACCCGCACGGGTGGGCCAACTCCTCAGCCGCGGCACTGCTGAGCTACGACGTGCCGCACCTGGCGCCGTGGACGTGGCGGGTCAGCCTGTATACGTGGACGAAAGGGATCGCCGCGGGCGCGTACCTCGTCCCGCTCCTGCTGATCCTGGGGGGATGGCTCTCCTGGACGAGCGGGCTGTGGCTGTGGGCGGCACCGATCGTGGCCGGGGCCTTCCTCGCCGCGACCGGGGGGCTGCTGATCGCCGACCTCAAGCATCCAGAGCGCTTCTACCTCATTTTCACGCGACCGCAGTGGTCGAGCTGGCTGGTGCGGGGGGCCTTCATCATTGCGGCCTACTCCGCGGTGCTCGCGCTGCACGTCTTGGCCACCCTCCTCGGTGGGGATCGCCTGCAGCGGGCCCTCGCCGTCCCCGGCCTCCCGCTCGCCGCACTGAGCGCGGTCTACACCGCCTACCTGTTTGCGCAGGCGAAGGCGCGCGACCTTTGGCAGAACCCCCTGCTGCCGCCGCACTTCCTTCTGCAGGCCGGGCTTGCCGGATCCGCGGCGATGCTGCCGTTCGCGGCCTGGTTGGAACCCGATCTGATCCGGCCCCTCGTCGCGACGTTGGGTGGGGCCAGCCTCCTGCACCTGCTGTGCGTCTGGGGGGAGGCAACCTTACCCCACGCCACGGCGCACGCCCAGCTGGCGGCGCACGAGATGACCGCCGGCCGGTACCGCGGATTCTTCCGGATGGGGAGCGCACTGGGGGCTGCGGGACTGCTCGCCTCCGCGATCGGCCTCGCCGCCGCCTCCCCCCTGCTGACCGCGGGAGCAGGGGTGGCCGCCGCGGCGGCGGCACTGACCGGCCTCCTCCTCTACGAGCACGCCTACGTCCAGGCAGGGCAGGCGGTCCCTCTGGCGTAGGTGCGGCCGGCCCCGGGATTCCTTTTGATGATTCGCAGTGGACAGGAGGCTACGCGTGGATCTCGAGAAACTCAATAAACTGGTGAGCGCGGCCCGCGCATCTGCAGAAGCCAGGGGCGAGACGTTCTACCCAGGGCCGAGCCGCATCCACCTTGCCGCGTTCCCCCCCAAGGAACGCTGGAGCGATTGGGTCGAGCTCGACTCGGCGGCGTGGCCGGCGCGGGCGGAGAAGCGCTACATGCTCGTCCCCACCACCTGCTTCAACTGCGAGTCGGCGTGCGGGCTCCTCGCCTACGTCAATCGGGACTCCCTCCAGGTCAGGAAGTTTGAGGGCAACCCGGAACACCCGGGGTCGCGCGGGCGCAACTGCGCGAAGGGACCGGCCACGCTCAACCAGATCACGGATCCCGACCGCATCCTCTTCCCGCTCAAACGCGGGGGACGCCGGGGAGAGGGCAAGTGGGTGCGGGTGGCCTGGGACGAGGCGCTCGACGAGATCGCCGCGAGAATCCGCCGGGCGATCACCGAGGGACGGCCCAACGAGGTAATGTACCACGTCGGCCGTCCCGGGGAGGACGGGTATACGGAGCGCGTCCTGGCAGCCTGGGGGGTGGACGGACACAACACGCACACCAACGTCTGCTCCAGCGGGGGGCGGGCCGGCTACCATTACTGGATGGGCCTGGACCGGCCGAGCCCCGACCACGCCAATGCGCGGGTGATCCTGCTGGTCAGCAGCCATCTCGAGGCGGGCCACTACTTCAACCCTCACGCGCAGCGCGTGATCGAGGCGAAGCAGAACGGCGCGAAGCTCATCGTGTTTGACACGCGGCTGTCGAACACCGCGACCCACGCCGACCACTGGGTGTCGCCCTATCCCGGCTCGGAGGCGGCGATCCTCCTCGCGATCGCCAATGACATGATCCAGAACGGCCGGTACGACCGAGAGTTCGTGCGCCGCTGGTGGAACTGGCAGGAATACCTCGCGGAGGAGCATCCCGGGGCGGCGGCGACCTTCGAGGCCTTCGAGGAGATCCTCAAGACCCTCTACGCCGACTTCACCTTCGAGTTCGCGGCGGCGGAGTCGGGCGTCGGCATCGAGGTGCTCCGGGAAGTCTCCCGCATCGTCGCCGCCGCCGGCACGCGGCTCGCCACACACACCTGGCGCAGCGCCGCGGCGGGGAATCTGGGCGGCTGGCAGGTACCGCGCACGCTCTTCCTCCTCAACGCCCTGCTGGGGGCGGTCGCGACCGAGGGGGGGACCTTTCCGAACGCGTGGAACAAGTTCGTGCCGCGTCCGATCTATCTGCCGCCGCATCCGCCAGGGTGGAACGAGCTCACCTGGCCCCGCGAGTACCCGGTGGCGATCAACGAGCTCTCGTTCCTCCTCCCGCACCTGCTGAAGGACGGGCGGGGGAAGATCGACGTCTACTTCACCCGCGTCTACAACCCGGTCTGGACCAACCCGGACGGGTTCTCGTGGATCGAGGTGCTGACCGACGAGCGCCTGGTGGGCCTGCACCTCGCGCTCACGCCCACCTGGAACGAGACGGCGTTCTTCGCCGACTATATCCTGCCGATGGGACACGCCTCCGAACGGCACGACCTGCATTCCTACGAGCAGTACAACGGCCAGTGGGTTGCGTTCCGACAGCCGGTGCTCCGCGCGGCGCGCGAGCGGCTGGGCGAGCGCATCACCGACACGCGGCAGGTCAATCCCGGCGAGGTCTGGGAGGAAAACGAGTTCTGGATCGAGTTGTCCTGGCGGGTCGACCCCGACGGCCGGCTCGGGATCCGGAAGTTCTTCGAGTCCGCGCAGCACCCCGGGCAGAAGCTGACCGTCGACGAGTACTACGGGTACATCTTCGACCACTCCGTCCCCGGCCTGCCGGAACGGGCCGCGGCCGAGGGGATTACCCCCCTCGAGTACATGCGCCGGTACGGAGCGTTTGAGGTCGCCGCCCAAATCGGCCCCGTCCACGAACAGCGGGTCCCCGCGCAAGAACTCGAGGACGTCCGCGTGGACCGGTTCGGGCGGGTCTACACCAGAGCGGCCGCCCCCGCCAACCCGAACATCGTTCCCACGGGAAGCCCGGAGCCCGACGCGGAGGGGCGCCGGCCCGTGGGGGTGCGGGTCGACGACGAGATCGTCCGCGGCTTTCCCACCCCCTCCGGGCGCCTCGAATTCTACTCCCACACCCTGGCCGCGTGGGGGTGGCGGGAGAGCGCCATCCCTTCCTATATAAAGAGCCACGTGCACCGCGACCAGCTCGCCCCGGACCAGATGGTCCTCATCTCCACCTTCCGCCTCCCGGTTCAGGTCCACACCCGCAGCGCGAACGCCAAATGGCTCGACGAGATTGCCCACACCAACCCGCTGTGGATCCATCCCGCCGACGCCGAGCGTCTCGGCGTTCGGACCGGGGATCTCGTTCGGGTGGAGACCGAGATCGGCGCCTTCGTCGTCAAGGCCTGGATCACGGAGGGCATCCGCCCCCAGGTCGTGGCGTGCAGCCATCACATGGGCCGGTGGAAGGTCCGGGAGGCCGGGCAGCGCCAGATGATGGCCACCGTCTCGCTGGAACAGAACCGCGACCGCTGGGCGATGCGGCAGCAGGAAGGGGCGCGACCGTATGCCTCCGCGGACGCCGACACGCTCAGGATCTGGTGGACGGACGTCGGCGTCCATCAAAACCTCACCTTTCCCGTGCATCCCGATCCGATCTCCGGGCAGCACTGCTGGCATCAGGCCGTGCGGGTCCGCAGGGCCGGGCCGGACGACCGGTACGGCGACATCACCGTCGACACCGCGCGGGCGGCGGACGTCTACCGCAAGTGGCTGGCGCTCACCCGGGGAGCGGACCGGCACTCGCCGGACGCCACCCGCAGGCCCTATTGGTTGATGCGGCCGCTGCGCCCGTCACGGGAGGCGTACCGTCTGCCGGACCGCCCGCTCCCGGCCGGCGTCGCCGGAGACTGATGGAGCTCTTCCGGGCCCTGGCCAGCCTGGCCGAGCCCCCCGGACCCGCGCAGATCCGCATCGGCGATCTCCTGGGTCTGCCCGAGCCCCCGGACGCGGCGCAGTACACCGAGGTGTTCGTCCTGCAGCTGTACCCGTATGCTTCGGCGTACGTCGGGGCCGACGGCATGCTGGGAGGGGAAGCGCAGGATCGCGTCGCCGGATTTTGGCGGGCCCTGAACCGAGTCCCGCCTGCGGAACCGGATCACCTCACGCCGCTGCTCGCCTTGTACGCCTCGCTGGCCGAAGGCGAAATGGGCGAACCCGACCGCGCGCGGAAGCTCCTCTGGGGCCGCAGCCGGAAGGCGCTGCTCTGGGAGCACCTGGCCTGCTGGCTGTTGCCGTATCTTGACAGGATGCGGGACGTCGCCCCCCCCTGTTACCGCGCCTGGGGAGATCTGCTCGCCGGAGCGCTGGCCGAGGAAGTCAGGACCCTCGGCCCCGCGGACGTCCTTCCGCTCCACCTCCGCGAGGCGCCTCCTCTGCCGGACCCCCGGGCGGAGCGGCCGGAGGAATTTCTCGCCGCGCTGCTCTCGCCGGTCCGCAGTGGGATGCTGCTCGTCCGCGCCGACCTAGCGCGGGCGGCGCGTGAGATGCAGCTCGGGCTGAGGATGGGAGAACGTCGCTTCATCCTCCGGTCCCTCCTCGCGCAGGATCCCGAGCACACGCTGGCGTGGTTGGCGGACGAGGCGCGCGCCTGGCGGGCACGGCACCTCGCCCACGAGCCCCTCACCGGCGCCGTGGCACGGTTCTGGGCGGGGCGCGCGGGGGCCGCGGCATCCCTGATCGAGACGCTGCGCCTCGATGAGCGGGCCGATCCCCATCCACAGCCGGGGCTGCGGACCTCGGCCGGTTGATGGCGTCTGCGCGACGCCTCTGAATCCCGCGACACGTGAAAGGGATTTTCTGCCGGCCCGACGAACGGGCCGCGGTGTCCAAGGAAAGTCAGATCATCACGGGAGGGGTGTGATCGTGGCAGATACGTCCGTCAAGTTTCCCTGGGGATCGTACTATCGAAATGGACTGATCACGCGCCGGCAATTCGTGAAGCTTACCGCGTTGCTGGGGGGAACCGCGGCGGCAGGATCGCGCATCCTATCCGCCCCCGCTCCGGCATCGGCCGCACTGGCGCCGGCCGCCAAGCAGGTTCTCCGCTATCCGAGCCAGGAGCCCCTTCATTTCGACCCAGCGACCATGGAGACGCGGCGTGAGATCCTGGTCGGCATGGCCCTCTTTGACCCGCTGATCACGTTCGACGACACCGGCCACATCGTCGCGGTGGCGGCACGGGCCTGGGAGGTGTCGAAGGACGGGCTCACCTACACCTTTCACCTCCGGCCCGGCATGCGCTGGTCGGACGGGCATCCCGTGACGGCCGCGGACTTCGAATACGCCTGGAAGCGCGTGGCGGACCCGGCGATCGCCAGCGACTACGCGTCGGCCCTCTACCCGATCAAGGGCGCGCTGGACTACAACAAGGGCACCACCAAAACCAGCGCCGGCGTCGCGATTAAGGCCGCCGACACCCTGACGCTCCGGGTAACCCTGACGGAGCCGGCGGCGTACTTCCCGCGGCTCGTCTCGACCTGGAACTACCTACCGGTTCCCCGCTGGCAGGTCGAAAAGTACGGGAAGAAATGGGTCGAACCCGGCAACCACGTCGGCAACGGCATGTTCACGCTTCAGAAGTGGGAGCATGATCGGGAATTGGTGATCGTGGCGAACCCCCACTACTGGGGGGCGAAACCCACGCTGCAGAGGATCGTCTTCACGTTGACCGACGATGCCTTCCGCACGAGCCTGCCGGCGTTCGAAAACAACGAGCTCGACGTCACCGATCAGATCCAGCCGGGGGACATCGAACGCGTCCGAAAGGACCCGACGCTCAGCAAACAGCTTCAAAAATACCGCTGGTCCGGGACCGCCGCGGTGTTCTGCGACACGACCAACACCAAATCGCCGCTCAGCAAGAGCAAGGTCCGGCAAGCGCTGTATCTGGCGATCGATCACAAGCGCGTGGCCAGCGACGTCCTCCGCGGCATCTACGACCCGGCGCCCACGATCACCCCGCCCGGCACAATCGGCTACCTCGCCACCCCACCGCTGACCGGCGGCGCGGACCGGGCGAGACAGCTGCTCGCCGAGGCGGGCTACCCGGACGGCAAGGGCTTTCCCGATGTTAAACTGGCGTGGGGCAAGCTCGTGACCTTCGACCTCGTCGCTCAGGCGCTGCAGCAGATGTGGCAGGACACCCTCAAGATCAACATCACCCTGCAGCGGATGGAGGCGAAAGAGTACAACGCCGCGTTCAACTCCTGGGCGAAGCAGCCCTACGACTGCTTCATCGACCGGTGGGGATCGGATTACGAAGATCCTGCCAACTGGGCCAACATCCTCTTCGACTCCGAACAGGACTTCTTCCACACCAAATGGCGCAACGACGCGTTCGACAAGCTGATCCGCAAGGGGGCCGGCGAGGGGAACCCGGCGGCGCGCAAGCAGATGTACGAGGCCGCGGAGAAGATCCTCAACACGGACCTCCCGGCGATCCCGATCTTCCACCTGGGGGTGATCGTGGCGGTGAAGCCCTGGGTGCAGGGTTTCCGGCTCCCGCCCGCCGCGACGGCCTGGTATGGAACGTTTGGGCGCGTGAAGATCCTCGACCACTAGGCACTCCGGGGCGCCGCGGGCAGTCGTCGCCGCGGCGCCCCGCACGTGGCCGGACATGGGACTCTACCTCGCCCGACGTCTGCTTCTCGCCGTTCCCACCATTGCCATCGTGTACACGGTGGCCTTCGTCCTCGTGCATGCCACGCCCGGGGGCCCCTGGGATAACGCGGAGAAACCGCTGGCCCCGCAAGTGATCGAAAACCTCAAGATCAAGTACCACCTGAAAGAGCCGATCTGGTCGCAGTATATGCTGTACCTGCGGGACGCGGCGCACGGTTCGCTCGGCCCTTCGTACGTGAACACCTCACGCGACGTCGCGGAGATCATCGCGGATTTCTTTCCCGTGTCGATCCAGCTGGGAGCGGTGTCGATGGTGCTGGCGCTCGCGGTCGGCATCCCGCTCGGGACGCTGGCGGCCGTCTACCGCAACACGCCGATCGATTACGCCGCGGTCGGCCTCGTGGCCGTGGGCATCTCGATCCCCAACTACGTGATGGCCACCATCCTCGTGACCGTCCTCGCGGTCTACCTGCACTGGCTGCCGACCGGCGGCTGGGGCGGGGTGCTGGACATACGGATCATCATCCCGGCGCTCGCGATCGGCTTCCGCCCCGCGACGACGCTCGCCCGCTACCTCCGGACGTCTCTCTTGGACGTCCTCAACCAAGACTACATCCGCACCGCACGGGCGAAAGGACTGGCGGGGGGAATCGTCATCATCCGCCACGGCCTCCGCAACGCCCTGATCCCGGTCGCGACGGTCTCCGGGATTCTGGTGGCCGACGTGGTCACCGGATCCTTCTTCGTCGAAACGATCACGCGGGTGCCCGGGATCGGCCGGTACTTCGTGACCGCCACCAGCGGGCGGGACTACCCGGTGCTCCTCGCGCTCGCGCTGCTGTTCGGCGTGATCATCATCACGATGAACATCCTGGTCGATCTGTCGTACGCGGTCCTCGACCCACAGGTGCGGTATGGGTGAGTCCACGCCCTTTCCCCTCCCCTCGTCGGCCGGGGGGGTGAGCGGACAACCGAGACGCCGCCATCCGGGACTTCGCGCCCTGACCCGGTTCGCCCGGCATCGGATGGCCGTCGCCGGCGCCCTCTTCCTCGCGATCGTCATCCTGGCGGGGGCCGGGGCGCCGATGCTCTCGGCCTACCGGTACGACCGCCAGGATCTGTTCGCGACCTACGCCGGCCCGTCGCGGACCCACTGGGCGGGGACGGATGCGCTCGGCCGGGACGTCCTGAGCCGGTTGGTGTACGGGGCGAGGGTCTCGATGAGCGTCGGGGTCATCACCGCGGCCCTGGTGTTGCTGGCCGGGGTTCCGCTGGGACTCGTCGCGGGGTACTTCGGCGGGACCTTCGACCTGCTGCTGATGCGCGTGGTGGACATCGTCTACGCCATCCCGTACCTCCTCCTGGTCATCCTCCTGCAAACGTTTTTCACCTCCTTTCTCCCCACGGTCCGGCACGGACCGCTGGTCTGGCTCCACCTGCTCAACCGTCACACGGGGGGGGTGGCGGCGATCGTGCTGGCCCTGGCCCTTGTCGGCTGGCTGGACGTGGCTCGGATCGTGCGCGGCCAGGTCCTGACCGTCCGGAATCGCGAGTTCGTTCTGGCGGCGCGCAGCCTCGGGGCGTCTGACCGGCACATCATGGCCGCCCACCTCCTGCCCAACGTCGCCGCGGCCATCATCGTTGCGGCAACCCTCTCGATTCCGTTTTTCGTCATCGCGGAAGCGGGGCTCAGTTTTCTCGGCCTGGGCGTCCAGCCGCCGGTGCCGAGTTGGGGGACGATGATCGCCGAGGGCATCGATTCGATCGAATCCTATCCGCGCCTGGTGATCGGCCCGGGACTGGTCCTCGCCGCCACGCTCCTCAGCCTGAACTTCATCGGCGATGGACTCCGAGACGCCCTCGACCCCGGAATAGAACGGTAGCCGCTCCCCGCCGACCGCCGCGGGCGTCAGCGCTTGACGGCCCCGAACGTGAGGCCGGTCACGATGTGGCGCTGCACGATGAGCGTCAGCACCACCACCGGCAGCGTAATCATCGTCGCCGCGGCGGCGAGCGGACCCCATTCGATCTCCTCGTAGTTGATCATGTTGAACACCGCGATCGGGAGGGTACGGGTGTGCCGCCCGGCGAGGATCACCGAGAACAGGAAGTTGTTCCAGGAGAAGATGAAGCTGAGGATGGCCGCGGCCACGATCCCCGGGCCGACCAGCGGGACCGCCACCCGCCAGAACACGCTGTAGTAGGAGCACCCGTCGATCAGGGCGGCATCGTGCAGCTCCAGCGGGATGTCCTCGAAGAACCCGATCATCACCCAGATGATCAGGGGGAGACCGACCACGAGATGGGTGAGGATCAGCGCCTGGTAGGTATCCACCATGTGCAGGCTCCGGAACAGGATGTACCAGGGAATCAGGTAGCTGATCCCGGGGACGATCCGGGCGACGAGGACGGTCAGGGCCAAACCGCCCTGGCGCCAGCGGGCGATGCTGAACGCGGCGGGGAGCCCGACCGCGAGCCCGATCACCGTGCTCCCCACGGCGACGACCAGGCTATTCCAGATGTATTGCAGGAACGGGTTTTTGGCGAAGACCTCCGCGTAGTTCTTGACGGTGACCGCGAACCGGAAGAAATGCGGCGGGTACCCTGCGGCCTCCACCTGGGTCTTCAGGGAGAGCGTCACCATCCAGTAGAACACGAAGGCCGCCGGCAGCATCACGGCGATCACCATCGCATAGAAGCCCGCGGTGCGGAGCCGGTCCACGGCCCGGCGCCTTCGCCCGGCCGGAATCCCCGCCCCGGCGGCCCGCGCTACCACTCCGCCCTCCGCACCTTCATTAAGACCAGCGACGCCCCCAAGACGATCGCAAACAGCACCACCGCCATCGAGGAAGCATACCCCATGTTGAAGTACGAGAATGCCTGATTGAACAGCAGCAGGTTGATCGTCTCCGACGCGTTGGCGGGCCCTCCCTGCGTCATGACGAAGATGATGTCGAACGTCTTGATCGCGTCGATCGCGCGGAAGAGGACCGCGACAACCAGCACCGGGCGCAGCAGCGGCAGCGTGATGTGCCAGAAGGCGCGAAGCGCCGTCGCGCCGTCGATGACCGCGGACTCGTAGGGTTCCTTCGGCAGCGCCGCCAGCCCCGCGAGCGCGATCAGCATGATGAGCGGCGTCCACTCCCACACGTCGACCAACCCCAGCGCGTAGAGCACGGTGTGGCTGCTGTAGATCCACTTCTGCGGCGGCAGGCCGACCCGGGTCACCAAGTAGTTCATCACCCCAAGCGTGGGGTGGTACATCATCACAAAAATCAAGGCGATCGCCGTGGGCGTCGCCACCATCGGCAGGATCGACAGCGTCCGGATCAGCCCGCGTCCCCAGAACTCCCGGTTGAACAGCAGCGCCATCGCCACGCCCACGACGGTTTCGACGGCCACCACCAGCGCCGCGAACAGCAGCGTCCGGACGAAGGCGCCTCGAAACCTTGGGTCGCCCAGGATGTGTGCGTAGTTTGAGAGGGCGACGAACTTCGGCGGGGCCAGGCTCGACAGGAACCACTCCTGCAGGCTCATCCACCCCGTGTACAGCACCGGATAGACGATGATCAGCGCGACGACGATGACCGCGGGCGCCGGGAAGATGACGGGGGCGTGGCGGTGGGCAAACCGCCCCAGGCGGCCCCGCATCCCCCGCGGGGCCGGGGCGCCCGGTGGACACACGGCCCGCGCCGGCTCTGCCTTGATCACCCTTCATCCCCTCGCCGCGAAAAGAGCCCGACCCTCCCGCGCCGGACGCTGCCGCCGGCGGAGGGCCGGGCTCTCATCGGAAGACGGCGCCGCTATTTCTCGGTCTTGTCCAGCATCTCCTGGAACTGCGTGTTGGCCTCCGCGATCACGTCCGCCGACTTGGCCCCCTCGATGGCCTTCTGGATGGCGACGCCGATGATGTCTCGATACTGTGTGACGTCGACGATCTCCGGCAGCCCCGGGCGGCTGATCTTCAGGCTGTCCTGATACGCCTGGTACCAGCTGAGCGGCATCTTATGTTTGGCCTTGATCTCCGGCAGCCCCCAGCTGGACGCGCGGCCGACGCCAACGCCGGAGAGCAGCTCGCGGTTGCAGTTGGTCTTGCTGGTCGCCCACTCGCTGAACAAGTACGCGGCTTCTTTGTGCCGGCTCTGGCCGCTCACGGCCATCGCGTTGGTGAACGTCGGGGCGAAGCGGCCGGCGGGGCCGCCCGGCAGCGGAGCGTATCCGACCTTGCCGACGATCTTCGACTTCGTGGGGTCCTCGAATTGGTTGGCGAAGTTCACGCCGTCGATGTAGATGGCGACCTGGCCTTGGATGAATGCCGCGCTGCACTCGTACCAGTTGAAGTTGACGACGCCGGGCGGGGCATATCGCCGCAGCATCCCCGCGTACCAGTCCATGGTCTTGATCCAGGCCGGGGTGTTCATCGCCGATTTCCGGTCGGCGGTCAGATACTGCCCGCCCATCGCAAAAAGCACGAAGGCCCAGGGCGTGGCGTTGGCGTTCTTGAGCCCCCGCATGACGAAACCGTACATGTTCGGCGGGTTGTGCAGCTGCTTGGCCTGACTCTCCAATTCGTCCAGGGTCTTCGGCGGCCCCCACCCCTTCTGATCAAAGAGATCCTTCCGGTAGAACAGGACGAACGGATCCGGGAAGGTGGGGAGGGCGCTGATCGACTTGTCGGGCTCGGTGACCGCGTCCACCGCGCCCTTGGTCATGTCGCTCCACGCATAATCCTCCGCCGTCAAGCTCTTGTCTTTCAAATCGTCGTTCAGCGGCAGGAACCATCCGGACTTCCAAAAGCGCCGCTTTTCGACATGCATGCTGGCGTGCCAGGCATCGATGTCTCCGGATCCCGCCGCCATCTGCACGACGAGCTTCTCGCGGCCCTGGACCTCCGGAATGACCTCGTGCTGGATCTTTATGCCGGTGAGCGATTCAAACTCGGGAAAGTGCTTCTCGATCTCGTCGACCCACGGGTGCTTATAGAAGAGCAGGGACAGCGTCGTGCCTTTGTACCGCTGCCAGTTGACGCTCCCCGCCGCGGCCGGCGAGAGCGCGAACGGGCTGACCGCGGCCCCCGCCGCCGCGGCCGCACCCAGCCTCAGCAGCTGCCGCCGCGTCATCCCAGGAGACTGAACGCCCTTCCCACTCTGCGTTCTGCCCATGCGCTCCTCCTCGCTGCGCCCCCCGCGCGGGGCCCCGGCAAGGACACGGCCCGCACCGGCGCGGACGGGCGGAAAACTCGCCAGGCGATGTTAGCCAGCAGGCCCTCAAACTCCTTGCGGGGCTCACCGCAGCGGCTGCAGCCGCCACGAGCCAACGAGGGCGACGATCAGGAGAAGAGCCCCCAGCGCGGCGACGAGGCCGGTGATCTCAACCGGCTGCGATTCCCACCCCACGCTGCGGGCGAGCGTGCGATAAACCGCGCGCAGCGCCCCGGCGGACGTGGGATGAAAGTACTCGCCGCCGGTCCGGTGCGCCACCGCGCGCAGGGTTTCTTCGTCCAGCGGGCCGCCGACCATCCAACGGTTGTCGGGGGTGATCGGCTGGCCGATGCCGACGGTATACACCGTCACCTCCTCGAGCCGGGCCAGGTCCGCCGCCGCGAGCGGGTCCATCCCGGCGTTGTTCTGCCCGTCCGACATGAGGACGACGATGCCGGGAGGCCGGGGGCCGGGCGGTCGTGGAGGAATGGTGCCGTCGGGCAGCGGGCGGACGCGCCCGGGAAGGGCGGCGACCGCCTCCATCAGGCCATCGCCGATCGCGGTCCGGTGCCTCAGGCTGATCCCCGCGATCGCTTCCTGCACCCGCTGGTGATCATCGGTGGGCAGGAGGTGCAGGACGGCGTTGCCCGCAAACGTGACCAGCCCGATCCGGATGTGCCCCGGCAGCGCGGCGACAAATGCCTTGGCCGCCGCCTGGGCGGCCGCCAGACGCGTGGGGGTCACGTCCCGGGACAGCATGCTGCCGCTCACGTCGATGGCGAGCATGATCGCCGACTGGTCGGTCGGGATCTGGATGGGGACGACCGGCCGCGACACGGCGAAGGCGACGACGGCGAGCGCCAGCAGAAACGCGGCCGGAGGGATATGGCGGCGAAGGCGACGGCGGGTCCCCATCGCCAGGACCGCGACATCGAGGCGTGGAAACCTAATCGCGGAGGGGGGGCGGAGGCGCAGCAGCCACAGATACGCCGCCGCGGCAAACGGGACGACGAGGAGCCCCCAGAGGAAGACCGGCCAGCGGAAGCTAACCACGGACAATCATCACCTGCCGGTCGGCGTTGGATCCGACCGGGATGGTCTCGACGGGCGGGTGGACGTTTGCCCCCCCTTCGCGAATGCCGGGAAGGGATCCTGCTCGTCCACAACGCGGCCAACATATATTCGTTACAGAAATCCCCGATGATGGGAGGCACGAGCTCACAGGCTTCATTCGTGGGGAGGGAGCACCTATGAGAAACATCGTGGCAGGGTTGATCGGGATCGCCTGCGCGCTCCTGTACGCCGCTCCGCCGACAGGCGCGGCGATGATGGGCGGGGACGTGAAGAAGGAACTGCAGACCGCCATCTTTCACTCCAGCGAACTGGCCCAGCGGGGCAACGCGGTTGCGGCCGCGAAGTTGCACCTGCAGCACGTGATCAACTGCCTGGAGGGTCCGAACGGCGCGGACTTCCAGACCTCCGCCGGCTACCCGTGCCAGGGGATGGGCAACGGCATCATCCCCGATCTGAAGGCCCAGGTGGCGGCGAAGGTTCCAGGGGCCGACGAGGCAATGAAGCAGGCCATGCTCGCCTGGACCCTCGCCAAGCAAGGCATCGCGAAGAACGACGTCAACGAGGTCCAGCCCTGGGCGAAGGTGGTGTCCGACTACCTGAAGGCCGCGCTCCAGGCCCTGGGCTCCTAACTCAGCGGATCGTCCGGATCGACGGCGCGGCCTGACCGCGCCGACCCCTTGCGGGTCCCGGCCGCAGCGACCGTTCGCAGGTCGCTGCGGCCGTCGGGTTCACCGCGCAACTCCCCCGGAGGGACGCTGTCGAAGGGGGAGCGGCGCGAGCGGAGGCGAAGCCGTGCGGAACGGTACACACCGTCCCGAGCGGCGCCTCAGACCGTGATCGGCTGGCCGCGGGGGGGGATCTCGGTGGGGATCCCGCGCGCGGAGAGCACGCCGGCCAGCCCGGCCGCCTCACCCTCCTCCCCGTGCACGCAGTACACCCTCCCGACCTTCGGCACCCGCTGCACCCACTCCACCAACTCGGCTCCGTCGGCATGGGCGCTGAATGCCGCCAGGACCGCGACCCGCAGCCGGACGTCAAAGGGTTCCCCGTAGACCCGCACCGGCGAGACGCCGTCGACGAGACGGCGGCCGAGGGTGTTCGCCGCCTGGAACCCCACGATGAGCAGCACGGATCTGGGGTCGGCAATGTGATGGCGGAGATGCTGGAGGATCCGCCCGGACTCGCACATCCCCGAGGTGGCGATCACGAGGAACGACTCGGCTTTGGTGTTCAGCGTCTTCGACTCCTCCGCCGACCGCAGGTAGCTGAGCCCCTTGAACCCGAAGGGATCCTGCCACTCCAAGTGCGTTCGGACTTCGTCGTCAAAGCACTCCGGATGGAGCCGGAAGATCTCGGTCGCGTCCACCGCCATGGGGCTGTCGACGTAGGTCGCCACCGCGGGCACCCGGCCGGTTTCGCGCAGCCGGTGGAGCGCGTAGGTGATGTCCTGGGCGCGCCCGACGGCGAACGACGGGATGAGAACCTTGCCGCCGCCGGCGACGGTCTCGCTGACGATCTCGCCCAGCTTGCGCTCGCCTTCGGCGATCGGGGGGTGCCGGCGGGTTCCGTAGGTCGATTCCATCAGCAGGACATCGACGGCCGGCAGCGGCTCGGGGTCGCGGAGGATGGGTGCCCCCGGACGTCCGAGATCGCCCGTGAACCCGAGCGTGCGTCCCGCGGCCTCGATGCTCGTCACCGCCGACCCGAGGATGTGCCCGGCGTCGCGAAAGGTGACCGTCGCGCCCCCGATCGGAAACGCCCGCCCGTAGGGGACCCCCACGAGGTGGCCGATCGCCGCCTCCGCCTCTTCGGCGCTGTACAGCGGTGGGGAGGACGGTTTCCCACCGGTGCGCCCCCGCTTCGCGAGAAACACCGCGTCCTGGTGCTGAACCTTCGCGCTGTCGCGGAGGATCAGCCCCGCAAGATCCCGCGTCGCCGGCGTGCAGTAGATCGGACCGGAGAACCCTTGGCTGACGAGGGTGGGAAGGTTGCCGCAGTGGTCGAGATGCGCGTGAGAAAGGACCACGGCGTCGATGCTGGACGGTGGAAACGGGAGATGGGCGTTCACCTCGTAGGCCTCATCCCGCCGCCCCTGAAACAGCCCGCAGTCGAGCAGCAGACGGACCCCGGACGTCTCGACCAGGTGCATCGATCCCGTCACGGTGCGCACCGCGCCATAGCAGGTCACTTCCATCGCCGGCGCCACGGCAGCGGCCCTAGGCGCGCGCGGGCCGCGACGCGGCGGCGGGCGCCCCGGCTCCCGGTCTGACCTCGTACCGCCGCAGCGCGTCCCAGTCGAACTCCACCCCATGGCCCGGGACCGATGGGGGGGTCAGGCATCCCCGCTCGGCCCGCAGCGGCGTCCGGAGCACCCCCAGGTCCGCCAGGCTGCCCCCATCGACGTCTTCGAGGACCGTGGCGTTCGACACGGCGCAGTGGAGGTGGCAGGAGATCTCGGCCATCAGGTGCCCGGAGACGAGGAGGTTGTGGCTCTCGGCCAGGTGGGCAATCTTCATCCACTCGGTGATGCCCCCCACCCGTGCCACGTCGGGCTGCACGATGTCGACCGCCGACTGGCGCACGTACTCGGCAAACTGATACGTGCTGTGAACGTTCTCGCCGAGGGCCACGGGCAGAGGCACGTGCGCTTTCACCCAGGCGTTTCCTGGGACGTCGTCCGCGAGCACCGGCTCCTCGATCCAGTGCGGGGCGAAGGGCTCGAGCATCCTGACCCGCCGCACCGCCTCCGCCGCCGTCCACTTTTGGTTGGCGTCAACCATCAGCCGGGCGCGTGGGCCAACCTGCTCACGTACCGCCCGCACGCGTTCCACGTCCGCGTCCGGATCGTCCGACCCGACCTTCATCTTAAACGCCTGATACCCGCGCCGCTGCCAGCCCTCGACCTGCGCGCGCAACTCGGGGAGCGGCAGGTGGAGGTTGACCCCGCTGCCGTAGGCGACCACGGGCTGCACCCGGCCGCCGAGCACCTCAGCCAGCGGCCGGGCGGCGGCCCGGGCGGCGAGGTCCCACAGCGCGATGTCCAGCGAGGCCAGGGCCAACCGGGCGATCCCGCCGGCGGCATCATGCGTGCCCTGCCAGAGTTCGTGCCAGATCCGGCCGATCGGCGCGGGGTCGCGTCCGTCGATCATGGGCAGCAGGTAGTCCGAGAGCAGCGCCGCGACTGCGGTGCCGCCGGTCCCGATCGTGTAGGCCCAGCCGACCCCGCCGAGTTTGGCATCGGTCGCCACCCGCGTGATGATGAGCTCGTGATGCGTGATGCGATGCGTCGCGCTTCCCCATGGTGCCGGCAGCGGCACCCGGTAGCAGCGAGCCTCGGTTGAGACGATCTTCACCGTGTTCCCCTCCCACCGCGGCCGATTCGCCGGAGGACGAGCAGACGGCCGGTGCCCGGCCGAACCCCAGGCTGGCAACCGCGCCGGGCGCGGCCCGTCCCCGGCGCTATTCGGCCGACAGCGTATCCCGGCGGCGGCCGCCTTGAAGGATCAGCCCGACACGCCGCAGGGAGCTGATATCCTCGAGCGGGTTGGCGTCCACGCTGATCACGTCGGCCAACTTCCCGGGCTCGAGAGTCCCCACCTCGTTCGCCAGCCCGATCGCCTCGGCGGCACGGCGGGTGGCGGCCTGAATCGCATCGTGCCGGTCCGCTCCCCATTCGACGACCTGGGCGATCTCCCACCACATCAGGCCGTGCATCGAATCGGTGCCGAGCGCCCACCGGACGCCGCTCTCGAGCACAGACCGGAAGGTCTCCTGAGACCTCGCGCGCGCTTCCTTGAGCTTGGCCATGATCGACGGCTCGTGAGCATCCCCCTTCTCGATGCCGTCGGGATGGCCGCTCACCGCGTTGTTGGTCACCAGCCATGTGCCGCGCTTGCGCATGGCCACGAAGTCGTCCGGGTCGCACAGCTTGCCGTGTTCGATCGTGTCGACCCCTGCGTCGATGCAGATCTTCACCCCGGGACCTCCGTGGGCGTGGACGGCGATGGGCTTGTTGTTCCGGTGCGCCTCCTCCACCGCCACCTGGACCTCGTGGGGGGTGTAGGCGTACCAGCGGGTGGACGTTCCCTTGCTCGAAGTGCCGCCCGTCATGAAGAGCTTGATGAGGTCGGCGCCTCTGGCCACGTTTTCCCGGATACGCTTGCGAATCTCGTCCTCCCCGTCGGAGTACGTCAGCGCGGCACCGTGCCCGTTGCGGGCGGTGATCGGCCGGGTCGCGACCAGGAGCCGCGGGCCGGGGAGCGTTCCCGCGGCGATGGCTCCGCGCAGGTCGACGTCGATGAAGTGCTCCTCGCCCACCACCCGCATCGTAGTCACGCCGGACCGCAGGTCGAGGCGGAGGTTCTGGATCGCCCGCAGCAGCTGCGGCACCGGGGGCTGGCGGAGCTGGCCGATCTGGTCCCCCAGGCCGGGGACGATCGAGGCGTGGGAATGGGCATCGACAAAACCCGGCAGGAGGGTCTGCCCGCCGCAGTCGATCACCTCGGCCCCCTGCGGGATGGGGAGGTCCGCCTCGCGGCCGACCGCGGTGATCCGCTCCCCCTCCACCAGCACCACCCCCCGCTCGATCGGCGGGCGGCCGGTGCCGTCAATGATGCGCCGTGCCTTAATCGCGAGACGCGCTGCGTGCATCGTCCGCTCCTCCGGGTGAGCTCGATCTCCATGAGGAGCATCCCCGTCCAAGGTGATCCGCGCCGACCCTCAACGCCCCACCGGGACGGCGGGCCGCTCGCGCCGGGATCGGTGCGGACCCGGCCCAGCCCGGTTTCGCCGGGGGCGTGCCCCGTCCCTGTGAGCAGGCGGGAGCGAGGTGGGGAGAGAAAGGAGGCGTATGACTACACATCCGCTCAGGATCGGCGTGCTCGGCGCGGGGGCTTGGGCCTGCCACGCTCATATCCCCGGGTGGCTGCGCGATCCGCGCTGCCGTGTCGTGACGGTCTGCGACGTTGACCCGGCCAAGGCGCAGGATGCCGCTCGGCACTTCGACATCCCGGACCCCAGCGACAACTGGAAGGCGGTCGTCGACCGGCCCGACCTCGATGTCATCGACGTCGTGACGCCCTCCCACACCCACCACGAACTATCGCGCGCGGCGCTCCTGGCGGGGAAGCACGTCCTCTGCGAAAAGCCCGTGGCCTTTGATTTCCGGGACACCCTCCGGGCGGCGGACCTCGCCAAACGTCAGGGACGCCTGACCAAGTTGGGCTTCACGTTCCGCTACAGCCCGGGGGTCCGGTACGCAAAGTCGCTGATCGACGGCGGGTTCGTCGGCACCCCGTTCATCTTCAACGGGTACGAGCAGAACTCGCAGTGGCTGGACCCAAAAACCCCGCTCCGCCAGGTGGATCCCGGCGCCGATCCCTCAATCCTGCGGGTGTCATCGCTCGAGGGGTACGGGGCGCCGATCATCGACATCGGTCACTGGTGGGTGGGCGCCGGGTACGCGCGCGTCGTCGGCACGATGCGGAACTTCATCCCGGAACGGATGGTGCGCGCCACCGGCCGGATGATGCGGATGAACATCGACGACGGGGCGGTCTACATCGGCGAGTACCAGAACGGGGCCGTCGGGTCGATCCAAACGAGCTACGTGACGATCGGCAACTACCCGGGGATCGAGGCACGGATCTACGGGACCCGCGGCGCGATCATCTGCCGCCTGGTCGAGGAAGGCGGGGTTGCGGAAACGATCAAGGTCGCCACCCCCGACCAGGTGGAGTTCCGGCCCATGGAGATCCCGGCCGAATTTTACCCGGCGGGCGGCCACGCCAGGGAGTCGTGGCGCTCGCTCTTCTACGCCAACCTCATCAAGGATTTCATCGACGAGATCCTGGATGGGGGCGGCCGCAACCAGGGCAACTTCGAGGACGGCGCGCGGGTCCAGGAAGTGATCAACGCCGTCGAACGCTCCTTCCGGGAGCGCCGCTGGGTCGACCTGCCGCTCGAGCGATAGCCGGCGATGACACGCCCCCCCGCCGGCCCCGCGGCCCTCGACGACTTCTTCGCCTCCTATTACCGGCGTCGCCCGGTCAGCGCGACCTTCATCGGGATGCACGACTACGACGACCACCTCCCCGATTTCTCCGCGCGCGGGGTCGACGACACCCGCGCAGAGATGGCGGCGATCCGGAAGCGGCTGCGCGCTCTGCCCCCCGGACCGCTCACGGACGCCGAGGCGATGGACCTGGCGCTGGCCGAGGGGTTCCTGGACATCCAGGAATGGGAGTTCGCGTCGCCCCACTTCCACCGCGGCAACCCCTGCCTCTACACCGGCGAAGCCGTGTTCGGCGTGATCGGTCTCTTCTTGCGCGACTTCGCCCCCCCCGCCCGGCGGGTCGGCGCGGCGATCGCCCGGATGGCCGCGGTTCCCCGGCTCCTCGCGCAGGGCCGGGCCAATCTCGTCGAAGCCCCGCGGGGCTGGGTCGAGCGGGCGATCCAGGAGTGCATCGGCGCGCGCGCGTTCTTCCAGTCGGGCATCGAGGCCCTCATCCGGCAGCACGGCATCCGGGACCCACAGTTCCACTCCACCGCCGCGGCGGCCGCCGCGGCCTTCGCCGAGTTCCAATCGTTCCTGGAAACGGACCTCGGCCCCCGGGGAGGCGAGGCGTACGCCTGCGGCGGCGAGGCCTTCGCCCTCTACCTGCGCCGCGGGCACTTCCTCGAGATCGACGCCGCCGCCGTGCGCGCGGCCGCCGAGGAGCAGATTGCCGCGTGCGAGGGGGAGCTCGCATCGTGCGCCCGAGCGGTTGGAGCCCGGGACTGGCGCGACGCCCTCGCCCAGCTCGCCGACCGGCACCCGGCGGCCGACGCCTACCACGGCCGATTCTCCGAACTCTGGACGGCGGCGCGGGAGGCCGCGCTGGCCCACCACCTCCTCACCTGGCCCGACTACCCCATCGACTACCGCCCCCAGCCCGCCTGGGCCCGCGGAGCCGCCCCGTACCTCTACTTCCTCCCGTACCGCTCGCCGGCGCCTTTGGACCGCCTGCCGGTCGTGGACTACCTGGTGCCCCCGCTCGATCCGGAGATGCCGTCCGAGGAACAGGCCCGCCGCCTGCGCGCCGTGAACGACAGCGTGATCAAGCTGAACCACGTCGTCCATCACGGAGGGATCGGCCACCACATCCAGAACTGGTACGCCTACCGCGCCGCCTCCCGGATCGGCCGGGTGGCCGCGGTTGACTGTGCGCTGCGGATCGCGATGTTCTGCGGGGGCACGATGGCGGAAGGGTGGGCGTGCTACGCGACCGACCTGATGGACGAGATCGGCTTTCTGAGTCCGCTCGAACAATGCGCCCAGGTTCACGCCCACCTCAGGCAGGCGGCGCGGGCCTTCGTCGACGTGAACCTGCACCACGGAACCTTCACGCTGGAGGAGGCGGCGGCGTTTTACCAGGAGCGTGTCGGCCTCGCCCCGGGAGCGGCCCGGGCCGAAGCGATCAAGAACAGCATGTTCCCCGCGACGGCGATGATGTACATGGTCGGCACCCGCCTCATCCACGAGCTTCGGCGCGAGCTCGCGGCCCGGCGCCCTGACGCGTTCGATCTGCGCCGCTTCCACGACGACGTCCTGGGGTACGGTTCGGTGCCGGTGGCGTTGATCTCGTCGGCGATGCGAACGGCACACGCGTTGGTCTAGGTCAGAGGCCACATCGGGGTCAAAAGGAGGATGAATCGATGAGCACGGATGACCGTGTTGGGAGACGGAGCAACGCGAAGCGGTCCCGGCGGCTGGGGCGCCGGGAGTTCCTCGCCGCGGCCGGCGCCTGGGCCGGGGCGGCCGGCCTGGCGGCGGGCGGGATGGTCCGGCTGGCCGACGCGGCTTCCGGCGGGGGGGGAACGCTGACCTACGGGCTCGGCTTCGACCTGGACGACACGATGGACCCGCAGGTCACCAACTTCGACTCCACGATCCGGGTGACCCTCAACATCTGCGAGCCGCTGGTCTGGGAACCCACGCCCGGGAAGTTCCTCCCGGCGCTCGCCGAGTCGTGGCAGGTCTCGCCCGACGCCAAGACCTACACCTTCCGGCTGCGGAAGGGGGTGAAGTTCCACGACGGGACCCCGTTCACGGCCGAGGCGGTCAAGTTCACGATGGACCGGGTTGTGGCCCCCGAGACCAAGGCGGGCCAGTCGCACGATCAGCTCGGCCCGTACGACCACACCGAAGTCGTCGACGACTACACCGCCAAAATCGTGATGAAGGACGGCTACGCGCCGCTGCTCACCAACCTGAACGGGTACCTCGGGATCGTCTCGCCGACCGCGGTGAAGAAAATGGGCCTGGCGGATTTCGCCCGCCACCCCGTCGGCACGGGGCCGTTCACGTTCAAGGAGTGGATCCCCAAGGATCATATCACGCTCGTCCGCAACCCCGCCTACAACTGGGCGTCGTCGATGTTCAAGCATCAGGGGGCGGCATACCTCGACCAGGTGATCTTCAAGATCATCTCGGAAGGCTCGGTGCGGACCGGAACGCTGAAGTCGGGGGAAACGCAGTACATCGACGACATCGACCAGCTCGCGTACGATTCGCTGCGCAGCGACAAGCGGTTCGTCGTGATCGAGCGCGGCCAGCCCGGCTCGGGGTTCGTCCTGCTCTTGAACGTCACGACCAAGACCCCGGTCGCGGACCTGGCCGTCCGCCGCGCGATCGAGTACGGGGTCGATCGAGAGGGATTGAACAAATCGGTCTTCCACGGCCTCATGCGGGTCGCCTGGAGCCCACTGATGCGGCCGACCTTTGGATACGATCCCTCGACCGAGAGGATTTACAGCTTCGATCCGACGAAGGCGAAGCAGCTCCTGGACGAGGCCGGCTGGAAGGCCGGATCCGACGGCATCCGCGAGAAGGGCGGCCAGAAGCTCACGATCGACTTTCCCATCATCAGCCGGCCGCGAGATAAGGCGATGGCGGAGTCGGTGCAGGCGAGCCTGCGGGATGTCGGCATCGACGTCAAGGTCACGCCCCTCGAGCGCGCCGCCTTCCGGGACATCGTGCGGCAGAACCGGTACGACGTCAATTTCATGTGGTTCTCCTACGGAGACCCGGACGTGCTGCGGACGATCTTCCACTCGGCGAACATCAACGCGTTCAACCGCGCGCGGTACCAAGTCCCCGAGGTCGACAAGATGCTGGAGGAGGCGGCGGCCACCACCGACCGGGCCCGCCGCGCCGGGCTGTACTCGCGAATCCAGCAGCGGGTCCTGCGGGACGCGGTCTGCGTCCCCCTCGTCGATACGCTCACCTACAATGCGAAACGGGCCGAGGTCCAGGGCGACGCGATCGACGCGCTGGCGTCCTACGTGTGGTTGTACGACGTGCAGATCAAGAAATAGCGGCACGCGGGGGCGGGGCGGGCGACACCCCGCCCGCCCCCGCTGCGGCCGGCCCGGAATCGGACCCCGCCCATGGAGGCGGTCCGGCCGGGCGAACCGGTAACCCACAATGGTGCGCTACATCGTCCAGCGGGCCCTGCAGCTGATCCCGATCCTCATCGGCATCTCGGTGCTGACGTTTCTGATGCTCCATCTGGTCCCCGGCGATCCGGTCCTGATTTTCGCCGGCGACAAGCCGATGACGGAGGAGCGGGCCGCGGAGATCCGCCACCAACTCGGGCTGGACCGCCCGATCTGGGTGCAGTACTGGGATTACGCCACCCACGCCGTCCGCGGCGATCTCGGACGGGGGCTGCGCAGCCAGCGGCCCGTGCTGGACAGCATCCTGGAAGTGGTACCCGGCACGACCGAGCTGACGCTGGCGGCACTCGCGATCGCCGCCGCGGCGGGGGTCACCCTCGGCGTCGTGGCCGCGCTGATGCACGGCACGTGGGTCGACACCGCGGCGATGGCGTTCGCGATCCTCGGGGTGTCGATGCCGGTGTTTTATCTGAGCCTGCTGATGATCTTCTTTTTCTCATTCACCCTGGGGTGGCTCCCCGCCACCGGCCAAGGCGGCCTGGAGCGCCTGATCATGCCGGCGACGGCGCTGGGCCTGATCTCATCGGCGGTCCTCGCCCGGTTGGTCAGGTCCGGGATGCTGGCGGTGCTCCGCCAGGAGTTCATCGTGACCGCGCGGGCGAAGGGGCTGGCGCCGCGCGCCGTGGTGTGGCGCCACGCGCTGAAGAACGCGCTCATCCCGACGATCACCATGCTCGGCCTGCAGCTGGGGGCGCTGCTGGGGGGTGCCGTCGTCACCGAGACGATCTTCTCGCGCCCCGGGGTCGGCCGGCTGGCCGTCGATGCGATCCTCGCCCGGGACTTCCCGCTGGTCCAGGGGACGGTGTTGTTCGCGGCGGTCGCCTACGTCCTGGTCAACCTCCTCGTGGACGTATCGTATGCGGTCGTCGACCCTCGGATCCACTACGGATAATCGACACGAAACCGGGAGGAGGATCGAGGTTGCCGGACGGAGCGAGCGCGAATGAATGAGACCTCGCTGGCGCGTCCCCGGGAGGCGCAGGCCTCCGCGCGGGTGCGCCGCCACCCGGCGCTCGAGACGGGACGGCGGATCGGACGAAGCCCGAGCGCGGTGGTCGGGGGGATCCTGCTGCTGGTGATCGGGGGGGCGGCGGTCCTCGCGCCACTGATCAGCCCGTTCAATCCCGTGAAGGCGAACCAGCGCTTCCCCCTCGATCCTCCAAGCGCCGCCCACCTGATGGGAACCGACCGGTTCGGCCGCGACATCCTGTCCCGCGTTCTCTGGGGGGGCCAGCTCTCGCTGTCGGTGGGCCTCGTCTCCGTGGGGATCGCCGCCTGCATCGGGGTGACGTTGGGGCTGGTCTCGGGCTACTACGGGCGGCGCACGGACGCCGTCATCATGCGGCTGGTCGATCTGCTGCTGGCGTTTCCGGGGATCCTGCTCGCGCTGGCGATCATCGCCACGCTCGGCAGCAGCCTGCAGAACCTCATGATCGCGGTGGGCATCTCCGCGATCCCCAACTACGTACGGGTCACCCGGGGTGCGGTGCTGAGCCTGAAGGAGCAGGAGTTCGTGCTCGCGGCGCGGGTGGTCGGCTGCCGCGACCACACGATCATCTTCCGGCACATTCTGCCGAACGTGATGGCCTCCCTGACCGTCCTCGCCACGCTCGGGATCGCCGCGGCGATCATCACCGGGTCGGCGCTGAGCTTCCTCGGCCTGGGGATCCGCCCTCCCACACCGGAGTGGGGAAACATGCTGGCCGAGGGACGCGAGTTTCTCGAGCACGCCTGGTGGGTGGCCTTCTTCCCCGGCATCGCCATCATGCTGGCCGTCCTCTCCATCAATCTCCTGGGCGACGGCCTGCGCGACGCGCTCGACCCCCGCCTGCGTCTCTGAGCCGAGGGAACCTGGGGGGCCGCTCGAAACCACCGACAGGAGGGTGCCCGTGAAGACGATCCGCTGGGGGGTCCTGGGTGTCGCCAACATCGCCGTCAAGGCGGTGATCCCCGCGATCCAGCATGCCGCCAACGCCACCCTCGACGCCATCGCCAGCCGGACCGCCGACAGGGCTCAGGAAACGGCGCGCGGCCTCGGGATCGCCCGCGCCCACGGGTCGTACGAGGCATTGCTGGCCGACCCGGAGATCGAGGCCATTTACATCCCGCTCCCGAACTCCCTCCACCGCGAATGGACGATCCGGTGCGCGGAAGCCGGCAAGCACGTCCTGTGCGAGAAGCCGCTCGCGCCCACGGCCGCGGAGTGCACGGAGATGATCGCCGCGTGCCGCGAGCACGGGGTCACGCTGATGGAAGCCTTCATGTATCGGTTCCATCCGCGCACCGAGCGGGTGGCGAGGGCGGTGGCGGGCGGCACCCTGGGGGAGGTCCGGCTGGTCCGCGCCGCGTTCACCTTCCACGTCAGCAACCCGCGCAACATCCGCCTCCAGCCGGCCCTGGCGGGCGGCGCGCTCTACGACGTCGGCTGCTACACGGTCAACGTCAGCCGCATGATCCTGGGAGAACCGGAGGGCGTGTTTGCCTGCGGGCGCGTCGGCGCGCACGGCGTGGACGACCAGCTCGGCGGGGTGCTCAGGTACCCGGACGGGCGGATGGCCCTCATCGACTGCGGCCTCTCGCTGCCGCGCCGTCAGATGTACGAGGTGGTGGGCAGCGACGCCCGGCTCTCCGTCCCGTTTGCGTTCCTGCCGGGCACGGCGGACGCGGAGGTGCACCTCACCCGCGGGGGCGACCGGTCGGCGGAAGTCATCCCCGGCGTGGATCAGTACCAGCTGATGGTCGAAGCCTTCGACCGCGCGGCCGGTTCGGGGGCCCCGGCGCCGCTTCCGCCCGGGGACGCCGTCGGCAACCTGCGGGTGATCGAGGCGCTGCACCGATCGCTCCGCAGCGGCCGGCCCGAGTCCGTGGACCGCTGATGGCCGCACCGGCGGCACCCGCACCCCGGCGGACGGTGCTGATCGCTTCCTACCTGGAGCAGGAATACGTGGAGCGGATCGCCCGGGTGGAGGGGGTCCGCGTCATCTACGAGCCGACCCTGCTCCCCAGGCCGCGGTATCCCATGGACCACCACGGGGCACCCCTTCGGCGGAGCGAACGCGAGGAGCGGCGCTGGCGGGAGTATCTCCGCCAGGCGGAAGTGCTGTTTGATTTCGACTATACGACCCCCCAGGGCTTCGCGGACCTGGCCCCGCAGGTCCGCTGGATTCAGGCGACAAGCGCGGGGATCGGCCAATATCTGGTCCGCACGGAGCTCATCCGCTCCCCGATCACGTTCACGACGGCCCGCGGCATTCACGGCGTCCCGCTCGCCGAGTTCGTCCTCCTGTCGATGCTGTGGTTCGCCAAGAACGGCCCGCGGATCGCCCGCGATCAGGCCGCCCACCGGTGGGAGCGCACGTGCGCGGCCGAACTTCGAGGGGCCACCGTGGGAATCGTCGGGTTCGGCGGAGTCGGCAGGGAGGTGGCGCGCACGTGCCGCGCGCTGGGCCTGCGGGTCATCGCGACGAGGCGGACGGCGACGGCGGAGACCACGGACGGCGAGGCGCAGCGTGTCCTCCCACCGTCCCACCTCCCGGCACTCCTCCGCGAGGTCGACTTCCTCGTCCTCTGCGCCCCGCTGACCCCGCTGACCGAGAGGCTGATCGGCCCGGCACAGCTGGCGCTGATGAAACCCGGCGCCGTCCTGATCAACATCTCCCGCGGCGCCGTCGTGGATGAACCGGCGATGAGCGCCGCCCTCCGCTCCGGGCACCTCGGAGGGGCGGCGCTCGACGTCGCCGCCGAGGAACCGCTCCCCAGGGAAAGCCCGTTGTGGGATCTCCCCAACGTCCTGATCAGCCCGCACTCGGCGAGCACCGTGACCACGGAGAATGCCAAGCTGACCGACCTCTTCTGCGAGAACCTGCGGCGCTACATCGGGGGGAGTGCCCTGCTGAACGTCTTCGATAGGGAGCACCTCTACTGATCGCGGCGCGGCCGCGGGCGGGAGGACCGCCCCGCCCTCGCGGAGTAGCCCCTCTGGGTATGGGCGAGCCAACCACGACCTACGCGTTGAACGGGGGGCACGCCCTCGTCACCGGCGGAAGCCGGAGCATCGGCCGCGGCATCGCATTAGGGCTCGCGCGATGCGGCGCCGACGTGGCGGTCAACTACCGGGGAGATGCGGCCGCGGCGGCCGAGGTCGTGGCGGAGATTACGCGCCGGGGGAGGAAGGCGGCCGCCGTCCAGGGGGACGTGACCGATCCGGCCTCCATCGAGCGCATCCTCGACGACGCGGAGTCGGCCGTCGGCCCGATCGACATCCTCGTCAACAACGCCGGCGTGCTGAAACGCACTCCCTTCCTGGAGATCTCCAAGGACGAATGGGACTGGGTGCTGCACACGGACCTCGACGCCTGCTTCCTGATGGGACAGGCCGTCGCACGCCGGATGGTCAACCGCGGCATCCGGGGACGGATCATCAACATCGCCTCGACCAGCTCCAGGAACGCCGGACCGCTGCTGACGCACTACTGCGTCGCCAAGGCCGGGCTGAGCATGCTGACCAGGCAGATGGCCGTCGAGCTCGCCGAACACGGGATCAACGTCAACGAGGTCAACCCCGGGCTGATCGCGACGGACATGACGCGCGGGTACATCCGGAACGAAGCCAACCGACAGTCACGCCTGAGCCGCATCCCCCTCAAGCTGATCGGGGAGCCGGAGGATGTCGTCGGCGCGGTGCTGTTCCTCGCCTCGAAGGAGGCGCGGCTCGTCACCGGCGCGAGCCTCTACATCGACGGCGGGTTCACGGCCTGGTGAGGAGGACCCTCTCCGCCCGACGCTACTGCGCGGTGTAGCCCCCGTCGACGACGAGGGCGGAGCCGGTAACGAAGCTGGATTCGTCGCTGGCGAGGAACACGGCCGCCGCGGCCACCTCCTCGGGCCGTCCCAGGCGCCCCAGCGGGTGGAGGCGGACGAGGTCGTCGAGGGTCCCCTGCGGTCCGCGCCGCTCCCCCGCAAACTGCCGCCGCAGCAGCGGGGTATCGATCGCCCCAGGGCACAGGGCGTTCACGCGGATCCCGAGCGGCGCGCAGTCCAGCGCCATGCTGCGGGTGAGGTTGAGCGCCGCGCCTTTGGAGGCCGTGTAGGCCGCGAAGCTCCGCGCCCCCACCAGCGCGAGCTGCGAAGCGGTGTTGATGATCACGCCGCCGCCCCCCGCGGCGAGGATCGGGATCGCCGCGCGCGACATCAGGTAGATCCCCTTGAGGTTCACGCCGAGGACGCGGTCCCAATCGGCCTCCGCGGTCTCGACGAGCGGGGCCACCAGCTCGATCCCGGCGTTGTTGACGAGGATGTCCAGCCCGCCGCACCGCGCCCGGCAGTCGCGCACGGCGCGCTCGCAGTCGGCGGCGACCGCCACGTCGGCGTTGATGAAGCCTCCCTGCCCCCCCGCGCCGGCGAGCCCGCGTCCGATCTCTTCGCCGGCGGCCCGATCGCGGTCCACCACAACGACCCGGGCGCCCTCCCGGGCGAAGCGGATCGCGGTGGCCCTGCCGATCCCGGAGGCGCCCCCCGTCACCAACGCGACCTTTCCCGCCAGCCTCATGCCGATCCCCCTCCCGCACTCGCCGGCTCGTCCAGCCACACGGTCGAGGTCGTCTCGACCACCACCCGACCCCGCTTGATGACCCAGAGGCGTTCGGGCTGATCGGCGACGACCTCGTCCAAGCGGGTCGAGCTCAGCACCACCAGATCGGCGTCCCGCCCCACCTGGAGACCGTACCGCTCGGCGAGCCCCAGCGCGCGCGCCGGGTTCACCGTCACCATCGCCAGGAGCCGGAGGCGGTCGGTGGGCGTGCCCATGTGTCCCGCGTAGGCCAGGAGCAGGGCGATCTCCAGCGGGTCGGCGCGCCCGAACGGCGTGAACGCGTTGCGCACGTTGTTCGAGCTGAGGCAGACGTTCACGCCGGCATCCAGCAGCCGCCGGACGGGGGTGAGGCCGCGGGGCGCCGGCCCCTCCCCCCCGCGGCCGTTCAGGTAGAGGTCGGTCGCCGGCAGCGTGATCACGTGGATCCCGGCGGCCCGGATCCGCTCGATGAGAACCCCCGCCTCCTGTGGGGCCATGGCGCCGAGCGAGGTGAGGTGCCCGACGGCGACCCTCCCCTCGTACCGGTAAGCGATCGCCAGGTCGGCGATCGTCGCGATCGTGCGATCGGCGGGATTGTCCGAGAAATCAACGTGCAGGTCGAGGTCGACATCGTACTCTCGGGCCAGGCCGAAGAGGCGCTCGATGTGCTCCCCCGGATCCCGATCGTTGTACGGGACCCCGCCCAAGAGGTCCGCGCCGGACTCGAGGGCGGTCCGGAGGAGCCGCTCGGTCCCCGGCGCCCGGAAGATCCCCTCCTGGGGAAAGGCGACGATCTGAAGGTCCACCCGGCCCTGGAACGCCTTCCGGACGTCGCAGAGGGCGCGGAAGCCGAGCAGGCCGACGATCGGGTCGATCTCGGTGTGGCACCGCAGGTGCGTGACGCCCCGGGACATCGCCCACCGCAGCACTTGGGTCGCGCGCGCGTAGACGTCGTCGTAGGTGAAGGCCCGCTTCAGCTCGGCCGTCCCCTCGAGCGCCTCGCGCAGCGTTCCCGATCGGTTCGGGCGGCGGCGCTCCAAGAGCGCCTTGTCGAGGTGGATGTGGCTCTCGATCAACCCGGGCAGCGCGACGCACCCGGCGGCGTCGATCACCCGTTCCGCGGTCCCCGGGGTGCCCGCGGGGGCCGCCGGCGAGATCCGGGCGATGCGGCCGTCCGCAATGCCGATATCGACCGCCGGCTCGCCGTCGGCGATCTGGGCCCGCCGGACCAGCAGCGACAGCATCAGATCTGACCGTGCCGAAAGCACCGCACAAGATGATCGTTGACCATCCCGACCGCTTGCATGAACGCATAACAGGTGGTGGGCCCGACGAAGGCAAATCCCCGCCGCTTCAGGTCCTTGCTCATCTCGACGGATCGGGGGGTCCGATCGGGGACCTGACGCGGCGTTCGCCAGGCGTTGGTGATGGGGCGGCCGCCGACGAACCCCCAGAGATACTCGCTGAGGCTCCCCGTCTCCTCTTGTATCTTGACGATCGCCCGGGCGTTTACGACGGCCGACGCAATCTTCAGGCGATTGCGGACCAGTCCGGGATCTCGCAGCAGGCTCTGCACCTTTCGCCCGTCGAACCGGGCCACCTTCGCCGGATCAAACCCGGCAAACGCCGCGCGGTAGCGGTCGCGCTTCCCGAGGATCGTCATCCAGCTCAGCCCCGCCTGGGCACCTTCCAGCGTCAGGAACTCGAAGAGGACGCGGTCGTCGCGAACGGGCACGCCCCACTCGCGGTCGTGGTAGCCGATCGCGAGCGGATTCCCCACCGCCCATCCACACCGGACGACCATCACCCCCGCCCCGCGGCGTGCGGCCCCCATCAACGTCCCAGCGGCGCGCGCGCCGCGTACTCCGCCGCCACCTCGTCCATTCGGGCAAACACCGCGCCCATTTCCCCGACGGCCTCGATCAGCCGCTCCAGGGCCAGCATCCGGTGCCCCCGGCCGACCACCTGGGGGTGAAAGGTGTAGGTCAGCACCCCCCACTCCTCGGTCTTCGCCATGTACCGAAAGTCGTCCACCCAATTCTCCAGCGCGTCCCCGGCCCGCCTCAACCCCTGCTGCAGGTGGGTGGGGCTGCGGAAATACTCGAAGTACGGGTAGTCGTCGAGCGACCAGCTGATCGGCATCTCGATCAGGGGGGTCGCCGGCCCCAGCCGCGGGGGCCGGTCCGCCGGCAGCACGTCCCCGTGCCGCGCCCGGTAGGGCAGGCAGTCGTGGGCCATCATGCTGCTGTCGTAGAGAAACCCGTGGGCCACGAGCAGATCCACCGTGTGGGGGCTGAGGTCCCAGGACGGCGATCGATATCCGCGCGCACCGCTCCCGGTGATCCCGAGGATCGCCGCGTTCCCGCGAAGCAGCACCGCCTCCTCGCGCTCTCGACTGTCGAGCGTCGCGGGCGGTTCGTGCAGGTACCCGTGATTGCCGATCTCGTGTCCCTCGACGTGGATCCGCCGGCAAATCTCGGGATACGTCTCGATGGTGTGGCCGGGGATGAACCAGGTACTGCGGATCCGGTACGACCGGAGCAGGGCGAGGATCCGCTCCGCCCCCACCGCCCCAAACTCGCCGCGCGAGATCGGGGTCGGCGTCGTCATGCCGCGCGCGATCCACATCGAGAGCGCGTCGAAGTCGAACGTCAGGCAGACCAGATGGCGGGCCATCGCTAGGCCCGCCCCCGCCGCCCGCGGCCGGCGGGGTGGGGGACGCGCCCAGCGAACGGACCTCCCCGGTCCCGGCCGCTGCCGGGCGGGACGTGCGCGTACCGTCCGAACCGATCCGTCATGCTGCACCTCCCCTGCCGCTGATCCGCTCAGACTTCTCCGCCCGCCGATCCCGCCCCTCGCGAGGCGAGGGGGAGCGGTCGGGGCCACCGAAGTGTAAGCGGCATGGCAGACCCGCGCCCTGACGCTCCTCCCGATCTCGCCGTGGAGGATCTGTGCCGCCTGCACCGGTTCATGCTCCTGCAGCGATTGGCCGAGGATCGCATCGTGAAGCTGTACCGCGGCGGGGCGATCGCCGGCGCCTGCTTCACCGGGTTCGGGCACGAGGCCATCGCCGTCGGCGCCGCGTACGCGCTCGGCCCGGACGACGTGGCCTCCACCCTGCACCGCGATCTCGGCGCGCGATTGGTGCTGGGGATGCCGCTCGGGTACTATTTCGCCAATTTTCTCGGGCGGACCGGGTCGCCCAGCCGGGGGCGCGGTGGAAATCTCCAAATCGGGGGCCTCGGGCCGCGCATCCTCCTGCACACCGACTATATCGGAGCCACGATCCCCATGGCCGCGGGGGCGGCGCTCGGCTTCACGATCCGCGAGGAGCCCCGGGTGGCGATGACCCTGTTCGGCGAGGGCACACTCGCCGCGGGGGAGTTTCACGAGGGGGCGAACCTCGCCGCCGTCCTCCGGCTGCCGCTCGTCCTCGTCTGCTGGAACAACCAGTTCGCATACTCGACCCCGCTCGCCCGGGAGGTGGCCGGCCCGATCGTCGAGCGGATGGCGGGGTACGGTCTGGCCTCCTGCGCGGTCGACGGGAACGACGTCGCCGCGGTCCATGGGGCGGCCAAGCGCGCGGTGGAGCGGGCTCGGGGGGGCGGGGGCGCGTCGTTCATCGAGTGCCGGACGATGCGCATCCGCGGCCACTCCGAGGCCGACGACGCCTCCTACGTCCCCCCCGCTCTGATCGCGGAATGGCGACGGCGGGATCCGGTGGAGCGGCTGGAGCACTCCCTGCTCGCCTCGGGGACGCTCAGCGCCGGGAGCCTCGAAGCGGTCCGCGCCGCGGCGCTGGCCGAGGTGGACGCCGCCCAGGCGTGGGCGGAGGCGAGCCCCCCGCCCGATCCGGCGGAGGTGGAGCGTGGGGTCTACTGCGAGGACCGGCCGTGGCCGTGATGACCTATCTGGAGGCGATCAGCGACGCCCTGCGCCTGGCGATGCGGGCAGACCCGGCGGTCATCCTCCTCGGCGAAGATATCGCCGCGTACGGCGGCGCCTTCAAGATCACGAAGGGGTTTCTCGAGGAGTTCGGTCCCCGCCGCGTGATCGACACCCCGATCAGCGAGGCGGCGATCGTCGGCGCATCGATCGGCGCCGCGCTCGTCGGCCTGCGCCCCGTCGCCGAGATGCAGTTCGCCGACTTCATCTCCAACGCGTTCAACCAGATCGTGAACGTCGCGGCGACCTCCGCCTACCGCGCCGGCGGCTGCGTGCCGATCGTCGTCCGGGCCCCCTGCGGGGCCGGCACGCACGGCGGCCCGTTCCACTCGCAGTCGATCGAGGCATACTTCTTCCACGCGCCCGGGCTGAAGATCGTGATGCCCGCCACCCCCGCCGACGCGAAGGGGCTGCTGCTCGCCGCGATCGCCGACCCGAACCCCGTGCTGTACCTGGAGCACAAAGCGCTGTACCGGTCGCAGCGGGGCCCCGTCGACGAAGGCCTCACCCCGGCCCCCCTCGGCAAGGCCGCGGTGCGCCGCCCCGGTCGCGACCTTACCGTGGTCACCTACGGGATGATGGTGCACCGCTGCTGCGAGGCGGCCGACCGGGCCGCGGCGGAGGGCGTGGACGCCGAGGTGATCGACCTGCGGACACTGCTCCCGTTGGATCTCGAGACGATCGGCGCGTCGATCGAGCGCACCACCCGCGTCCTCATCGTCCAAGAAGACCGTCTCCGCGGCGGCATCGGCGCCGAGATCGCCGCCCACATCGGCGAGCACCTCTTCGGATCGCTCGACGCCCCGATCGCCCGGATCGGGGCCCCGAACGTCCCGGTCCCCTACGCGCCCGAACTCGAGGCAGCCTACCTGCCCGGCGCCGACCGAATCCGGGAGGCGATCATCCGTCTGGCCCGGTGGTAGCCGGAGGCCCCGCGGGGGCTCCCTCCGGCCCGGTGGCGCGCCTCCGGCGGCTGGCGATCGACCTGTCTCCGTTCCGCGAGTCTCGGCTGTTTCGGCTGCTCTGGTGGGGACAGTTGGTCTCGGGGGTCGGCAGCGACATCACCCGCATCGCGCTGCCCTACCAAGTCTACCGGCTCACCGGCTCCACGCTCGCGGTCGGGCTGCTGGCCCTCTGCCAGCTCATCCCGCTGCTGACGGCGTCGCTGGCCGGCGGCGCGATCGCCGACGCGTACGAGCGGCGCCGGCTGCTGATGTGGCTGCACGCCGGGCTGAGCGCGTGCTCGGTCGCGCTCGCCGCGAACGCGCACCTCTCCACCCAGCGGCTGTGGGTCCTGTACGCGCTGACGGCGTGCATCACGGCCTTCGACGCCCTGACCTCCCCCGCCCTCGGCACGCTGGTCCCGCGGTTCTTCCCGCTCGACCGGCTGCCGGCCGCGTTGGCCCTGAACGGCCTCGCCCGCAGCTTCGGCGCGCTCGTCGGTCCGGTCCTCGGCGGGGTGCTGATCGCCCGGATCGGACTGACCGGGGCGTATCTCGCCGATGCGGCGACGTTCCTCGTCGCGCTGGCCACCCTCGGCGCCCTTGCGCCCGTTCCGCCGCACAGCAGCAGCCCGCCGGCGGGGCTGGAGTCGATCCGGGAGGGCCTGCGCTTCCTCAAAGGGCGCAAGGTGCTGCAGTCCACCTTCACGATCGACCTGAACGCGATGATCTTCGGAATGCCGACCTCGCTGTTCCCGGCGGTGGCGCGGCGGCTGGGGGGCGGATCCGAAGTCCTCGGGCTCCTCTACGCGGCGCCGCACGCCGGCGCGTTCGTGGCGACGCTGCTGAGCGGAGGTGTGGGGCGCGTCCGACGCCAGGGACGCGCGGTCATGATCGCGGTGGTCCTCTGGGGCGCCGCCGTCACCGCCTTCGGGATCGCCCGCACCCTGTGGCCGATGCTGATCTTTCTCGCCGCCGCCGGCGCCGCCGATCTCACGAGCGCGATCTTCAGGGACGCCATCGCCCAGTCGGTGACGCCCGACGCGCTGCGCGGCCGCCTCAACGGGATGGAGCTGGCGGTCGTCGCCAGCGGGCCGGCGCTGGGGGACCTGGAAGCGGGGATCGTGGGATCGCTGACCAGCGTCCCCTTCTCCATCATCTCCGGAGGGATCGCCTGCATCCTCGGCGTGGGGGTTCTGGCCAAGCTCGTGCCCGAGTTTTCCCGGTACGACGCCGCGCACCCGACCCCCTGAGCCCGCGGGCCGCTCAGCCCGGCGCGGGTCGGGGAGCGGCCACCATCCGGCTCAACCTCAGCGCCGCCCCCAGCCCGGCCAGGGCCGCCGCGAGCGCCACGGTCCACAGGAGCGGAAAACTTCCCGTGGCGTCCAGCAGATACCCGAACAGCACGCCGGAGATCGTCGAAGCCACCTGCCCCACCGCGAGGTTCAGCGAGACGGCGATCCCGGCGCGCTGAATCCCGAACACGTCGGTCGTCAACGTGGTCAGGATCGGCAGGGTGAGCGCGAGGCCGGTGCCGGCCAGCGCGGCGCTCACGCCGACCGCCACGGCGTTGTGGACGGCGATGAGGAGCGCAAACGCCGCGCAGAGGAGCCCGAAGCCCGCGAGCACGACCCGGGCACGGGTCCCCAGCCGGTCGGACAGTGTCCCGGCGAGCGGGGAGGCGGCAATCAACCCCAGGTTGATGATCGACGCGACGGCACCCGCGGCGGCCGTGCCGAACGCGAACTCGTTGCGCAGGTACGTGGGCAGCCACGCGGTGATGCCGTACGCGCTGAACAGCGCCAGGAACACGCAGCTGACGATGGCGATGAACTGGGGTTGTCCCGCGATCCGCCCGACCTGCGCCGCGAGCGGCCCGCCGCCGGGCCGGGCCGGCGCCCCCGGTGCCAGCCAGGCCGCCCCGCACGCCCACGTCACCGCGGAGAACGCCGCCAGAGCCAGGAACGCCGCGCGCACCCCGGCCCCCTGGCTGAGCAGGGGCATCAGGAAGAGGCCGACCAGCATGCCCGTCCCCGCCCCCGATTGCAGCGCGCCCATCGCCGCCCCGCGGTTCGGCGTGGCGGCCAGCACCAGCTTTACGGTGGACGAGTACAGCATCGCCGCGGCGACTCCCATCACGAACCGCAGGAGCATCGCCGGCCAGTAGCCCGCGGTGAGGGGGAAGAAGGCGGAGGCGACGGTGATCGCCGCGAGGCCGGTGAGGGTCACGCGACGCGTGGGGTAGTTGTCGGCGGCGAGCCCGGCCGGAATCTGCGCCAGCACGTAGCCGAGGAGGTAGGCGGAGAGCAGCCCGCCCACCGCCGCGTAATCGACGTGGTAGATCGCCCGCAGATCGTTGAAGAACGGCACGACGTCGATCCGCTGCGCGTTGGCGACAACGAAGACGCCCCACCCCGCGAGCGCCGCCGCGCGGAGCCGGGGCGAGTCGCGCGTCACTCCAGCGAGTCGAACAGGTTGTTGAGCGACTCCGCGAGCGTGGGGTGGGCGAAGACCGCGTTCTGCAGCGCGGTGTACGGGAGGCGCCCCATCATCGCCACCTCGACGATGCTCATCAGCTCGCCGCCGGCGATCCCCAGAATCGAGCATCCCAGGACCTGCCCGCTTCCGGCGTCGACCACGACCTTCATCAGCCCACGGGTCTCCTCGGACTCGATCGCCCGGGCGACGTGCGACATCGGCATCTTGGCGACCCGGATCGCGAGGCCCTGGCTCCGCGCCTCCTGCTCGGTCAGCCCCACCCGGCCGAGTTCGGGGTCCATGAACACCGTGTACGGCACCAGCCGGCCGCGGGTGGTGGCGCCCCCGCCCTTCAGCAGGTTGGTCTCGAGGATCCGGAAGTCGTCGTAGGAGATGTGCGTGAACGCCGGGCCGCCCTTGACGTCGCCGATGGCATAGACCCCTGGGGCGCCGGTCTCCAGCCGGTCGTTCACCCGCACGTACCCCTGCCGGTCGGTCTGGACCCCCGCGGCCTCGAGGTTCAGCCGATCGGTGTTGGGGAGCCGCCCCGCCGCCACGAGGAGGTGCGACCCTCTCAGCGGCCGCGGCCGGCCGTCCCCGGCGGCGCCCACCGCGAGCTCGATCCCGCCGTCGGGGCCCGGGGAGGCGCGCCGGACCACGCTCTCCAGCAGCACCTCGATCCCATCGTCGCGCAGGATCTTCGCGACTTCGCCCGCGACATCGGGATCCTCCCGGCCCAGCAGCTGCGTTCCCCGCTGCACGATCGTCACCTGGGACCCGAACCGCCTGAACATCTGCCCGAACTCGACGCCGATGTAGCCGCCGCCCATCACCAGCAGGTGGTCGGGCACCGCGCCCAGCTCCATGATCGAGGTCGAGTCCAACACCGCCACGCCGTCCAGCCCCGGCACCGGGGGCCGGCCCGGCCGGGCGCCGGTGTTGATGACGATGAGCTCGGCGGCGACCTGGCGGGTGCCGCCGTCGTTCATCCGGACCTCGATCGCTCGCGGCCCGGTGAAGCGCCCTTCGCCCTTCAACAGGTCGATCCGCTCGGCGGCCCGCAGGCTGCGCTCGCTCCCGCCGCTCCACGCCTCGACGATCTTCCGCTTCCGCTCGCGGACCTTGGCCAGATCCACGCTCACCGGGCCGGTGCGGACCCCGTACTCCGCGCCCCGCCGAGCCAGATAGGCGACCCGGCCGCTGGCGACCATCGTCTTCGTCGGGGTGCAGCCCTCGTTCACGCAGGTCCCGCCCACGTGCACCCGCTCGATCACCGCGGTCCTGCGGCCGGCGGCCGCGAGCGCCTTCGCCAGCGGATTCCCCCCTTGGCCGGAGCCGAGGACGATTGCGTCATAGGCGTGGGTGGCCGTCATCACCGCACCTCTACCGTCGGCGAAATCTGCGCCGCCGAATGGTCACCGCTGAGCCGGGAGGCCTAGACCGATCCGAACACCCCGCGGAAGCGGCTGAGAAACGCCTGCAGTCGGCTGGTGCGCGGGCGCACCAGGACCTCCCCCGGGGGCCCTTCCTCGGCGATGATCCCGCCGTCCATGAACACCACCCGGTGGGCGACCTCGCGAACAAAGATCATCTCGTGGGAGACGACCAGCATCGTCTGGCCGCTGCGGGCCAGATCCTGCATCACGGTGAGCACCTCACCGACCAACTCCGGATCGAGGGCGGAGGTGACCTCGTCGAAGAGCATCAGCTTGGGCTGCATCGCCACCGCCCGGGCGATCGCGACCCGCTGCTGCTGGCCGCCGCTGAGCTGGAACGGATACGCCTTGATCTTGTCGGCGAGGCCCACGCGCTCGAGCCAGGTGAGGGCGGTCTGCCGCGCCTCCGCCCGCGGCCGGTGCTGCACGCGCACGAGCCCCAACGTGACGTTGTCGAGGACCGTCATGTGCGGGAAGAGATTGTAGCTCTGGAAGACCATCCCGACCTCGGCGCGCTGCCGCGAGATCTGGGACTCGGGCAGCCGGCGCAGCCGGCCGTCGGCCTCCCGGTACCCGATCAGCTCCTGCCCGATGTAGATCCGACCCTGCTGGTAGTCTTCGAGGGCGTTCACGCACCGCAGCAGCGTCGTCTTCCCCGACCCGCTCGCCCCGATCAGCGCGACCACTTGCCCGGGGCCGACGTCCAGCGAGATGCCGCGAAGGACCTCCAGCGTCCCGAACCGCTTGTGCAGGTCCACGATCCGCAGGACGGGAGGCATCAGTACGTGAGGTAGGCGAACCGCCGCTCCAGGAACGCGGCGGCCTGCGAGATCGTGAAGTTCACCGCAAAATAAAAGAAGGCGGTGAGCATGTAGAAGGGGAGGACGATGAACGTGTACCCGACGACGTTCTGCATCGCCAGCAGCAGGTCCACGATGCCGAGCAGCGACAGCAGCGCCGACCCCTTGACGATCTCCACCGCGGCGTTCACCCAGGGCGGCAGCATCCGCCGCGTCGCCTGCGGGAGGATCACCAGACGCAGCCGCAGCCAGAAGGGCAGCCCGACGGCCTTTGCCGCATCCATCTGCGCGCGTGGGATGGAGTCGATCCCGCCCCGGACGATCTCCGCGATGTGGGCGGCGGCGAAGATGCTGAGCGCCGTCACCCCCGCCTGCCACGCCGAGAGGCTCAAGCCCAGCGCCGGCAGCCCGAAGTAGCAGGCGAAGATCAGCACGAGGACCGGGATCCCCCGGACGGTGTCGACGAAGACCCGCGCGGCGAGGCGGGGGATGAGGCCGCCGTAGAGCAGCAGCAGGCCAACGACGAACCCCGCGATCGAGCCGGCGACGAGGACGATGCCGGAGATCTCGAGCGTGGTGCGCAATCCGCGCAGCAGCTGCGGCAGGGCCGGGGCGATCTGCTGCCACGCGGTCATCACCGGATTACCGCGTACCGGCGCTCGGTGCGGCGGAGGACCAGCGCGATCCCGTAGCCCGCAGCCAGGTACATCGCCGTGGCGAACGTCCAGGCCTCGATCGTCCGGAACGTGTTGACGTTCAGCCACTCGGCGGCGTAGGTCAGTTCGGGCACCGCCAGCGCGGACGCCAGCGACGTATCTTTGAACAGCGAGATGAACGTGTTGCTGAGGGACGGCAGGATGATCCGGAACGTCACCGGCAGGATCACGAACCGCACGCGCTGCCACGGGGTGAGGCCGACGGCCTTGCCCGCCTCGACGTAGCCGACGGGCACCGAGTTCACCCCGGCCCGGAAGACCTCGGTCAGGTAGGCGCCGGAGTACACCGACAGCGCGGCGATGAACGACCACACGTTGTTGAGCGCCGTGATCCCCATCTTCGGCAGGCCGTAGAACGCGAAGTAGACCAGCAGCAGCAGGGGGACGTTGCGGATGAACTCGACGTAGGCGGTGACGGCGATCCGCAGCCACCGGGGACCGAAGCTACGGGCGAACGCCCCCGCCATCCCGATCAGGCTCCCGATCAACAGGCAGAGCACGGCGAGCTCCAGGCCGAGGGCGAGCCCCCAGTAGAATCGCGGGAAGTTCTGCCACGCCAAGAACCAGTTGAAATGATACGCTCGCATGGGAGGGCAGCGGGGGGCCGCTCCGCCGCGACCCCCCACGCACGCGATTGATCAGCTCGAGCGGATCAGGCCCATCGCCTGGTCCATCCGCGCCTCGATCGGAAACCCGATCGGCGGATCGGGCAGGGTGATGCCGAAGTACTTCGCGTACTCTTCCTTGTAGTACTTCCACTGGTTGCCGCCCATCGCCACCATTAGCACCGTGTCGACGAAGGTCTTCCAGATCGTATCGCCGGGCTTCATCGCGCCGCCGTAGACTTGAGGGTAATACCCCTTCCCGGAGTCCCGGTATTTGTTCGGGAACCGAAGGGTCAGCCAGCGCACGGTCGACTGGTCGACCGCCGCGGCGTCCACGCGGTTGGAATCGACGGCCTGGATGACGTTGGCCTGGCTGTCGAGCTGCACCACCTGCGCCTTCGGCAGCGCCTCGTGCACCAGATCGTCCGCGCCCACGTTCTGCAGCACCGAGCAGCGCGCCTTGGCCCCCGCCCCCACCAGCGCCTTGTAGTCCCGGTACGGGCCGGCCTTGGGCATCAGCAGCCCCACCCCCTCGCGGTAGTAGGGAATGGAGAACTCGACCTGCTGCGCCCGGAGCGGGCTGATCGTCATGAACTGGAAGACGATATCCACCTTGTCGGTGAGCAGGCTCGGGATCCGGGCGTCGGCCGCCTGGATCTGGAACTGGACCTTGGTCGGATCGTTGAACAGGGCCATGGCCAACAGGCGTCCCATCGAGATGTCGAACCCGGCGAAGTCGCCCTTCTCGTCCTGGAAGTGCCACGGAGGGTTCCCGTTGCCGGTCCCGACGAGCAGCGTCTTGCGCTTGATCACATCGTAGAGCTTGCTGGCACCCTGCGGCTGCTGCGCGGCGGCGTTGGTCGCCAGAAACGCCGCGGCGACCGTCCCGACCCCGGCCGCGGCGGCCCACCGGGCCAGCCCGCCCGCCGCCACCGCCCCTGCCGAGTCCACAAACAACCGTCTGCGCGACACCGCCTCCACCTCGCGCCGCTCTCCGCGCGCACGCTTCGAACCGCCGTCTACCCCCATCGCGGTCACCCCCTCGTCTGCACCCGAGATAAGATGTCGACCAACCGACTCGCCACGATCGCTTCCTCGCCCGGCTGGAGCGTCTGCGGATTCAGCACCAGCCCGGCGCGGTGCTCCCCGACCACGATCGCCGGGTCCCCCTCCCGCAGGGCCCCGATCACCTCCTCCTTGGCCGGCGCCCCCGGGCGCAGGTCGATGTAGACGCGGGGAATGCCGACGGGCTGGATCCCGGGTTCCGCCGGACACATCCGGCGGGCCGACGCGGCGGGGAGATCGCCCAGGGCGTTGAGAAGAAATGCCACCTGCGACTCCCAGCGAGCCATCTCTGCCGCGTGATCGAGCGCCAGGTACCGCTCCACCGCGGCCACAAGCCCGGCGATCTCCTCCTTGCCGGCCTTCATCGGCCGCCCGATCCGCTGATTCGGGTTGCTGTGAAGACGGCAGGCGCGGACGAGGTCCTCCCGCCCGAGGACGAGCCCGGTGGCCTGCGGCCCGCGGAGATCCTTCCCCCCGCTGAAGACGACGAGCGACGCCCCCTGCTGGACGAACCGCCAGAGGTTTTCAACCGGAGGCAGTTCGGCTGCCGCGTCGACGAGCACCGGGATCCCGGCGCGCGAGGCGATCTCCACGACCTCGGCGAACGGGAGCGAGCCCCGCGCTTCCGCGAACTCGGCGATGTAGGCGACCGCCACGACATCCGCATCGAGCGCGGCCGCAAGTTCCCAGGGTTCGGTCCGATCCGCGCCGCCAAACTCCCGCAGGTCGGCGCCCGGCAGACGCAGGCATTGATCGTACCGGTTCCGCTGCGCCCGATGGATCACGATCGCGTGCGGGAGCCCGGTCGTGTCCGGGAGCTTGGCCATTCTCCCCGGGTCGTCCCCGGCCAGGCAGGCGGCCGACGCCAGGGCCAGCCCCGCGGCGGCCCCGCTGGACACGAACGCCGCCGGCACGCCGAGCAGCGATGCGAGGTGCGCGCCGGCGCGCTCGTGCAGGTCCTCCAGATCCACAAAGGCCCCCGCGGCCGCGGCCATCGCGTCGCGCACTTCCGCCGGCATCAGCGACCCGCCGACCCGCGTCAGGGTTCCCCAGGCGTTGATCAACGGGCGCACGCCGAGCGAGCGGTACGGATCCTCGACGCGCCACAGGCCATCGCTCAGCACGCCGCACTCTTCATCGCCGCAAGGAGGTTTTTCCTGCAACAGGCGCAAGAGTAGCCCGAGATGTCCGGACCGATCCTGGCCCTCGATGCCGGCACCACCGCGTGCAAGGGAGTCCTGGCCCGTGACGACGGGACTCCGGAATCCCTGGCGGTGCTCCCGTACGCCGCTGGAGATCCCACCCGCGATCCCGCGGTATGGTGGGAGACGCTGTCGCGGGTCGTCGAGCAGGTATGCGCGGCCGCGGCCCCCCCTCCCGGCGCCGTCGCGCTGTGTGGCCGCGGCGGCGGCCTGGCCTGCCTCGACGACGGCGGCACGCCCGTCCCCCTCCCCTGGAGCACGATCCTGGAGGGCGCGCGCGCGCGCCCCATCGACGCGCCCGCCCACCAGCGACTGGCGTCGTGGGGTGCGATCTACGCCGAGGCGCAGGTCCGCGCACCGGCCGCCGCCTCCCGCATCGCGCGCCTCTGCGGAGTGAAGGACTACCTCAACTACCGGTTGACGGGCGTGTGGGCGACGGACGCGTCGAGCGCCGGATGCCGCGAGTGGCCTCGGGATCTCGCGCCCTTCGGGCTTCGGGCCGGCATGCTCCCGCCGATCCGGCCGGGGACGGAGCGGCTCGGCCCGCTCAGCGGCGGCGCGGGGTTGCCGCTCCCGGCGGGAATCCCGGTCTGCGTCGGCGGGCACGACGGCGTCTGCGCCAATCTCGGCGCGGGTCGGCTGGACGTCGGAGACGGCTGCATCACGCTCGCCACAAACGGCGTGGTTCGGGTCAACACGCGCATCCCGGTCTACCCCACCCCTCGGTTCCACACCTTCACCTACCCGTACCTCGGCGAGATGTGGACGAGCGGCGGAGACGTCCCGGCCGGCGGATCCGCCGTGGGGTGGGCCGCCCGGTTGCTCGGCGTGCACGACGGAAACCCCCTCACCACCGAGGCCGCGCTGCGGCGGTTCGATGCGCTGGCCGCGGGGGCCCCGCCGGCGGCGCGCGGCCTCCTGTTTCTTCCCTACCTCCGCGGCGCCCTCAGCCCGGCGAGAGACTTGGATCGCCGGGGGGCGTTCCTGCACCTCGACCTCCGGCACGGGCGGGAGGACGCGGCGCGGGCCGTGCTGGAGGGGGTCGCCTTCGCGCTGCGGCACATTCGCGATGCCCTCGAACGCTCGGGGCAGGCGATCGGACAGTTGTGCGTGACGGGGGGTGGGAGCCGCAGCCGCGTCTGGACGCAGATCGTCGCCAGCGTCCTCGATCAGCCGCTCTGCTTCGTCGAGCCGGAGGCCTCCGCGCGGGGCGCCGCCCTCCTCGCCGCGGTGGGGCTGGGGCGCTTCCCCACGATCGCCGCCGCGGCGGAAGCGATGGTCCGCGGCGCGGGCACCGTCGACCCCGACCCGACCTGGACCGCCGTCTACCGAGACGCCTACGCGCGTTACCTCGACGCGGCGACCAGCTGATTCCGGAAAAATCGTTCCGGTCGGGTTCCTCGCTGACACTTCCTGCGAGTGCCGTGGGGTGGCGGGTTTACCGCGTACGCCGGCTGTGCGTAGACCTTGTGGAGGTGCTCACAGGGCCTGTTGGTTCAGACCTCGTGCACGTCGCGCTGAAAGGAGGCGGCAGTGGCTCGGATACCCTCGGCCCAGGTGGTGCCCGCAAAGCCGAGCTCCCTGGCGAATTTGCTGGAGTCGAAGAGGTACGGCGAATCGCTCTGATAAAGCATTTCGTAGGATTCCGCGACCAGCGGATTGAACCATCCTGCAACCCGGATCATGGCCCTGCTCAAGACGCGATATCTTGGCGCAACGCCAAATTCCTGCGCGACTAAGGCGACAAACTCTTTTCCGGTGAGTGGGTTGGCCATGGTGGGGACATGCCAGGTCTGATTCCAGGCGGTTGCCCGTTCCGCGAGTTGTACCAAGCTTTGCACGGCGTCCGGCGTGTAGGTAAAGGAGTGCGGGACAGAATCATTCACGAGCCATGAGGCTTTCTGCTTCCGAGCGAAGGGCTCGAAGACGAGACGATTAGGCACGCCGTTGGGCGTGGCGGGACCGTAGAAATCGGCGGAACGTGCAATCATGGCGGTGAGGGTGCCCGACTTCCACTCATTGATGAGGGTGGTGGCAATCTTCGCGCGGATTTCGCCTTTCGTGGTGCAGGGGTTGAAGGGCGTCTCCTCGGTCATGGGTCCGCGGACCTTGCCGTACAGGTACACGTTGTCAAAGAAGATGAGTTTTGCGCCGGCGCGCTTGCAGGCTTCGATCGTGTTGCCCATGATACGCGGCCACATTTCCCGCCAGAGCTTGTGATCGTACTTGAGACCAACAAGCAGATGCACAACGCTGGAGCCGGCGACAGCGCGGGTGGTTTGGTCTTTATCCATAAGATCGGCGGCAAGTGTTTCGGTCGCGCCGGGAATCTTCCGCGGATTGCGGCCGACGAGGCGAAATGGTTGATTCCTTACCGCAAGGCGTTTGGCGAGTTCGTTGCCAATGGCGCCGCCTGCTCCGAGGATGGTGATCATTCAGACCCCTCCCTTTCACGCGTACAGAGGGTTGAGAGTACCGCAGCTCGCCCCTCCGAGCACCCAGCGGACGTAGGCACGCCTGGCCTCCTCTGACATCTAGATGGGAAGAAGTTTATGGCGAGGAATCCAACGGGGCACAGCCTTGCGGTAGTTCTCGTAGGATATCCCGAACTTCCGGTGGAGTGTGGGTTCTTCGTAAAAAACCACAAATAGGTGGACGACCACCCATGCCAGTAGCGCGTACGTGAGGAGGGTCGCAGACGCGAAGAGCACGCTTTCGCCCAGGAGAATCAACACCGCGCCGACATACATTGGATTTCTGACCACGCGATACAACCCTCTGGTCACCAGCACCTTCGGTGGGTCAATGGGCGCCGGGGTCCCCCGTCCGGCAGACGCAAAATCCCAGGCACACCAGAGGTAGCACGCCGCGCCCAGCGCAATCGGCAAAGCCCCGATCAGCCCGAACGGAATGGCAGCCTCCGCTCCAACGGCGAGCAGATAGCGCGGTATCACCACCGTGACTGTACCTGGCACCAGGATGGTGAACACCAGCGTCTTGAGGACACTCATTGTCATCGTTAGTCTACGGTACGGTCCTCAGCCAACAGGCGAATGAGTCCGCCCTGCACTTCTGGAGTCCAAACCTTCTGGATTACTTTCTCCCTCTGAGAGCAAGCCACCGACGCACCGCTGGCGCGTTCTTTCTACGCGCTCACTCCCCGCAACCGAGGCTCGCATGCTAAGAAATCAGCTGCTGCGGACGTCATTCGCGAATATAACGTGGAGCAGACTTGGAGACAGGCCTTTCCATCCGGAAGTGCACCGTGTAGATCGGACTGCACGATGAGCCCAACCTACGTCCGCCGGCCGCGAAAGAACGCGGCCACCGCCGCGATGATCACGTCGACATCCTCCGGGAAAAGGGGCCTGGGGTCAAACGCCACCGCGCCCTCGGCGAGGTGGTGGTCGCGCGTCCAGACCGGCGGCTCCCAGCCGCGCAGGAAATCGACCAGGCGCTGCGCGCGGTCCCGCGCCCCGGCGCCGTCAAAGCGCAGCTCCGCGCGCTCGATCTCGGGGCGCACCTCGTCCCGCACGATCGCCGCCGCGGCGCCGCCGTGCACCCCGAACGCCGCCACCAGCCGCCGCACGACGGCGCGGTGGGCGAACCGGGCCGAGGCGTGGTCCGTCGCCGTGTACTCCCGCAGGGCCTCGAGGAGCCCGGCGATCGCCTCCTTGCCGACCTTCATCGCCCGCCCGATGCCTCGGTGCTGCGCGCGGACGCCGACCACCAGATCCCTCCGCCCACAGACGATCCCGCTCGTCGGACCGAGAAACGCCTTGCCGCCGCTGTAGATGACGAGGTCCGCGCCGAGCGCGGCGTAGCGGCGCAGGTCCTCCTCGGCGGCGGCGTCGACGAGCACCGGGACGCGCGCCGCGTGCGCGGTGTCCAGGCAGAACTCGAGCGGGAGCATCCCCTTCTGCACGGCGTGATGCGACTGGACGTAGACGAGCGCGGCCGGGTGGGTGCGGACCACGGCTTCGAGCTCACGACGGTCCGTCCGGTTGACCGCGCCGACGGCATGGACGACACCGCCGCCCAGCCGGATCATCTGCGCGATCTGCGCCCCGAAATCGACGAGGTGCCCGGTCTGGATGACCACCCGGCGCTCGCCCTCCTCGACGAACGGCACCTGACGGACCCTCCGGGGGTCTGCGCCCACGATGCTGGCGGCGACCCCGAGGGCGATGCCGGCGCTCGCGCTGCCGACGATCAGCGCCGCGGCGGCGCCGGTGGCCTCGGCGATCGCCGCGGCGGCGTCGTCGTGGAGCCGCTCCATGTCGCAGTACTGACCGGCCGCACGCCGCATCGCCTCGACGACTCCGGCCGAGAGCGTCGATCCGCCGAGCGATGTCATGTGCCCGCTCGCGTTGATCACGCGGTGCGAAAAGATATCCACCGCCTCCAGGTGCGGCGGCCGTTTGGCGGTCCGGCGCCCCACCCGCGGAGACCCGGTTATGCGCGGAGGCGTCATCGACCTAAAGGTTGGACGCGGCGGCGAGCGATCCCTACCCTCCTCGGGGTGTCGACGTCGACCCGCGCGCAGGGGGCGACCCCGCCCGCGGCGGGGGCGCGGCCGGGAGGGATGCGCCCACCGTGCGGCCGCGTTTAACCTGACTGGAAACTCAGGGAGGAGGACCTATGTCCCCAGATCAGCCAGGCGGGGCGGGACCCGAGCGAGGAGCGCCCGGTCCCCAGGATCCGCGGGCGGGAATCGGAGGCACCCCGGAGGGCCAGACGACCGGGGCGCGGAGCCGCTCTCCCTCGCGCCTGCGGACGTGGGCCTTCCGGATCGCCTTGGTCGCCATCGCCATCGCCGTGTTTATGACGATCCGCTACTTCACTTATGCGGCCACGCATCCGAGCACGGACGACGCCTTCGTCCAGGGCTCGACCGTTTCCATCAGCTCGAAGATCTTCGGCCGGGTGAGCCAGGTGCTGGTGCAGGGCGACCAGCGCGTCAGCGCGGGCCAGCCGCTGGTGGTGCTCGATCCGACCGACGCCCAGATCGAGGTGCAGCAGGCGGAGGCCGCCCTGATCGCCGCCACGACCCAGGTCGCCCAGGCCCAGGCGGCCCTGACCGCGCAGCGGAGCGAGACGGCCGGCGCGGTCGCTCAGGCGCAGGCCGCCGACGCCGCGGCGGGGACCCGCGTCCCGCAATCACAGACCGAGGTGAGCCTGCTGAAACAGCAGCTCACCGCCCAACGCGCCCAGACCGCCGCCGGGCTGCAGGGCGCCGAGGCACAGGCCACCGCCGCGGCGGCTCAGGTCGCGACCGCCGGGGCCGCCGTCCAGGCGGCGCGGGCGGCACGCGATCGGGCGGAGAAGGACTACGCGCGCTCCCAGACGCTCGTGGCTCAGGGCGCCATCGGAGCACAACAGCTCGACGCGGATAAAGCCGCGGCGGACGTGACCGCGGCGCAGTACGACAGCACCCTCGCCCAGCTCTCCGCGGCGAACGATCAGCTGCGGGCCGCGCGCGCGCAGGTGGGCGTGGCCAAGGCCGCGCTCGAGATAATCATCGCCGATCAGGCCCAGGTGGAGATCAAACAACAGGACGTCGCCGGTGCGATCGCCCAGCGGACGCAGGCCGCGGCGGGGGTGGAGAGCGCCCGGAGCGGGTTCGCCGTCGTCAGGCAACGCGAGGCCCAGGTGGCCGCGGCACAGGCGCAGGTCGCGCAGGCACAGGCGCAGCTGGCCGCGGCGCGGGTCCAGCTCCAGGAGACGCGCATCTCCGCACCCGCGGACGGCGTCGTGGCCAGCGAGGTCTCGGCGCAGCCCGGTGAAGTCGTTCAGCCCAACCAGCCGCTCCTCACGCTGGTTTTCTCCTCGCAGAAGTGGGTGGAGGCCAACTTCAAGGAAACCCAGCTGCGCAACATGCGCGTCGGGCAGCCGGCCGCGATCCGGGTCGACCTTCTCGGCCGCACGTTCCCGGGACACGTCGAGCGCCTCGGACCGGCCACCGGTTCCGCCCTGTCGCTCCTGCCGCCCCAGAACGCGACGGGAAACTATACCAAGGTGGTCCAGCGGGTCCCGGTGCGGATCGCGTTCGACGACCCCACCGCCGACACCCTCCAGGTCGGGTTGTCCGTCGAGGTGACGGTGGACACGACCCGGCGCGCGGCCGTCCAAGGCCCCGGAGTCGGCAAGACCCCCTGATGGCCGTCGCTTCCGCCCCCGCTCTGGTCTCCGCCCCCAACCGGTGGCTGATCGTCGCGGCCGTGACCTTCGGCACGCTGATGGGCACGGTCGACGCGTCCATCGTCAACGTCGCCCTCCCCAGCATCCAGGCGGCGTTCGGGGTGTCGATCACCGAGGTCACCTGGGTCACAACCGGGTACCTGATCGCGTTCGTCCTCGTGCTCCCGCTGACGGGGTGGCTCGCCTCGATGTTCGGCCGCAAGCCGCTCTATCAGGCCTGCCTGGTGGTGTTCATGGGCGCGTCGATGCTGGCCGGCCTGGCCCCATCCCTCCCCTTCCTCGTCGCCGCGCGGGTGCTGCAGGGCCTCGGTGCCGGCGTGCTCGGTCCCACGGAACAGGCGATCCTGGGCGAGACCTTCCCGCCCGAGCAGCGGGGGTTGGCGACGGGCCTGTACGGGCTGGTCGTGGTGCTGGGGCCGACGATCGGCCCGCTGCTGGGCGGCGCGATCACCGACACGTACAGCTGGCGCTGGATCTTCTATATTAACCTGCCGGTCGGGATCATCGGGCTCCTGATGGTCGCGAGCTTCGTCATCGAGCCGTCGTATATCAAGGCGCACCGCACCGCGATCGACGTCGTGGGGATCGGCTTCATGACGGCGGGGTTTATGTCGCTGCTCGTGGTCCTGGAAGAGGGCAACCGCTGGGACTGGTTCTCGTCTCCGCTGGTGTGGGGCTTCGGCCTCGTCGCCGTGTCGTGTCTCTTGTTGTTCGTCCTCTGGGAGCTGCTGGGGACGGAGACCCCGGCCGTCGACCTGCGGATCCTGGCCAACCCCTCGTTCGCGGCGGCGTGGGTCTGCGTGACGCTGCTCGGCTTTGGGCTCATCGGCGCGCTCCTCCTGCAGTCGCTCTTCCTGCAGGAGGTCCTCGGCTACACCGCCACGCAGACCGGACTCGCCTTTATGCCGCGCGGATTGGTGACGATGATCATGAGCCCGATCTCCGGCCTGCTCCTCTACCGCGTGGGCCCGCGGCTCATGGCGACGATGGGCCTGGCCTGTGTCTCCTCGGCCATATTCCTGATGTCCCGATGGACGCTGGAGACCGGCCCGCTGCAGACGGTGATTCCGCTGATGATCAACGGGCTCGGGCTGTCGATGCTGTTCATCCCGCTGATGAACGCGGGGCTGGCGGCGGCGGACCGCCGGAAGCTGACCGGGGCGGCCGGCCTGCTCAACCTGCAGCTCCAGCTCGGCGCGTCGTTCGGCACCGCGGTGTTGGCGACGCTGATCGAGCGGGGCATTCAACGATACCACGCCCGGCTCGTGGAGCAGGCCCTGCCGACAAACCCCGCGTTCTCGCAAATGGTGCACCAGATCTCACAGCTGATGATCGGGGGCGGGAGCGACGCGGTCACCGCCCAGCAGCAGGCGATGGCCGTGGTGGACGGCATCATCGTCCGCCAGGCCACCGTGCTGTCCTTCGAGCACGCCTTTCAGGTCGTGGCGGCGGTGCTGCTCTTGATGCTGGTCTGCATTCCTTTCCTGCGGAGACCGGCCCGGGCGGACGCGGGACACTAGGCTGCACTGTTTCGATCTAGTGTTAACACTGGAGGAGGCGTCCTCCATGGAAAGAGGGTCACCACTCTACCTCCGGAACCTCCAACCGAGGCCTCGCAAGCTTCGGAGAGGGGGAGGAGAGCATGACCCTCGAGGACAGCGTTCGCCGTCATCGCTTGCAGATCATGCAACGGGCGGCGATCTTGGGCAATGTGACCCGGGCATGCGCGGAAGCGGGCATCTCCCGCACCCTGTTCTACCGCTGGCGCAAGCGCGTGCTGCGCTATGGCCCC